>Ga0209050_1001231_pt1 | contig 29681 bp, 29 predicted proteins | sample Araplavi_mTSA_r2_FD_184276 | JGI IMG/M metagenome (GOLD analysis project Ga0209050, IMG submission 184276) | Arabidopsis root microbial communities from North Carolina, USA - plate scrape MF_Cvi_mTSA_r2 (SPAdes) (version 2) | ecosystem: Host-associated > Plants > Roots > Endosphere | place: USA... | reverse complement strand
CGGGCTGCTGTTCGCCACCGTGTACCCTCTTCTTCGTGCCGGTGGTCTACGCCGGCGTGCACCGCCGGCTGGCGCAGCGCCGGGCGGCGCATGCCCCTGCCCCCGATGCCGCGCTGCCGCCCGCTGCCAACCTCCAGGAGACCTGAGCCATGACCGAGCAGCGCCACGCCGCCCTGGGCATCCACGCCGCCGATGCGAACGATTCGCCCGACGCCATCCACCTGGCCGACCCGCTGCAGCGCAAGCTGGTGGCCCGCCGCATCCGCGTGCTGACCCTCGCCGTGCTGGTGCTGCTGGCGCTCGGCGCCGGCCGCACGGTGATCAGCCGCATGGGCAACGCCAAGGCACTGGAAGCCGGCACCACCGAGCGGGCGAAGCAGTACGTGAAGACCACGCTGCCGAAGACCGCCGAGGCCGGCCAGACACTCGCGCTGCCGGGCACGCTGCAGGGCTTCGTGCAGTCGCCCATTGCCGCGCGCGCGGCCGGCTACCTGCGGCGCTGGACCAAGGACATCGGTGCGCGCGTCGAAAAGGGCGAGGTGCTGGCCGAGATCGAATCGCCCGAGCTCGACCAGCAGCTGTCGCAGGCGGTGGCGGCGCGCGAGCAGGCGGCCTCCGCGCTGCAGCTGGCGACCAGCACCGTCGAGCGCTGGGAGAGCCTGCGCAAGAAAGACGTGGTCTCGCAGCAGGACCTGGACGAGCGCCGCGGCAGCGCCGCGCAGGCGCGCGCCAACCTGGCCGCGGCCGACGCGAACGTGCAGCGACTGCGCCAGCTCGAAGGCTTCAAGCGCGTCGTGGCGCCGTTCGCCGGCGTGATCACGCGGCGCTACGTCGATGTCGGCGACCTGATCGACATGAGCGGCAAGCCGCTGTTCACGCTGTCGCAGACCGATCCGTTGCGCGTCTACGTGAACGTGCCGCAGTCGTCGGCGCAGCTGGTGAAGCCGGGGCAGCCGGGGCAGCCGGTGGTCGTCACGCAGGGCGAGCTGCGCGGCCGGAGCTTCAAGGGCACGGTCGCGCGCACCGCGGCGTCGATCGACACCGGCACCCGCACGATGCAGGTCGAGATCGCGCTGCCGAACCCGGACGGCACGCTGCTGCCCGGCGCGTACGTGCAGGTGGCGCTGCCGCTGTCGGCCAGCCAGGCGATGCTGGTGCCGACCAATGCACTGCTGTTCCGTGCCGAGGGCGCGCGCGTCGCGGTGGTCGACGGCAACGGGCGCGTCACGCTGAAGGCGGTGACGCTGGGCCGCAACTACGGCGAGTCGGTCGAGGTGCTCGACGGCCTGGCCGCCGACCAGCGGCTGGTGCTGAACCCGTCCGATTCGCTGGCCGACGGCGACCAGGTGACGGTGGCCGCGGCGGCATCGGCGCCGAAGGGGGCACTGTGACGCTGCGCGGGTCGCTGTGCGCGGTGGCGGTCGCGCTCTCCGCGTGTGCCGCCGGTCCCGACTACCAGCCGCCGAAGCTCGACCTGCCGGTCAGCTGGCAGCTCGATGCACCGTGGCGCGAGGCGACACCGGACGACGCCGCGCTGAAGGGCCCGTGGTGGCAGCGCTTCGGCGATGCGCAACTCGATGCGCTGGCGCAGCAGGCGCTCGCCGGCAGCCCGACGCTCGCGGCCGCCGCAGCGCGGCTGGCGCAGGCGCGGGCGGTGGTGGCATCGAGTTCGTCGTCGCAGCTGCCGCAGCTGACGCTCAACACCCGCGACGCGCGCCAGCGCATCTCGGCCAACCGGCCGCTGACCAACTACAACTCGACCAACTTCACGACCATCCAGAACGACTTCACGCTGTCGCTCGCGGCCAGCTACGAGGTCGACCTGGCCGGCCGCGTGCAACGTTCGGTCGAAGGTGCGCGCGCGTCGGCCGAGCAGTCGGCGGCCGATTTCGAGAACACGCGGCTGCTGCTGACGGCCGAGCTGGCGGTCGACTACTTCAGCCTGCGCGCGCTCGACACCGAGCTCGACGTGCTGACGCGCTCGATCGCGCTGCAGCGGCGCTCGCTCGAGCTGGTGACCGCGCGCCGCGACCTCGGCGCCGCGTCGGGGCTCGACGTTGCGCAGCAGCAGGCGCTGCTCGACACCACGCTGACGCAGGTCGACGTGCTGCGCCGCCAGCGCGCGCAGTTCGAGCATGCGATCGCGACGCTGACCGGCACGCCGGCGCCGCTGTTCTCGCTGGCGCCGGCGGTGCGCAGCTACGAGCCCCCGGCGATCCCGCTGGGCGTGCCGTCCGACGTGCTGCAGCGTCGACCCGACGTGGCCGCGGCCGAGCGCGCGATGGCGGCGGCCAATGCACAGATCGGCGTCGCGAGCGCCGCCTTCTACCCGAGCGTGCTGCTCGGGCCGTCGGTCGGCTACGAAAGCCGCGACCTGAGCTCGTTGTTCAATGCCCCCAGCCTGCTGTGGTCGATCGGCGTGTCGGCGACGCAGTCGATCTTCGACGGCGGCCGGGTGCGCGCGAACGTCGACTTCGCGAAGGCCGGCTACGACCTGACGGTGGCCAACTACCGCCGCACCGTGCTGACCGCGATGCAGGAGGTCGAGGACGGCATCACCGGCCTGGCCGCGCTGGACCGCGCGAGCACGCAGGCGCAGACCGCGGTGGCTTCCGCCCGGCGGGTGCTCGACATGGCGACCAGCCGCTACGAAGGCGGTGCGTCGACCTACTTCGACGTGATCACCGCGCAGCAGTCGCTGCTGGCCAGCGAGCGCCAGGCGGCGCAGCTGCTGGGGCAGCGGCAGCTGAGTTCGGTGTTCCTGGTGAAGGCGCTGGGGGGCGACTGGCAGCGTGGCGTGAAAGCCGCCGGCGGTTGACGCACGGCGCCGGACCGGCATCGGACATTCGACCGATGCCGCCGCGCCGCCGATCCGGGGACAGTCGGGAACTCGACCACAGGAGTTCCCTCCCATGTTTTCATTCCGATCCGCTTCCCCCCTGCTGCCGCGCGTCGCGTCGGCATTCGCCCTCGTCGGCGGCCTGCTGCTCGCCGGCACCGCCTCGGCCGCCGATCCCACCGTGCACCTGCGCGGCGAGGTCGTCGCGGTGCGCGACCACCAGGTCGACATCAAGGCCCGCAACGGCACCGTGACCACCGTGCAGCTGCCCGACGGCTACCAGGTGATGGACGTCTCGAAGACCAGCATCGCCGCGGTCAGCGAGAACAGCTACCTCGGCATCGCCGCGGCCCCGGCGGCCGGCGGCAAGGTCCGTGCACTCGGCGTGATGGTGTTCCCCGAGGGCGCCCGTGGCCTCAACGAAGGCCACTTCCCGTGGGACCTCGGCAACAAGGGCACGATGACCAACGCCACCGTCGCGAAGCTGGTCAAGAAGGGCAGCACCAGCGAGCTGGAGATGCGCTTCGGCGACAAGACGCAGGCGGTGCTGCTCGACAACGCCACCGTGTTCGGCCAGTTCGTGCCGGGCCAGCCGGCACTGGTGGTGTCCGGCGCCAAGGTGATGGTGATCGGCCAGCCGACCGACGGCGGCCCGGTGACCGCCCGCATCGTGCTGGTCGGCCGCGACGGCTTCATTCCGCCGATCTGAGCGCGGGATCCACGATGAGCACGCCCGGCAACGACCGGCCGCCCCGCTGGGTCCGTGCGACCCACTGGATCCATGCGGCCAGCTTCTTCACGCTGCTCGCCAGCGGCTGGCAGATCTACGGGGCCGATCCGTTCTGGGTGCCGGCGTTCCCCGGGTGGGCGACGCTCGGCGGCTCGTTGCCCGGCGCACTGCAATGGCATTTCGCGGCGATGTGGCTGTTCGTCGCGAACGGCCTGGTGGCCGTGACGACGCTGGTGGCCAGCGGCCGGCTGCGCCGGCTCTACCTGTCGGTGAGCTGGGCCGGATTCCAGGCCGACCTGAAGCGCTTCGTGCGCCACCCGTTCGACCACGGTGAGGGCGGCCGCAACGCGATCCAGAAGCTGGCCTACCTCGGCGTGCTGATGGTGCTGGCGCTGGAAGTGGCTTCGGGCCTGAGCCTGTGGAAGCCGGTGCAGTTCCAGGCGCTGTCGGCGTTGCTGGGTGGATACGAGATGACGCGCCGCGTCCATTTCGCCGGCATGGCCACGCTGGCCTGTTTCGTCGTCGGGCACGTCGCGCTGGCCGTGGCCTCGCCCCGCCTGTTGCTGCCGATGCTGGGCCTGCGCCCGAAGGCGCGAGAGGAGACGCGATGAACCGCCCGCCTGTTGATGAAACCGCTGCGCTGCGCCTGCTGTCGCGCGAACTGAAGGACCGCGGCGTGGTGCTCGACAGGCGCACCTGGCTGCGCCTGTCGGTGGCCGGCGGCGCCTCGGCGCTGCTGGCCGGCTGCAACGTGACCGACACCGACGGCCTGCAGCAGGTGCTGCGGCGCATCTCGCGCTTCAACGACGGCGCCCAGGCAGCCCTGCTGCGGCCCGGCCTGCGCGCGCCCGAATACAGCACCGCACAATTGACGAAGCCGTTCCGCTTCAACGCGTTCTATTCCGAAGCCTCGGTGCCCGAGGTGGACGAGGCGAGCTGGCGGCTGGAGGTCAGCGGCCGGGTGCAGCACGCTGGCGCGTGGACGCTGCCCCAGCTGCGGTCGCTGCCGGTCGTCACCGAGATCACGCGCCTGATCTGCATCGAAGGCTGGAGCGCCGTCGGGCAGTGGACCGGCGTGCCGCTGTCGCACTTCCTGCGGCGCGTCGGGGCCGACCTGTCGGCGCGCTATGTCGCGTTCCGCTGCGTCGACGGCTACTACACCAGCATCGACATGGAGAGCGCGATGCACCCGCAGACGCTGCTGGCGCACGGCTTCGCCGGAGCCGATCGGCTGCCCGACGAGTTCGGCTTCCCGCTGCGGCTGCGCATCCCGATCAAGCTCGGCTTCAAGAACCCGAAGCACCTGGTCGGGATCGCGGTCACCAACGAGTTCAGCAGCGGCTACTGGGAAGACCTGCACGGCTACAACTGGTTCGGCGGGCTGTGACGCGCTGCAAGCGGCCGGCTTCGTCCTCAGGTACGCCGCGCCGTCAGCCACTTCCCTGACGGCAGGGCCTCGGCCACCACGCGCACCTCACCGATCTTGCCGAAGAATCCGTCGGCCCGATCGCCGTCCCACGAGCCGGCGCCGACCACCCACGGCGAGGCGGCGGACAGCGTCGCGAGGCCGGGCACGTTGCTGGTGTTGCGCAGCACCGGCGCCCCTTCGACGTACATCACGGTGTCGTGCGTCGTGGGGTCGTTGACGATCGCGATGTGCACCCAGGTGTCCGCGATGATCTCGCCGGACCAGCTGGCATCGCCTTCGCGCGCGCCGGCGACGTCGGGCACCACCTCCCACTGCACCTCTCGCAGGCTGGAGATCGCGAACAGCATCGGCGGGGATTCCGGATCGCCGCCGTCGAAGCCAGGCAGGTCGCCACGCTTGCCGTCGCGCGTCATGATGTTCATCCAGGCGTGCTTGGCCTTGTCCCAGGCCTTGTCGATCTTGATGAAGGCTTCGATGGTGTAGCCGGTGGCGGCGAAGGTGAGCGCATTGAGGGCCGCCGTCGTGTCGGTCAGGAAGTAGCTCATGCGCGGCGTGTTCTTGTCGGTGTTCAGGAAGGCCACCGAGCCCGGCGCCGCCGACAGGCGGTGGTGGTCGCTGCTCCACACGATGTCGGCCGCCTCCGCGCCGACGATCACGCTGGTGTTGAGCGCATCGCGCTTGAGCGGGTTGGCGCCGGTGACGTCGGCAATCACGGCTCCGGGGGCCACGGCCGCGCCCTCGGTGCCGCCGAAGAAGCGCCAGTGCGCGACGGTGGAGGCCACCTTGGGGTAGTCGTCGGTATCCTTGGCCGCCAGTTGCACCGGTGCCGCGGGCTCGTCGTAGCCCTTCAGGAGCAGGGCCTTGGCCTGCTCCGCCAGCGACGACGCCACCGTGGCCGGACCGGTGCCGAAGCCCGGATTGAAGCGGGCGAAGCGCTTCGCGAAATCCATGCCGATGGTGAAGCTGTGGTTGGGCTCGGTCAGCACGGCCTGGTCGAAGGCATTCAGCGTGTCCGCCGGCTTCATCGGCACCCAGGGCGAGAATGACAGCACCTTGATCTGCTGGTTCGTCAGGTCGAACTCATAGAGCCGCATCAGGCCGTTGCCGCCCTGGTAGGCCATCTGGTAATCCACCACCATCTCCTCGACCGCGTGGCCGAAGTCGTTGGTCTTGGTCAGGTGGGCGCCCCCATGGTGGTGGCCGTTGAGGGTCATGAAGATCTGGTCGTTGTCGCGGATCAGCTTCTCCCACAGCATCTTGCCGTAGCCGGTCTCCAGCGGGCTCACCGCGTCCGGCGCGATGTTCAGCAACTGGTGGTTGACCAGGATCACCGGCAGCGTCGGGTGGCTCGCGATCACGCCGCGCGCCCAGGCGATGCCGGCGTCCGAGATGCGCCACGACAGCGACAACACCAGGAACTGCTGCTCCTGCGCCTTGAAGACGTGGTACTCGTGGAAGCCGGTGCCGTCGCGTTCGCCAAAGGTCGACTGGCGCTTCGCGCGCTTCGCGCCGAACCATTGCAGGTAGGGTTCGTTGGCCAGCACGCGCTGGGTGTCGGTGCCGGTGGTCGGACTCGCGTCGTAGTCGACGTCGTTCAGCACGTCGTGGTTGCCCGCCAGGATCGAGTACGGCACCTTGGCCACTTCCAGCACCTGCATCGCGGTGTCGGCCACCTTCCACTGCTCGGGCTTGCCGACCTGGTCCACCACGTCGCCCAGGTGAATGACGAAGGGGATGTTCAGGCGTTGCGCGTTGTCGGCGATCCACCGGGTCTGCGCGTAGAACGGCTCGCTGCCGTAGTGGCGCTCGTACTGGCTGCTTTCGCTGGACGTGGCGTAGCGCGAATAGAACTGGGTGTCGGGCAACACCGCCAGCGCAAAGCTCGAGATCTGCGTCGACGCGGGTGCGGCGTCATCGCCGCCGCCGCAAGCGGCCAGCAAGCCGCCTGCGGCAACGGTGGAAGCGGACGCGAGGCTCATCTTGAGCAGGCTGCGGCGCTGGATCGAGGGGGACTTCGTCATCAACGGCTCTCATCGGAAAAAACGATGAAAACCACTCTAGGGGCGCCCTATGCAATTGCCGTGACAGTTCGATGATCGCGCGCACGCAACACCGCTTCACCGACCTGTCACGAGGGGTTCCTAGGATCCATCCCTTTTTGCGAAGGAACCTATCGTGTTGATGTCCCATCGGATCAAGCTTCTGTCGTTGTTGTTGGGAAGCCTCGCCCTGATCTACGCCTGCGGCGGCGATGGCGACAGCGGCGGCGGCAACAGCGCCGTCAACGACCCGGCCGGCAAGTGGACGGCCGGCGACCTGCACGTGCACACGGTGCAATCCGACGATTCGCGCACGACGCAGACGCTGGACTTCGTGCTGAACAAGGCCTTCGCCACCTACAAGCTGGACTGGATGGCGCTGACCAACCACCTGCGTTCGTCCAAGTACGACAACGACGGCACGCTGCTGGCCGCGCCGGTTGCGTTTGCGTACGGCATGGCGTCGTACGAGATCCCGCGCGTCAAGGCGCTGCAGGCCGGCGGCACCTATGCCGACAAGCTGGTCTTCTCGGGCTTCGAATGGGACATGCCCACCCACGATCACCTCGGCGTGGCCTTGTTCGAAGGCGCCCCGACATTGCAGGCATCGACCCGCGGCGCGAAGGAGTTCCAGTACGCGTTCACGACGCTCGCGGAATCGCAGTTCGATCCGGCCGACGTGGCCGTCTGGAAGGCGAAGTACCCGCAGCGCTTCAACAGCACGGCCGCGGACGCGCTGCAGGCGATCTCGTGGCTGAAGACGAACTACCCGACGACCAGCTTCGCGACCCTCAACCACCCGTCGCGCAACCCCGGCAAGTACACGGTCAGCGACCTGCGCCAGATGAACGACCTGGCACCGGACATCGTGTTCATGATCGAGGGCATGGTCGGCAACCAGATGGAGCCGAACCGCGGCGGCTACACCTCGGCCTACGTGGCGGAGAACGCGCCGAACCGCACCTACGGCGGCGTCGACGCCCTCGTGGCCCGGCTGGGCGGCACCTGGGATGCGCTGCTCGGCGAAGGCCGGCGCATCTGGAACATCGCCGACTCCGATTCGCACTTCGAGATCGACGCAGCCAGCAACAGCAGCGGCTACTACCCGGGCGAGTATTCGAAGAACCACGTCTGGGTGGCCGACGGCCAGGCCGGCATCGGCGGGCTGACGAAGAGCCTGCGTGACGGCCGCATGTTCGGCGTGTTCGGCGACCTGATCGACGCGCTGGACTTCCGCGTGACCGGGTCCACCGGCCAGGGCTTCATGGGCCAGGAGATCAAGGTGCCCGCCGGCGAGCGCGTGACGGTCACGATCCGCTTCAAGAGCCCCGCGCTGAACAACTACCAGAAGCCGGTGGACAGCGGCACGCCCGGCAACATGAAGCCAGTCGTCGACCACGTCGACCTGATCGCCGGCGACGTGACGGGCAAGGCGCTGCCGGGCACGCCCGCCTATGCCGTGGCGACGAACGCCTCGACCCAGGTGCTGCGCCGCTTCACCGCGGCCGACTGGAAGGTCGAGGCCGACGGCTATTTCTCGGTCAGCCTGCCGGTCGAGGCGAAGAAGAGCCAGTACTTCCGCCTGCGCGGCACCAACCTGGCCCCGGACGTGGCCGGGCTGACCGCCAACGGCGAACCGCTGGCCGACCAGCAGACCGCCGGCGCCGACAACACCGCCCGCGTCAATGCGATCAACGACCGCAACTACGGCAGCCTGTGGTTCTATTCGAACCCGGTGTTCGTGACGGTCGCGCCGTAGGCATCGCGCCGAAGCCGTCCGTCAACCGGCCGCGGCCAGCCAGTCCCGCAGCGCCGCGTCGCGCACTTCCAGCACATCGAACAACCCGACGGCGCGCAGCGCCGGCAGGGCCTCGGCGATGTGCGCCGCGGCTGCATCGCGCTGCGCGGCGCTCGACGCCGGGTCGCTCCACACCGTCGCGTTCGCGAGGAAGGCGGCGATCGTGCCCTTGCGGACCGTCACGCCGTTGAAGTCGCCCTGGTCGGCATGGTCTGGCAATACGTCGTCGGCTCGCATCGGTTCTCTCCGGGGTCAGTGGGTGTGAGCCACGATTCTGGACAGCCTCTTCTGGCTGCGCTACGGTAGTCCAGTCAATCACTACCGCATCGCCGCCATGACCTCGCCCCTGCTCGTGTCGTCGCTGCTCGATTCGGCCGACGGCCCCGCGCTGCTCGCCGTCGAGGTCGAAGGGGCCGACCCGCGCGTCACCGCACCGCATGCGCATGCGCGGGGCCAGTTGTTCGGTGCGATGCGCGGACTGCTGACGGTCGGCACCGAAGGCGGCCAGTGGGTCGTCCCCGCCATCCACGCGGTGTGGGTGCCGCCGCACCACCAGCACTCGCTGCGCTCGCACGGAGCGTTCGCCGGGTGGAGCGTGTACCTGGCCGAATCCTTCTGCGCGGACCTGCCCACCGCGCCGTGCACGCTGCGCAGCTCGGGCTTGCTGCGCGAGGCGGTGCACCGCGCGGCCGGCTGGGATGGCAGTCCGCTCGATGCGCCGAAGACGCGCCTCGCCGAGGTGATCCGTGACGAACTGCGCGACCTGCCGCGCGAGTCCTTCGGCCTGCCGCTGCCTGCCGACGCGCGCCTGCTGCGCATCGCCCGCGCGATCGGCGACGACCCGGCCGATGCGCGCTCGCTCGACGACTGGGCCGCGTGGGCCGGCATCGCACCGCGCACGCTGACGCGCCGCTTCGTCGCCGAGACCGGCTTCCACTTCAGCGCATGGCGGCAGCGCGCGCGGCTGATGCGGGCGCTCGAACTGCTGGCCGCCGGAACGCCGGTGACGAACGTGGCGCTGGACCTCGGCTACGACAACCTGAGTGCGTTCATCGCGATGTTCCGCCGCCAGTTCGGCACGACACCGGGGCGGTACTTCAGCGCGTGAGCCCGGCCGGCGCCGACAACGCGGCCCGCGTCAACGCCATCAACGACCGCAACCACGGCAGCCTGTGGTTCTGTTCGAACCCGGTGTTCGTGACGGTCGCGCCGTAGGCTGCCTCAGTACAGCTTCACCGGGATTCCGAAGGCCGGATCCGGCAGCACCGTCATCGTGGGCACGTGGATTTCCGGCAAGCCCGGGACCTGCGGCAGGGGAAGGACGGTCGAGCCGTGCGGCTGATGGCGGGTGCGCCAGCAGGTCAGCCCGACCAGCGGGATCAGCGAGCCCGCACCGGCCTTCTGGAGAAGCGCGTTCTTGGCATCGATCATCACCTGGCTCAACTCCTGGAAGGGCTTGACCATGCCCTTGCGGATCGAGGCCTTGATCTCGTCCTTGCTGACGCACAGGCCGACGATGAAGTCCGGCCCCGGCAGGTCGATGTCGATCTCGCCCACCTGGGCTTCGATGACTTGCGCGAGGTCGTCCCCGGTGGAGCCGACCACGAAGGCATCGAACTTCACGTCGCCGCCACTCTTGCTGGCGCTGACGCTGATGCGGTTGGACAGGATGGAGGCGCTCAACTTGTCCAGCTTCTGCGCCGCCCGGAATGGCGCCAGGTGCTCGTCGAGCATGCTCTGCGTCAGCCCGTCCGTGTCCGGCGTGGTCGCCTGCATGGCGTAGATGTGCTGCACCTGCGCCTGCTCGGCGGCCGAGACATCGGCGAACTTGAACGGTTGCGAACGATAGATCGGCTCGAACACCGGGATCGGCGGCACGGTCACGCCCCCGATGGGCGGCAACACGACCTTGGCCCCCACGTTGTAGGCCACGAGGCGGCCACGGACGGCGCCGGCCGCGAGCGCGGGCGCCGAGAACTTGAAGAATCCCTGGCTGTCGGTGTCGGTGTCCATCGACATGCTGGGCAGGAACCCGCCCGTGAACTGCCCGGACGGAAAGTCGGTGCCCAGGGTGATGCGCGCCTTGGGCCAGGCGACGAAGCCGGTCGTGGGGTGGCCGTTGGTCTGCAGCCAGCTCGTCAGGAAGGCGACGACGTTGGTGATGCGGTGGAGTTTGCCTTGGATGATCATGATGTGGCTTTCGGATCGATGAGGGTGGGCTCAGTACGTCGGCGGGTTGTGCGGTGCGGGCGGGCCGAGGCGGGCCGGCTCGCACAGGCCCGGGGGATCCGGCTGGGGGTTGAAGGCCAGGGCCGGGGAGGCTGCCGCCAGGGCCAGCGCCAGCGCGCCGACGGTGCGCCATGCGCGCGATGCAAGGGTGTTCATGAAAAGTCCTTCGGGTGTCGTGAGGGAATCCGAGCAATCCAGTTGCTCTGCGGGGGGCGGGCCCTGTTCGGCTCGCCCTTGCCTGTTCAAGCGCCTTTTGCGGGCGCCAGGGATCACGGTCGAAGGAGAATCTTTTCGTGCCTCAGTTGGGCAGGGCCGTCGTCGCGCCGGCCTTGGGCGCGAGGGCCGAATAGAGGGGCGTGGCCAGGCCGGCTTGGTCGTTCTTCAACACCAGCTGCATGACCTCCAGGCCCCGCACCAGGTGCTGGGTGTCGAGGGGAGAACGCGGTCCGCGGGGCCCGCCGGCGTTCGGGACGGTCGGGCTGCCGCCACAGGCACAGCCCAGGCGGCCATCGGCACCGACCGTCACGTAGGCGCCGATGGCGATGAGCTCGAGGTTCAGCCTGGCGATGCGGTCCTGCATCTGCTGCAGGGTCATGACGGCGGGCACGGTGACCGGCATCTTGGCATCGGCCGAGGTGGGCTGCGCAAGGCAGGCGATCGGTGCGCAGAGCAGGGCGGTGGAAAGCGAATGGAAGAAGGGCTTGAACATGGGAGTCTCCAGGGTGTCCGGTGGGATCGACAGTCAGGGAATGAAGCGGCAGGGGCCTGCCACCGACTGGTAGAGCGCATTCCGGCTGAAGAAAGGATGATCCGGCGGCAAATTCTTTTCGTAGGCCGCGCGCGCCCGGGCGTGCAGCGCGACGGCGCCGCTCGCGTCTCCGGTCTCGTGCAACACGCAGCCGAGCAGATCGAGTGACTGTCCCAGGTCGGTCGGGTAGCGTGCCGGCCCTGCTTCCAGCACGCCCACCACCGACGCCAGCGCGACGCGCGCGTTGGCCAGGTCGCCCTGTCGAAGCAGGATTTCGCCGCCGTGGCGCTGCACCCGCAGCACCTCGATCGACGCAGCGCCGAAACCGAGCGCCTGCAACCCTTGCGCGGCCTGTTCAAGCTCGCGCTGCGCCTGCGCGCCCTGCCCCTGCAAGGCCAGGGCCCGCGCCAGCGCCTGCCGCGCAAAGAGCGTGTTCGCCTTCGCGTTGCCAGGCGCCGCGAGGGCGACGGCCTGTTCGGCGGCGCTCTGCGCCGCGCCGGCGTCGCCCAGCAACAGGAACACGTTGGCCAGCAGCCGCAGCTGGATGGCCCGCTCGCCCGGATCGGTCGTGCGCAGCAGCAGCGCCTGCAACTGGTCCCGGCTCGCGTCGAAGCGCCCGAGGTCGGCATCGAGCAAGGCCTTGGTGCGCCGCATCTGGATGCGGTTCGACGCATGCAGGGCCTGCTGGTCGCCCGAGGCCAGCGCCCGGTCCATGGCCTGGCCGGCCTCCTGCAGGCGCCCCGCATTGCGGGCGGCCACGGCCAGGGCCTCCAGCGCATCCACCGTGTTGGCATCGTCGGGCCCGAAGGCGGTTTCCATCTCGACCGTGGCGCGTCTCGCGTGCGCGAGCGCGGCATCGGCGTGGCCCCGCCCGTTCTCCAGCGTGAACAGCGACCGGCTGGCGTAGGCGCGTGCCTTCGCGCACTCGCGGTCGCGGCCGGCGCAGGCTGCCAGCGCGCGCCGGGCGAGGTCGTCTGCGCGCGCCGGCTGGCCGTCCTCGATCAATTGCCCGGCGAGGTGGGCCCGCGTCTTGTTCAACGCAGGATCGTCCGCGGCCGCATGCGCTTCGAGCAAGGCCAGCGCCTCGCTCAGCGTGTGCACGGCCTTGTCGTGCTCGCCCAGGCGGAAGTACATGCGCCCCAACTCGGCCAGCAGCTCGCCCTCCAGTTGCGGACGATCGGCGAACTGCGCGTGCGCGCGGGACACCGCGGCGTCCACCATCTCCTTGCCGGTCACGTCGCGGCCGGCCTGGTGCGTCTCGTCCGCTTCGGCGTCGCTGACGAGGTCGCTCAGGAACCCGCTGACGGCCGTGCCGCGCGCCTCTTGCAGGCGTGACTGCGCGTGCTGCTGCAACGCGAGGATGGCGAAGCCCAGCACCAGCACCGACGCGAACCCGGCCGTCAGGCTGGCCCCCCGATGGCGGCGGACGAACAGCGACATCCGATGGCGCCACGAAGGCGGGCGGGCCGTGATGGGCCGGTGCTCGAGGCAGCGCCGGATGTCGTCGGCAAAGCGCTCCACCGAGCCGTATCGATCGGCAGGCGCCTTGCGCAAGGCCTTCAGCAACACGGTCTCCAGGTCACCCCCCAGCGCGGGGCACCGCACCGGCTCGACGGCGAGGATCGCGTGGCCCACCTGGCCGACGGAATCGGCGGCGCTTCCGTAGGGCGAGCCGCCCGTCAGCAGCTCGTACAGCACGACGCCCAGCGAATAGACGTCCGTCGCGGTGGAAATGGCGCCCTGGTGGAGTTGCTCGGGTGCCGCATAGCGGGGCGTCAGCGCACAGCCGTTCACCTGGGTCAATGCGGCCGGGCCGGCCTCCGGGGCATCCAGCAGTTTCGCGACGCCGAAATCCAGCAGCTTCACCTGCCCCTGGGTGTCGACCATGATGTTCGAGGGCTTCAGGTCGCGGTGCACGACCAGGTGCTTGTGCGCATGGTCCACCGCATCGAGCACCTGCAGGAACAGGCGCAGCCGGGCCTCGGGGGCGAGCCGGCGCTCGTCGCAGAACTGCGTGATCGCGCAGCCCTCCACCCGCTCGAGCACGATGAACGGCTGGCCGGTGGGGGCCATGCCTGCGTCATACATGCGGGCGATGTGGGCGTGGGCCAGGCCGGCCAGGACATCGCGCTCGCGGGAGAAGCGCTCGACCAGGGTGTCGGCGCCCAGCGCGATCGAGGGCAGCTTGATCGCCACCTGCCGCTTCACGAGGCCATCGGCAGGTTCCGCCAGCCACACGACCGACATGCCGCCGCGGCCCAGCTCGCCGATCAGGCGGTAGCCGCCGAGCACGTCATCCGGCTGCAGCGCTTGCCAGCGGCTGCCGCTCGGGGAGAGGAGCGCGTCGGCCAGTGGCTGGCGCAGGAACCCCGGGTCATCGGTCGATTCGCAGGCCTGCAGCAATCGCAGCAGGCGCGCATGGAGTTCGGGGGCATCGAGCCGCAACCCGGTCAGCAGCGCGGCGCGTTCCGCATCCGCCGCATCCATCAGCTGGCCAAGCAACGCCAGCGCGTTGGCGTCCGCGCCGATCGACGGCGCCTGGCCGGTCAAGGGCGGCCTTCGAGCGTCTCGTACAAGAACGCCTTGGCGCGTTTCCAGTCGCGCTTGATGGTGGGCTCCGACAGGTCGAGCGCCTGCGCGATGTCGGCCAGCTCCATCCCCAGCACGGCCCGCATCTCCGCCACCCGCAACAGCCGCTCGTCGATCTGTCCCAGCCGGTCCATGGCCTGGTTCATCGACAGCATCTGCTCGGGCGTGCCGCCGCCGTGGTCGATCACCTCTTCGCCGACGGTCAACGGCAGCAGTTCCGCGGAGCGCTTCTGGGCCAGGCGCTCGCGCGCCATGTCGACCAGCAGCGAGCGCATGGCCCGGCTGGCGTAGGCGAGGAACTTGACGCGGGATTCGAAGCGGAGATCGCTGCGTTCGCGCAGGCCGAGGTAGACCTCGTGCGCCAGCGTGATGGCGGAAATCGGCGCCTGCTCGTGAGCGAGTTTCGAGCGGGCCAGCGACAGGATGTCGCCATACGCCTGCTGATAGGCGGAGCCAACGGTCATCGTCATGGCGGCCTCCCTGGCCTTGTTGTGCGAGGCGTATCGTAGGGGCCGGCCGGCGGGAGTTCAAGCCGCGCAGCGGCCCGCCCCCGCATCGAGGGGGACGGCCTCAGCCCAGCTCGTCGACGTTCTTCGGCCAGCTCGCCTTCAGCAGCCGCGACAGCGCCCGGTCGGCCAGCAGCTTGCCGCCGGTCTGGCAGCGCGCGCAGTAGTTGGTCTCGTTGTCGGCATGCACGATGCGCTGCACCGGCGTGCCGCACACCGGGCAGGGCTGGCCGTAGCGTCCATGCACGGCCATCTGCGGGTGGAACGCGGTCACCTTCTCGGGCCAGTCGCCGGCCTCCGCGCGCAGCCGCTCGGTCCATTCGGCGAGCACGGCGCGTGCTGCGTCGAAGAGCTGCGCGACCTGCGCCGGCTGCATCGCCTTCGACAGCAGGATCGGCGACAGCCGCGCGCGATGCAGGATCTCGTCGGAGTAGGCGTTGCCGATGCCGCTGAACAGCCGCGGGTCGGTCAGCTGGCGCTTCAGCGTGTGGTTCTCGCGCAGCAGGCGCTCGCTGAACGCGGCGAGGTCGGTCGTCGACAGGTCGAGGCCCCCCGGGTCCATCGCCTGCAAGGCGGCGCGGTCGGCGACCACGTGCAGCGACGCGCGGCGCTGGCTGCCCGCCTCGGTGAGCACCAGCTTGCCGCTGTCGAACTCGAACACCCCGAGGCAGATCTTCCCCGGTGGCTTGGCGCCCGCCGGAAGCCAGCGCAAGCGGCCGGCGATCATCAGGTGGATCACGAGGAAGAGGCCGTTGTCGAGTGCCAGCACGACCCGCTTGCCCAGGCGCTCGACGCCGACCACGGTGCGGCCTTCGGCCTGCGACAACGGCGGCAGCGCGGTGCGCAGCAGGAACGGGTTCAACACCTTCACGCGCTGCAGCGCGTGGCCTTGCACCTTGTCGGCGAGGCGCTCGGTGTAGACGGTGATGTCGGGCAGCTCCGGCATCGCGCGAGTGTGCCAGTGCCGTCGGCCGCGGTCGTCACCGACCGGCGAGCACCACCGCCGGGTCCAGTTCGAATCCTGGGTAGTTGAACGCGCCGGCCAGCTTGTCGCAGTCCGTGAGCGTGGCACCTTGCTGTCGCAGCGCTGCATGCCAGCGCGCAGCCACCCGGTGCTGAATCTGGTCGACGATGGTCGTCGCGCGTTCCAGCGACAACTTGAACTGCCCGTGTTGCGAGAGCAGGTTGGCGCGATTCGCATAGCGGTTGAAGGTCCCGCAGGTCATCGCGAGGTCGCGCTTCTCGATGCTGGTCAGCGGGTTGGGCGTCAGGTCGTAGGCCGGCGACAGTTCCCATTGGTCGGTGGGCGCGATCAACGCATGGTTGCGAGGATGGTCGTCGGTGTTCGAGATGAGCGCATTGAATGTCATGCGGCGGAACAGTTCTTCGAGGTCCTGGGCTGGGCGCGCGCTGCGCCGCCGCAGCTCGTCGGCCAGCAGCAGGTACGACCACCTGGCGCGGTCGCCGTGTGAATCCTCGGCGCCCAGCGCAGTCAAGCCGCTGACCATGCGGTGGCGCAGGTACCCCTGCTCCGTCAGCGTGCGGTCGAATCGCTGCACGAGCAACACGTCCTGGCCGGCCACGGTCTGGATGCGGTGCCGGGCCACTCGCATGCCGCATTCCTGGGCCAGCGCGAGCATCGCGCCTTCGACGCGCGCGTTGTTCCATCGGTCACCCTTGTCCGGAAACTTGGCGAGCCACAGTCCCTCGTCATCCTCGACCACGTTCTTCGGTCGGGCTCCGCCCATGGAGGTGCCGGGCTGCAACAGTTCCAGCATCTGCTCAGGCATGCCGGGCTTGCCTGCAGCCTCGTCGTCCATGAATTGCTCCGCGGCTGCGAGCAGGGCTTCCAGCTGGATGATCTGGTTGAACTTGCGGATCGGAGCGGGCGGCACCTTGTCGCGTCCGAAAGACAAGGCGCCGGCGCGGTCTTCAGGCGACTGCAGCAGGTAGTCGATCTCGGTGAGGTCGGTGCGCCCGGCGTGCTTGTCGATGATGCGGCGCCCCCAGGCATCGGGGGATGCATCGCGCAGGGCGCCGAAAATGCCCTTGAGCTTCACCGTCTGCACGCGCCGCGGCACCAGTGGCAGTTCATAGGGGTCCAGCGGAACCGCATCCGCGCGTTGCAGGTAGGTGGGGTTGTAGACGAAGGTGCCTGCGGCGACTCCATGCGAAACGTCCAGCTCGTAGAAGCCTGCCGTCACCACGTCCAGCGACTGCGGAAGCTGGAGATAGACATAGGCGCGTTGATCAGAACTCGTCATCGAGAGGTTCCTTGGTGTGACGAACTCGCTGCGGCAGGCGCGTGAGTTCCAGCTGCTTGCCTTCCTCGTCACGCTCCGGATCGGCAAAGGCCTGGATCTCCGACTCCAGGCCCATCGCCCACAGCACAGCCAGGTAGGCACCGAGGCCCGTTTGCAGGTTGCCGGCTTCCACGGCACGCGCGGTGTCGTAGCTGATGCCCGCCTTCGATGCGAGTTCGCGAACCGTCAGGCGGCGACGCTTGCGAGCCATCGTCACCCGCTCGCCGACGCGCCGGGCACCCTCCTTCACGGCGAACGGTGCTGTTTCATTCAATTGGAGTGGTCTTGGCATGCTGAAACCGTTCGAAAACTGCTTAGAAATGGCTTCAGAATACTTTCTGAAGGCAAGTGTGTCAAAAAAATGAGGACTGAAGCCATCTTTATGCGACTTAAGAACTGCTTCAACAGTTCAAATGTTCTCAACGGTTCGACGCGAAGGCCCGGCTCGTCTGCGTCGACGCACCACGGATCGTCGGAGGTGTGTCCGCGATAATCCATGGTTTCCAAGTGACGGCGCGTTCTTCTGCGTCGCCCCCAGAGCCCATGTCCTCCGAGCTGACCCCGCAGGTGCGCCGCCGCCGCACCTTCGCCATCATTTCCCACCCTGACGCCGGCAAGACCACGCTGACGGAGAAGCTGCTGCTGTTCTCCGGCGCGATCCAGATCGCCGGCAGCGTGAAGGCGCGCAAGGCCTCGCGGCATGCCACCTCGGACTGGATGGAGATCGAGAAGCAGCGCGGCATCTCGGTCGCCAGCTCGGTGATGCAGATGGAATACCGCGACTGCGTCATCAACCTGCTCGACACCCCGGGCCACCAGGACTTCTCCGAAGACACCTACCGCGTGCTGACCGCGGTCGACGCCGCGCTGATGGTGATCGACGCGGCCAACGGCGTCGAGCCGCAGACGCGCCGGCTGCTGCAGGTCTGCCGCGCGCGCAACACGCCCATCCTCACCTTCGTCAACAAGATGGACCGCGAGGTGCAGGACCCGCTGGTGCTGATGGACGAGATCGAGCGCGAACTCGGCATGGGCGTCGTGCCGTTCACCTGGCCGGTCGGCATGGGCAAGCAGTTCCACGGCGTGATGGATTTGCGCGAAGAGCAGATGCGGGTGTTCAGCCCCGGCGAGGACCGCAACCACGACGACGACGAGATCCTCGCCGGCCTCGACAACCCGGCCTACGCCACGCGCTTCGGCATGCAGTACGAGCAGGCGCACGGCGAGATCGAGCTGGTGCGCGAAGCGGCGCCGGCCTTCGACAAGGCGGCCTTCCTGGCCGGCCACCAGACGCCGATGTTCTTCGGCTCGGCTGTCAACAACTTCGGCGTGCGCGAGGTGCTCGATGCGCTGGTCGACCTGGCGCCCGCGCCCGGCCCGCGCCAGGCCACGCAGCGCCTGGTCGAGCCGGACGAGAAGAAGTTCACCGGCGTCGTCTTCAAGATCCAGGCCAACATGGACCCGGCGCATCGCGACCGCATTGCGTTCGTGCGCGTGGCCAGCGGCCACTTCGAGCGCGGCATGCGGCTGAAGGTGGGCCGCTCGGGCAAGGAGCTGCGGCCGAACACCGTGGTGAGCTTCCTGTCGCAGCGGCGCGAGCTGCTCGACGAGGCCTTTGCCGGCGACATCATCGGCATCCCGAACCACGGCGTGCTGCAGTTGGGCGACACGCTGACCGAAGGCGAATCGCTGCTGTACACCGGGCTGCCGTTCTTCGCACCCGAAATGTTCCGCAGCGTCGAGGTGGCCGATCCGCTGCGCACCAAGCAGTTGAAGGCCGGCCTGCAGCAGCTCGGCGAAGAAGGCGCGATCCAGGTGTTCCGCCCGGTCGCCGGTTCGGTGCTGCTGCTGGGCGCGGTCGGCCAGCTGCAGTTCGAAGTCGTCGCGCACCGGCTGGAGCATGAGTACGGCGTGAAGGCGCGCATCCAGCCGAGCCGCTTCCAGGTCGCGCGCTGGGTCACCTGCGACGACGCCGATGGCGGCGAGCGCGAGCTGAAGCGCTTCATCGACGCGAACGACCACCGCGTGGCCTACGATGCGGTCGATGCGCCGACGGTGCTGGTGGAATACGCGCCCGAGCTGCGCGCGATCGAGGCCAACTGGCCGAAGATCAAGTTCCACGCGCTGCGCGAGCACGCCGGCTTGGTGTTCCAGAAGAAGCTGGAAGGCTGATCGCCGTTCACGCCGCGGACCCGGCATCCGGCGTCCGCGGCAGGCACTTCGTCGCGCGCCCTCTTGCGCGGCGCCGGCCGGACCGGCACATTGCGGTCCAACGCAACGCCCGGAGGCCCCACATGATCGCCAGCTCGCTCGTCGCTGCCTTGCATTTCATCGCGGCGTTCGGCATCGCCGCGACGCTGTTCCTCGAATGGCTCACGTTCAGCCGCACGCCGACGCTGGCCGAGGCGAAGCGCATCGCGCTGGCCGACCGCTGGTACGGCCTGTTCGCGATGACGCTGCTGGTGGTCGGCTTCGTGCGCGCAGCGCATTTCGAGAAGGGCTGGTCGTTCTATGCGCACAGCCCGTTCTTCCACCTGAAGCTGACGCTGTTCGTGCTGGTCGGACTGCTGTCGATCTACCCGACGGTGCGCTTCATCCGCTGGGCCCCGGCGCTGAAGGCGGGCCGCGCGCCGGAGGTCACCGATCGCGAGCACGTGCTGATCTCGCGGCTGCTGACGGCGCAAATGGCACTGCTGGTGCTGATCGTCGTCTCGGCGTCGTTGATGGCGCACGGGGTCGGTCTCTAGACCCCTGGAATCTGCGCGCGGCCACACACGCCGAGCAGAACGTGCCGGTGCACGAGGCCTGAAGAACTTCTTCGGCCGCATCCTGGCGACGCAGGCCGCGGCGCAGCGCGTCTGCGGCGTGGTCGTCAATGCGCTCCCCAATCTGCCGCGCCGCGAATTCGACCGGCTGCGCGCGGTGCTGCACCAGTGCGCGCTGCACGGTCCGGCGTCGCAGAACCTCGATGGCCATGCCGATTTCCGCGCCCACCTGTGGGGCCGCGTGCAATGGGCCGCGCAGCTGAATGCTGCGAAGGCCGCACGCCTGCACGCGCTGTGGCAGCGCATAGACTGGTCGCCATGACCGCACCCACCGCGCCGACGCCGTCGCGCCTGTCGCTGTACCTGAACCTGATCCGCTGGGACCGCCCGGCCGGCAGCTACCTGCTGCTGTGGCCGACGCTGTCGGCACTGTGGATGGCCGCCGGCGGCTTCCCCGGCTGGCACCTGCTGATCGTCTTCACGCTCGGCACCGTCCTGATGCGCAGCGCCGGCTGCGCCGTCAACGACGTCGCCGACCGCGATTTCGACAAGCACGTGAAGCGCACCGAGCAGCGCCCGGTCACCAGCGGCGCGGTCAGCGTGAAAGAGGCGCTGCTGCTCGGCGCGGCGCTCGCGCTGGCCGCCTTCGGGCTGGTGCTGACGACCAATGCCGCGACCATCGCGTGGAGCGTCGCCGCGCTGGCCGTCAGCATCGTCTACCCGTTCACGAAGCGCTTCTTCTCGATGCCGCAGGCGGTGCTGGGCGTCGCGTTCAGCTTCGGCATCCCGATGGCGTTCGCGGCGGTGCGCGGCGAGGTGCCGGCACTCGCCTGGGGGCTGCTGCTGGGCAACCTGTGCTGGGTGATCGCCTACGACACCGAGTACGCGATGGTCGACCGCGACGACGATTTGAAGATCGGCATCAAGACCTCGGCGATCACGCTCGGCCGCTTCGACGTGGCCGGCGTGATGGCGTTCTACGGCCTGTTCATCGCGATCTGGGGCGTGCTCGGCGCGCAGCAGGGGCTGCGCTGGCCGTTCTTCGCGGGCCTGGCAGTGGCCGCCAGCATCGCCGGCTGGCACTGGACGCTGATCCGCACGCGCACCCGCGACGGCTGCTTCCGTGCCTTCCGGCTGAACCACTGGCTGGGCTTCGCGGTGTTCGCCGGCGTGCTGCTCGGCCAGTGGGCGTAGCCCGGATCAGGGATACAAGCCGCGTTCTTCCCGAGCAATCAGGATCCGCTCGCAGGCCACCGCAAACGTCGCGGTGCGCAGCGTGATCTTGTGCTTCTCCGACGTGTCCCAGATGTGGCGCAGCGCGTCGACCATGATCTTGTCGAGCCGCACGTTGATCTCGTCCTCGCTCCAGAAGAAGCTGCTGAAGTCCTGCACCCATTCGAAGTAGCTGACCGTCACGCCGCCGGCGTTGCAGATCACGTCGGGCACCACCAGGATGCCGCGGTCGTGCATCACGTCGTCGGCGTCCGGCAGCGTCGGGCCGTTCGCGCCTTCGAGCACCAGCTTCGCCTTCAGGCGGTTCGCCCGCGCCGCGGTGATCTGCCCTTCGAGGGCGGCCGGAATCATGATGTCGCAGTCGACGTCCCAGAAGGCTTCGTTGTCGATGCGCTCGGCGTTCTTGTAGTTGGCGATGCCGCCGTCGCGCTTCAACACCTCCATCGTGTCGGCCATGTCGAAGCCGTTCGGGTTCGCGAGCGTGCCGGTGTGGTCCTGCACCGCGACCAGCTTGGCACCGGCCTGCACGAACAGCTCGGCCGCCGCGCTGCCGACGTTGCCCATGCCCTGCACGGCAATGCGCGCACCGTCGAGGTTCAGGTTGATGCGGCGCGCGGCTTCGCGGCCGGTCACGAACACGCCGCGGCCGGTGGCCTTCACCCGGCCGAGCGAGCCGCCCAGGTGGATCGGCTTGCCGGTGACGACGCCGGTCGCGGTGGAGCCGGTGTTCATCGAGTACGTGTCCATCATCCAGGCCATGATCTGGCCGTTGGTGTTCACGTCGGGCGCCGGGATGTCGCGCTGCGGGCCGATGATGATGCCGATCTCGCTGGTGTAGCGGCGCGTCATGCGCTCCAGCTCCTTCTGCGACAGCTTCTTCGGATCGACGCGGATGCCGCCCTTGGCGCCGCCGTACGGCAGGCCGACGCCGGCGCACTTGATCGTCATCCACGCGCTCAGCGCCATCACCTCTTCGAGCGTCACGTCCGGGTGGTAGCGCACGCCGCCCTTGCCCGGGCCGCGCGACAGGTTGTGCTGCACGCGGTAGCCCTCGAAGTGCTGCACCGTGCCGTTGTCGAGCTCGATCGGCACGTCGACGATCAGCGCGCGCTTCGGGCGCTTCAGCGTCTCGCCCCAGTGGGCCAGCGATCCGAGGTAGGGAAGCACGCGGTCGACCTGCGACAGGTAGGTCTGCCAGGGGCTATCGGCGTGCGGGGTGACATAGGACAGGTTGCTCATGCGGGTCTCCGTGGGGGAAGTCGTCATGCCCTGGCGCTGCGCGAACTCGTGGCCCACGCCGCCGGCATGGAGCGCGACTGTAGGCCCGCGGCGCCCGAATTTCTCACCGAAGCTCATGCCTCCTTTGCATGATGTGTTCCAGGCATCACATAGCTTGTGCCGGTCCGTTGCGGCGGATCAGCCGAATTCGTCACCCAGTTCACGCGCGCGGCGCTGGGCTGCCTTCACCGCCGAGACGATCGCGCCGTGCACGTCGCTGCGCTCGAGCGAGGTGAGGCCGGCGTAGGTGGTGCCGCCCTTCGACGTGACGCGCTCGCGCAACAGCGACGGCGCTTCGCCGGATTGCAATGCCAGTGCCGACGCGCCGGCGAAGGTCGCCAGCGCCAGTTCGCGGCCCTGGTCGGCGCTCAGGCCCATGTCCTGCGCCGCCTTCATCATCGCTTCGACGAAATAGAACACGTAGGCCGGGCCGGAGCCGGACAGCGCGGTGACGGCATCGAGGTCTTCCTCGCGCTCGACCCACAGCGTGCGGCCGGTGGGCGCCAGCAGGCGCTCGACCTGCACGCGCTCGTCGGCACCGACGGCGGGCCGCGCGAACAGCCCGGCGATGCCCTGGCCGATCAGCGCCGGCGTGTTGGGCATCGAGCGCACGACGCGTTCGGTGCCGAGTGCGCGCGCGATGTCGCTGCTGCGGATGCCGGCCATCACGCTGAACTGCAGCGCCGCGGCGATGTGCGCGGCGCACGCGGCGGCCGCTTCCTTGAAGTTCTGCGGCTTGATCGCCCAGACGACGATGCCGGCGCGCTGCAGCACCGAGCCGGGCGCTTCGAGCGTGATCACACCGAGGTCGCGCTGCAGCCGCGAACGCTGCTCGGCATTCGGTTCGAGCACCAGGATGTCGCCGGGCGCGCGGCCGCTCTTGAGCAGGCCGCCGATGATGGCGCTGGCCATGTTGCCGCCGCCGATGAATGCAATGCTGTTCATCGCCGCAGTGTAGGAGTTTCAGGCGCGATTCAACCGGCTGCCCATTGCCGCAACAGGCGTTCGGTGTCGCGCAGCGCCGGCCGGGCCAGCACGTGGAACGACAGCCGGCCGGGCGACGGCCAGCCGCGCGGGTCGCGCCGGGTCAGCACGTCGAGATCGGCCGGGATCGCCGACTGGTTCAGGCAGCCGATGCCCCAGCCGGCGCGCATCGCGGCCACCGCGCCGTGGCTGCCGGTGCAGCTGAGCTGCAGGTGGTACGGCCGCGCGCTGCGGGCCAGTGCCGCCAGCGCCATCGCGCGCACCGGGCAGTCGGGGCCGAGCAGCACCAGCGGTGCCGGCGCGTTCGCGGGAGGCTGCCAGCCGGGCGCCGCCACCCACGACAGCGGCTCGCGGCGCAGCAAGCGCGCGCCGGGCAGGGCCTTGTCGCTGGTGACGACGGCCAGGTCCATCGCCTCGGCGGCCCACAGTTGCTGCAGTGCAGCGGAACTGGCCCACAGCAGTTCGAAACGGGCCTGCGGTTGCGCGTCGCGCAGCAGCGCCAGCAGGTCGGCGAGGCGCGCTGGCAGGAAATATTCGCTGAGGCCGATGCGCCACACCGCCGCCTGCGGCGCCGGCTGCACCGCGGCGCGGGCTTCTTCCTGCAGCTCGATCAGCCGGCGCGCATGCGGCAGGAAGCGCTCGCCTTCGACTGTCAGCGCGAGCGCGCGCGTGCTGCGCTGCACCAGCCGCACGCCGACGCTTGCCTCCAGCTGCTGCAGGTGGGTGCTGACGGCCGACTGCGTGCGGTTGACGCGATCGGCGGCCCGCGTGACCGAGCCGGCCTGCGCGATCGCGATGAAGCTGCGCAGCCACAGCGGGTCGAGGTCATTCATCGCGGTCTTTCATCTGTTTTTTCCATCAATGGAATCGAATCAAACTGATTCACGGATGGATGCTCGGCGCCTAGAGTTCAGTTGTCAACCCGACGCAACCGACCCCACCAGGAGCCCTCCATGCCCTACCTCCACATCCAGATCTCCGGCGCCGCCGACGATGCACTCGCCGCGAACGTCGCCCGCAACGCGACCGAACTGACGGCTCGCCTGCTCGGCAAGGACCCGTCGCTGACGGCGGTCGTCGTCGATTTCATCGCACCGTCGCAGTGGTTCATCGGCGGTCGCCCGCTCTCGTCCGGCGGGCCGCGCAGTTACCACTGGATGGTCAGCATCACCGACGAGACCAACACCAAGCGCGAGAAGGCGCTGTACCTGGAGGCGGTGCACGGCACGATGCGCGAGCTGCTGGGCGGCGTGGCCGAGCATTCGTACGTGCACGTGGCGGATCTGCGCGCCAGCGCCTACGGCTTCGGCGGCCTGACGCAGGAGCACCGCTACCAGCATCCATCCTGAGCTTCGGATCGCCGTCCGCCGCTTCGGATCGGCAGCGGCCGGCGCGCGCGCCGGCGCCTACCTTGGCGCTGTCGTGCGCAGCGGGGGCGTTCCCCGTTCACCGGAGCATCACCGTGGCCATTCCCAACTCGCCGTCTCTTGCCGTCTCCCGCTCCCGCAGCTCGTCGATCGCGCTGCAGGAGCTGCCGCCCCTGCCGAGCTCGTCGGCGAGCTCGACGGCGTCGCAGCGCCCTTCGGCCGAGGGGCAACTGCCGAGCCGGCGCAACAGCGACGCGTCGCTCGCGCGTTCCGACAGCAGCCGAGCATCGACGCGGGCGCCGCGGCAGAGCGCATCGAGTCTCGGCGCCGCCGGTTCGCGCCGCCACTCCGTCGATTCGATCGAGTTGTCGATGCCCGGCGCATTCAACCCATCGATCCACTCGACCGAAGAGCCGCCGCCGATCGAACAGGCGCCCGACCACCTGGCCTCGATCGAGGCCGCCCAGGTGCCGAGCTTCCGCGACGTCAACCCGTACTTCTTCAACAAGAGCGCCTTCCATGCCAGGCTGCCGAACGACGTCACCGGCTGCGTCGCCTTCGTGCTCAGCTCGATGCGCCGGGATGACGCGGACATCCAGCCGCTGAAGGACCTGGCAGAGAAGCAGTCGAAGGTGCTGCAAGACCACGGCATCACGACCCGCGAGCAATTCATCGGCCTGCTGAACCAGGTCGAGTGGCGCGATCGCGGCACCGGGCTGATGCACGGCATGGCCGGCGCCAGCGGCTTCAACACCGGCTCCGCGATCGTCGATTTCGCGCTCGCCGACAAGACGCTGGGAGGGCTCCTCGGCAGCTGGAAGGACGTGCCGGCCGCGCTGCCGGCCTACGCCGCCGGCGCATTCCTGGGCGTGATGATGTCGGCGATGGACGTCGGCACCGGGCCGGCGGTCGCCAAGACCTTTGCCGACGCCTACTACCTGCGGCCGCCGGAAGACCAGACGCCCGACCCGCTGAAAGGTGCGAATGCGCACACCAAGGCCAGCCTGGCGGCCAACATCAGCGTGGCGGCCGGAGCGAGTTTCGGCGCCGCCCGCAACGGCGGAATCCGCATCCCGCAGACGGTCATCACCCACCACGTCGGGTCATCGGAACAACGCTCGCTGGGCGACAACGTGATCGACGTGGTCGGCGGCGAGATCGTCGGCGGCGGCGGCATGCAGCTCGCCCGCAACAGCCTCGACAACGGCGCCGGGCGCTCCGGCTTCCAGCACTTCCTGGCCCGCGAAGACCTGGGCGCCTGCCTGGACCACCTGAACAAGCCGGCGCTCGAGCAGATGGCGAGCGTCGCGAAGCGCTTCGGCAGCTACGGCAAGAACGTCGTCACCGAGATGCCGGCCGCGGTGAAGGCGGTGCTGGCCAGCGCTCCCGGCTGGACGTCGCACGGCGTGCTCGGCGGCGGCTTCGGGGCGCTGTTCTCGATGCTCGTCGCGATGCCGAAGACGCTCGAGGCCAACGGCATCAGCAAGAAGGACGCCGAGCTTTACACGCAGCTGGCCAAGTACGCGGTGCTGCAGGCGCTGTACCACGTCTGGGGCGGCGCGATGGGGGCTGTCAGCGGACCCCGCGCGCGCGCCGCGGATTCCCGCTCCGAGGCTTGAACCCGGCCGGCACGCGGCGCGATACTGCCGCGATGCACCTCGAAGGATCCTGCCACTGCGCCGCCGTGCGCTTCAGCCTCGAATCGCACAGCCCGCAGCCCTACATGCACTGCCACTGCAGCATCTGCCGCAAGACGGCCGGCGGGGGCGGCTACGCGATCAACCTCGGCGGCGACGCGACGACGCTGAAGGTGCGCGGCCGCAAGCACCTGGCGGTCTACCACGCGGTGATGCGCGAGCCCGGCAAGCGCGCGACGCGCTCGAAGGCGCAGCGCCACTTCTGCGTCCAATGCGGCAGCGCGCTGTGGCTGTGGGATCCGCGCTGGCCCGAGCTGGTGCACCCGCATGCGTCGGCGATCGACACGCCGCTGCCGAAGCCGGCCGAGGTCGTCGAGGCGGCGCTCGCGTTCGTCGCGCCCTGGGTCGACGTGCCGACGGGGCGCGGCCATGTGCACTCGCAGCATTGGCCCGACGAATCGCTGGCCGACTGGCACCGCCGGCACGGCGTCTGGAGCGAGTGACGGCGTCTTGCCCCGCGCGCCGATGCCCCGCCGCGGTGCAGATTGCTGCACGCCACGCAAAGCAGTTTCAGCCTGGACGCACGGACCGGCGCCGGACGCGAACACCACGTACGTGAATACCACGAGGGCAGATCGGGGCGAATGCGCGAGCATCGACGCTGGTCGCAACGGAGCACCGCAACACGACACGCCGACGCTGCGCGTGATCGTCGTGTCCCACGGGAACACAGGGCTTTGCCAGGACTGACGTTCAACCACCCGCCGCACGCAGGAGACACCATGCGCAGCCCCCGGACCCGTTTTTCCACCCTCTTTCTCGCGAGCGCGCTGAGCCTGGCCGCCGCTGCCGCCTTCGCCGCCGACCCGATCAAGATCGGCGTGGCCGGACCGTTCACCGGCGGGTCGTCGTCGATGGGGGTCAGCATGCGCGACGGCGTGCGGCTGGCCGCCGACGAGATCAACAAGGCCGGCGGCGTGCTGGGCCGCCCGTTGCTGCTGGTCGAGCGCGATGACGAGGCGAAGAACGAACGCGGCGTGCAGATCGCGCAGGAGCTGATCAACAAGGAGCGGGTCGCCGCGACCGTCGGCTACATCAACACCGGCGTCGCGCTCGCGTCGCAGCGCTTCTACCAGGACGCGAAGATCCCGGTGATGAACAACGTCGCGACGGGCTCGCTGATCACGCACCAGTTCGACAGCCAGCCCGAGAACTACATCTTCCGCAATTCGGCACACGACAGCATCCAGGCGCCGATGATCGTCGACGAAGCCATCACGCGGCGCGGCTTCAAGAAGGTCGCGATCCTGGCCGACTCGACCAACTACGGCCAGCTCGGCCGCGAGGACCTGGAGAAGGCGCTGGCGCTGAAGGGCGTCAAGCCGGTCGCGGTCGAGAAGTTCAACATCAAGGACGTCGACATGACGGCCCAGCTGCTGAAGGCCAAGGAAGCCGGCGCCGAAGCGGTGCTGACCTACGGCATCGGCCCGGAGCTCGCGCAGATCGCCAACGGCATGACCAAGCTCGGCTGGAAGGTGCCGCTGGTCGGCAGCTGGACGTTGTCGATGGCCAACTACATCGACAACGCCGGGCCCGGCGGCGAGGGCGCGCGCATGCCGCAGACCTTCATCCAGGAGCCGACGACGCCGAAGCGGCAGTCGTTCATCATCAATTACCTGAAGACCTTCAACCCGAAGAACGCGCGCATCGATTCGCCGGTGTCGGCCGCGCAGGGCTACGACTCGGTCTACCTGCTGGCCGCGGCGATCAAGCAGGCCGGCAGCACCGAGGGCCCGAAGGTGAAGGCCGCGCTCGAGGACCTGAAGGCACCGGTCGAAGGCGTCGTGACGACGTACAACAAGCCGTTCAGCAAGGGCGACCACGAGGCGATCACCGCGAACATCCCGGTGTTCGGCGAAGTCAAGGGCCAACGCGTGGTCTACGCCTACCCGGACGACTTCAAGAAGGCGTCGGAGGTCCGCGTGAAGGACCCGAACGCCAAGGGCGCGCTGACCGCGACGAAGAAGTAAGACGCCCCGGGACCGCGCTGCCGCGAGCCCCGGGCCACGGCGGCGCTGGTTCGAGCCCTTCCCTTGCGCAGGAAGCACCATGCAGATCCTGACCCAACTCATCTACAGCGGCATTGCGCTCGGGATGATCTACGCGGTGATCGCGTTCGGCTACCAGCTGACCTTCGCGACCTCCGACACGCTGAACTTCGGCCAGGGCGACGCGCTGATGCTGGGCGCGCTGGTCGGGCTGACGCTGGTCGGCCTGGGCCTGAACTACTGGCTGATGATCCCGCTGGTGTGCGTGTTCGGCGCGCTGCAGGGGGCTGTCGTCGAGCGCATCGGCGTGCGCCCGGCGATCAAGATCAAGTCGGAGTTCGGCTGGATCATGTCGACGATCGCGCTGGGCATCATCTTCAAGAACGTGGCCGAGAACCTGTGGGGCCGCGACGACCTGAAGTTCCCGTCGCCGCTGCCGGAGTCGCCGCTGAAGTTCCTCGGCGCGAACGTGCTGCCGATGGAGATCCTGGTGGTGGTGGGCGCGCTGCTGATGATGCTGGCGGTGGAGTTCTTCAACCGCAAGACCATTTACGGCAAGGCGGTGGTGGCGACCTTCAACGACCGCGACGCCGCCAAGCTGATGGGCATCAACACCGGGCTGGTGATCACGTTCTCGTACGCGCTGTCGTCGTTGACGGCCGCCTTCGCCGGCGTGCTGATCGCCCCGCTGACGCTGACCGGCGCGACGATGGGCGCGGTGCTGGGCCTGAAGGCCTTCGCGGTGGCGATCATCGGCGGCCTGACCAGCGGCATGGGGATCATCGTCGGCGGGATCATCCTCGGGATCGCCGAGACGACCACCGGCTTCTACCTGTCGACGGGGTACAAGGATGTGCCGGGCCTCGTGCTGCTGCTGATCGTGCTGGCCGTGAAGCCGGCTGGGTTGTTCGGCAAGTCGGCGATCAAGAAGGTTTGATGGTGGGGGCACTGTTCGCCGGCCGTTTGCGCAAAGGCGCGGGTGGGGAGGCTGTGGCGCGCCGTCGGGTGCGGTCTTCGCCCCTCTCGGGGCGAAGACTTCCCTCCGCTGACTGGCTTCATGGCCCGTCGCCGAAACTCCCTCCACTCACTTCGTTCGTTGTGGTCAAACAGTCGGCGACAGTCAGTCCACGAAGCGCGCTGCGCGCGCGGGCCATGAAGC
>Ga0209050_1001230_pt1 | contig 29705 bp, 26 predicted proteins | sample Araplavi_mTSA_r2_FD_184276 | JGI IMG/M metagenome (GOLD analysis project Ga0209050, IMG submission 184276) | Arabidopsis root microbial communities from North Carolina, USA - plate scrape MF_Cvi_mTSA_r2 (SPAdes) (version 2) | ecosystem: Host-associated > Plants > Roots > Endosphere | place: USA... | reverse complement strand
TACGGTAGCCTGGAGCCGGTCACCGTGACCGATCCGCAATCCCACACCTACCTGCCCGACGTTGCCGCCAACGCCTGGGACGCCGGCGTCGATCGCAGCCTGATCCCGATCTGCCAGGACGGTGACGACTACTACTGCGTCGAAGAAGACGGCACCGTGGTGCTTTGGCAGGCCGAAGAAGAGCTGATCGCCGAAGAAACCTGGGAGTCGGTGTGGCACTGGGCACGGGACGTCTGGCTGGAAAGCTGATCCCGTCAACGCCGCTGGGTGGTCAATGCCCGGACGACTCGTTGTGATTGTCGAGGGTCTCCAGCAACGCCACCTGCATCCGCGTATGCATACGAATGAACCAGCGCCACAACAGCGCCGCCACGGCGGCCGCGACCACGGCGATCAGTACCAGCAACTTGTTGGTCGGCAGAATACTGGCCGACAAGGCTGCCAACAGCAAAAAGATCACCAGCAGCGACAGGATCGGGATCACTTCGGCGATCACCCTGCGCACTCGCTGCGTGTGGCGCCCGGCCATCTCTGGCTTGACGCCCATTTCCGCCAGCAACATCGACAGGGCTTTGAGCTTGCGGTACGCCGCAATCAAAAAAGGCAGCGACAACAATAGCGCCCCACCCCATATCAATGCCTTCTGCCAGCTGGGGTCGCTGATCCAGCCTTGCACGTAAGCCGACATGCGTTCGGCGAAGTACGCGCCCGAGAAGAAAATCGCGATTACCAAAGCCAGGTTGACCCCGACCTGCAGCAAAATTCTTCTGATCATCGACGCCAGCAACGCCCCCTCACCCTGAGGCTGGATGCTGCGCAGCCATTCGCCGTACATCCCCAATACCCGTCCCAGGCGTTCCGGCATGACGCCCGCGAGCTTGATCGACAATGGATCAGCCGCGCGAATCAGATAAGGCGTCAGCAAGGTCGTGATCACCGACACCGCCACAGCCACCGGGTATAGAAAGTTACTGGTGACCTGCAACGTCATGCCCAGTGCCGCAATGATGAAAGAGAATTCGCCAATCTGTGAAAGACCCATCCCGACCCGCAGCGAGGTACGTCCGTCATTACCGGCGATAAACGCCCCAAGGCCGCAGGACAACATCTTGCCGAGCACCACGGCTATGGTGATTACGGCGATTGGCCAGGCGTACTGAAGCAGGATTGCCGGATCGAGCATCAGCCCGATGGCGACAAAGAAAATCGCGCTGAAAAGATCTCGAACCGGTTCAATCAAGCGTTCGATTTTCAGCAGTTGCCGGGATTCAGCCATGATCGCGCCAATCAGGAACGCGCCGAGCACCATGCTGTATTCAAGCCTGACCACCAGCAGGCAGAAGCCGAAACACAAGCCCAGCACGGTAATCAGCAGCATTTCGTTGCTCTCGAACCTGGCCACGTAGGCCAGCAACCGCGGCACCATCAGAATGCCGATGACCAATGCGACGATCATGAACAGCGACAGTTTGCCCACTGTAGAAAACACTTCGCCGGAGCTGACCGTACCACTGACGGCGATGCTGGACAGAAGCGCGATGATGCCGATGCCCAGAATGTCTTCGACGATCAGCACACCGAATATCAACTGCGCAAACCGCTCGTTCTTCAACTTCAGATCATTGAGCGCCTTGACGATGATGGTGGTTGAGGAAATCGCCAGGATCGCGCCAAGGAACAGTGAATCCATGGTGCTCCAGTCAAACCAGCGACCGATCTCGTAGCCGATCCAGATCATCAGCACGATTTCCAGGAATGCCGCGATGAAGGCCGTGGCACCGACCTTGAACAACTTGCGCAGGCTGAACTCCAGGCCCAGGCAGAACATCAGGAATATCACCCCGAGTTCGGCCAGGGTCTTGATGGTTTCTTCGTCATGGATCAGGCCGAATGGCGGGGTGTGCGGGCCAATGATGAAACCGGCCACGATATAGCCCAGCACCACCGGTTGTTTCAGGCGATGAAAAACCACCGTCACCACACCTGCGATCAACATGATCACTGCCAGATCCTGAATGAAACTGATGGCATGCATGGCGAGCGGCTCCCTGATTGAAGTTGCCCGACTCACAGACGCAGGAATGGTCTGATCGAGCCGAGCAAAAGTCTGCTTTGCGCGTAGGAAATGTCCCTGTGTCCGGGCTTTTTGCAGGGTAACACCGCGACTTCTGGCAGAAAGGCGGTGCAATATATGGAAACAGATCGATCCGGCGTGACGGCAGCTCTGCGCCCGGCGTCCCGATAACTGTTGGTTTGAAAAAACCGCCGAGGCACCCGCAGAGGTGCGTCCCTCAAACCTGGCCTTGACCCGTGAGAATGCTATGGAACCCGGAAACGCCCAGCTGTCGATGACGGTATTGATGACCCCTGACATGGCCAACTTCTCTGGCAATGTTCACGGTGGCACCCTGCTCAAATACCTCGACGAAGTGGCCTACGCCTGCGCCAGCCGTTATGCCGGCCGCTATGTGGTGACCCTGTCGGTGGACCAGGTCATTTTCCGTGAGCCGATCCATGTCGGCGAACTGGTGACCTTTCTCGCCTCGGTCAACTACACCGGCAACACCTCCATGGAGGTGGGCATTAAAGTGGTGACCGAGAACATTCGCGAGCGTTCGGTGCGTCACACCAACAGCTGCTTCTTTACCATGGTCGCGGTGGATGACCAGCGTAAACCTGCCCAGGTACCGCCGCTGCAACCGGACAATAGCGAGAGCAAACGCCGCTTCATCCAGGCCCAGCAGCGCCGGCAGATTCGCCAGGAACTGGAAAAGCGTTATCAGGAGATCAAGGGCGACGCCTGAGTTTGTTCAGTCAGGTTGATGCTGTTCTCTAGAGCGCCTTCGCGAGCAAGCCCGCTCCCACACCGGATCTATGCAACACCGAAGATCAAATGTGGGAGCGGGCTTGCTCGCGAATGGTTTCAACACTCAATCAGAGACTGATTGGTGTCGCCTCGAACCGCACCCGCGGATGGGCAATCCGGTCCTGAGCCCGAACCAGTTCCAACTCGTAGCTGGCACAGGCCTGGGTTTCCAGCAGCACTTCATGCACCGCCGACGCCGCGAACTCGAACGCAGCCACCAGGCTGTCACCCAACAGCACACGCGCCAGGAACAGCCCGGACGTCAGATCGCCCACGCCCACCGGCTGACGCGGGAACGCCAGCAACGGGCGCTGCAAATGCCAGCTGCCTTCGGCTGTCACCAGCAACATCTCGAAGACCTCTGCCGACTTGCCTGGGTAGTCCAGATGCTTGACCAGCACCGCTTTCGGGCCGCGCGCCAGCAATGCACGCGCCATGGCCAGGCAATCGAACAGCGATTGCGGCTTGCGTCCGGAGAAACTGTCCAGCTCCAGCTGGTTCGGGCACATGAAGTCCGCTACGGCGGCAGCCTCCTCAAGCAGAAAATCACTGACTTCCGCCGGAACACTGCAGCCTTTCTCCGGATGCCCCATGACCGGGTCACACAGGTACAGTGCCTTGGGATTCATCGACTTGATCCGCGTCACACCCGTCAGGATCGCCCGGCCCTGGGCCGCACTGCCGAGGTAACCGGAGAGCACCGCATCGCAGTTGCCCAGCTCGCCAATCGCCGCGATACCCTCGACCAGCTCAGGTATCTGGTGCGGTGCCAGCACTTCACCGGCCCATTGACCGTACTGGGTGTGATTGGAGAACTGCACGGTATTGAGCGGCCAGACATTCACCCCGACCCGTTGCATCGGGAAAACCGCGGCACTGTTGCCGGCGTGACCGAATACCACGTGGGACTGGATAGCGAGCAAATGCGGTGTACGTTTCATGCGGTGGATTTCCGTAAAACGATTGAAATTCTAGCCGCGCAGTATGCGACTAAACGCAGCCTGTACGACAGACCAGCGACGCAGTTAAGCTGACACTATCTTGTTGGAGCACCCTGTTGATGCTGACCCTTGGAAATATATTCGTGCTGATGCTGTTCGCCACTGCCGGCGCATGGCTATGGCACAACCACGGCTTGCGCGAGCGCGCGCTGGAGCGGGTCAAGCAGCATTGCACCAAGCTCGGGATCGAATTGCTGGACGGCAACGTGGCGTTGAAAAGAATCGCGTTCATCAGGGATGCCAGTGGTCGGCGACGCCTGGCCCGTGTGTATAACTTCGAATTCACCGTGACCGGCGAAACCCGCCACAACGGCACCATCACCCAGTTCGGCGCTCACAGCGCACAGATTGAACTGGCGCCCTACCCGGTCCCGTTCGACGAAACCGAACCGGTGGTCGATGTGGTAAAGCCTCGCGCAGAAGTGATCGAGCTGAGCCAGTGGCGTCAGGAACATACCAAGTGGCGGCCGTGAGCCGTTAAGCCGATTCGCCTCGGCACGCTGCCAGTTCGCTCTGCAATCGCTCCGCATCCTGGGGTTCACTGAAAATCAGCTCGATGCGTGAATCCTGCCGCCACTCGCTGGGCTGCCAGTCCAGCACCGAGTTATCCACCGCGTTCGCCGAGATCCATCCGTCGACACTGTGGATAACCAGCTTCGCCCGCCTCCAGCCAAGGCCTTCAAGCCACCGGCCAACCAACGCGGCATCCAATACCTGGCTTGGGTGCCAACGCCAACCGATGCTCCAGCCTCCATCCTGTTCCTGACTCAAGCAAATGGGCAACGCGGGATCGCTCCAGACCGCCGGCAGCGGTGCCAATCCCTTGGGCACGACGAAGTTATCCACACCTGCCCGCGCTTTGGCGTTCAGCCCCGGCAGTTCGCTCAAGGGTAAAACCGCCTGTTGCGTCCAGCACAGGGGGGTCGGCGGCAGTTGCCCGGCGATTCGCTGGCGACTGTCTTCCTCGAGACCTTCGGACTTGTTCAGCAGTAACAGTCCCGCATGGCTCAGGGCTTGCTGTTGCGCATCCGGCAACGGTTTGCCAGCGGCGAGCGCCTGGGCGTCCAGCACCAGCACACAAGGCTGGACAGCCAACACGCCTTGCCACGGCGCCTCGCTCAATTGCCTGAGCAACTGCGCCGGATGCCCCAAGCCCGAGGGTTCGATGAACAGCCGATCCGGTTGCGCCTTGCGCAACAAGCGCCCAAGGCCAATCTGAAAAGGTGCACCATTGACGCAGCACAGGCAGCCCCCGGCCACTTCACCCAGTGCGATACCATCGGCGTCCCGGGTCAGTAGCGCAGCATCGAGACCGATCTGGCCAAACTCGTTGATCAACACCGCCCACCGCTCGCCTGCCGGGCGCTGGGCCAACAGGTGCTTGATCAGGCTGGTCTTGCCGGCGCCCAACGGACCGGCAATGACATGAGTGGGGATATTCTGCAGCATGGTCGATGATTTCTGAGGAGGTGATGGATGCGGTTGATTGGCTTGTCGTTGCTCCTGGCACTCGTTTCAGGCGAGGCGCTGGCCCAGGCCTGTGTGGTGCACAGCCAGGCCGAGCGGCTTGATGTCCAGGTTTGCCAGCAGAACCGCAACATCCCGTCAAAACTCTTCGCCGACGGCTTCTGCCAGCCGAACCTGGCGGGGCAGAAAGTCGATGTGCAGTATGTCGATCAATGCCCCGGCGGCGCATTTGGCATCTGCAGCAACGCCCAAGTCGCCAATATGCCCTACCGCCAGGATATTCACTATTACGGCGTTGCCACCGACGCGGCATATTTGCAACCGTACTGCGAGGCCCAGAGCCAGGGCACGTGGCTCAAGCCTTGAAGCGCCATCAGAGGATCAGGCCGCTTCTTCGCACCAAGGGCCGAATGGATCAGGCAGCAAACGCCAGCCCTCTGCGCCCAATACCATTTCCTCATCGGTCAGCAGGCAGGCGTCCAGTTCGGCAGTAAGCTGCGTGAAGTCGATGTGCTGACCGATGAACACCAGTTCCTGACGACAATCCCCGCTGTCGGCGGTCCAGTTTTTCATGATCCCGGCAATACTTTCCGCATCCTGCGGCCATTGGTTTTTCGGTACGTAACGCCACCAGCGCCCGGCAAATCCATAGCGCATCAAACCGCCGGCCTGGGACCAGCTGCCGGCGTCCCTATGCTTGCTCGCCAGCCAGAAAAAGCCCTTTGAACGCAACAGCTTGCCGTTGTCCCAGGGGCCGTCGATGAAGTCGAAGAAACGCTGTGGATGGAACGGCCGACGTGCCCGGTAGGCGCTGGAAGCAATGCCATATTCTTCGGTTTCCGGCACGTGCTCCCCGCGCAGCTCCTGCAACCATCCCGGCGCCTGGGCAGCCTTCTCGAAATCAAAACGACCGGTGTTGAGGATTTTATCCAAGGGGATTTCCCCCATCGTCATCGGAATGATGTCCGCCCGGGCGTTGAGCCGCTCGAGGATGGCGATCAGTTCCTCGCGTTCGTGGCTGCTGATCAAGTCGATCTTGCTGAGCAAAATCACATCGGCAAACTCGACCTGCTCGATCAACAGATCGGTAATCGAACGTTCGTCTTCTTCGCCAAGTGTTTCTCCCCGGGAAGCCAGGCTTTCGGCAGCCTGGTAATCGAGCAGGAAGTTCATGCCGTCGACCACCGTGACCATGGTGTCGAGACGTGCGATGTCGTTGAGGCTCTGGCCGTTTTCATCGCGAAAGGTGAAGGTTTCCGCCACCGGCAGGGGTTCGGAAATGCCGGTTGATTCGATCAGCAGATAGTCAAAGCGACCCTCCCTGGCGAGTTGGCTCACCTCCTCGAGCAAGTCTTCACGTAACGTACAGCAAATACACCCGTTGCTCATTTCCACCAACCGTTCTTCAGCCCGATTAAGGCTGACATCACGCTGGACTTCGGTGCCATCTACGTTGATTTCGCTCATATCATTGACGATGACCGCAACCCGCAAACCATCGCGATTACGTAGTATGTAATTAAGAAGTGTACTTTTTCCGGCACCAAGAAAGCCGGAGAGAACGGTCACGGGGAGTCGATTGGACATCTGCATATTCCTCACAGGGATGCCCGGTCGCTGTGTCGGGCTTACATAATGTTATACTGTAACAATGCAAATAAACCATCCCCTCTTGCCCGGCCGGGTAAAGGACAGGATGCTGAACGTCGCTTCCGACGTGAGAAAGCCCATGCGCAACGCCCTGAAAACTGCACTGTTCATGCTTTCCCTGCTGGTGGCTGCCGACGCGATGGCCCAGGTCCCGAGCCTGGCCAGGTGCACCCGCAGCGCCAACCTGCTGGCCTGCGTGGACGCGGATGGCAACGCCTACAGCGTCAACACCGCCGGAAACACAATCTATCTGCGGGGCTTCGAAATGGTTGGAAAGCGCCATTGGGTGCAGACCAACAGCCGCTACGGTCAGCTGGTGTTTTTCACCGGCATCGCTTCCGATGGCGAGGCCTGGGTTGGCTACAACCAGCGCGTCGGATGGACCACGATCAACCGGTTTTCGAGTTCCGGTGGTAGCGGCGCGAAGTTCACCTGCAACCGGATCACTGGCTGTTAGGCCCGCACCGGCCAAAAACAGGCTAAGCACAAGGCGCCTGGGTATGACGAAGACCTGCCCATGAAAAAAGGCATCGTTGATTTGATTGATATGCTATAACATATCAAAACAACTCCCACGATGGACCTGCTCATGAATGCGCTGACTCTGCCGGATATCGCCACGCAGGCCTCACGCCAAGCCCTGCCACTGGAGTGGGTGGGCATGTGCGGTATTGCTCTTCCCGTTTTGCTTGATGGCCAACGCTCGAATGCAAAGGCTGATGCGGGCGTGAACCTCGACGATGGCAGTGCGCGCGGCATTCACATGTCACGGCTCTATCTGGCGCTTGATTTGCTGGAGCAGGAAAACCTTTCACCGGCTCTATTGCGGCGGGTTTTGCAGCGTTTTCTTGAGAGTCATGAAGGCCTGTCCAGCAGTGCGCACTTAACCATTCACGCCGAAGTGCTGCTGAAAAGACCGGCGCTGATCAGTCCACTGTCTGGCTGGAAAAGCTATCCGGTGAGCATCGAAGCGCGTTTGAAAAACACGATGTTCCACGTGGAACTAAAAATCGACGTGCCTTATTCCTCAACCTGTCCATGCTCCGCGGCCCTTTCTCGGCAGTTGATACAGCAGCAATTCGTCGATGATTTCGCCAACAAGTCACTGCAACACGCCGACGTTTTAGCGTGGCTCGGCTCCACGAACGGCATCGTCGCCACCCCTCACAGTCAACGCAGCAGCGCACAGTTGCGCGTAAGGCTGGCTGATTTCCTGGATGAGTTGCCTCTGATCGCCATCATCAACGACGCCGAAGCCGCACTCGGCACAGCCGTTCAAACCGCCGTAAAACGCGCCGACGAACAGGCCTTCGCCCTGGCCAATGGTCAGAACCTGATGTTCTGCGAAGACGCCGCACGCCGTTTGAACACGGCCCTGAAACGCTCCACAGGCATCAATGCCTTCCACATTCGTGTGATCCACACCGAAAGCCTGCACGCCCACGACGCCGTTGCCGAGAGCCGCTTCAACTGGGACAACCTCAACCCCCTGTACAACGCATTGAGCAAGCCATGATCCGCAAGAATCCATCCGGAGATTTACCGCTGATTGCCGAGTCGGCGTACGTCGACAAGACGGCAATCATTTGCGGCAAAGTGGTGATTGGCGAGAACGTGTTCGTCGGGCCCTACGCGGTGATCCGAGCTGACGAAGTCGACGAGTCGGGCGACATGCAGCCGATCACCATCGGCGCCAACTCGAACATCCAGGACGGCGTGGTGATCCACTCCAAATCCGGCGCGGCGGTGACCATTGGCGAGTTCAGTTCCATCGCCCACCGCTCGATCGTGCATGGCCCCTGCACCGTGGGCGATCGGGTGTTCATCGGCTTCAACAGCGTGCTGTTCAACTGCGTGGTCGGTGACGGTTGCGTGGTACGGCACAACTCGGTGGTCGACGGGCGTGACCTGCCTGAAGCCTTCTACGTGCCCTCCACCACTCGGATCGGCCCCACCACCGACCTCTCGCAATACCCGCCGGTGAGCGTCAGTGCGTCGGAGTTTTCCGAAGACGTGGCGCGCACCAACGTCGATCTGGTGCGCGGCTACAAAGCCTTGCAAAACGAGTTCTGACCATGAGCAACGTGCTGACTCGCAATGCCCGCCCCGTGAATGCGCCGATACAAAATGCCTGGCACGACAAAGGTCTTAATGACAGCAGCCAGGAATTAGCACTAGGTTTATGCGATAACGCTCGTTAGAAGCGACTGAGTACGCCGACCATGATCCAGATCACTCTGCCCGATGGTTCATTGCGTGAGTACGACCAACCGTTGTCCGTGCACGAGTTGGCCGCCAGCATCGGCCCCGAACTGGCCAGCGCGGCCGTAGCGGGCCGGGTCGATGGTGTACTGGTGGACTGCGAATACATGATCGAGGCGGATGCCAGGGTCAGCATTGTCACCCCCCGCGAGCCCGACGGACTGGAGATCCTGCGCCGTTCCTGTGCCTTGATGCTGGCCATGGCGGTCAAGCAACTCTACCCACATGCGCAAATGCGTGCGGGCAGGGAGTTGGGCGATGGCTTCTTTTACGAGTTTGTCGTCGAGCGTCCGCTGACTCCGGCTGACCTACCCCTCATCGAAGCGCGCATGCAGTCACTGGCAGCGACCAATCACTCGATCCGCCGTCGGCAACCGCGCGAACAGGAGTCGATGTACCGTCTGGGGGACACCGAGTACCAGAGCCATGGACCGCACGTCCCCACCACCAAAGTCTTGCAGGCATTCGCCCTCGATCACATCAGCGGCACGTTGCAACAACGGATCTATGGCACATGCTGGTCCAGCCATCAGGAACTGCAGCACTGGAGCCTTCCACCCCATGTGGTCGTCGTCAGCATGGATGACCGCCAGACGACTTACGCACAGGCGGTGACCGAATCCTTGCGCCAAAGGGGGGTGCGCGCAAGGGCCGACCTGCGCAACGAAAAAGTCCACTTCAAGATTCGCCAGCACAGCCGGACCGTGCCGTACCTGGTGGTGGTCGGCGAAAAAGAACAGGCCGGAGGGTTTGTCAGTGTGCGCAGCCGAACGGGGGAGGATTTTGGCCGGATGGCTGTCGAGGCGGCGTGTGAGTGGTTGAGTCAGTCGGGGATTCAGGGCGGCTAAATTGACGCCTTCGCGAGCAACCCCGCTCCCACATTTGATCTGTGGTGTTCACGAAACCAATGTGGGAGCGGGCTTGCTCGCGAAGCTCTTAAGCTCTCGGCTTCACCGTGCCGCAATCCTGCCCCAGCCAGACAGCGCGGGATTCAAGGCTGCCCTTCTGCTGAATGCCGGTGGCGTTGAACGTCCCATTGACCTTGGTGGTGAATTCGCGGTCACTGAGGAATGTCGCCACGCCGGCACCCTGGGCTCTCGGGCAGCTGAAGCGGAATTTCCACTGGTTACCTGAGCGGTCGGTGATTTCCTGCTTGCAGCCCGACTGCGGATCGGTCAGCGGAATGTTATCGGTCTTGACCTGCTCTGGCGTCAGGCACGCCCGGATCCCTTTGCCCCCCATGGTGATCCCCTGTTTTTCCAGCTGCGCGCGCTGCTCAGGGGTCATCTGGCTCTGGAGCTGACCAAGGATCAATTGCAGGTCCGGCATATTCTGCTCATCGACCTTCATATTGCTCGTGGTCAGCTCCCACAATCCTGGTTGCAGCATTTGCGCGTGAGCCGCCACAGGAAGTGCCAAACCCAGTGCCATGGCCAAACCCAGCAGACGAACGTTCATCGAGTAACTCCTGATCAGTAGTGGCCGTTAGACGTCAGCCGCAGGCTTCGGTTCATGGGCCAATTAATTAGCGACATTCTGCACGGAACATGGTCTGTTAAGCACTGAATCTTCAGGAGCAAGGCAGCCCCCATGGATTATTTCGGACCGCATATTTTCGGTTATACCATCGCCCTGCTGCACTCGCTGGGGATGATCGCGGCCATCCACGCCGTGTTGACCGTCCGTACTGCCCAAGGCTCCATTGCTTGGGCCCTTTCGCTATTTTTCATCCCTTACCTCACGCTGATCCCGTACCTGGTGTTTGGCCGCAGCACCTTCGACGGCTATATCAAGGCCCGGCGGCAGGCCAACGAGCAAATGCGCAAGGCCGTTTCCGAACTAAATTGGCGACCCTGGGTAGAAGAAGCCCTCACCGCCCGCGCTTCCTCGGCGTACGCCTCACTCAGAGCGATGCCGAAGCTGGGACACATGCCGTGCCTGGCCAATAACGAGACGCGGCTGTTGATCAACGGTCAGTCGACGTTCGAGGCCATTTTCGAGGCGATCAGCCAGGCGAAAGCAGCCGTTTTGATCCAGTTTTTCATCGTTCACGACGACCGCCTCGGCCAACGCCTGCAAACCCTGCTGTTGAAGAAAGCCGCCGAGGGCGTGGCGGTTTACCTGCTGTATGACCGGATCGGCAGCCACTCCCTGCCCCATAGCTACGTGCAGGCCTTGCGTGATGGCGGAGTCGAGGTCAAAGCCTTCGCCACCCGCAGTGGCTGGCTCAATCGCTTTCAGGTGAATTTTCGCAACCACCGCAAGATTGTGGTGGTGGACGGCATACTCGGTTTTGTCGGCGGGCATAACGTCGGTGACGAATACATGGGCGAGAAACCGCCCCTGGCTCCATGGCGCGATACCCATGTGCAAGTACGCGGTCCGGTGGTGGCCTGCATGCAGGAGTCTTTCGCCGAAGACTGGTTCTGGGTGGCTCGTGCACTGCCGCCGCTGATCCTGCCCGAGGTTTATCCGGAAGACGGCGTGCTCTGTCAGTTGCTCGCCAGCGGGCCGGCCGATGCCTACGAAACCTGTTCATTGTTCTTTGTCGAGGCCATCCACGCGGCGACCGAGCGGGTCTGGATTACCACCCCCTATTTCATCCCCGACGAAGCCGTGTTCGCGGCACTGCGCCTGGCAGTACTGCGGGGTGTGGATGTGCGGCTGCTGTTGCCGTCTCGACCCGACCATCGAATCGTCTACGCCGCCTCCAGCCTCTACGCCTTCGAAGCCGTGCGCGCGGGTGTGCGGGTATTCCGTTACGAACCCGGGTTCCTGCATCAGAAAGTGGTGTTGATCGACAGCGAAATCAGCGCCATCGGCAGCGCCAATCTGGACAACCGTTCGTTCCGGCTGAATTTCGAAGTGATGTTGCTGACCGTCGACCGCGCATTTGCCGCCGAGGTGGAACAGATGCTCAACGATGACTTTGCCAACGCCCACGAAATCGCCAAGGAAGAAGGCCGGGAGACCCGCCGCGTTCAACAGCTCGGCATGCGAGTCGCCCGGCTGATTTCACCGATTCTTTAAAGGTAGATATCGTCCCGGGTCCATGGCAGTTCATGACTGCCATCGGCGTGGGCCTTCACGGCGAGAATCTGGTGCAGGTTGATCCAGCCGCGGGCGAACGCGTAGGCACAACCGGCCAGGTACAGACGCCAGATGCGCAGGGCTTGTTCGGGTACCAGTTTGGAGGCCGCTTCGAGATTGTCTTCGAGGCGTTCGCTCCAGTGATCGAGCGTGCGGGCGTAGTGCAGGCGCAAGCTTTCGACGTCGACGATTTCCAGCCCGGCCTCACTGATCTCGGCAGAAATCATCGACAAGTGCGGCAGCTCGCCGTTGGGGAACACATATTTCCCGATGAAGTCACCGGCACCGCGCCCCACCGGACGGCCATCGGTGTATTTGGCGGTGATGCCGTGGTTCATCACCAGGCCGCCCTCTTTCACCGCACCGAACAGAGTCTTGCAGTACTCCGCCAGATTGGCGTGGCCAACGTGTTCGAACATGCCGACGCTGACAACCTTGTCGAAGCGGCCATCCTGCGGCAAGTCGCGATAGTCGAGCAGTTGCAGTTCGACCAGGTCCTCCAGGCCCTCCGCTTTTACGCGCTCCCGGGCCAGAGCCAACTGCTCCTTGCTGAGGGTTATACCAAACACTTTCGCGCCAAACTCTCGCGCAGCAAAACGCGCCAATCCGCCCCAACCACACCCCACATCCAGCAGATATTCGCCGGGCAGCAGGCGCAGCTTGCGACACAAATGACGGAACTTGGCTTGCTGGGCCTGCTCGAGGCTTTCGCTGCCGGTCTCGAAGTAAGCGCAGGAATACGCCATGTCGCTGTCGAGCCAAAGCTGATAGAACGCATTGGAAAGGTCGTAGTGGTAGGAAATCGCCTTGGCGTCTGTATCTTTGTCGTGAAGACTACGAACAGGCTGATTGTCATCGTCTTCGTCCAGCAACGCCTGGCTCCATTCATCGCAGACGCGGATCACATCGCTGATGGAGCCTTCGAGCTCCAGTTTGCCTTCGACAAAAGCAGCACCGAGGGCATCCAGGCTTGGATGGGTAAACTGGGAGACCATTTGCGGGTCCTTGACCACAATCGTGACGCTGGGCGTCGGCCCCAGATTGAATTCATGGCCGTCCCAGAGTCTCAGGCGAAGCGGTAACTGCAGATTCTGTAAGGCCGGTGGAAGTTGCGCGAGCATGGAGAATCCCCCTTGTTTCAGACGTCTGATCAGAGGGTAGACCATCCTTGAAAAATAGCTGGCTATCGAATTAATAGCCGTTTTCAATGATTCGCGACGCCTACACCTGCCGCCGCGAACGCGAAAAATGATGTGCCCTCACTTCCAATGACTACACACCACGCCCACAGTTCTAAAAATTTGAAGACCCTTAATCACCCGATCTAGAGCATTCGCCTTCAGACTTCGTCCTTGAGTTTGAGCAATGGCTCATGAAATCGCAGCAATCGACCGGCATTGCCCAGGACCAGCAAGGTGCTGAGGTTATGCAACAACGCTGCAATCATCGCCCCGGCAGCGCCGAGCCAGCCGAACGCGGCGAAGGCCACAATGGCCAGGGTCCAGCCCAGCCCGATGATCACATTGACCTGCAATGTCTGGCGGCATTGGCGACTCAGGCGCACGCAGGTGCCCAGGCGACGCAGGTCACTGCCGATCAGCACGATGTCGGCCGATGCCAGGGCGATGTCTGCACCGCCCGCGCCCATGGCTACACCGACCACACCCGCCTTGAGGGCCAGTGAATCATTGATGCCATCGCCAACCACCATCGGCCGGAAGCCGCTGTCAATTTCCTTGAGCACGCGGTTGAGTTTGTCTTCGGGCAGGGCTTGCGCTTCGACGTCACTGATCCCGACATCCCGGGCGAGCGTCTGTGCGACGCTGTGTCGATCGCCGGTGAGCAACAACTGGCGACTCAGACCCAGTTCACGCAACTCACCCAAGGCAAACTGCGCCTCGGGTTTGACGCTGTCGGCCAGCAACAGCCAGGCAAGAAACTCCCCGTTGAGCGCCAGCCCTGCAATCGGACCATCGTGATCGGGAACCGCCGTTGTACTGATGCCCAGTTGCGCAAACAACTCCGGCCGGCCGAGCGCCGCTTCGCCCTGCCCGGTCCTAGCCACCACGCCAAGTCCCTGGCGTTCATGAATGTCGGTCAGCAGCAGAAAATCTTCCTGGGCCACCAACCCCGCGAGGGCGCGGCTGACCGGATGACTGCTGGCCGAGCCGAGGCTCGCCGCCAGCGTCAGGACGTGGCTGCGATCCTCCAGCGGGCTGTCGATGGATTGCAGGCGCAAGGTGCCGAAGGTCAGCGTCCCGGTCTTGTCGACTACCAGCGAGGTCAGGTCCGCCAACTCTTCGAGGAACGCAGAACTGCGGATCAGAATCCCGTGGCGTGCCGCCACCGCCACACCCGCAATCGCCGTGGCCGGCGCCGACAACACCAGCGCACAAGGACAAGCCGCCACCAACACCGCGAGCATTGCCTGGGCGTTGTTGGTGATGAACCAGGTCACGGCCGCCAGCAGCAATACCAGCACCATGTAGCTGCCGGCATAGCGCTCGAGCAAGCGGGTAATGGGCGGCTTCGAACGCTCGGCGTTTTGCATCAGGGCAATCACTTTGCCGAGGGTCGACTCATGGCCGGTGCGGGTCACTTCGATTCGCAACAGACCATCGAGGTTGATCGCGCCACCGAACACCGACATGCCGACACCGGCCTCCATCGGTACCGATTCGCCGGTAATGGAGGCGGTGTCCAGACTGGCCTGGCCAGACAACACCCGGCCATCCGCCGGTACCCGGTCCCCGGCGCGCACCTCGACCCGATCACCGGCCTTGAGCGTGCCGTTGTCGACTTCGATGATGGAGCCGTCCGCCTGAATCTTTCGCGCGTGGCTGCGGGTCAGTTTACCGAGGGCGTGAATAGCCTCCTGGGAACCGATCACGCTGCGCTCCTCCAGCACGTGGCCGAAGATCATGATGATCGGCAACAGGGCCGCCGTCAGCAGATCCCCGGTGGCCCAGGCACCCAGCATGGCCAGGGCGATCAATTGATCAGTGATGCCGTGCAGGCTTGGATAACGCAGGCTGTACCAGGCCGAACGCATGACCGGTACAGCAACCAGCAACGAAGCAAACCCCAACAGCAACTGACTGACACCGGTCTGCTCCGGCGCCAGCCAACGCCAGATCAGGCCCAGCGCAAGCAGGCCCAATGCGAGCATGGCCAGGGTCAACTGGCGCGCGGCGCGGCGTTGTTCAGCCGAAGACAACAGGCTCGGTGCGGCGGCGGTTTGAACGGTCATTGTGCAGCTCCCTGAATGATCAGGCGGGAATCGTCTTGGGGATCGACCGTGGTGACTGAACCGGCCTGGCCGAGAATTTTCGGCATGCGCTCGCGATAAATGCGCAGCAACATCTGCGGGTCGATACCTTGCTGCTCCGCCTTGGCCAGGCTCAACACGGTGGCCGTATCGGCAGACGCTTTGGCCAGCCGTTCACTCGCCTGGGCATGGGCCACTTGCAGCGTACGGTCGGCTTGCTCGTTGGCGGTTTGCGTCAGCTTCTCGGCTTCGGTGCGTGCATTGGCGACCGCCTTATCGGCTTGCTGGCTGGCGGTCAGTACCGCGTTGAAAGCGTTCACTGCAGGGCTTGGCAAACTCGACTGCACATCGACCCGTGCCACTTCGATGCCCAAGCCTTGCCCTGTTGCAGTGAGTTCGGCCAGCCGTTGATTGATGCCCTGCACCAGATCACCGCGCAAGCGCTCCCGTCGTTCCGCCGCCTGGCTATCGGCACCGATCAGTTCCGGACGAGCGACCAGAATGGTGTCCAGATCCCGTGCGGCCGTGAGCGCCAGTGCGCTGCGGGTCACCAGCCGATCCAGAGCCGGCAACACATGTTCGCCCTGAAGCACAAACGCATAGGGCTCGGTGACCTTGTAGAAAACCCGCACATCGAGTTGCACCACGCCGGCGTCACCCGTTAACAGATAGCCGGAGCCTGCGAGGGCATCGCTGATGGGCGTGGCAAAACTGGCCACACGATCAGCCTGCGTCGCGGCATCACTGCGCAACAGACTTTCCACTCGACGCTCGATCACCCGATCCGCCGCCGGCAACAAAATCACCTGCTCGAAGGGTTGCGGCCAAGCCAGAAGCAGCCCGGCATTCTGAATGCGATCCAGCGCGCCGAAATGCAAAACCACGGCGCGGTTTTGTGGATCGATCTGCCGCACATTGGAAAACGCCCACGCCAATGCCGCCAACACCGTCACCGCGTACAGGGCAATAAACGCCAGGCGCCCGGCTTGAATCCAGGGGCTGCTCAACTCATTTGTTCCACGTGGAACCAAACTCATGGCTGTGATCCGGACTTGATGTCGAGGCTCGGCGGACCGTCAACCAGCACCCGGAACGGTGCGGCGTCGGTGCGCAGAATCAGCTTGGTGCCCGGGGTCACCACAGTGCCCAAGGTGTCGAGCGAGCGCAGCAGGTTGTAAAGCTGCGGTGAAGCCGCATAGGCGCGACCATAAATCTGCGCCGCTTCGACCCGCGATTGCGCTTCGATATCTGCCGCTTTCACTGTGGCATCAGCCTGCACAATTCGCGCATCACGTTCGGCGGCAGAACGAATTTGTGCGGCTTCACGCTTACCGATGGCCGTGCGTTCAGTGGCGATGGTTTCACGCTCAGCGCGCATCCGGTCGACAGTCGCGGTGAGCGTTACCGAAGGCAGCGTCAGTCTTTCGATACCGACCTGCAACACGCGCACGCCATACGTGGTGAGCAACTGCTGATCGATTTGCTTGCGCAGTTGCGCTTCGAAATCGGCGATGCGTACCTGGCTGGCATCGGTATTGACCAGGCTCGCCAGATCGAAACTGCTGGCGGTGGTCTCCAGTGCGGAGCCGACAAAGGTACGAATCTGTCGTGCAGCCTCATCAGGCTGGTTCTGCACCGCCCGCATGAAACGTTGCACATTGTCCGGATCGCCTTGCACCTGCCACGCCACATAGGCCTGGACGATAATGCGCAAACCGTCCCGGGTGCCGACATCCTGCAAACCGCTGGACGTGGTGCGCAGCCGCAGATCCACCGGGATCGCCGCCTCGAACGGTGCCGGCCAGCGCCAGCCCAGCCCCGGCTCCAGCAAAACCCGTGAAGGGTTGCCGAAGCGCGTGATCATTGTGGCCTCCCCCGAACGCACCTGCACCAGGCTCGCCGCGGCGACGGCAAACGCCACCAGCAATGCCGCCCAGCCCATGCGGCGCCACGGGAATGGACCGGCCTCTTGCGGATCGCCGTGGTGATGATGGTGATGGCCGTGATGGTGATGCCCGCCATGGCCGTGATCGTGGCCGCTGTGGTCATCGTGATCGTGCGTCTGGGACTGGCTCAATTGGCAGCTCCTGGATGAACGGTTTTACGCGACGGCGCGGGGTCAACCGGCGGCGTGAAAGTACGGAGGTCGATGGTCGGCGCATTGCTGCTGCCGCCCAGACGATGGTCCAGCACCAGCAATCTGGCGTTGGCCAACCCCTGGGACAACTGACTGAAATATTGCTCCAGCACAAAGGCCTGGCCAGCGCTGGCATAGGCTTTCTGCTCGGCGTTGAATTTCAGGTCCGCAGCCTGAGCGCCCGCATTGATTTCACGGGCGCTGGCCGTCGCCTGATCGCCGGCGATGCTGGCCTGCAACTGCGCCTGGTTAGTGGCTTCGGCGGCGGCACCACGTTCACGGGCAATCAAGGCTTGCGCCCCAATCTGCGCCGCTTGCACGCCGTGATAGGCGTTGGCGGCACCGGCCGGCGGGTGAATCGCCTCGACCACCGTGGCGAGAATTTCCACGCCGCTGTCGAGTTTTTTCAGGTCCGCCTGTACGGCGCGGCCGATTTCTTCCGCCAGCCCTACCCTGTCCTCCCCCAGTAAACCGTCGAGGGTGCGCGAGGCAAAATCGTGAACCAGGATTCGGCTGGCGGTGCTGCGAATCAACATCGGCACATCGGCACTGTTATAGGTCGCGGCCAATGCCGCCTCATCGCTCAGACCGATGCGATAAACGAAGCGCACATCCATGTTGACGATCTGAAAGCTCTGCCTGTCGGCTCGACTGCTGGCGATCACCTGGGATTTGTCGTTCACATGGCTGGCGTCCCACAGGCGATTGGCAATTGCCGGGGCCGGGCCTTCGGCAGGGTCTGCCTGGGTAGGGGGCGTGGTTTCGCCAACACTGGTGGCCAACTCGTGAACCACGCCATTCTCGACGCTCAACACCCGGCCCAATGGCCAAGGCAGGCCTAGATGCAAACCGGGGCCAAACACCTCCACCGGCTTGCCGAATCGTTCATAGATGCCGCGCCCTTGCAGCGCAATTTCGTGAATGCCCGTCAGCGACCAGCCAACCAGCGAAATCACCGCCAACACGGGAACGAGAGCTCGACGCATGTACGTGAAGGCCCAGATCTGCCGCAGATCTATACCGAAGCGGTTGTGTAATTCGTGCTGCAACGCCAGCAATGGCTGTGGTGGCCAACGCAGCATATCGGCGACAAAGCTGCGCGCCAGTAACTCCGGCTCAAGGCGTTCACGGCGCGGACTGAACAATGACAACACCGCACGCAGCAACAATTCTGCCGCCACCAGCCCCGGCAACAGTCCGGACAACACCGCCAGGCGTACGGGCCATATCGAGGATTCATCGGCAAACAACAGACAAAACGCAGCGAGTAGCAGGCTGATGATCGGCACACGGGTCAATTGCGCCAACGCGGCGGCCTCAGGCCATTGCGCGGTGTTTTCCTGCGCCAGATGACGCTCCATCACCAACAGGCCGAAGGCCAATAGCAATGAGCATGCCGCCCCGATAGTGGCCGCCAACCCCAGCGCTGCCGGGGGCAACGAAAGGTCCCAGGTCTGTTCGACGCCCAATACTGCCAACAACGCCCAACCGCCAAGCCACAGCATCGGCGCGCCCATTTGCCCGAGCAGGTTGTGCGATTGCCGACTGATCCGGTCCAGCAAACGTTCATACCAGCCCAAAGGCTCGGCAGATTCGTCGACAACGACCACCGGCGCCACGGGATTCATGGCGCGGGCACGCCATTGGGCGACCCACCAGGCCGATTGCAAGCCCGCCATCAACACCACAAACGCAGCGCTCAAATTCAGCAACAACGCTGGCCACAACGTTTTCGAGGCGAACAGCCCGGCAAAAAACGCCAGCAACGCACCCACGGTGGCGAGTACGCCCGCACCGATGGCGAACTGGCGCAAACGCCGCCCTTGAATGAACGCCTGCTGAAAACGCGGCAATCCGGCCAGCGGCGTTTCATCAACATCGAGATCGACTTGCATACCACCCCAGAGCGTCTTCGCTTACAGGACAATTCGTTACGATATAACGGAAATAGTGAAATTTCCGTATTCAAGCGCGCTATCTAAAGATGCCCAACCTGTCGCTAACCTGAAGCCTTGACCGAAAGGTTGCGGCGCTAATATATTACGTTCGTAATATTAATCAGGAACTACTTTTACCCATCCCCTTTCGATCCAGGAGTACATCCATGAGCACTTATGACGTCGTGATACTCGGCGGTGGCCCCGGCGGTTACAACGCGGCGATCCGCGCCGGACAACTGGGTCTGAAGGCGGCCTGCGTGGAAGGGCGCGCCACACTCGGCGGCACCTGCCTGAATGTCGGCTGCATGCCATCCAAGGCATTGCTGCATGCCTCCGAACTGTACGACGCGGCCATGGGTGCGGAATTCGCCAACCTGGGGATCGACGTCAAGCCCAGCCTCAACCTCGCCCAGATGATGAAGCAAAAGGATGAAAGTGTTACCGGGCTGACCAAGGGCATCGAGTTTCTTTTCCGCAAGAATAAAGTCGACTGGATCAAGGGCTGGGGCCACATCGACGGGCCGGGCAAAGTCACGGTGACCGACAGCGCCGGCGGCAAGACTGAGTTGAACGCCAGAGACATCATCATCGCCACTGGTTCCGAACCCACTCCCCTGCCCGGCGTAGACATCGATAACAAGCGCATCCTCGACTCCACCGGCGCCCTGGCGCTGACCGAGGTGCCCAGGCATCTGGTGGTGATCGGCGCTGGCGTGATCGGCCTGGAGCTGGGTTCGGTCTGGCGACGCCTGGGGGCGCAGGTGACGGTGGTCGAGTTCCTTGACCGGATTTGCCCCGGCGTCGACATCGAAGCAGGCAAAACCCTGCAACGCTCCCTGAGCAAGCAAGGCTTGAGCTTCAAGCTGAGTTCGAAAGTGACCAGCGCCACCACCTCCGCCACCGGTGTACAGCTCAGCATCGAGCCTGCCGCAGGCGGCACTGCCGAGTTGCTGGAAGCGGATTATGTATTGGTGGCCATCGGGCGCCGACCTTATACACAGGGCTTGGGCCTGGAGAACGTCGGCCTCGCCACGGACAAGCGCGGCATGCTTGCCAACAAGGGGCATCGCACCGAAGCCGCCGGGGTCTGGGTGATTGGTGACGTGACCTACGGCCCCATGCTCGCGCACAAGGCCGAGGACGAAGCCATGGCCTGCGTCGAACAGATGGTCGGCAAGGCTGGCGAGGTCAACTACAACCTGATTCCCAGCGTGGTCTACACCAAGCCGGAGCTGGCCAGCGTCGGCAAGACCGAGGAGCAGCTCAAGGCCGAAGGCCGGGCGTACAAGGTGGGCAAATTTCCGTTCACTGCCAACAGCCGGGCGAAGATCAACCATGAAACCGAAGGCTTCGCCAAAGTGCTGGCCGATGAGCGCACGGACGAAATCCTCGGCGTGCATCTGGTCGGCCCGAGCGTCAGTGAAATGATCGGCGAGTATTGCGTGGCCATGGAATTCAGCGCCTCGGCCGAAGACATCGCCTTGACCTGCCACCCACACCCGACCCGCTCCGAGGCGTTGCGCCAGGCGGCGATGAATGTGGAGGGGATGGCGACGCAGATGTAGAGCTTTAAGCGTTGCAGTGACTGTTCTATCGCCTTCGAGAGCAAGCCCGCTCCCACATTGGTTTTGTGGCGCACACAAATCAAATGTGGGAGCGGGCTTGCTCGCGAAGGCAGACGACTCGGTCTAAAGCGGCAAATGCTCCAACGGCAACGCCCCCGGCGCCTTCACCGTATGAATCGCAAAGTTGCTGCGGATGTCGCTCACCCCCGGCAGCTTCAGCAAACGCCCGGTGAGAAACCGGTCATAGGCACGCAAATCCGGCACCACCACCTGCAGCAGAAAATCCGATTCCCCTGATACCAGGAACGCCGAAATCACCTCGGGCAATGCCGTCACCGCCAGGCGAAAGGCTTCGGCCTGTTCGTCGTTATGGCGCTCGACCTTGACCCCGACAAACACCGTGAGCCCCAACCCCACTTCGTCGCGATCCAGATTGGCCTGATAGCCGCGAATCACCCCCGCCTCTTCAAGCATCCGAACCCGGCGCAAGCACGGCGATGCCGACAGGCCGATCTCGTCTGCCAGCTGCACATTGCTCAGGCGGCCGTCCCGTTGCAGTGCGGCGAGAATCTTGCGGTCGTAGGCGTCGAGTTTCATGGCTTGGCAGATTCCGATGGTACATGCGAAAGAAAGTGGCAGATTATGCCAATACAGCCGCCGATAGAAGCTGACAACGCAAGCACCTGCCCTGCCCTCCGGCCCTAGACTGGCACTACCGAATCGACAACGAATGGGGGTGCAACGTGGACGGACTCTGGATGTTTTTCATGGCGCTGGCGGTGGTCTATCTGTTGCCGGGGCCTGACATGATCCTGCTGTTGCAGACGGGTGCCCGCCAGGGAAAAGGCGCCGCGCTGGCCACCGCCGTGGGGTTGGGCATCGCCCGGGGTTGTCATGTGGGATTGGCGGCGCTGGGGTTGGCGGCGCTGTTCAAGGCGGCGCTCTGGACCTTCGATGTGGTGCGCCTGGCAGGCGCCGCGTACCTGCTGTGGATCGGCATTCAGTGCCTGCGGACGACGATGCTGCCGAACCTCGGCAGCGCCGACACAACCGGCGAAAAACCGCGCTGGAGCATCGCCATCCGGCGTGGCTTGCTGACCAACCTGCTCAACCCCAAGGCATTGTTGTTCTGCTCGGTGCTGCTGCCGCAATTCATCAACCCACAAGCCGGGCCGGTGCTCGGACAGTTTGCGACCCTGGGCGTGGTGCTGGTCGGTGTCGGTCTGCTGTTCGACAGCACCTACGCCCTGATCGGCGCGGCACTCGGCCGTTGGCTGCAACGCAGCCCTTCAGCCCAGCGCCTGCAACAATGGTTGTTCGGCAGCCTGTTGATCGGTTTCGCCGTGCGGCTGACCTTTGTGCAACAGGCTTGAACCTCACGGCGCCTTGCGGCGGCGACGCTTGAACAGCCACAGCGCGGCTGCCGCGAACGCCAGTACGCCACCGACCTGCAACGGCGTCTTGTAGGGGCGCAAGGCCGAACGCGCCGCGTCGGTGACTTGAGTCACGTAGCGCTTGTCGGCGTTCTCGAAGTCGGGGTACGGGCATTGGTGGCCGAAGTCGGCGGCCCACTCCACGTAAGGCCCTTCTTTGACGTAACGCTGATAAATCGCACTTTGCTCCTCGAGGCTGCTGTTCCACCCCGAGGCCTCGCACAGCACCGCCGCAAACGCCTGACTGGTGTGAGGCAAGTTATCCGCTGCCCTGCTCGCCAGCGCCGTGGCTACGAAGCGATAGTGATAACGCTGATCGGGCTGGGCGGCGCTGGCCTGCTGACGCTTCAATTCATCTTCGGCCATCAATGGACCGACTTTGAGTTCAGCGTTTTCAAGGATGTAATTACCGCCGAACGTGGCGTAATCCGGCGCCATTTCGTAGCCCAGAATATCCATGCCCCACTCACGCGCCGTCCAGGCGGCATTGAACAGTGCAGCGGCCCGACGGGTCGGCCACCAGGCTGAATCTGCCGCCTGGCGTTGCTCGCCGTACAACCTGGCCTTGTGCCGCAAGCCGTCATTTTCGAAGTACGCCAGCGCTTGCTCGTAATGGCCTTCGCGCAACAAACGCCGCCCCAGCAGATTGCGCAGGCTCGCTGCCACTGGCAAGGGCACGTAGTTGTCGCGTTCCTGCTGGCTGAGCGGTGGCGGGGCCGGCACTTGGGTGTCGACGTAGTGCTTGAGCTCTTCGAGGGTCAACACGCGTTCGGCAACGGTGGCGGCGTCGAACCAGTAAATGCTTTGGCTGCGATACAACTGATCGAAGGCTTGCAGGTAATCCCCGCGCTGCAGGGCGAGGATCGCACTTTCACCCTCGACCCGGCATTTGGGCTGGAGCGTTTCGTAATCGTAGTCCGGGGTTCGCCGCTCGCCCCAGGACTCATTCTGCGGAAAGGCCTGGGCCGCTTTGGCATAGGCTGCGGCGGCTGCGTTTGTATCGCCGTCGCGCACCGCCAGTTTTGCCCGCAGCCACCAGGCCAACCCGCCATCGCCGGCATGTTCGAGGAACGCCTTGGCGCTGGCGTAATCGCCCTGTTGATAATTCATCGCCGCCAGGCGGTCGGCGTTTTCGAGACTGCCGCGCGTGCTGTTTTGCAACAGCTTGATCATTTTCTGTTCGTTCGGTGGTTGCTCGCCAAACGACCAGCCCAAGCGGCTAATCAAGGACGCGGTCACCAACTGCTGCACGGGCTGACCCTTGAGCAACTCGGCTACTTGATCCTCCGGCAGCGTCATCAGGTCCGCCATCAACAGCTTCAACGAGGAATAGCCCACCGCGGAGCCGTGCAGATTCTGCGTGGCGTACAGCTCGATGGCTCGGTTCCAGTCGCCGGCAGCGCGCACGACCCGGGCTTCTTCGCCGAGGCTGGCGACACCCAGTTCCAGCGGATCGCTGAAGCCGTCGATGCTCAGTTGCCGGGTTTGCTCGAAGGCCTTTGCCGATTGTTCGAGCAAATCGGGCGCCGCATTGGCTTCGGCACTCATGGCGAACAACGCGCGCCCCAGCGAGTAAGCCGCCCAGGTGCTGCGCGAAGCCCGTTGCTCGGCGGGCAAGGCCAGCACTTTCTTGAAATACCCGGCGGCCAAGGCATTATCACCGGCGCCAAATGCCACAGCGCCCGCCAGGTACCACCTGAGCTCGAGCGGCAGTTGCGCGCCTTCGGCTTCAACCTGATGGGCATCCGTCAGGCCGCGCAGGTGTTTCACCAGCACTTGTTGTTCAGCGGAAAGGCCCGCCTGTTCGGCCTGATCCCGTAGCGCTACCGCGTCAGGTTGATCGCTGTAGTCGGCGCCAGCAGTGACGCTCTTCAAGCCGTTGATGGCGTGGCCGAGGCGGCTGATTTCAAAGCTGAAGTTGCCTTCGGGCAGTTCCGCCAGCGACTGGCCACGGTTATCCAGCAGGCGCATGGGGAAGTCCGGGCCGCAGGCCAGCGCCGAGCCCAGCGGCAGGCTGAGGCTCAGGCAAAGCAAATGACGCGGCCAGTTACGGGTGAACATTCGAACCTCCTTGATCAATGTGTGCACAGCGAGCCCAACCGATGGCACGCTGTCCGCCGGCCGGAATTCGGCCATCGCGCAGGCGGGTGAAGGTAAGCAGATCCGGTCGCTGTTGCAACGCGTAACCGGCCAAGGCATCGGCCCCGTCACAGCCGCTGACGGCGAGTGTCAGGCGTTCGGGCCAGGCGCTGTCGAGGTTGCCCTGGTTGCTGATGCCGATGTCATAGAGCCCATTGTCGGCCGAGAGTTGCAGCGCCAACTGACTGTCGAGCACATCAGCACGCGCCACGGCGCGCAAGGTGGTCAGGCTCCAGGCCCGGCGGTCGTTGGCCAATGGCAGGCGAAACCAGATCAGGCCCGCCAGATGCTCGGGTGGATCGGCACGCAGTTCGGTGCCGAGGGTGCGCAGTGACTGCGGATCGGCGAGTAATTCCCGGCGCAGGCCTTCGCGCTCCAGCGTCACTTCGCTTTCCACAACCGGTGCGCCCTCCGCCGACGGCAGCAACGCCACGCCATAAGCCGGCAGCGCCAGATAGAACGGTTTTGTCGTGACGCGGCTCCAGGCCTTCGCCCATTGCCGGGCCTGATCGGCATCAAACAAGCCGCGACGCGGATCGCTCACCGCGTGCACCTGCAACACGCTGCTGTCGACTGTGGATAACAACGCCGGCAGTTCGTGACTGTCGAGCCAGGACGGCAGCGCCGTGATGCTCAGCGGCAGCGAAGTTGGCAATGCTTCACGCAAATGCGCGAGAAATTCGCGGTACGAAGGTAGCCGGGCATTGCCGGCATCGTGGTCGATTTCCACGCCGGCGAGGTTCAACCCTTGCCCCTGCCAATCGCTGATCACCTGGCGGATCTGCGCGGTGATCTCTTGCTGATCGAGTGCCTTGAGCTGCCCATCCAGGCGCACCACCGCAATCACCGGCCGACCATCGCGCCTGAGCAATACCGGGTCGATGCGGGCACGGCTCCAGCCGGCATTGGGGAAGGCCTGCAAGGCCAGCACCCGCAACGTTGAAAAGTCGGCATGGCTGTCCCTGAGCGCGGCGTCGTGGGCCGGTGTCCATTGCCGCTGCCAGACGTAGAGTTGCTGATCCAGCGGCGGTGCGTCGTGCCTTTCGCATCCGGCGGTCAGCACCAGCGCCAGCAGCAAGGCGATCGAGCGAGTGAAAAAAACCATTGAAACGCCTGTTCCTGAAATGCAGAAAGGGCCGCAAACCTTGTGGGAGCGGGCTTGCTCGCGAAGGCGGTGTGTCAGCAACGTTGATGTTGACTGACACGACGCCTTCGCGAGCAAGCCCGCTCCCACAATGTCAGGGGCTTGACCGAATGGCCTTAGCCTCTGCGGCCCTTTTCGTTCTGCCACTACCCTACCCAGCCATCGACCAGCGGGCAATGTTCAGCGGTAATCTTCCTTCAGATATCGAGCACCAACGGCTGCGCCCCCTGCGCCGGAATCGCACAGCAAATCAGCACCTGTCCGTCATCCGGCACCTCCGCCGGTGGCAGCGGGTAATGCACCTGACCGCTGACCAGGCGCGTCTTGCAGGTGCCGCAGGAGCCGCCGCGACAGCTGAACTCCGGGCGCAGGCCACGGCTTTCCGCCAACTCCAGCAAACTGCCGCCCTCCGGCTGCCAGCGCGCTTCCTTGGCCGAACGCTGGAACACCACGGGCACCGACGTGGTGGCGGCTGGCGGCTGCTCGATGACCACCGCATCGGGGTCCGGACGCCGGCGCAAGGTGGACGGGCCGAAGGTTTCGGCGTGAATCCGCGAGTCGCGAATGTCCAGCTCGCGCAAGCCGTCGTACAGCGCCTGGGTAAAACTTCCGGGGCCACAGACGACAAAGTCCGGTTGATCATAGTCCTCGACGGTCAGCAGCTCCTTGAGCAGCGCGACGTCGATCCGTCCACTGAGGTCGAAGTCCACGCCTTGCACCGCCTCGGCTTCCGGTTGGCTCAGCACACGCACCACCCGCACCGCGTCACCGGCATCTTCGAGCAGGCGATCCAGTTCACGGCGAAACGGCTGGTCGGCCAGCGTGCGCGAGCCCTGGATAAACCACGTCGGGCGGATACGGCGGGTGCGCAATCCCTGGTAAACCACCTCGCGCAGCATCGACAACAGCGGCGTGATGCCCACCCCGGCCGCCAGCAACACCAATGGCCGACGCTCATGGGGCGCCACGGTGAAATACCCTTGCGGCGCCCGCGCCTCCAACAGGTCGCCGACCCGAATCCGCTCATGCAAATGGGTAGAGACCCGCCCGTCGCGCTTCACGCTGATGCGGAAAAAATCATCGGACGGTGCGCTCGATAAACTGTACGTGCGAATGTGCACTTCACCGTCAATGTTGAAGCGCAGGGGCAAATGCTGCCCGGCCAGGAAAAGCGGTAAGCCCGCTCCGTCGGCGGGCTCCAGGTAAATAGAGCGAATACTGTGGCTTTGTTCTTCAATGCGCGTCACCCGCAACGGCCGCCATTGATCGCCCAAGGCTTTGGCCTGCAAACGCGCCGCGGCCTGCTCCCAGGTGCCGGTGAGCAAACTGGTGGGTGATACGCCGTCGAAGCGCCAGCGCAACGCCAGGGCGGCGGGGCGACGTACAACGTGCTCGACATCGATTGTCCACAGGCGCTCGGCTCCCTGGAACGCCTCGACCTGCGGGCCCTCGAGGATGATTTCGGTGCGCCCGCTGAGCTGCAGCAAATCACCGGTATTGAAATCAATGAACAACAACCCGGCCCGGGGATTGAGCAACAGGTTGCCCAGGGTGTTGAAATGCAGGTTGCCGGCGAAGTCCGGAATGGTCAGGCGATTGCCTTCCACGTGTACGAAACCGGTCTGACCGCCACGGTGTGATACATCCACCGAGCGCTCGCCGTCGACCTCCACATAACTGGCAACGAAGAACGTGTCCGCCTCGGCGATCATGGCCTTGGCCGCGTCATCCAGTTCGTTGAAGTGTTGCGCGACGCGCGTCGCAGGGTCGGCCAGCGGCACCGAACGAAACTGGCGCAACTGAATGTACTGCGGGCAATTGCCGAAGGACTGATTCACCGTCACCGCGAAACCGCCGGTCGTCATGGCACGCACATGTCCATTGATGCGGTTGCGCCGGCGGGTATGCAACTCGATACCCAACAGGCCGATGGCCGAGCCGTCACTCAACTGCGCGGGATCATCAAAGGCAGGCAGGCTGCTGAACTGCAACAAGCCAGGTGCTGGCGAGTGGGCGAATCCGGGCTGGCCTTCAAGGATACTGGCCCAGGGATGACCGTCGGCATCTACCGCTCCGTACAGCATGAACGGCAACTGCTGATAGAAGGTACGGTGCTGGTCCGGCATCTCGCTGCGAATCACCTTACGACCGAAAACTTCCATTCGTTCGGCAACGCCTACATGCGCCTGCAATTGTTTCTCGCCGGCATGCCAGGGTGAACGGTCCATACGGCTTCTCCCTTGCGCCAATGGCGCAGGTCGGGGCGGCCCGGCAACACCGGGCCGCGAGCATCAGGCAGTTTTTTGCAGGCCGGCGACGGTGCGCGGCATGCCGACAAAACCCGGCAAGGCTTCGATACGGGCCAGCCACGCGCGAATATTGCGGTACTCGTCCAGCGACACATTGCCCTCCGGCGCATGGGCGATGTAGCTGTAGGCGGCAACGTCGGCAATCGTCGGTTCAGTTCCGACCAGATACGCTGTATCGGCCAGTTCGTGATCGATCACCTTGAGTACGGTATGGGCGTAGGCAATCACTTCTTCAGCGTTGTAAGGCGCACCAAATACAGTGATCAACCTGGCCCGGGCCGGACCGAAGGCAATCGGGCCGGCGGCCACCGACAACCAGCGCTGGACGTTGGCCGCCCCCACCGGATCAGCCGGCAGCCAACGGCCGTTGCCGTACTTTTGCGCCAGATACACCAGAATCGCGTTGGAGTCGGCCAATACCACACCCTCATCATCAATCACCGGCACCTGACCGAATGCATTGAGCGCCAGGAACGCCGGTTGCTTGTGTTCGCCTTTGGCGAGGTCAACGAAGATCAGTTCGGTCGGCAATTTCAGCAGGGACAGCATCAACTCGACACGATGCGCGTGGCCGGAACGTGGGAAGTTGTAGAGTTTGATCGCTTGCATGGTCGACACCTCGGGTCAGTGGTGCTGCTCAGGAAGACCAGCGCCGGTGGGTCGTATCTTCCACTCACAAGCAAAACAACAGAATCACCAGCAAACGCAATCCATTATTTCACTGGGTGAAATAAATCAACGCTCGAGCGCCGGGTGCTCGCGCAGGGTCTTGACCGCGAAATCCACAAAACTGCGCACCCGGGCCGGGGCTTTGCGGCCGCCCTGATAGAGCACGTGGATGGGCAATGGCGGCAGTTCGAAGTCAGCCAGAACAATCTCCAGCTCACCGGCGGCCACCTTGCTCGCCACTTGATAAGACAGCACCCGCGTGAACCCCAACCCCAGACTGGCTGCCGTGATGGCGGCCTGATTCGCCGTCACCACCAGTCGCGGTTCAGCCCGCACACTCAGGGTTTCGCCGTCTTCAATGAATGGCCAACTCCTGAGTTGGCCAATGGCCGATGTCGCAATGATCGGCGCCTGAGCCAGTTCCTGTGGATGCGTGGGCCGACCATGGCTGGCCAGAAACTGAGGCGAGGCGCAGATCACCCGCCGAACCTCACCCACGCGGATTGCATGCTGATTGCTGTCAGGCAGCTCGCCGATACGGATGGCCACATCGACGCCCTCCTCGACCACGCTCACCACCCGGTCCACCAGCAGCGCGTTGATACAGACCTCGGGGTATTGCGTCAGGTAGCTCACCATCAGCGGCGTGACAAACAGCTCGCCAAACAAGACCGGTGCGGTGATGGTCAGTTGCCCACGAGGATGGATATGGCTGCCTGCTGCCGAGTCCTCGGCTTCCTGCACCTCGGCGAGAATTCTCCGACA
>Ga0209050_1001229_pt1 | contig 29714 bp, 18 predicted proteins | sample Araplavi_mTSA_r2_FD_184276 | JGI IMG/M metagenome (GOLD analysis project Ga0209050, IMG submission 184276) | Arabidopsis root microbial communities from North Carolina, USA - plate scrape MF_Cvi_mTSA_r2 (SPAdes) (version 2) | ecosystem: Host-associated > Plants > Roots > Endosphere | place: USA... | reverse complement strand
CTGGTAGTCCACGCCGTGATGCTCGGCCACCGTGACCACATCGCCGACATGGGCGACGGTCGTGTGGCCGTTGCCGTGCAGGGTGGGATTGTTCAGGCTGGTCTCGCCGCTCGCTGTCTTGGTCAGGAAGAGGTGCGGTTTATCGGTGGGGACCACGTTGTTCAGCGTCACGCCGAGGGCGGCGGGTTTGGCGCCGTAGAGGGCAGAAATCGTGGTGTCCGCGGTGAGGCCGGGCACCATGAAATCGTAGTCGTCGTTTACCACAGTAAAGGCCTTGCCGTCTGCGCCGAAGGGCGACTGATCGTAGGGCACGCGGACCGTGAGTACGATGTCGCGCACGTTCGATTGTCCGGGCTGTCCAGCGCCGGGAATGGTACCCAGCGTCCAGCGGACCCCCGCCGGAACGATGAAGCCATCGTCGATCAGCAGCTTCACGGTGTCGGCCGAAAGCCCGACGAGATTGACCACCCGGCCGACTTTCGCTTTCGCGATCGGTTTGAGGATCGGCAGTTCGGCGAGGTTCTGGAGGGTGAAGTTCGACAGATCGAGGGCCGCGCCGGCATCCGCCCGGGCATAGACGATCGCCGGATTCGTGAACGGACCAGGATTGGCCAGCGGCTGGTTGGTCGGCTCGTGCGTGCCCGAATCGAAGCCATACACGGTGGCGAGCTGAGTGCCCGCCGGGATCTCGCTGTAGACCACCGCACCCGTCAGCGGCGTGGCCGCATCGTTTTCGCAGTGGAAGGTGTAAGTGATCAGGCCGCCCGGGTTCACCGAATTGCCGCTCGTGCCGACCGTGAGTCGCAGTGAACCGATGATCTGCGTCCGGTAGTCGTTTGTCTTGGTCGCGAAGTCGGTGTGCAGCAGGGCGCTCGCCTTGATGCCCTGGGTCGGTGCGGCGAGGGAGTAGCCTGTCTCCGTCACGAAAAAGCCGAGCGCGTTCGGATTCTTCTTCAGCTCCTTGGCGGAGAATTTATTCACCGGATCGACCCGCACGACGAGGTCTTCCGCGTAGATGCCGCCCTTGGGCAGCGGGTTGTAAGTCCAGCTCACGGCGATCACCGCGCCGCTCTTGTCTTTGACCTCCGCGTGGGTCGCATGGGCATCTGTCGCGCTGACAAAGGTCGTATGCTTGGGAATGGGCGCGGTCACGACCGCCGGCGTGGCCGTGGCGTCCTGGCTGACATTGGCGGCGGTGAAATGGTAGGTGATCAATTCACCGACGTGGGTCGTTTCGCCGGCTCCATCGCTGCCCGAGGCCGCACTCAGATTGAGCGCCAGTTCCGGCCCACCGAGGACCGCGATTGGCGCGGTTGGCTTGCCGAACACATCGGGATAGCCTTCGGCCGTGGTAACCGTGCGGAAATAAACTTTCGCGCCCAGCGGCGGATGCCGGTTGACCGCGCTCCAGGTCGTCCCCTTGCCTTTGGTCAGTGTGAGGTAGTCGGTCCAGTGATCGTTCTCCGGTGCTTCGAGCGAAGCCTGGACCCGGACCGACGGATTCAATCCATCTGCCGGGACTTTTTGGCTGACGGTGAAGGTCCAGTCGGAGCCCGTCCGCCCAGCCGTTTTGACCTCCCGCGGAATCGTCACCGGAATCGGTTTCACGGGATTTGCTATTTTGACCGAAAGGGCCCCCGGCTTGCTTGCTCCAGCCGGCTGCGAATCGGTGATCGTGATCGTCGCCGTGATTTTCGGGTCCATGGAATCGATCGGTTCGGCGTCGCCGACCGGCTCGAGCAGGTTGAGCACGATGGTTTGCGCCGCTTCCGCACCCTTGGTGCTCGTGATGGCGATATGGATCGTTTTTGAGTACTCGCCCTCGGCAAAAACCACCGGCTGAGCATTGGCCGGATCAGTGATGTTGTAGTCCGCTTTTTTGTCCCCGGGCTGGCCCTGCACGGCCGTGCCGCCGGTGGTGAAAAAGGCCAGCACCTGGCCGGTGCTATCGGAACCGCGCAGCACCGTCACATCGAGTTCCTCGCCTTCGGTCGCATTGATTGCGGTCTGGGCAAACTGCACCTTGCGCCCGGTGGGAACGCTGGGGGCCGCATTCGGAAAGACGGCGAATCCCTTGATGGCATCGCTGCCGATGGTCACGTCGTTCTGCCCGTCGCCGGTCTGATCGCCGACCAGGACTGCCCGATAGGAAACCGCGGGGAAGATGCTGTAGTTCTCCCGGCCTTCCACGGCCAGGCTGACCCCGGTTCCGCTAAATCGCGTCACGATGCATCCGGAGAATCCGTCCACGGTCATGGTGCCCGGCACGAAAACCTGACCCACGATTTCGGGGCGGCCGTCGCCATTCAGATCACCGGCATCGATCCGCAAAGCGTCGATGTTTTTGCCGTCATTGGCCGTGTAGGGGAAAATCGCGCCATCCTGAAAGGTACCGTTCCCGTTGCTGAGATGAACACACAGGGAATAGGTATCGCTGATGGGCGAGGTGGCGTGCACGTAGCCGGTGGAAACCAGGTCGGGGTTTCCGTCATTGTCCACATCGGCGACACTCACGTCGCTAAAGCGGAAGGAAGGCTGGCTGGAGCTGGCGTAAGTGACCTCGGGGTAGAGCGTCCCATCCCCTTTGTTCAGCAGGACCCCGACGTTTTGCTGCCGGGCCATGACCACATCGGCGAGACCATCTCCATCCACATCCGCAGCGACGATCTTCGCGTAAAATCCCACTCCCCCGGCCGCATAAACCTTCGGCGTGCCGTAGTGGGCGGCGCCATCGTTCGGGATCCAAACCACTCCCACGTCGCCGTAATCGTCGGCCACCACGATATCCCGGCTGCCTGCGTCGGTCAGATCCCCCACCGCCACGCGGCTGGCAAAGATCTCCGTCGCTGTGAGGTCGATGGCCCGGGTTAGCGTCACGCTCCCGTTCGCTTGCCAATCGTAAATATTGACCGCAGCCCCGGCGGCAAAAATCAGTTCATCCTGTCCGTCGCCATCCAGGTCGGCCGCCGCGATGCCGCTGCCTCCGCCGGAAAAGGAGGAAATGCCCGCCCGATACCCACCCGCGCCGTCCCCGAAATGAACTTCGACCGAGCCGGAATTGGACACCACCGCAAGATCCCGATTGCCGTCCTTGTCAAAGTCTCCGGCAGCCAGGTTGTTGGCACCGGGGACCGTGCTGACCTGGGTGGGCGGCGTCCCGAGCGTGGTCGGAGCGGAGGCCTCTGCTGTGAATGTTACGGATAGTAGACAGAGGCTGCCGAGAAGCAGGCAGGGTAAACGGCGGAAGAGTTTGGCAGGAAGCGACATGGACGAGATGGATGGGCTGTTTGTCTTACGGAGCGAGAGGCCCGTGAGATGCCTCCTTGTTGGGTATAAACCCTGAAAACCACAACCTGATTTTGGCTTAGGGCCGCCCGCCCATGCAGGCAGGCGCTAAGTTCCCACCGCTTTGCTGATTGTGCTCCGCACGCGCGCGTCGTACGCGGTTTTCCACCTCCCGCATTTTACCCACCCACATGTCTCCCTCCTCGTTCCGTTCCTCCCGCCGTTCGTTCCTCAAAGGCCTCACCGTCACCACGGCCGGCGGCATCGTCCTGCCGAATCTGCTCCTCCGGGCCGACGAAACGCCCGCGGGCCGCAAGCTCGGCATCGCCTGCATCGGCGTCGGCGGCAAAGGCCGCTCCGACATGGAAGCCGCGGCCAAGGAAAACGAGATCGTCGCCATCTGCGATGTCGATGCGGGCAACCTCGCCAAGGCCGCGGAGAAATTCCCGAACGCGAAGCAGTATACCGATTTCCGTAAGATGCTCGACGAAGTGAAATCGATCGAGGCCGTCACCGTTTCCACCCCCGATCACGCCCACTTTCCCGCCGCCATGCACGCCATCGCGCTGGGCAAACACGTCTGTGTGCAGAAGCCGCTGGTCAATACCCTTTGGGAAGCGCGCGAGCTGCACCTCGCCGCGAAAAAGAAAGGCGTCATCACCCAGATGGGCAATCAGGGTCACACCTACGACGACAACCGCAAGCTGAAGGAGTGGCTCGACGCCGGTGTGGTCGGCAAAATCAAGGAAATCCACGTCTGGACGAACCGCCCGATCTGGCCGCAGGGGAACGCCGTCTCCTTCAAGCCGGGCGAGGTGCCCGCGACGCTCGACTGGCAGCAGTGGCTCGCCGCCACGCCCGATCACGACTTCTCGCCCGACATCGCGCCGTTCAAGTGGCGCGGCTTCATCGAGTGGGGCGCCGGTGCCATTGGCGACATGGGCTGCCACAATATCGACCCGCTTTTCTACGCGCTCGATCTAGGCCTGCCGCACTCGGTGGAAGCCGATACCCGCGAGCTCACCGACATCGCCTGGCCCGCGGGCGGTACGATTCGTTATCTCTACAAAAACCACCCCCGCGTCGGTGATCTCACCGTCACGTGGTACGAAGGCAAAAATGCCGACGGCACCCAGAATCTCCCGGCCGTGCCGCCGGAGCTTGGCGACACGAAGTTTGGCAGCGTCGGTTTCCTCATCATCGGCACCGAAGGCGTGGTCTATAACCAGAAGGATCAGTGCAAGGACCCGCAGATCTTCCCCGAGAAGCGCCGGGTCGAATTCCTCGCCAACCCGCCCGCCGAGAAATACCCGCGCAGCCCGAAACCCGGTGCGCCGCAGGAGGAATGGACCCTCGCGATCAAGAACGGGAAACCGTTCCCGTTCATGTCGCAGTTCGACTACTCCGTGCCGCTGACCGAGCTCTGCCTCATCGGCGGTCTGGCCATGCGCTGCCGCCAGCGCATCCAGTGGGATTCCGCCAAACTCGAAGCAGTCGGTCTGCCCGAAGCCCAGAAGTACATCAAGCGCGCCGCCTATCGCGCCGGCTGGGACTACTCGTCGGCGAAGATCTAGCGCGACGCCATGGTACGGGGCGGCTCTGGGAAGAGCCGCCTACGTTGGGCACTTTAAAAGAGTGTCGTCTGCGTCACCGGTGCATTCGCCGCGCGCAGCGCCGTCGCCACGTCCCAGTGGTTCCACCCTTCCGTGATTTGCCCGTCGCGCATCCGCAGCAGGCACATGATCGGCACCCGGATTTCGCGATTCGTCGGCGGCAGATCACCGAGTGGGCCGGTTTGTTTCAGCTTGCCCGTCAGCCGCACCGCCACGCGGTCATCCACGGCGAAAATGTCTTCGATCTCCAGGTGCATCTCGCCAAAGGCCCGGTGCAAATGCTCGGCCACCGCACGAAATGCCGTGGGGCCCTGGGTGGAAGCGCCCGGGCCACCCATGTCATAGGCGATGGCGTCTTTGGCGAGGAGTTCGTCGATCGTATCGAGATTGCGCTGGTTCCAGACCTCGGCAAACCAGCGGCGCACGACTTCGATGTTCTGGGCGGGAGTCATGCTGCGAGCATGGCCAGCCTCGGGCCTTCATCGCAAGCCCAGAGCAGGCTTGCCCGGCGGCCCGGGTGCGAGTACCAGCGCGCCTGTCATGAGATGCCCCCGCGTGTTCACCCTGCTTTTCGGTTTGTCCGCCTTCACGTCCGTTTTGGCGCAGGCGCCCGCCAACCCGCTCCGGACGTGGACCACGACCGAAGGCAAGACGTTCCAGGCCGCTTTGGTGAAAGTGCAGGGCACCCAAGTCACGCTCCGCCTCGGCAACGGCCAGCTCGCCGCGATCGCCGTCGCGCGTTTGTCGGCAGGAGATCAAGCCTTCCTGCAAGCGGGCAGCACCCCGGCCACAGGGACTGTCGCTACTCTCGCGGCTATCACGACGAGCCGTATCGCGATCGAAAAGCGCATCTGGCCTCAAAAAGTCGAGGTCGATAGCCGCGCGATCGAGGTGAAAACCGTGAGTGAAGATCCCGCGGACCAGAAGTGCGTCTATCGCACGCAGAATTTCGAATTCATCTCGCAGGACAAGGTTGCCGGCAGCGTGATGAAAGAAATCGCCCGCACCTTCGAAGCCACCCGCAGCCTCGTCGAAGCGCTCCCCTGGGGCATCCAGCCGAAGCCTCCGGAGGACGTCGGTTTCTACCGCGCCAAGTTTTACGTCAGCCGCGCCAACTACATCGCCGATGGCGGCCCGGAAAATTCCGGCGGCGTCTATTTCAGCCGCGACCGCATCTTCCGCGTGCCCTTCCAGAGCCTCGGTCTCGAAATGCGCGGCAAGACGTGGTTCAAAAACAGCACCTACAAGAACGACACCATCGTCCACGAAATCACGCATCAGATGATGCACGATTTCCTGCCTTTCCTCCCCACGTGGGTCATCGAAGGCACCGCCGAATACACCGAGATGCTGCCCTACCAGGCGGGTGTGTTTCAGGCCGGATCCCACGAACGTGGGATCAAGGAATACATCAAGGAAGCCGCCAGCCAGCGGAACATCAAAACCTCCGAAGTGACCGCGGTCGCCGACCACATGGGCATGACCGGTGAGCAGTGGCACGCACAGGCCGACAAAGGGCACGAAGAACAGGCCCGGCTCTATTTTAACTCCGCGCTGCTCGTCTATTATTTCTGCCACCTCGATGGCGACGGCAAAGGCACCCGCTTCCTCCGCTACCTCGACAAAATGGCCGAAGCCCGCGACGCGTGGGCCACGTTTTTCAAGGATCCGCGCGTGCAGCGCCGCCCCGACGGCAGCTTCACCTACTCCGGCATCGAGCTGCCGAAGCAATCCCTCCGCGGCGAATACGGCCTCACCGAACTCGAAATCCTCTTCGACGGCCGCAAACCCGAAGAGTTCCAAAAAGCCGTCGTCGAAGGCTACAAAAAGATCGGCGTCCGCTGGTAATCGTTGGGTAGAGCCTTTAGCAGCGAAAAGGTGGAGGCTTCTCAGCTGCCACGAGGCAGGCTAAAAACTGTACTCCAACAAGATGGCGGAGTAGTCGCTACTCCAGCGTGAACCACTGCGCTTCCACGCGGCGGTTTTTCTCCATGTCCGGGCCGAGCGGTTCTTCCCAGCCGCGGCCGACGGTATCGAGGCGCGGGGCATCGATCTTCTCACGTTCGATCAGGAGGCGGCGGATTTCGTTCGCGCGGTCTTTGCTGAGCTGGATGGCTTCGAGCGATTTCTTTTGCAGGAAGGGCTGACCGCCCTGCTTGAGGAAGAGGTCGCGGTTCGTGGGATCAACATGCCCGCGCAGCAGGATCGTGGAGCCAGGGCTGACCTGCAGCATGCGGCGGATCGCGCCGAGGTTCTCGAGGTTGCCGGCATTGGCCATATCGAGCTTGGAACTGTTCGGTTCGAAGAGAAACCGGATGTTCTTGCTCAGCAGCGGATCGTTTTCCACCGGGCCGCTAGTGCCGCCTTTGATCGGGGCAATGGCGATCTGTTCGCCGGCGAAGGCCGAAGCGGCTTCGAGCGCCTTGAGATGCTGGGCATCGGCAAACCGGTCGGCATCGAGAGGTTCGCGAATCAGCTCGCTGCCATAAGCCAGCACCGCGCTCTGGTAGATGCCGGAGAAGCTGCCGGCGGCATCGATCGCGCCGGAGAAAAAGGCGAGGTTTTCCGGGCCGTTGGAGAGGTGCACCTTGGCCAGCTCGGTCTTGGTTTTTTCCCGGTCCCACTTGAAGGCTTTGCCGACGAGATCAAGTTGCGCATTTGGGTTTTCGCGCACGAGTTTGTTGCCCTGGAGCAGGCCATCGACGAGGCCGGCGACCATCTTCGGCTCAGCTTGGGCGAAGCCTTTGTTCACGATCAGGACGTCCGCGATGACGAGCAGGTTGCGGTTCGTGGTGAGTAGATTCGCGCGGCCTTTGCTGGCGTCGACCGACTCATTGGTCTTCGGCGCCCAGGTAACACAACCCGCCAGCGGCGAATTGCCATCCAGGCCACTGACAAAAAGATCGGCCGCGACGAAGGCGTCTTCAGCATAGAGCAGGTTCACCTTCTCTGGATCGGGTTTGTCTTTCGCGCTGCTCAGCATGTTTACGCTGAGACCGGCTTCCTGGGCGAGGTAGCGGATGAAGAAATCGGCCTCGGTGAATTGCGAAGCGGCGAGGACCTTGCCTTTGAGGTCGTTCACCTTGCGGATCTCTTTGCGCACGACAACGCCATCGGCGCCGCGCGAAAAACCGATCTGTACCGGCACGGTAACCTGGAATTGTTTTCCATAGACCGCGAGCACGTCCACGGTCGTGGCGGATGCGGCCATTTTGCCGGCGTTCAGCGCGCTCCAGCTTTCCTCTTCGCTGAGTTTGATCCGCACTTTGAAGCCGTACTTTTTGGCGAAGATCGACTGATCGTTCGGCTCGAGGCCCCCATTGGCCACGATGAGACCCGCGTAGCCGGGGTATTCGCTCAGCTCGATATCCACGATGCCGTCCTTCGGTTTGTAAGGCGCGGCGGCATCAAGGCGCGGCACGCTGAACTGGGTGTCGGCAAATTTGGCGCCGTCGTCGGACTTTGCGCCGTTGTCGCCATTGGCCGGCGCGGTGACGGTCGGGCCATTCACGCCGCCGGGTTGGAGCTTCGGCCACCAGCGTTTCACGCCGAGGCCGACGAGCACCAGGAAGATGAGGGTGAAGACGAGTTTACCGCGAGCAGTCATAGGATGGAGAAATCAGGGTATGATCGGCCTCGCGCCGGGGTGGGCGCGAGAACACGGGGCCTTGGAGGCGCGAAGTTATTCGGCGATCTTTTGCCGCTCGGGCGTGGCCGCCGGAGGCGTGGTGGTCTGGGCATCGGGCTGCACCATGCCCATCTTTTGTTTGTACTGATCGAAGAGCATTTTGCCGCGGGCTTTCCGCATTTCCTGCTGGCGGGCGATATTCGATCCGACTTCGCGGGCAAGATCCATGGTCGCGCGCATCTGGCCTTCGCCGGACGCGGCGCTCTGGCGCAACTGCTGCATGGATTGGGCGACCTCGCCGCCGAGCATGCCCTGAAGTTCGGTCACACTCGATTTCATCAGGCCGGAGAGGCCTTCGAGTTGGCGACTGACGGCGACGCGGGCCTTGGTCTGCTCGAACTCGCGCTCGAACTTCTGCACTTCGCGCAGGCTCTGGGCGATGATCTCGGTGTTCTGTTTGTAAAGGCTCTCGATGCTTTCGAACTGCGCCTGGTTTTCGGCGATGTCGGCGTCCATCTGCGCGAGTTCTTCCGCGTAGTGCGAGCCGTTTTCCTCGTCGTTCGCGGCGGCGGCAGCCTGGAGCAGGCCCATCAATTCGTCGCGCTGGCGGTTCTGTTTCTTGAGTTGGTCTTTCAGCAGCGCGCTTTGGGCGGCGAGCTGGCCATTGGCAAAACCGGCTTTGTCCGCACGGGCCTTGGAATCGCGGATGCCGCGTTCGACCACGGCGGCATTGATGGCGTCGTTCTCAGTCGCCTTCTCGGCCATGAGTCCAAGCCAGATGAATACTCGTTTAATCGCGCGAAACATAGGTCAGGTCAGTTTGGAGTTCCTTGGAGACGCTGGTATTCAACGCGGGGCGGCGGGTTCGTGCGACTACAAAATCCCGCTCTGCTTCCACCCGACGCCAGTGTAAGCCTGCGGCGCATGCGTCCCCGTCGTCCCTTTTTCGGTCTGGCCCTGATGGCGATCCTTGGGATCGTGGTGGCGGACTATTGGAGGCTGCCGCTGGAGTGGCTGGCGGGAATTGGGTCGGTGCTGGCGCTGGTGTGTGTACTGCGCCCGCGGACGATCCTTTGCCTGCTTTTGGTTTTCGCGGGATTTGCCGCGCGGCAGACTTTGGTGCGTCAGGCGCCCGCGCTGGACACCCTCGCGTATCTCTTTGTCCATAGCCCCACGATCGACGCAGAGGGCATCGTGATCAGTCCGCCGGAAGCGTTGCCGTATTTCGCCGGGCAACAAAGCGGTTCCTTCCAGCTCGCGTTGGAAGCCGTGGAAGCGAAAGGCCAGCGGCATCCGATCTCGACGAAGCTGCACACCGTCTGGGCCGGACCGTTGCCCCAACTGGGCGATCGGGTGCGGATTCACGGCGCCTTACGCGCACTGGAGCCAAATCGTAATCCCGGGCCGTTCGATTTCAGTGCGGCGCAAAGACGCGCGGGCATCGTCGCGCGGCTGGAAGCGACCTTGCGCGCCGATTGCCGCGTGCTCGCTCACGGGCAGGGAAATCCGCTCCTGGTTTTTGCACAGAATGCACGCGGCTGGCTGCAGGCCCAGCTTGCAACGGACCTGGAGGATTCACCGGAACTTGCCTCGCTCATTGCCAGCATGGTCCTGGGGCTGCGTGGCGAAACACCGGATGATCTGAAGGAGCTGTTTCGCAAAACCGGTACGCTCCATCTTTTTGCGGTCAGCGGGCTGAATATCGCGATGCTCGGACTGCTCGCGAGTTACTTGCTCAATGCCTTTGGCTACGGCCCCCGAGTTCAGCCGCTGGTGATCATCCCGATTCTCTTGGTCTACGCGGTAATCACAGGGCTGAGCGCAAGTTGTGTGCGCGCCGCGATCATGGGTTCGCTCGTGCTGCTGGGGACGTCCATCGATCGGAAGGCGGACATTTACAACAGCCTCGCCGCAGCGGCCGTGCTGATCCTGGCGTGGGATCCGCAGCAGCTTTTCCTGCCGGGGTTTCAGTTCTCCTTCGCGCTCGTGTTCGTCATCGTGCTCCTCGCAGATCGCATCGCGAATCCGATCACAGAACGCGCCCGGCCTGATCCCTATTTGCCCCAGCCGCTCTGGTCGCCGCGGCAGCGGTTCGGTGCGTGGGCCGGGCGAATCGTGGCGGGCACGCTCGGGGTCACGCTGGCGGCGTGGCTCGGGTCGCTGTTCTTCACCGCGGGTTATTTTCACCTCTTCTCGCTCGCGTCGATCCTCGCGAACCTGCTCGCGGTTCCCATCGCTTTCCTGATCCTCGCACTGGGCGTCGCTACGATCGCCTGTGCCTGGTGCAAACCGGTCGCGATCCTTTTCAGTAACGCCAACTGGGCGTGTTCCAAAGTGCTGATCCTCACGGTGCAGACTTTCGCCCATCTGCCGGGCGGCCATTCGTATGTGGAGCATCCCACGTGGAAAAAGGCGCCGGTTTGTGAAGTGACCGTGCTCGACGTGGGCGCGGGGGCGGCGATTCACGTGCGATCGGCGGGGCAGAACTGGCTCATCGATGGCGGCCCGGGCTGGCGGTATAGCGGCACTACCCTGCCCTACCTGCGCTCCCGCGGGGTGAATCAGCTCGATGCACTCGTCCTTTCGCACGGTGATTCCCAGCACATCGGTTCTGCGACCCAGGTATTCGCCGATTTTGCCCCGCAACTCGTGCTCGATTCAGCCGTGAAAGACCGCTCGACCACGCGGAAACGACTTCACACGGCCCTGAGCGACGCACAGCGCGGCAAAGCCTTCGCGCGGCGCGGCGATGTCTTCCCGCTCGGCCACGCCACGATCACCGTGCTCTTTCCACCGGCGGGCTGGCAGCGCAGCTCCGCCGACGACAAGACGCTGATCCTGCGCCTCGATTGCGCCGCGCATCGGCTGCTCTTCACGTCCGATGCCGGCTTCACCGCCGAACGCTGGCTGCTGGAAAACGAGCCCGACTTGCGCGCAGACGTGCTGATCAAAGGCCAGCACGCGAAGGATTTTTCCGGCACCGCTGATTTCCTCGCACGGGTGCAACCGCAGGCGGTCATCGTCGGCAGCCAGTCTGTTCAGGAAGGCCCGCAAAGCCTCGACGCTTGGGCGGCCGAGGCGGACAAGGTGACGACGATCTTTCGCCAGGACCGCTGTGGCGCCGTGCAGATCTCAATCAATCAAGACGCTCTGGAGGTGCATGGGCACCTCGGCGATCATATCCTGCGCAAGCCGGTCGAGTAAATCGGCAGGCCTTTCGCGAGGAAGTCGGTCTCGAAATCGGTCTTCGGCCAATCCTCAGGTTGCACCCATTCGTGCCGGGCGAATTGCGGACACTGGGCGAAGACCTTTTCCATCCACAGGAAGTAGGGCTTGTCGTCGGTCTTCACGAAGAGTTCGCCGTCCGTTTGCAACACGCGATGCACTGCGGCCATGAACTCAGTATTGATCAATCGGCGGTCGTGATGGGTGCGCTTTGGCCACGGATCGGGGTGCAGCACATAGATGGTCTGGGCGCAGCCCGCGGGCAGCAACCAGCGTACGGTGTAGTGGCTTTCGAGGCGCAGGATGCGGACATTGGTCAAATGCTCGCGGGCGATCTTCCGCGCGACTTTTTCCACCCGGCCCATGAGGCGCTCGGTGCCGAGGAAATTCAGCTCCGGGTGGCGTTTTGCCATTTCGATCAAAAAACTGCCATCCCCACAGCCGAGATCGAGCACCAGAGGCGCCGGGCGGCTGAAGATCTGTTCGAGGGTCGCTTCACGGAAATAGTCCTCCGGCTTCCACTCAGCGTGGGTAGCAGCGGCAATAAAGGCGGCATGTTGGGCACGAGTCACAGCTGGAATCTGTCCCGGGAATTGTAAGTGCGGCAACAGGTATTCCCGGCTTCCCCTAAGAGGCGTCACTCGCTAACCCTCCGACCCAACCCACTCCACATATGAGTATCATCGCCGGAATCTTCGCTGGATTCATCGCCTGGTTTCTCGTCCGCTACCTCGTCGCGGGCATTTTCACGGTGAACCAAAACGAGCGCGCCGTAAAAACGAGCTTCGGCCGCGCCCAACGCATCGGGCAGGCCACCACTCGGGAAGACCCCATCAGCGAAACGCTGAACGCCGACGAACGCGAACGTTACGTCTACCCCCAGGTACGCGTGATCCCAGCGGGCGGACCGTATTTCAAATGGCCCTGGGAACGGGTGTACAAAGTGACCGTCGCGGTCAATACCGTGAGCATGGCCTACGACCCGGAAAGCCCGGCGGCCAACGACGGCGGCACCCGCCTGAGTGCGGTGACCAAAGATCAGCTCGATACCGGCCTGGGGGGCCAGATCCGCTTCCGGGTTTCCGAGCGGAATCTGTACGCCTGGTTCTTCGGCGTGCGAAATCCCATCGCTCACGTGATGGGCTACTTCATCAGCATCCTGCGCGAACGCATCGCGAACTTTGAAGCGCCCGAAGGCAGCGAAACCGCGGTCGCCGGGGTTTCGATCAACGATCTGCGCAAAAACCTCTCTTCACTGAACGAGCACATGGAACGCGAATGCGCCAGCGCGGCCGCCCGCTACGGGGTGCATCTCGACGCCTCGCTGATCACCAGCATTGATCCGCCGGCCGAGGTGGAAAGCGCGCTCGCCGCGATCAATACCGCGCACAACCAGGTCTCCAGCGACATCAGCGTCGCCCAGGCCCACGCCGACCAGAAGATCGTGCAAAGCCGCCGTGCGGTGGAAATCGAAACGCTGAACGCTCAGGCCGAAGTCGAACCGCTCCGCGCGCTCGCCGAACAGCTGGGTTCCCTCAAAGCCAGCGGCCCTGACGTACTGATCGCCTACCTGCGCAATGTACGCCTCAAGCTCTACAGCGAGGCGAGCCAGGTCATCCTCGAAGACGCGAAATAATCCCCTGCCGACTTAAATCCCAACTCTGCTTGCCATGATTTCAAATTTCCTCATCGGAGCCGGCATCACCTTCATGGGCCTGTTTATCATCGTGCCCATCATCTTCGGCATCATCCGCACCCTTGGCTTCTACGCCATCGTGGAAGAGGGCACGACGCACGTGTACGTGCTCTTCGGTAAAGTCATCGCCGTCCTCGACGAGCCGGGCTTTTACATCCTGCCCCTCCATGTCGGACCGGCGGCCTTTATCGTCATCTGGCTGGGTAAACGCTACGTCGTCGACCGCCGTCTCGATCAGACCTATCTCCGCGGCCAGCCAGTCAACTCCCAGGAAGGCGCGCCCATGGGCATCGGCGTGTGGTACGAAATGTGGATCAGCGATCCGGTTTCCTACATCTTCAAAAACTCCGACCCGCGCGGCTCGATGGCGGCTAACGTCTCCAGCGCCACGGTCCGCTGCCTCAGCAACATGCGGCTCGAGGAAATGCTCGAAAACCGCCACGTGATGAGCCGCTCGGTCCGCGGCGAAGTCGCTCCGAAATCCCGCGAGTGGGGATTCGATCTCGGCAGTGTCTACATCCGCAAGGTGCACTTCCGCGACGGCGCAATGATCCGCGGCATCGAAGAAAAGGTCACCAACCGGCTCCGCCAGGTCACCAGCGCGATCAAGCAGGACGGCGCGAACCAGGTGGGTATCATCACCAGCACCGCCGACCGCCAGGCTGCAATCGAATTTGCGAAAGCCGCCGCGATGCGCCCGCAGATCGTCGGTCAGGCGCTCCAGGAGATCGGCCGCGACCGTGAGGTGCTCGACGCGATGTTCGACATCCTCGAAGTGCAGAAGGTCGTCGAAGGCGAAGCGCGGATCACCATGATCCCGCCGAAGAACGAACTACTCGCCCAGCTTTCCGCGGTGGAAAATCGCCCGGCAAAATCGGGCCCTCCGCCGCTGGGGCAGCGTTAATCGGCAAACGAACTCACCTCCAGGGCGCATAGGACTTCACGGTCCTGTGCGCCCTTTCTATTTACCACTCGTAGTGGTTCAGCCCGTAGATCAGCGCGCTGCCGAGAAAACCGCTGATGCTGACCAGCGCGGCGCCGACCAGCAGGGTGCCGCGAAAGCGTTGACGCTCCGGGGAGCCTTCATGGCAGTCGGAGAGGACGACGAGCGAAGCGCAGAGGACGGTCCACACGGCAGTGAAGGTACCGAGCCAGCGGTGCCATTTCAGGATCGCGGCGGAGGAACCGACGTAGCTGGTGAACGAGGCATTGATCCAGCCGAGGACCGCGGCGGACACGGCGCCGAGCGCACCGACGATGACGAGGAAACGCACGGTTTGCAGCCAGGTCTCGCGGCGGGTCCACCAGGCGAGGGATTCTGCGAGGACGGCAACCATCATGAGCGCGACGGGGAAGTGGGTGGACACCGGGTGGAATCGGCCAAGCCAGCGAAAGGCACGTTTCCAAACGGGAATCGATACGGCGGGAGCTTCGGCGCTGGAAGTGGAGGCGGCTTCCTTCTCCACCGCACCCGCGGGGAGTTCATGCGGGGCACCGATTTCGACCCAGTGTTTGACGATATCCTTCTGGTCCGCCGTCAGCGGGGGAACATTGGCATCCTCCCCCGGCATTTCGTCGTTTTTGACCATCTTATACAATTCCGATTCTCCCGGATTGCCGCGCACCACGTAGTCGGGGTTGTCCGCCATCCGCTTCAGATCGAGCACGTAGCCGAATTTCCCCTTCGGGCGGGGCAATTCCGGGCCGTGGCAATCGAGGCATTTTTCCTCGAAAAGATCCCGCACCTGCATGGCAACCTTCAGTTGTTCATCCTTGGACGCAGGCTGAACGGTCGCGGCACGCGAGACGCCTGCGGCGAAAAACAGCAGCAGGGAAAGAACGCAGGGGAAAAAACGAATCATGAGGAGATGGAGAACGGTGGAGAGAGGCGGCGGGCGCGCGGATTCTTAGGGCGAAACCCTGCCAGCACAAAGTAAAGGGTTTGGAAAAAACTGCGCTTTTGCGGTCCGCGCAAGACCCACCAAATGGGCGGATACTTTCGCTGCTGGCGCCTCTGGCAAAGCACGCTAACGTGCAGCCATCCCACCGTTGAAGTCCAATCCCGGCGCCGACGTTTTTGTCATCCTGCGCAGTTTGCGCCGGCGTTTGTTCGTCCGCGAATTCCTCGATGCCCTGGCCGCGGGAGCGCTGCTCGCCACCGGTCTGATCGTGCTGTTGCTGGGGATTCACCGGTGGTGGCCGGTTCCGGCCGCGCTGCTCGGTCTCAATGCCATCATCGTACTTTCAGGGCTGGTCGCCGTCGGGGCGCTGCTGATCGCCGCACGCCAACGGTCGCTCGCGGAAATGGCCATGCTGGCCGACGCCCGGGGGGAAACTCGTGACCGCCTGATCACCGCACTGGGACTGGCGCAAAATCCGCCGGCGCCAGGCGCCCTGGCGGAACTCGCCCAGGCCGAATGCGCGGCCTATCTCGAACGTACGGATTTCCGGCCGCTGATTCCGCTCCATCCGCCCCGGCTCGGGACGTGGCTGGTGGTACCCATGACGGCTTTGGTGCTGCTGCAATTCGATGCGACCCAGCGCCGGCTCGCCGCCGCGGCGGAAGCGGAGCAGGCCCAGGCCGCAGTCGCGGAGACAGTCCAGCGCATCGAACAGCTCGCAAAGGAAGCGCGGCAGGCCGACCAAAAAAAGCCGGACGAAGACCTCAAGAAACTCGCGGAGGAACTGCAAAAGAGCGCCGAACGGCTGCGGGCGGAAACCCGGCCGGAAGAAGCGTCGAAATCTGCGCTCCGCGAACTTTCCTCGCTGGAGGAGATGATGCGTGAACTCCAGCGCCAGCCTTCGCTCCCGGACGAAATGAAGGAACTGGCCAAGGCGCTCGGCCAGCTCCCGGGCATGCAGGATGTGCTGAAAGCGCTGAACGAGAACAATCTCGCCGAGGCCCAAAAAGCCCTCGAAGAGGCGCGCCAGAAACAGGAGAAAGATCCGGCCAAAGCGCCGGAAGAGCAGGTGAAACAAACGCTGCAGGAGGCCATGCAACGGCTGGGCGAACGGCGCCGGCTTTCCTCCGCGCTGCAAAAGCTGGCCGAGCAAATGCAACAGCAGGGCGGCCAACTTTCCCAGCAGGCGATGCAGCAGCTCGCGCATATGCTCCAGCAAGCGCAGAAAGACGGCGGCCAGAAACAATCGGGCGACTCCTCGGGTTCACAAAACCAGATGACCCTGCAGGAGATGATCGCGGCGCTGGAGAATATGAAATTTGGCGACGGCCAGCAGGGTGACCAAAAGGGGGGCAAGGAAGGCCAGAAAGGCGGCGGGAACGGCCAGCAGGTTTCCGTGCAATCCTTCGGCCAACCCGGTGCGCCGGAAGACAAGGGCGATCCGTCCGGTAACCCCAGCGGCAATCCCGGGTCGGAGCGTGATTTTGGCACGACGGCCACGCCGTTCGGCGAGCGCAACGCGAACCAGGACAAAGGCGGGGAGCTCGGTCTGAAAGGCCAGCTCAGCCAGGGCGAGACGCTCTCCATGATGCTCCCGAGCGCGGGCGATCAATCCCGCGCGGCGCGGCGCTACAAGGATCTCTACGAGGCGGCGGCGGCTTCCGCGCAGGACGCGGTGCAGCAGGAAAACATCCCCCTCGGTTCGCGCTTTTTGATCAAGCGCTACTTCGAATCCATCCGCCCGCAGGAGTAACCCCGGTTTTCTCCGTGCGCTTCTTTTTCTCCCTGATTTGATCCTGCCTCGATGAACGACGATTCCGCCGCCCACGTTGAACGCTTCCGCTCCGTCTTCGCCCGTGTCCGCGACGAGATGGGCAAGATGATGGTGGGCCAGACCGACATCGTCGAAAGCGTGCTGGTGGCCTTTTTCGCCGGCGGCCATGTGTTGCTCGAAGGTGTACCAGGGCTGGGCAAAACCATGCTGGTGCGCACGCTCGGCGAAGCGGTGAATCTGAAGTTTTCCCGCATCCAATTTACGCCGGACCTGATGCCCTCGGACATCGTGGGCACGAATATCATCGTCGAAGACGAGCAGGGCAGAAAATCGTTTCGCTTCGAACCGGGGCCGGTCTTTGCCAACCTCGTGCTGGCCGATGAAATCAATCGCGCGACGCCCAAGACCCAATCCGCGCTGCTCGAAGCGATGCAGGAGCACCACGTAACGATCGGGGGCACGCAGCACACACTGGAACAACCGTTCCTTGTGCTGGCCACGCAGAATCCGCTGGAAATGGAAGGGACCTATCCCCTGCCCGAGGCCCAGCTCGACCGCTTTTTCTTCAAGCTCAAGGTCCTCTACCCCACCGGGGACGATCTGCACGCGATTCTCGACCGCACCACGGCGGTGGAAAAGCCGACGGTCTCCCAGGTCCTGCACGATGCAGAAGAAGTCAGGACCCTGCGGCAGCTGGTGCGCGAAGTTCCGATCGCCCGGGAAGTGCAAGCGGAAGCAGTGCGACTGGTGCTGGCTACCCACCCCGACGACGCGTCGGCGTCGGCTTCAGTGAAACGGTATGTCCGCTACGGCGCGAGTCCGCGCGGTGCACAGACCCTCATTCTCGCAGGGAAGATTTTCGCGCTGCTCGATGGGCGCTATCACGTCGCCAAGGCCGACATCGTGAAGGCCGCCCCCGCCGCACTCCGCCACCGTATCCTGATGAACTTCGAAGGCGAGGCCGAAGGGAAGACCAGCGACGACGTGATCGCGGAGATCCTGAAAGGTTAATCAAGGAATAGGGGCGCCCTCGCCCCTAGTTTCATCCCCAGGGCGAGGGCGCCCCCCTTCCTTGGACTACTTTTCCGCCCACTGGACTTCGCTGAGAAAGAAGGGGTCGCTCACGCTTTCGCGGTAGGCCTGGATGCTGCCGGAGGAGGAATTCACGCGCAGGTCGCTGAATTTGCCGCCGTTTTCGTCGGTGCCGATGTTGTCGGTGGCGCTGTTTTGCCAACGTTCGTGCCAGAAGACGGCGGCTTTGAGGCGCGGATATTTCCTGACGTTTTTCATCACGCGAAAGGCCTCGCGGATCCACAAACCCTTGTCGCCTTTATCGGGGAGTTCAGCGACGCCCCATTCGCAAAGCATGATGGGTTTGTGCGAATCGAGCAGCGTGAGTTCAGTGTAGGGCCAGTCGAAGCAGGAGAGAAAATCGGGGTAATCGGCGTCGCTGGGAAATTGTGCGCCGTAGAGGCTGAAGCCGAGCCAGTCGACGTAGTCGGGGCCGGGGTAATATTCGGCCGCGAGATTCCAGTCTTCGTTCGGGTCCGAGAAGTCCATGAGGTGCAGGACCCAGAGGACATTTTTCGCTCCGCGGGCGCGCACCCGATCCACGATGTAGCGCCACGCTTTTTTAAACATCTCCGAGCCTTCGTATCTCGGCGGTACGGTGCCCGGAATGACTTTGTCCCCGCCGTAAAACTTGCCGCTCCACGGAAACCATGAGCCATTCATTTCGTTCCCCAGCGACACGATGAAAGGCTCACCAAAAGCAGCCGCCGCATCGCCCCATTTGTCGATATACGCGTCGTGATCGCCCGCGACGATCCGATCCAAGCCGAAACGATCCGGGCCGCGGCCTTCGATGTAAGGACGGTCCCAGGGAGACCAGAAAATGAGCGGGAGCGAACCGTGGCGAGAGATCAGCCGCACATTCGCGTCCGGAAAGGTTTGCTCTCCCCAGTAGCTCGAGGACGCGATGATCGCCTGGTGTTTGCCGACGAACTCTTCGAAACGATCGATCTTTTCGAGGGTGACCTCGTCTTCGTTGTCGCCGAACTCGATGTAGGCACCGGTGTACATCCCGGTTTTGGGAATGCGCAGTTTTTTCGGCTCAGCTGGAGCAGGGGTCGCCACCGCCGCGGGCTCGGAGGGGCGGTCGCAACCGGCGAGCAACGCGGCGGTGGCCCCGAGTCCCGCCTTCAAGACGTCGCGGCGTTTCCGCGGTTCTCCGGAGGAATGATTCGTCGTTGGATTGATCATCACGTTTGCACAGTGGCTGTGCCGGTCCGCTCGAGTTTACCCCAGCCGACCAGGGCTCCACGAATGGCGCGGCGGATGGATTTCCACACCACCCAGGCGAGCAGCCAGCGATAGGCAAAACGCATCGGGATGATCAGCAGCGCGCGATGCAGCGGCTCGCGTTCGAGCCAGCAGGCGAGCGCCGCGAGGAGTAAATCCATGAGCAGGAAAACGCCGAGATAACTAGCGAGTGCGACCGCGTAACCACTGATGATCGACCACACGAGCATGGCATCGGCAAAAGGCACGATGGCCACGAGGACAATGTGGAAAAACCAGACACTCGGCAGGGCGAACCAGCCCAGCGCGCGGTAACGCGAATTGAAGGTCATGTCGCGATGCTTCCAGAGGCACTGCATGGTGCCAAAGGCCCAGCGGAAACGCTGCTTCGCGAGGGCGCGCCAGGTTTCGGGCGCTTCGGTCCAGGCGATCGCATCGGGCGCATAAGCCACGCGATAGCCGAGGCGATGCAGGGTCAGCGTCATGTCGGTGTCTTCGGCCAGCGTATCGTGCGAGAAACCGCCGGCGGCTTCGAGCGCCGAGCGGCGGTAGGCACTGATCGCGCCGGGCACCACGGTGACGCAGTTCCACATGGTGTAGGCACGGCGATCGAGATTGAATCCGCAGAGGTATTCCAGCGATTGGCAGTGCGTGACGAAGTTGTGCGCATTGCCTACACAGGCGTGACCGGAAACGGCGCCGACCAACGGATGCGCCAGCGCGGCGACGAGTTCGCTGATCGTGCCGGGCTCGAACAGGGTGTCGGCGTCGAGGAAAACGATCACCCCATGGTTGGCATTGGCGATCGCCTGGCGCAGTGCGGCGGATTTGCCGGCGTTCGTCTGGCGGATCAAGCGCACACGATAGTCTTCGCGACTAACCCGATCCACCTCCGCCACGGTGTCATCCTGCGAACCGTCGTCGACGACGATGATTTCGACGGCGCCACCGTAATTCGTCGCGAGCACGGAATGCAGCGTCTTGGCGATCACTCGGCCTTCATTAAATGCCGCGATCAACACGCTCACCGCGGGCGGTGGGCCGGCCATGGGAATGCGCGGCTGGTCGCCACGGCGATGCCGCCAGGCCAGCCACGCGATGATGAGCGAGCGCAGCACCACCAGCGCGGTAGCCAGGATCATGAAACTCCAGACCAACTCGATGAGCCAATGCCAGGCGCGGAAACCACTGGCGGCGACGGCGCGCCAGCCACTCTGGGCCCCGGCTTGAACCGGAGGCATCAAATCATCGCGCGGGATGCTCAGCAGTTCGCCCAGCGAAACGACCTTGTCGCCGCGCTCCCCGAGCCAATCGAGAATGTGCGGGAGCGCTTCGACCGTCTGCGAACGATCACCGCCCGCATCGTGCAGCAGGATCACATTTCCCTCGCGGCGCTGCTCTTTGACTCGTTGGAGGATCACATTGGCGCCGGGACGGGCCCAATCCTGCGGGTCGATTTTTTCGAGCACCACGGTGTAACCGAGGTCGCGTTCGGCGAATTCCAGCGGGCGCAGCTCGGCGACATCGCTCGGCGTGGCGTCGGCATTGTAGGGCGGCCGGAAGAGGGTGATCGAGCGGTTGATGATCGATTCGATCAAGCGCTCGGTCCCATCGATCTCGAGCCGCATGCGCCACTCCGGCATTTCAGCGAGGTTGCCATGCGTGTAAGTGTGATTGCCGATCTCGTGGCCTTCGCGAAAAATACGGCGGACGAGTTCCGGGTGGTTTTCGCAGTTCTGGCCGAGAAGGAAGAAACACGCCTTCACGCCCCGCGCTTTGAGGATATCGAGGATCTTCGGCGTCCAGACCGGATCGGGCCCGTCATCGAAAGTGATCGCGACCTTGGTCTTGTCCTCTGCGCCTTGATGATAAAGCGCAGGGTAGGTTGGCGGATCGGTGTAGGTGGCGCGGAGTTTCCCATCTTCCTCCCGCCAAATGCGCCGATGACCATCATCGCGGTTCAGATCGACGGAGACAATTTCGCCGCGGCCGACATGGGTGACCGCGCCGTCCGTCCGCAGATTGCTGAGCTGCTCGATGAATGCCGCATCGGCCTCGCGGTTGCCGCGGGCCAGCACGTTCCAGATCTGTGGATCGCTGGTGCCGAGCCGGAAAATGCCGATGCCACCGAGTCCGGCGGTCCGCACGGCGCGAAGCTGGTTGTAGAGACTGATCGCATCCAGGAACCAGACCTCGTGTTCGCCGTTCGGCTCCGAATACACATAGCGGCCGTTGTAGCTCGGCGAGGCGACGTTGATGCCTCCGGCATTCTCCACCCCGGCGTAACTCGCGCGGCTCATCGCATCGCGATAACTGATCGCCTCCACTTCGCCGCGGGTCTTGTTCCAATCGTAGGCATTCGCACCGAGCGCGGCGATCCAGCGCTCCGGCTCGGCGAGGCCCTGGACGACTTCGAGCCAGCCCTCGAACCACGGCTCCGATGCGACCGGCCCTGGCGCATCGCCCTCGGTGTGCTCGTCGTAGAGGAGCGCGACGAAACGATCCACGACTTCGCTTAACCCGGGGAAATCGTAGGTATCGAGTTCATCGTCCATCGACACCGCGAGCCACAACTCCATCCCGGCGCCGTGCAGCGCATCACGAATGACGCCGAAGAGACCCGTGTAGCGCGCTTGCAGCGCGGGATCGATCCCGTCGAAATCGAGCATCACCCCGCCGGCTCCGAGGGAACGCAGTTTTTGCGTCAAATCGCGGGCGAAAGCCCGCTGCCGCTGGAGCCCGGATCGCGCGAGATTTTCGACGGCTTCCGGCTGCCAGATATCGCCGACCAGGTTGCGCAGGATCGGGATCGTGGTCAGCCCATGTCCGGCGCAAAAAGCCTGCAACGCGGGATCGGATTCCACGACGAGCTGACCATCAGGTCCGGCCAGGGTGAGCCATTCCGGGGCAAGATGGGTCAATTCGTTCGCGTGCTCGTGCAGAGCGACGATGGAATTCGTATCCCACTCGACATAAAAACCGAGTCGGATTTCCCGCTCCTGGCGCGGCTGGGAGGCGAGTTGTTTGCGCAGGCCCGCCAGGCGTTCCTGGGCAGCGCGCGATTGCGCCATGTACCCGCGCCAGCTCTCCGCTTTGGGATCGACCTGCGGAGGCACGTCGGGCGTGGCCCGGAGCCGGCCTTTGAGTTCGCGAATCGGCTGCGGCAGCCGGACCTCAGGGCGAATCCAGACCGCGGCCAGAAAAAGCACGAGTGCGACCGTGGCCACGACGCCCAACCAAAAAACCACGCGACGAAAGGCCGGCCATCGACGGCCGTGGGGATCGAAGAAAACAAAGTCCGACCGATTACCGGGCATTTCGCAAAACAGTTAGCCGGGGGATTCCGGGCTGTCACGCGGCGAGCGCGTCTACGAAGGGCGAAAATCTTCCTGTCTAATGGCGTGCGCTGAGGCTGATTGACGAGCCGACCCCGCCTCCCATGAAGCTTTCTCTTTTCCTCAGCCTCCTCGCCACCGCAGGCTTTGCCGCGCCGGGGCCCGGAGAGATTTCCGCCACCGCGTATCCTTCGATCCAGGAAGCGATCGAGGCCAATCCGGGACGCGTGATCCATGTTCCCTCGGGCGACTACGAGATCTCGGCCAAGCTCCGTCTGCACACGAATGGCAGCGGATTGGTCGGTTCGGGGCGGATCATCCAGACCAATCCGGACGAACCGATTCTCGAAATCGGAGGATCCACGGATATCCGCGTCAGTGGGCTCACTTTGACCCGGGCCAAGGATCGGATGGAGACACGACAACAAGGACTGCACGCGGTTCGCTGCCAGCGGCTGCGCATCGAGGATGTGCGCGTGGTCGACAACCGCACGGCAGCGGCGGCCATCTCTTTGGACGAATGCCGCGAGAGCGAGCTGCGCGGCTGCGAGGTGGAAAACTATTCGCGGATCTCGATCGACGACCGCACGCAAAACGATCGCTACGGCTATGCCTTTTCCTGCATCGACGGCACTGGCATCGTAACCGACCGCTGCAACGCCACGCTCATCTACGGGTGCCGGGTCATTGAGCGAATCATGCTGCCGACGCCGGAGGTGCAGAAGCAGTACGGCCTTGGGAAATTTGTGAAAAAGAACGCGGTGAAAGGCACACTGATGAATCAGAAAGTGTGGGACGAGGAGCAGGTCGATATCTGGCACCAGGGCTCCGCCATCGTGATCAATGCACCGGAAGCGAGCGACTACACCCAGCTCATCGGCAACTACATCGAGAACGCCGCGCAAGGGATGGATATCCACGCCGACCACGTGACTATCGCACAAAACATCATCAACAAAGCGCACATCGGGATGAAGGCGATGCACGGTTCCCGGAATGTGCTGATTATCGGGAATCAATTTTCCCGCAACGATCTCTGGGCCATCGGCCTGATGCCCGGAGCCGCGGCGCATCCGGCGACGAACGGCGATCCCTATACGGCCAACGCAGACGGCGGTTCGATCATCGCCAACAACATCATCTCCGATTTTGGCCACGGGAATGCGCACTGGATCTGGGGTAGTGAGCGATCCCCGTTCAAATTCGACTCGGGGCAGGACCCGGACGATCCGCCGCTCACCGATGTGATCGTGCAGGGCAACGTGGTCCACTGCATCGGCGCACCGCTTTATAAATACGCGGTGATCATCGCCGGCGGCCCAAACACCCCGCAGAACATGCATTTCTCCAACAACATCCTGGCACCCGGAACGGCGGGCACCGCCAACCAGGAACTGAAACCCTGATCCTCCCTCCCATGCTTCTTCGCTCCATCTTCTGCCTGCTCGCCTTTTCTGGCGCCCTCGCCGCGGCCCAGCCGCATGCAATCAAAGACATCGAATTTGCCGTCGTCGAGGGGCACGCGCTGCAGCTCGATCTTTATCTCCCAGTCGAGACGCAAAAGCCACTGATCGTGTGGGTCCATGGCGGAGGGTGGCGGGCCGGAACGCGGGCCGAAGCGCCGATCAAGAAGCTGGTGAACGACGGATATGCGGTCGCGAGTGTGGATTACCGGCTCTCCCCGGTGGCGCCGTTTCCCGCGCAGATTCACGACATCAAAGCCGCGATTCGCTTTCTCCGCGCGAAGGCGTCCGAGTACGGCTACGATGCCAAACGAATCGCGATTACGGGATCTTCCGCCGGCGGTCATCTCGCCGCATTGGTCGGCGTCAGCAATGGGGTGCCGGAGCTGGAGGGCAAAGTCGGCGCCGCCTTGGAACAGAGCAGTGACGTACAGGCGATCATCAGCCTGTTTGGCGCGTCGAATTTGCAGACCATTCTTTCGCAATCGACGGACTCCGGGAGAAACTTTCGCGTGCCCGCGCTCCAGCTTTTGCTCGGCGGATCACCGGAGGAAAAACCCACGCTGGCGAAGCTGGCCAGCCCGGTGACCCACGTCGATGCGCACGATCCGCCGCTGCTGCTCATTCACGGCGACGCCGACCCGCAAATGCCTCCCGCGCAATCCACGGAACTGGAAGCTGCCTACCAGAAAGCTGGCGCCCCAGTACAACTCGTGATGATCCACGGCGCCGTCCACGGTGGTCCGCAATTTTTCGACGAAGAGCGTTTGACCCTGATCCGCCGATTTCTGGCTCTATCCCTGAAATAATTGGATCGCCTTTTTGAGGCGCGGATTCGCCCCGCATTCGATCTTGTCGATCGAATCGCCGGGCTGTACTTTTTATTTCGGATACTCCCCAGCGAATGAAAGAAATCGATCTAGCAAGGTGCCGGATAGCGACTCTTTTATTTTCGGCTTACCCCCTTCAATCCCCCCATTTCCCCGAATCCATCGGGCGCCATTCTGTTCGATAATGGCCCTTGCTATTCATGCCCAGCCCCTCACCACAAACGGACGAGCTCAGAAGGCTGGCCACACTGGGACACTATTCCATTCTGGACACACCGAGGGAAGCCATTTTCGACGACTTGGTGGCCCTCGCTGCGGAAGTCTGCGCGACGCCCATGGCTATGCTATCCTTCGTGGACGGAGAGCGTGCCTGGGTCAAAGCGGCGCGCGGCCCGATTCCAGCGCAGATCCCCCGCGCGGGATCGCTCTGCAATCAGGCTTTATTTGCCGACGAATGCTTGATCTTGCCGGACACCCGGCAGGACAGCTGCTTTACAGATACACCCCTGATTAAGGACGAGCCTTTCGCTCGGTTTTACGCCGCGGTGCCGATCTGTGCGGAGGACGGGGCCCCTCTCGGGGTGATGGCGGTCCTGGATCGAAACCCGAGAGAGCTCTCCCTCGCCCAAAAAAGCGCGCTCAGAATTGTCGGGCATCAGGTCGAAGCTCAACTGGAACTTCGGCGAGGCCGAAGCAGCCCCATCTCCGATCCGGCACATTCACCGATCAATCGCCTGGGTGACATCCTCACCCAAATGACGGATGCTTGTTTCGCGCTCAATCCGGATTGGGTCTTCACCTTTGTTAACCGGCGTGCAGAGACGCTTTTACGGCATCGTGCGGATGAAATGATAGGCCACAGCATTTGGCAGGTCTTTGGCAAACTCGTGGGAACCCCGATGGAGCAGCACTATCGGCGGGCGATGGAGGAACGAATCCCGGTTTCGTTTGAAGCATTCTCCCCCATCGCAGAACGCTGGTTGAATATTCGGCTTTTCCCTACCACCGAAGGGTTGGGAGCGTTTTTGCTCGATATCCACGACCGCAAGGTGGCCGAGGCGGCGCTGGTCCACAGCGAAGAGCAAATCCACGCCATCGTGGAGCACATGACCGAGGGTCTGGTCGTCGCGCATCCCGATGGAAAACTGATTCGTTGGAATCCAGCGGCCCTGCAAATGCACGGTTTCTCGAACGATGACGAGTGGTGCCGGGCGCTGACTGACTTTCAATCGGTCTTTGAACTCTACACGCTGAACAACGAACTGCTGTCCTTCGAGCAATGGCCAATGGTCCGTCTGCTGCGCGGAGAAGAGCTGAAAGGTTGTGAACTGCGTATCAAGCGCGCTGGTACGGACTGGGAGCGGATTTTTCGCTACAATGGGGCAATCGTCCGGGAACCAAGCGGTGGCGAACTCGCGTTTTTAACGATCAGCGATATCACCGCCCGGGAAACGGCCGAGGAGCAGCTCAGGACTTCGCTCAAGGAGAACTTCGATCTTCGCGCAGCTCTCGATGAACATGCCATCGTGGCCACGACCGATGCGCGAGGGCGCATCACTTTCGTAAACGACAAGTTCTGTGCGATTTCGAAGTATTCCCGCGAGGAACTGCTGGGTCAGGATCACCGGATTATCAATTCCGGCCACCATTCGAAGGCGTTCATGCGCGGTCTGTGGGACACGATCCGGAGCGGCCGGGTCTGGCATGGCGAGATTAGGAATCGAGCCAAGGACGGTGGCTACTATTGGGTCGATACGACCATTGTCCCCTTTCTTCATCACAACGGGGAGATCCGCCAGTATGTCGCCATTCGGGCGGACATTACGGAACGAAAGCAGGCCGAGGAATCTCTCGAGACCAACCAACGGTTTCTTTCTGAGGTCATCGAGCGGAGCGGTTCACTCATTTTCGTCAAAGCTCGAGACGGCCGCTATCAACTCGTCAACCGTCGCTGGGAGGAGATTACGAATATCTCCCGAGCTGAAGCGCTGGGGCGTACTGACAGCGAACTCTTTTCCGCCTCAGATGCGGCCAAATTCCGTTTCAACGACCTCGCCATCATGGACTCGGAGGAAAGCCAGATGTTCGAAGAGAGACTGGTCAAAGACGATGGGACTCATGATTTCCTCTCCTCGAAATTCCCGCTCAGAGACGCCGGGGGGAAGATTATCGGAATCTGCGGGATGAGCACCGAGATCACCGAGCGAAAAGCGGCCGAGCGGAAGGTTCGCGAACAGGCGGAGCTTCTCGACAAAGCGCAGGATGCCATCCTGGTCCGCAGCCTCGATCACTCCATTCTGTATTGGAACAAAAGCGCGGAACGCCTTTACGGCTGGACCGCGAAAGAAGTCGTCGGCGCGTCCGTCAAAGAACTCCTCTACCGCGATTCCTCCGCCTTCGTCGCAGCGACGGAGGCCGCTCTGGTCAAAGGGGAATGGATGGGCGAGATCGAACAGATTACGAAGGATGGGAGGTCCCTGGTCGTGGAGGGCCGCTGGACTTTGGTGCTCGACGACCAAGGCAAACCCAAATCGATTCTCGCGATCAACACCGACCTGACGGAGCGGAAAAAGCTCGAGCAGCAATTTCTGCGGGCCCAGCGCATGGAAAGCATCGGCACCCTCGCCGGCGGCATCGCCCATGATCTGAACAATGTGCTCGGGCCGATCATCATGTCGCTGGAATTGCTGAAAATGCGTTTTCCAGACAGCGAGAGCCTGGAGCTGGTTTCGGTCATTTCCTCCAGTGCCGAACGTGGGGCCGATATGGTTCGCCAGGTACTCTCCTTTGCCCGGGGCGTTGCCGGCCAGCGGCTGGAGGTCCAGATTCGGCATCTTGTCCGGGACATCGAAAAAATCATCAACGAAACGTTCCTGAAAAACGTCCGGATCTCCTCGGGCATCCCTAACGATCTCTGGACCGTCATCGGTGATGCTACTCAGCTCCACCAGGTCCTGCTGAACCTTTGCGTCAATGCTCGGGACGCCATGCTCCAGGGTGGACTACTGACCATCTCCGCGGAAAATATCATGCTCGATGCGCAGTATGCAGCGCTGGACGTCGAAGCGGTTCCCGGGCCGTATGTTTGTTTGCAAGTCGAAGATACCGGTACGGGCATCCCACCGGAGATCCTGGAGAAGATTTTCGACCCCTTCTTCACCACGAAGGAAGTCGGCAAGGGAACCGGCCTCGGCCTGTCGACCACCTTGGCCATTATCAAAAGCCATGGCGGCTTTGTCCGCGTTTACAGCGAAGTCGGCCGCGGCACTCGTTTCAAAATCTACCTTCCGGCGGCCACCGAATCGACTGGACACGCGGAAGCGGCCACGACGGCGGAACTGCCGCGCGGCAACGGCGAATGCATCCTCGTCGTGGACGACGAAGCTTCGGTGCGACAGATCACCCAGCAGACTTTGCAAGCCTTTGGCTACCGGGTCACGGTCGCTTGTGACGGCGCGGAAGCACTGGCGGTCTATGTGCAAAGAAGCAGCGAAATCGCGGCAGTGCTCACGGATATGATGATGCCGGTGATGGACGGCCCCGCCCTCATTCAAGTGCTGCAAAGGATGACCCCCGGGATTCCCATCATCGCGGCCAGCGGCCTGGCGGCCAACGCGCACGTCGCTCGGGTGACCAACCTCGGAGTCAAACACTTCATCCCCAAACCCTACACCGCCGAGACTCTCCTAAAGACCCTGCGCTGCGTGCTGGAAGCGGCCAAGGGCAACTGGGCGCCCGGGTTGGCAGGAGTAGTAGAAGGCGGCCATCCTACGAATTGACGAACGGCCACCCTCTACCGTCTGGTGGTGGTTTTCCTGCATGAAAGCGCACACCGATTCGTTCACCGTCTCCACCCGAGGCAAGGGCACCTACGAAATCACCTCGGAGGTTGCGCGGATTCTGCGCGCCAGTGGCGTCACCTCCGGGCTGGTCACGGTGTTTATTCAGCACACCAGTGCGTCGCTGGTGATTTACGAAAACGCCGATCCCTCCGCGCGAACCGATCTGCACGAGTTTTTCGAGCGGCTCGTGCCGGAGGATGAGGACTACTACATTCACACCGCCGAGGGCAGCGATGACACCACCTCGCACCTCCGGATGGTGCTGACGCGGACTTCCGAGTGCATCCCAGTGGCCCAAGGCCAGCTGACGCTCGGCACGTGGCAGGGTATTTTTGTGTTTGAGCACCGCCGGGCCCCACATCGGCGGACGATCGTGGTGTCGGTGGTGGGGACCTAAAATCGACCCAGTATCCCGCTCAAACCTGGGCGCGGGTGCGGAAGTATTCCGTGGTCTGGAAGAAGGCGAGGTCTTCGGGAATGCCGAGGCCATACATGCCTGCGTATTCCTTGCCGGTACGGGCAGTGACGACCTTGGCGCCTTCGGCGATGAGCTGGTTGTAACAGGGGGCGACGTAGAATTCGCCGTTCACCCGCAGGTCGGCGGCGATGGCGGCATCGGCGGCACGGACGAAGTCGCGGCCCTGGGCGAAGTTGTAGATGCCGACGGTAGCCTCGTTACTGACGACCTGCTTTTCCACCACCTCGCTCACGGTGTCGTCAGGGCTGAGGCGGCAGTAGCTCCATTTCGGGTGATCACTCCAAAAGGTCATGATCAGGCCGGAGACCCGGGGAGTATCGCCGGCGGCGAGGTAGTCCTCGAT
>Ga0209050_1001228_pt1 | contig 29751 bp, 23 predicted proteins | sample Araplavi_mTSA_r2_FD_184276 | JGI IMG/M metagenome (GOLD analysis project Ga0209050, IMG submission 184276) | Arabidopsis root microbial communities from North Carolina, USA - plate scrape MF_Cvi_mTSA_r2 (SPAdes) (version 2) | ecosystem: Host-associated > Plants > Roots > Endosphere | place: USA... | reverse complement strand
CCCTGCCAACCGCAAGCCGAGCCCCGTCGCGGCCGGCAGGTCCCTGGCAAAGTAAAGGAGGAGGGGGCGGCCGCAGGCCGCCGCCGGGGGACATTTGCATAGGGGCCTGCCGGCCGCGGCGGGGCCCCACACGCTCGCGATGATCTGATCGAAGACCCTGCACCAAGCTCCCAACGCACTCGAATTGAGACGCTTCACTCCGAAGGGAGAAGAACTTGTTTGGCAAGGTATGATGGCCGTTCCCCACGATCATTCACGTCACGTGAACGATTGCGACTGTTCTCCTCTCCCCCAAGGACCTCTAGTTCGCATGCGCATCCTGCTTGTCCGCCACGGCGAAACCCCCTGGAATGCCGAAGGCCGTTACCAGGGCCAGATCGATATCCCGTTGTCGCCGATCGGCGAAGCCCAGGCCCAGGCCCTGGGTGAACGCCTGAAGTCGGTGGACATCACCCGTGCCGTCGCCTCGCCGCTATCGCGTGCGCAGCGCACCGCGCAGCTGGCGCTGGGTGCCGAACGCGCGCCGATGCTGCTGACCGAGCCGGACCTGCAGGAAATCGCCCATGGCGAGTGGGAAGGCCTGCTGGCCAGCGAAATCAATGAAAAAGACCCGTCGCGCCTGCAGGCCTGGCGCGACGAGCCCGATACCGTGCTGATGCCCGGCGGCGAATCGCTGCGCCTGGTGCTGGACCGCAGCTGGCGCGGCCTGGCCCGCGCCGCCGAAGGGCTGGGCGAGCACGACACCCTGCTGGTGGTCGCCCACGACGCGGTCAACCGGGTGATCCTGTGCCGCATCCTGGGCCTGCCGCTGTCGCGGCTGTGGACCTTCCGCCAGGCCCCGACCACGCTCAACCTGCTGGAAGGCGCCGACCTGGACAGCCTGGAAGTGGTACGCCTGAACGACTGCGCCCATCACACCCCGTTCTTCGGCGAGGCCAAGCACCGCGCGCTGTAAGGATGCCGCCGGGCGCTACCGGATTCCGTTCTGTTCCTGATTACCTTGATCTGTTGCCATGACCACCGTACGCCCGCAATCCCTTGCCGATTGGCTCACCTACATCGAGCAGCAGCACCCGGCCACCATCGACATGGGGCTGGACCGCGTACGCGCCGTCGCCACGGCGATGGGCCTGGGCCAGCCGGCACCGCGCACGATCGTGGTCGGCGGCACCAACGGCAAGGGCTCCACCGTGGCCTTCATCGAGGCGATCGCGCGTGCGGCCGGCTGGAAGGTAGGCGCCTACACCTCGCCGCACCTGTTGCAGTACAACGAGCGCGTCCGCATCAACGGGGAGGACGCCTCCGACGATGCGCTGGTCGCGGCCTTCAACGCCATTGAAGACGCGCGCGGCGCGACCACGCTGACCTATTTCGAGTACGGCACGCTGGCCGCCCTGCACCTGTTCGCGCAGGCCGGGCTGGACCTGGCCGTGCTCGAAGTGGGGCTGGGCGGGCGACTGGACGCGGTCAACATCGTCGATGCCGATGTCGCGGTGATCACCACCGTGGACATCGACCACGCCGACTGGCTGGGCGAGGACCGCGAGGCCATCGGCGCTGAAAAGGCCGGCATCATCCGCGGCTGGAAGCCGGTGATCCTGGGCGAGACCGATCCGCCGTCGAGCGTGCTGGCCCGCGCGTATCTGCTGGGCGCCAATGCGATCCGCGGCGGCAGCGATTTCTTCGCCGACCCCATCGATGCGCAGCGCTGGCGCTGGCGCGACGTCGGTTTCCGCATCGAACTGCCGATGCCGGCCCTGCGCGGCCCGATCCAGCTGCGCAATGCCGCATCCGCCATTGCCGCGCTGCGCGCGCTGGACAAGCCACTGCCCCGCGCGGCCATCGTCGATGGCGTGGCGCAGGCGCGCATCCGCGGCCGCCTGCAGGCCTTCGCGCGTGACGGCGTGGAGGTGCTGGTCGATGTCGGGCACAACCCGCAGGCCGCCCGCGAACTGGGTGCCGCATTGAAGGCAAGCCCCGTCGGCGGCCGCACCCTGGCCGTGTTCGCAGCGCTGCAGGACAAGGATGCGGCCGGCGTGGTCCAGGCGCTGGCAGAACGCGTCGATGCCTGGCACCTGGCGGGACTGGACGGTGCCCGGGCGCAGAGTGCGCACGCCCTGCAGTCGCGTCTGGCCGCTACTGACGCCGCGTCCGCGTCCACCCACGCTGACGTGGCCGACGCGCTGCAGCAGGCGTTGGCCAGCGCGCGGCCGGGCGACCGCGTGCTGGTGTTCGGATCGTTCCATACCGCCGCCCAGGCCCTGCAATGGCTGGAATCGGCCCGCTGATGCGGGCCGCATGTCGTCGCGTTCAGCCGTCTTCGACGCCGCACCCGCGCGCGCCCGTATAATCGCCGTGGCATTCCGCCGCGCCGCCTGCCCGCCTTCCGTGGATACTCCTCTGAAACAGCGTCTGATTGGTGCCATCGTCCTGGTGGCGTTGGCCGTGATTTTCCTGCCCATGCTGGTCAAGGGTCCCGCACCCGACAGCGGCGTGGCCAATGTTCCGCTCAGCGCCCCGGATGCGCCGGCCGACGGTCAGTTCCAGACCCGCGAACTGCCGCTGGTGGCCCCCACCGGCGGTGCCACCGGGCTGCAGAGCGGCACCGCCGCCACCGCGCCGTTGCAGGATGCTGCCGCGCCGGCCGAAGCGACCCCTGCCGATACCTCGCCGGCGGTCGCCGCCGGCAACTACGCGGTCAGCTTCGGCGCCTACGGCAGCCAGGCCGACGCCAACGCGGTCATCGCGTTCCTCAAGAAATCGCAGCTGCCGGGCTTCAGTGAACCGGCCACCATCAACGGTCGTGCCGCCTGGCGGGTGCGCGTGGGGCCGTACGCCGACCGCGCGCAGGCCGAAGCGGCACGCCTGGAAGCGGTGAAGGTGCGCAACGACGTCAAGGCCGAAGTGGTCACCCTCGACGCCGGTGCCGGCAGTGCCGTGGCCGCCGCGCCGGCGGCGCCTGCACCGTCCGCGCCGCCGTCCAGCGCCGCCCCGGCGACCGCATCCAGTGCCAGCGCCGCGACCGCGGCGACCGCGATCAGGACCGAAGCGCTCCCGCCCGAGCCGGTCGCTGCCGCCAAGCCGGCACCGAAGCCGGAGGCGCCCAAGCCCGAACCCAAGCCCGAGCCGAAGCCGACCCCGGCCAAGCCGGAAGCGACTGCCGCAGTGGCCAAGCCGGCGGTGGTACCGGCCGCGCCGGCCGCCAGTGGTGTCGGCTTTGCCGTGCAGCTCGGCGCGTTCGGGCAGCCCACCGAAGCCAACGCCCTGCGCGACAAGGTCCGCGCCGCTGGCTTCAGCGCATTCGTGGAGCAGGTACGCACCGACAAGGGCACGCTCAACCGCGTGCGCGTCGGTCCGGTCGCCAACCGTGCCGAGGCGGAGAACCTCAAGGCCCAGGTTGCGTCCAAGGTCGGCGTGGCCGGCATGGTCCGGCCGCATCCCTGATGCGGCGGCCGCGCCCGGGCCGACCGGCCGGTGGGTCCCGTGAAGGGAGCCTTGCCGCATGATCGATATCGCGCTGCTGGCCGTCATCGGCCTCTCCACGCTGCTCGGCGCGATGCGCGGCTTTGTCGGCATCGTCATCAGCACCCTGTCCTGGCTGCTCGGCGGCTGGGCCGCGCTGGTGTTCGGGCGCAGCGCGGCGGCCTGGTGGTCGGCCCCTGCCGCGCCGGGCAGCGGGCACTTCGTCGCCGGCTACCTCACGGTCTTCCTGCTGGTCATGGTTTCGGTCTGGGCGATCGGCCTGGTGGTCCGCCAGGCGGTACGCTCCACCAGCCTCACCGGCGCCGACCGCCTGCTGGGCGCCGGGCTGGGCGTGGCACGTGGCGCCCTGATCGCCTGCGTCCTGCTGCTGCTGGGCTCGTACACCCCGCTGACCCGTGAACCGAGCTGGCACGCTTCGCACCTGCGCGCGGTGCTCGACCCCGGGGTGGGCTGGATGCAGGCGCACATGCCGCGCATGCCCGAGCTGCCGCAGCTGCCGGACGTGCAGGGCCTGCCGATGGCGCTGCCGGACGTGAACATGGCGCAACTTCCGGTCAAGGAGTTGGGCAAGCCGGGCGCGACAGGCGATAATGGCGTACTTGGCCAGTTGCTGGGTGGGCGTGGATGGCCGCGACCACTGGACGAGACCCCGCCGCAGGCGGTGGACCCCGCCGATGTGTGGGCCAACCAGGCACAGCCAGGCTCCCCCCAGAACAACGACCCGGCGCGTGTGCGCCCGGACGATACCGCTCCGGCACGGAACGGTTCCCCCGGCCAGGCACGGCCACCTTCACAGTAGATGGGCCCAGCCCAGCGGAGATTCGCACCATGTGTGGCATCGTCGGAATTGTCGGCAACCAGAACGTCGCAGGGCAGTTGTATGACGGCCTGACCGTCCTCCAGCATCGCGGCCAGGACGCGGCGGGCATCGCCACCGCCGACGGCACCCGCCTGCGCGTGCAGAAGGCCAACGGCCTGGTGCGGGATGTGTTCGACGCCAAGACCATGTCCACCCTGGAAGGCCGGGTCGGTATCGCCCACGTGCGTTACCCGACCGCCGGTTCGGAAGGCATGGATGAGGCGCAGCCGTTCTACGTCAACTCGCCCTACGGCATCGCGCTTGCCCACAACGGCAACCTGATCAATACCGAGGCCCTGCGCCAGCAGGTGTTCGAACAGGACCGCCGCAACGTCAACACCGATTCGGACAGCGAAGTGCTGTTGAACGTGTTCGCCTTCGAGCTGGATGCACAGCGCCAGCTGACCCCGGAAGCGGCGATCCGCGCCGTGGCCGGCGTGCACCGTCGTTGCAAGGGCGGCTATGCGGTGATCAGCGTGGTGCTGGGCCTGGGCCTGGTCGCCTTCCGCGACCCGCACGGGATCCGCCCGCTGGTGCTGGGCAAGCGCGCCCATGCCGAAGGCGATGAATACATCGTGGCCTCCGAGTCGTCGGCGCTGGACGTGCTGGGGTTCCAGCGCGTGCGCGACGTGCGTCCCGGCGAAGCGCTGGTGATCACCGCGCGTGGGGAGCTGTTCTCCGAGGTCTGTGCCGAGCCGGTCGAACACAGCCCCTGCATCTTCGAATACGTGTACTTCGCACGCCCCGATTCGATGATCGACAACGTCTCGGTGCACAAGGCGCGGATGCGCATGGGCATCAAGCTGGGCGAGAAGATCCTGCGCCTGCGCCCGGACCACGACATCGACACCATCATCCCGATCCCGGACACCTCGCGCGATGCCGCGCTGGAAATCTCCAACGTGCTCGGCGTGAAGTACCGCGAGGGGTTCATCAAGAACCGCTACATCGGCCGCACCTTCATCATGCCGGGCCAGGGCGAGCGGGTGAAGTCGGTGCGCCGCAAGCTCAATCCGATCCACCTGGAGTTCCGCAACCGCGTGGTGCTGCTGGTCGACGATTCGATCGTGCGCGGCACCACCAGCCAGCAGATCGTGCAGATGGCGCGCGACGCCGGTGCCCGCAAGGTGTACCTGGCCAGTGCGGCGCCGCCGGTGCGCTACCCCAACATCTACGGCATCGACATGCCCGCTGCCGAGGAACTGGTCGCGCACAACCGCAGCGTTGAGGAAATCGAAGCGCACCTGGGCTGCGACTGGCTGATCTACCAGGATATCGAGGACATGGAAGCGGCGGTGCGCGAAGGCAATCCGGAGCTGAAGGCGTTCGATTCCTCGTGCTTCAACGGCGTCTACCCGACCGGGATCGAGCCGGGGTATTTCGAGCGCATCCAGCAGCTGCGTTCGGACGACGCCAAGCACAAGCGCCGCGCCTGAGGCCTGCCGGTGAGCGTGACCGTGCCGCAGGACGCGGCGGCCAGCGACCTGCTGCGCGCCGCGCAGCAGTGCATGGCCGAGGCGGACCCGTTGCGCAAGGTCGCGCTGACCCGCCACTACGCTGCGCAATACCGCGATGGGCAGCTGCACGTACCTGCGGACGCGCCGGCCCCCGAACCGATCCGCATGCCGGGTCGGCCGCGGCAGCTTCGGCTGGTCCACCCGCGCGATGTACCCCGGCGCGGGCTGGGCAATGCGGACGGGCGTGCGGCGTTCATCCATGCCATCGCGCATATCGAACTCAATGCGATCGACCTGGCCTGGGATGCGGTGTACCGCTTCCGCGGACTGCCGGCATCGTTCCATGCCGACTGGGTAGGCGTGGCCGACGACGAGTCCCGTCACTTCCTGCTGCTGCGTGAGCGGCTGCAGGCCTACGGCAGCGACTACGGCGATTTCGCCGCCCACAACGGGCTGTGGGAGATGTGCGAGAAAACCGCCCACGATGGCCTGTCGCGGATGGCGCTGGTGCCGCGCGTGCTGGAAGCGCGTGGGCTGGACGTCACGCCCGGCATGATCACCAAGCTGCGCTCGGCCAACGACCATGCCACGGCCGATGTGCTGGAGATCATCCTGCGCGAAGAGGTGGCGCATGTTGCGGCGGGCACGCGCTGGTACCGCTGGTACTGCGCGCGCGAAGGCGTCGAGCCGCGGACACGCTTCATTGCGCTGCTGCGCGAATACGCCACTGGCTACCTCAACGGGCCATTCAATCTGGAGGCGCGACTGCTGGCTGGCTTCGAGCAGGAGGAACTGGCAGACCTGGTCGAGCAGGCCAGCAGGCCGGCGAAGCCATAGGGCCGCGCGGTGCGCGGCACGTGCTCATGCGTTGCGCAGCACCACGCGCTTTCCGTCTTCGGTGGGCCGGTTGATGTAGAACAATCCAGGCCCGGGCCGGTACGGGAGTTCGCGGGTCGCATCATCGGCCGCGTACAGCAGCGCGGTGTCGCCGAGCGCGTCGAAATTCCAGTGCGCCGACTGCATCAGGTAGCGCTGGCGCAGCAACGCTTCCTGCGCGGCATCCAGCGGTTGGCCAGCGACCAGGCGCGCGGCGATGGGCACCAGCTCGGCTGGCAGCGCCAGTGCCGGATCCGCATCCGGATCCCGCGCCCACCGCACCCCGGCTGCCGCCGCGCGCTGGTGCATCAGGCGCAGCGCCACCAGCTGGTAACGCCAGTCGATCTCGCGTTTGAGCACCACCGCCGCGTGGACGAACAGCACCCACTGCGGCAGGACGCTGTCGCTGCCGGCAACGCGCAGTTGCTGCCAGCGGTGCCACACATCCACCCACACGCTGTCCTCGCCCAGCCCCAGCGCGGCCTGCCACTGCCGGCAGGCGGTCTGCGCGCGGCGGTAGACGTCGGTGTCGCGCAGCAATGCCAGCGGAGGCGGGGCGGTGTCGGGCACGGCGTGTTTACGGATGCGCTGACCCTGGGGCCGGGTCAGCAGCTTGGGCCCTTCGACGCGCTGGTCGTAGCCGCCGCCGATATTGGCGTGCACGCCCGGCAGCGCGACCTCCTCGTGTTCGGGCGCCACCGAGGTCAGCGCGAAGTAATGCCGGTGCTCGTCGCGCGCGACGATCTGCACCACGTTGTCCGCACAGCCCCGGGCCAGCGCGACAACGGGCACTTCATCGCGCCGCCTTGAATCGACCGCCACCACGGTGTCGAACAGCCCGGCAAAGCGGACCGGGCGCAGCGCCGGGGTACCCGCCAGTGTCCAGCCGGTGCGGCGCAGCTGCTCGCGCAGCCAGGGCCAGCCGTCGGCCGCCGTGAGCCGGTTGATCGCATCGCGCGCAGAGGCGGCACCACGCGAAAAGCCGAACAGGTCCAGCCGCACCTCGGCCACCGCGGGGGAGGGCAGTCTGCGCGCCAGTGCGCGTAGTGCCTCCGGCAGCAGGACATCGAGCGCACGGTGGACTTTGGCGTTCACCCCGCTCGGCCCGGTACCGAAGGCCAGCCCCATCAGGTCGTCGTCCTTGCCGGTGCGGGTGCCGGCGCCTTCGATGTAGATCGCCAGCGACCGCCATCCCGGTGTAGTCGGGGCAGTACTTCGGTGGTCCGGGTAGAGCGCGTGCAGCCGCGCGATGTTGGTCAGCCCGTTGCTGGAGCTGCTGGTCACCCGGCTCTGGTAGGGCGAGGCATCGTCGGCCAGGACGGCCGGCGCCGGCGGCAGCGCGGTGGGCCTGCTGTTGCCGGCCCCGCCCGCAGCATGCCGCAGGTTGTCGGCGTTGTTGCGGGTGCCGTTGAAGAACAGGCCGATCTGCAGCGTGACCGGCACGGTGAGGGTCGGATCGGGCTGCCCCGCCATGGCGTCGGTTCCCCAGTCGATGAAGGCTCAAAGCTAGCGCGAAAACGACAGCTGCGCGACGTAACTGAACCGCTTTGGGTGCCTGTCACAGTTCCGCAATCTCATCGGCAGGCTCTATTGAATTCACATCATCGATGGGCGCCAGATGGTCGGGCCTGCCGAAGGGGCGGCAGCGCGAACACGATCACTTCCGAAGTTCACTCAACGAGAGAGGCGACATGATGTCCAGTTCGATGAGAAAGACCGCAGGTGCGATGACGTTGTTCCTGGCTGCAGTGGGTACGGCTGCCGCAGCTCCCCTGTTCGAGCCGGTGACGGTATTGAGCCGCGCCAGCGCGGCCAGCCAGCCCGCCGCGCAGGCGGTGCTGTCGGCGCCGTCCACGGCTGCCGTGCAGGAAGTCCGGGTGGATGCCGGCGCGGTGGTGGCCACGCAGCGCCAGCTGGAGTTCGAGCTGCTCGGCACGCCGGTGCAGGCCGTGCAGCAGCGTGTGGAAAGCCTGCCCGACGGTGGCAGCATCTGGTACGGCAGCGTGCACACGGCCGGCGCGAAGCTTACCCGCCAGTCGGGCACGCAGGACCCGGGCAACGCAGTGATCCTGGTCCGCGACGGCAGCACGATCACCGGGTCCATCCGCAAGGACGGCACGCTGTATCGCCTGCGTCCGCTCAGCGACGGCCGACACGTGCTCGTGCAGGTGGATGAGTCGCGCATGCCCGCCGAACACCCGGCCGACTACAACACGCTGCCGAAGATCCAGATGCCGGTCAGCGACCGGGCCGGGATCGCAGCGGCCTCGTCGGGTTCGCCGGCCACCATCCGGGTATTGGTGGCCGCGACCAATGCCGCAGTCAGTGCCTACGGCGGCAACATGCAGTCGCTGGTGCAGCTGGCGGTGGCCGAATCCAACCAGGGCTATACCAACAGCAATGTCGGCATCACCATGCAGCTGGCCGGATACCAGGCGGTGGCCTATACCGAATCCGGCAACTTCAGCACCGACCTCGCGCGCTTCCGTTCGCCCAGCGATGGCTACATGGACGCCATCCACACCACCCGCAACAGCACCGCAGCGGATGTAGCGGTGCTGCTCATCAACAACAGCAGTTACTGTGGGTTGGCCTCGGGGATCGGGTCGACCGCAGCGACCGCGTTCGCGGCGGTGTACTGGGATTGCGCCACCGGTTACTACTCGTTCGCCCACGAGATCGGCCACCTGCAGAGCGCGCGGCACGATATCGCCACCGACTCCAGCACCTCGCCGTACGCCTACGGGCACGGGTATCGCTACCAGCCGGCCACCGGCGCGCGCTGGCGCACCATCATGGCCTACGACTGCACGTCCGGATGCCCACGCCTGAACTTCTGGTCCAATCCCAACATCAGCTACAACGGGATTCCCATGGGCGTCGCCTCCAGTGCGGACAACCAGCGCGTGCTGGTCAACACCAAGGCGGCGGTGGCGGCGTTCCGCTGAGGGTTTCCGGAGCACACGACCAACGGTATGCCCGCCGTAAGGCGGGCACCCTTCGGGCCGTCGGCAAGCGACGTTAGGAAGGGCTTTGCTCTTCCCTGCGTGTGCCACCGGGTAGGTATCGACCGTTGGTCGATACGCTCCTACGCCAATGAATCCAGCGTCCACCCCTGCGGGGTGACGCGCAGCACCGAACCCTGTTCGTACCAGTCGCCCAGCACGATGCGCGTGCACGCGCGCCCGCCGGCCTGCAGGGAGTGGATGGCAGGGCGGTGGGTATGGCCGTGGATCAGGGTGTCCACGCCGTAGCGGACGAGGGTGGCCGTGACCTCGTCAGGCGCAACGTCGGTGACGGTTTCAAACGTGGCGCGGTCGCCCTGTTTCATTTCCGACTGCCGCGCCTGGCTGGCGTCGCGCGCTTTCTGCGCAAAGGCAATGCGCGCAGCCAGGGGCTGCGCCAGGAACTGTGCCTGGAAGACCGGGTCGCGGGTCTGCGCGCGGAACTGCTGGTAGGCCACATCATCGGTGCACAGCAGGTCGCCGTGCTGCAGCAGCACGGGCTGGCCGTACAGGTCGATCACGCTCGGGTCGGGCAGGATGCGGAAACCGGCGCGGCGGGCATAGTCCTCGCCGACCAGGAAATCGCGGTTGCCGCGGATGAAATACACCGGTACGCCTGCATCGGCCACCGCCTTGAGCGCCTCGGCCACCGCATCGGCGGCCGGGGACGGCGTGTCATCGCCGATCCAGGCCTCGAACAGGTCGCCCAGGATGTACAGGGCATCGGCCTGCATGGCCTCGCGGTGCAGGAACGCCAGGAACAGGTCGGTGATGGCTGGACGGCTCGGGTCCAGGTGCAGATCGGAGATGAACAGCGTGGTCATGCCCGACATTGTATCCGGGCGCAGGGGCAGGGCGTTGACACGCAGCGCGTGCCGCCTCGCTCAGACCGGCAGCGGCAACCATTGCAGGCTGGCCCCGGCCAGCGCCGTTGCAATGGCCGTCGCCGCCAGCACATCGCTGGGGTAGTGCAGCCCCAGCACCACCCGCGACACGCCCACCGCTGCGGTGAACGGCACCAGGATCGGGGCCAGCCAGGGGTAGTAGGCCAGCGCCACGATGGTGAACGACACCGCATGCAGGGTGTGCCCGGACGGGAAACTGAACTCGTCCAGCGGTGCCACCCATGCACGGATCCGCAGGTCGGCCGCGTACGGGCGCGGGCGTCGCGTCCACCGCTTCAGTCCCTTGTACAGCAGCAGGGCGATCAGCCCGGTGGCGGCCATGTGCAGTGAGGCGCGCAGGCCATCGAAGCCATCCAGCAGAACCAGCGCGCCCATCAGCGCATACCAGAACATGCCGTCGCCCAGCCGGCTGACCACCGCGAACGCACGCCGCACGCGGCGGTGGCGGCAGCAATGATTGGCACGGCGGCACCAGCGGGTTTCGCGCCCGCGCAACAGCTCAAGCGGCGTGGTCGGCATGCGGCCTCCGCGCGTTGGCCAGCTCGGCCAGCAGGGCATCGAACTCGGCCACCACCTGCTGCGGGTGCAGCCGCGTCATCGCAGCGGCCGCGTTGCGTCCCATCCGCCCGCGTGCGGCATCGTCGCCGGCCAGGCGCACCGCTGCCGCGATGAACGCGGCGTCATCGTTCACCGCAACCCCGGTTTCATCGGTGCGCAGATGCTCGCGTGCGGCGCCGTAATCGAAGGCCACGGTGGTCACACCGCTCGCCATGGCTTCCAGGGTGACATTGCCGAAGGTCTCGCTGCGGCTGGGGAACAGGAACAGATCGCCACTGGCGAAGTGGCGGGCCAGCGCGTCACCGCGCTGCACCCCACAGAAAATGAAGTCTGGGTTCTCGTGCGCCAGCTTCTCGCGGGCGGGACCGTCGCCAACCCAGACGAAACGCGCCTTGGGGCGAACCTGCTGCAGGCGCCGGAAAGCTTTGACCGCCAGGGCCAGGTTCTTTTCCGCGGCAATCCGGCCCACGTAGATCGCGGCGAAGCCGGTCCCGTCGATGCCCCACTCCTCGCGCAGCGCCGGGTCGCGCCGCTGCGGTTCGAACTGGCTGCTGTCCACCGCGCGTGCCAGCAGGCGCACCCGGGCGAAGCCCTGGGCGGCCAGGAACTGCTGCAGTTCCCGGGTCGGCACGAGGGTGGCATCGGCCTGATTGTGGAAGCGGCGCATCCAGCGCAGCGCGGCCGCCTGCAGCCAGGCCACGCCGTAATCGGGCAGGTACTCGTCGAAGCGGGTATGGAAGCCGGTGGCGACCGGGATGCCCAGCCGCCGCGCGGTACGCAGGGCCGACCAGCCGAGCGGGCCTTCGGTGGCGATGTAGATCGCGTCCGGTCGCTGCTGCTGCCACTGCGTCGCCAAGCGCCTCGGTGCGGGCAAGCCGAAGCGCAGGCCGGGGTAGCGCGGCAGGCCGGCACCCTGCACCAGCAGCGCACCGGCAGCCTCGGCCTCGTCGCCCTGGCGGGGGCGGACCAGGCTCACCTCGTGTCCGGCCGCGCGCAGTCCCTGTTCCAGCCCCTGGACGGTCAGGGCCACGCCGTTGACTTCAGGGGGGTACGTTTCGGTGACGATGGCATAGCGCATGGCGGGCCTCCGGTTTGATCGCATGCTCGGGGCTGGCGATGTAGCCGACATGACGCGCCCATGACCGGCACATGACGGCGTACCGGACAAAAAAAACCACGGCCCCGAAGGGCCGTGGTCATCGTGCATCAACCGCGCGTGGCGATCAGAAGCGCTGCTGGTACTTCATGTAGATGAAACGACCGATGTCGTAGCCGCCGTAGTACGAGAAGGCCGAGTTCGGCTTGCTGTACATGATCGGACCCAGGCGGTCGAAGACGTTGTTGGCGCCGACCGACACGGTGGCTTCCCACGGCAGGTTGTAGCGGAACTGCAGGTCGTGGAAGGTGACCGAACCACGCTCGTTGTAGTTGCGCGAGCCCTTGTACCAGGGGGCGTACTGGTTCGGATCCGAGCACTCTTCCGGGTACAGCGCGATGTTGGCGCACTGTTCCTTCACCCCGGAGTAGTAGCGCGCGGTCCAGCTCATGCCGAAGTTCTCCAGATCCCAGCCCAGCACCAGGTTGGAACGCACGCGGAACCCGCTGCCGATGCCGTTGGTGGTGGTCGGCACGACGCTGGCGTCGTTGGTCGAGCGGTAGATGTTGCTCGACACATAGGTGGTGGCCGAGTTCAGCGAGAACTTGCCGGCGTCGGTATCCAGACGGTAGCTCAGGTCCAGGTCGTAACCTTCGGTTTCCAGGAAACCGGCATTGCGGTTGCCGAACTTCAGGTTGGTCACGATACCGGTGACCGGATCACGCTCGAAGCGCGAGCAACGTGCGTCGATGCCCTGCTCGTAGCAGTCGATCAGGATCTGGCTCGGCGTATCGGCAATGATGGTGTTGTCGATGCGGATCTTCCACCAGTCCAGCGAGGCGTTGAAGTTCTGGATGAAGCCGGGGCTCCAGACCAGGCCCAGCGTCTTGCTCTTGGAGGTTTCCGGGGTCAGCAGCGGGTTCGAGCCGGAGGTGAACGGCACCGGGGTGGCGTCGGTGGCCACGGTCACCGGCGTACCGCCCTGGCGCAGCTGGCGGAAGGTTGCCGCATTGGCGATGTCACGCGAGCAGCGCGCACGCACTTCGGCGCTGGTGCGCGAGGAACCGAACACGGTGTCGCACGGGTCGCTGAACTGCGCGAAGGTTTCCGAACCGCCACCGAACAGGTCGTTGATGGTCGGCGAACGGAAGCCTTCGGCCCAGGTGCCACGCACCATCAGCGAGTCGATCGGCTTCCACTTGAAGCCGAACTTGCTGTTGAGCGTGTTGCCGAAGGTGTCGTAGTCGGAGAAGCGGGTCGCACCGTTGAAGGTCAGTTCCTTCGCGCCCGGCAGGTCGGCCAGCACCGGCACGTTCAGTTCCAGGTACGCCTCGTTGACGGTGTAGTCGCCACCGGTCGGGCCAGCGGCCAGGTTGGTGGTGGCACCGGTCTGCGCCAGCGCATCGGGGGTGTACTTGCCTTCTTCCTTGCGGCTTTCAACGCCGAAGGCGAAGCCCAGGTCGCCGGCCGGCAGGGTCACGATGGAACCGGCGATGTTGGCGAAGAAGTTCTTGGAGGTGGTGCGGCCCTTGGTCACTTCCTCGGGGAACAGCCATGCCTGCAGTTCTTCATTGCCGTACAGACCATTGGGCGCGGTCACGCCGTAGGCCACCAGCGGGTTCCACGGCTTGCACACGTCCATCGAGATCGGCGCCGCGGCGGTACCGCACTGGACCTGGCCGGACGCGTTGAGGAACGACGGGCCCACGCCCGCGGCGACACGCGCCTTGTGCAGGTTGCCGGTGGCCACCGACTCCAGCTCGTTGCGGTTGTACTGGTAGCCTGCTTCCCAGTCGAAGTAGCGCTCGCCGATGTCGAACGACCCGTCGAACGAGGCCACCGCACGGTAGGTCTTCAGGTTGCTGGTGGTGACGCGCGGAATTTCCCAGGTGCGGCGGTTCCAGGCCACGGCGGTCGGCGTGGCATAGCCGTGCTGGCGGCCGAACGGGTTGAAGTAGCTGTCGATCGACATCGAACCGACGCCGGCGGTGCTGGACTGCAGCGGGTAGCCGGCAATCTGGCGGGTCGACTCACGCTCGTTGTAGCCCAGCTCGGTGCGGAAGTTGATGCTGTCGGTGATCGCGAAGCGACCATCGAAGTACACCGAATCGCGCTTGAGCGGATACATCACGTGCATCTGGTCGTTGGCGTTGCTGACGTCGCCGGTGAACGGCGTGGTGTCGGTGCGGTGGTAGTTGCCCGGCAGGGTCGGGTCCGAACCCCGGTTGAGCGAGTAGCCGCAGCCGGCGGTGGCCGTGCAGCCCGGGCCGCGCAGGCCGGTGATCTGGCCGTACTGGCTGATGGTGGTCCAGTTGCTGGAATCCAGCGGGTGGCGGTCGGTCATGCCGTACTGGCTGAAGCCGCGGTCGCGCGCCCACACGCCCTTTTCTTCGGCGTGTTCAGCCGACAGGGTCAGCGAAATGCGGTCGTTGCTCCAGCCGGCGACCACGTCGAAGCGGTCGCGGGCGCCGTCGCCTTCGCTGTACTGGCCGTGGTAGACGTTGGCGGTCACGCCGGTGACGTTGCCGCGGGTGATGATGTTGACCACGCCGGCCATGGCGTCCGAACCGTAGATGGCCGAGGCGCCGTCCTTCAGCACTTCGATGCGCTCCACCGCCGAGACCGGCAGGGTGGACACGTCCTGGTAGCCGGAGGTGCTGATGCCCAGGCGCTTGCCGTTGACCAGCACCAGCGTGCGCTGGGTGCCCAGGTTGCGCATGTCGATATACGTACCACCGGCATTTTCACCGGCGGTCAGCGCGTTGGCGCGGCTGATCGTGGGGCTGCCCATCGCGGTGACGTTCTGCAGGATGTCGGCGACCGAGCTGAAGCCCTGGCGTTCGATGTCGGTGCGGCTGATCGCGAACACCGGCTGGGCGGTCTCCACGTCAACGGTGCGGATGCGCGAACCGGTGATCTCGATGCGATCCAGATTGGTGGTGTTCGGCGCGTCCTGTGCCATGGCCGGGGCGGCCACCAGGCCAGCGGTACCGGCGACCAGGGCATAGCGGATCGCCTGCCCCAGAACGTTGATGCGTGAAGTCATTTGGCTCTCTCTCTCTGGTTCGGAACTGAATCAAAAGAGGTCGGCGGGGCCCAAGTTCCCCGCGTCCCCCAAAACCCGCCTGGAATGGGGCGGTGACTCGATCTTAGTCCCAGTCGTTAAGCCGGTGTAAAGCTTTTTGCGAAAAAAAGTTCACAATTTCGTAACCAGTGAGACAAATCCACGCTAACGCATTGAATTGTGACACTTTGCACAATCCGGGCGATGTGTCCTGATGTGTCGAAATGTATCAGATTGCTGCAACGCAGCATGCGCCATTGCGCACGCCGCGCGGGCAGGCGCGCGGCGGGGCAGGTCGTTGCGCGGGGCGGGGGAACTCAGGCCACGAACGGACGGAACTGGATTCCAAGTCCGGCCATGCCGTCGGTTTCGCCGATCAGGTCGGCGCGCAGCAGCGGGCGGGCATCGATGTAGGCCTGCGGCAGGATCAGCGACAGCCGGCTGTCATCGGCACTCAGCTCCAGTGCCGGCACGGGGGTGTCTTCGTGCGCGCGGTTGAGCAGCACCGCCAGCCGCAGCAGGGCGGTCATGCGCCGGGCCGGTTGCAGCAGGCGCTCGGGCAGGGCGTCGAAGGCCGATTTGGAAATGTTGCGGCGGTGGCTGCGGACCAGCGCGGCCAGCAGCTGCTGTTCCTGGCGGGAGAAACCGGCAATGTCCGAGTTCTCCAGCACATAGCTGCCATGCACGTGGTAACCGCTGTGGGCGATCATCAGGCCCAGCTCATGCAGGCGTGCGGCCCAGCCCAGCATGCGCGCGTCGTCCGGGTCCAGCGCCCAGGTCTGCTCCACCTGGGCGAACAGGGCCATGGCGGTGCGCTGCACCCGTTCGGCCTGCACGGTGTCGATGCCGTAGCGCAGGGTAAGCGCATCGACCGACTCGTCGCGCAGGTCGTTCTCGCTGGCGCGACCCAGGATGTCGTACAGGATGCCTTCGCGCATCGCGGCCTTGCTGACCAGCAGTTTCTGCAGGCCCAGCGCCTGGAAGGCCGCTTCCAGCACCAGGATGCCGCCGGCGATGATCGGACGGCGGTCGGGCGACAGGCCGGGCAGGTCGATGTCCTCGATCCGCTTGGCCTTGAGCAGCTCGTCGCGCAGCTGCGGCAGCGCCTCGGCGGTGATCGCGCCCTTGCTCAGCTTCATGCTGGCGCAGATATCGCTGATGGCCTTGTGCGTGCCCGAGGAGCCCAGCGCCTCGTCCCATCCCAGCGTCCGGTACTTGGTTGCGAACTGCTGGAATTCGGCGCCGATCTCGGTCAATGCGTCCTTCCAGCGCCGCTTGCTCAGCTTGCCGCCGGGGAAGAAGCGCCGGGTGCTGGCGATGCAGCCGGCCTGCAGGCTTTCGCGCTCCAGCGTCTGCATGCCCTGGCCGATGATGAACTCCGTCGAGCCGCCGCCGATGTCGATCACCAGCCGGCGCTGATCGGGTTTGGGCGGCTGCGCGTGGGCAACGCCCAGGTAGATCAGGCGGGCCTCTTCGCGCCCGCTGACCACTTCAATGGCGTGCCCCAGCGCGGTTTCCGCCGGCATCAGGAACGCCTGCGGTGAACGCAGCTGGCGCACGGTGTTGGTGGCCAGCGCGCGTACGCGCACCGACGGAATGCCGCGGATGCGCTGGCCGAACCGGGCCAGGCATTCCAGCGCGCGCTGCCGCGCCTCTGCCGACAGGCCGCCCTTGCCATCCAGGCCATCGGCCATGCGTACGGTCTCGCGCAGCCGGTCGACCACGCGAAGCTGGCCGAGGGTGTAGCGCGCGATCACCATGTGGAAACTGTTGGAGCCCAGATCGATGGCGGCGAGCAGGTCGCCATCCTGGAGGGCGGGCGGAGTCGGGGAGGTATGCGGCATGGTCGAATGGTAGCCGATGGCCGGGGCGCGGCGTCACCGCGCGGCCTTCACATGATGCGACCGGAGGCCGCACCGAACGAATCCCGACCAACGGTGGGGATCTACCCGGGTTGCAGATCTTCGATCTACAACCCTTGCATCAACGCCATCTGCGCCGAGTGCGGCGGCTCGTCATGGGCCGGCGCGCACTTGCGGTACTCGCCGTTGGCCTGCAGTTCCCAGGCGTTGAGGTTGTCGTCCAGATAGTTCTGCAGGACGTCGCGGTACACCCTGCGGGCCAGCTCCGGATCCAGGATGGGGAAGCAGGTTTCGACCCGGCGCAGCAGGTTGCGTTCCAGCCAGTCGGCGCTGGCGCAATAGAGCTCGGCGGCGCCATCGTTGCCGAACCAGTACACCCGGCTGTGCTCCAGGAAGCGGCCGACGATCGAACGCACCCGGATGTTGTCCGATACCCCCGGCACGCCGGGGCGCAGCGTGCAGGCACCGCGCACGATCAGATCGATCTGCACCCCGGTCTGCGAGGCGGCATACAGCGCGCGCACCACCTGCGGTTCATTGAGGGCATTCATCTTGGCGATGATCCGCCCGGGGCGCCCCTTGCGGGCCAGGTGCATCTCCCGTTCGATCCGCTGCAGCAGCCCATCGTGCAGGGTGAACGGCGACTGCAGCAGACGCTTGAGACGGGTCCGCGGTGCCAGGCCGGACAGCTGCTGGAACAGCAGGTGCACGTCATTGCCGATATCCGCATCGGCGGTGATCAGGCTGATGTCGGTGTACGCGCGGGCGGTGCCGCTGTGGTAGTTGCCGGTGCCCAGGTGCACATAGCGGCGCAGCTTGCGGCCTTCGCGGCGCACGATCAGCAGCATCTTGGCGTGGGTCTTGTAGCCCACCACGCCGTACACCACCTGCACGCCCGCTTCCTGCAGGCGGTCGGCCAGGCCCAGGTTGGCCTCCTCGTCAAAGCGCGCACGCAGCTCCACCACCACGGTGACATCCTTGCCGTTGCGTGCGGCCAGGATCAGCGCATCGACAATCTGCGAATCCTTGCCGGTGCGGTACAGGGTCTGCTTGATTGCCAGCACCGTCGGGTCCACCGCCGCCTGCTTGATCAGGTCCAGCACCGCGGCAAACGCATCGAACGGGTGGTGCAGCAGCAGGTCCTTGCGCTTGACCATCTCGAAGATGCCGTCGCCGTCGCGCAGCGTGCGCGGGTTCATCGGCGGGTACTTCAGCTCCGGTCGCGAGAGCAGGTCGTACAGCTGGATGACGCGGTTGAGATTGACCGGACCGTCGATGCGGTATACCGCATTCTCGGTCAGGCCGAAATTCTGCAGCAGGGTGCGGGTGATGTCCGGCGGGCAGTCATGCGCGATCTCCAGCCGCACCGCCGGGCGGTAGCCGCGGTCGACCAGCTCGTCGCGCAGTGCCAGCGCCAGGTTCTCCACTTCTTCCTCGTCCACCACCAGTTCGGAATTGCGGGTCACGCGGAACTGGTACGCGCCCTGGACTTCCATGCCGGGGAACATTTCACCGACGAAGGTGGACAGTACCGACGACAGGAACACGAAGGTCTGCACGCCGCCCAGCGACTCGGGCAGCTGGATGATGCGCGGCAACGAGCGCGGTGCGCGCACGATGGCAAGGTGACCGGCGCGCCCGAACGCGTCGGTGCCCTTGAGCACCACCACGATGTTCAGCGACTTGTTGAGGATCTTCGGGAACGGGTGCGAGGGGTCCAGGCCGAGCGGGGACAGCACCGGCATGATCTCGTTGCGGAAGTACGCCCGCAGCCAGCGCTTCTGGCGGTGGTTCCACGAATGGCGGCCCAGTACGTCGATGCCGGCCTCGTGCAGCGCCGGGCGCAGGGTCTCGTTCCAGCAGCGGTACTGCTGGTCCACCAGCTCGGCGGCGCGATCGTGGATGGCGTTCAGGATGGCCTGCGGCGCCATGCCGTCCGGCGCGGGTGGCAGCCCGAATTCCTGCGCGTGTCGGACCGCGGCGGCGCGGATCTCGAAGAACTCGTCCAGGTTGGTGCAGGAAATGCACATGAAGCGCAGCCGCTCCAGCACCGGCACCTGCGGGTCCATGGCCTGGGCCAGCACCCGGAAGTTGAAATCCAGCTGCGACAGCTCGCGGTTGATGTACAGCGCCGGGTCGCGGAGCGGGTCGGTTTCCGCCGGCACGGCGATGGGAACAAGGGTGCTCATGCGGAAGAATCTTCTGCTGAAGGAAGGAAAACCACGTCGCTGCGTTCGCGGACGTGGTCGGCATCGAAGTGGCACGAAAACACGCTGCCCTTGCCCACCTCGCTCTGGATCTCCAGGCGGGCATGGTGCAGGCCAAGAATGTGCTTGACGATCGACAGGCCCAGTCCGGTGCCGCCGCTCTCGCGCGAACGGCTGCTGGAGACACGGTAGAAACGTTCGGTCAGGCGCGGCAGGTGGCTGGCGGGAATGCCGTAGCCGGTATCGCGCACCGCCAGCACCACGCCCTGGCCTTCGCGGGCCAGCTCGACTTCCACCCGGCCACCGGCGGGCGTGTAGCGCACCGCGTTGGTGACCAGGTTGGAAAAGGCGCTGTGCAGTTCCTTGTTGGAACCCAGCAGGTCCACGCCGGCGGTGTCGGTCACGCTGATCTGGTGGCGGCCCTGGCTGTGCGCTTCGGCCTCGCGACGCAGCGTGGCCAGCATCGGCGCCATCGCCACGGTTTCTTCTTCCGTGTGTTCCTGCGACTCCAGGCGCGACAGGGTCAACAGGTCTTCGACCAGCTGGGCCATGCGCTGCGACTGCTTGCGCATTTCCTCCAGCATCGGACCCGTGCCGGGGAAATCCTCCGGCTCCATCATGTCCAGGTAACCGTGCACCACCGTCAGCGGCGTACGCAGCTCATGCGAGACGTTGGCCACGAAGTCGCGGCGTACCTGCTCCAGGCGCAGCAGCTTGCTGACGTCGCGTGCGATCAGCAGCCAGTAGTCGGGCGAGTAGGGAATCAGGCGCAGGTTCAGGCGGATGGCCGGGTCGACCGGGGATGGCACGTCGAGGATCGGTTCGGCATTGCGGCCTCCGGCCAGCCAGTGCGCCAGCGGCATCGGCTGCAGCCGCTCGACCAGCGCCTCGCCCAGGTCGCCCGGATGGTGCAGGCCCAGCAGCGTGGTCGCCGATTCGTTGAACCACTGCACGCGCTGGCTGTTGCGGTCGACCACCACCACCGCGTCGGGCAGCGCCGCCGCGGCGGCACGGTAACTGCGCAGCATGTCCAGCAGGCGCCTTTTGCGCGTGCGCATTTCCAGCTGGTTGCGGTAGAGCAGGCGGTCGAGCTCGTTCCAGACCCCGTTGCCGCCACTCATGTCCCAGCGCTGGCGCGCGGTCAGCCGGCGCAGCACCTTGCGCAGCCGCCAGTAGTGCCAGGCCAGCGCCCCGATGGACGCCAATGCGATGCACATCCACACATGCCCGGTGGCAAGGCCCAGCAGGCAGGCGGCGAGCAGCAGCACGGCGAGGGTGGCAAGGGTTTTCAACCAGGCGGAGCGGATATGGCGCGGCATTGCGGAGGTTCAGGTCGACGTCGAGAAACGATACCCCGCGCCCCGCACCGTCTGCACCATGTTCTCCGCACCGAACGGTTCCAGCGTTTTGCGCAGCCGCCGGATGTGCACATCGATGGTGCGTTCCTCCACGTACACGCTGCCACCCCATACGTGGTCGAGCAGCTGGGCGCGGGTGTAGACGCGTTCGGGGTGGGTCATGAAGAAGTGCAGCAGGCGGTACTCGGTCGGACCGATGGGCACCGGCTGGTCGCCGGCGAACACGCGGTGCGCCGCCCCGTCGATGCGGATGGGGCCCACCGCCACGCTGCCGTCCTCGTCATCGTCGCGTGCCCGGCGCATCACCGCGCGGATCCGGGCCAGCAGCTCACGCGCCGAGAACGGCTTGACCACGTAGTCATCCACGCCCGCCTCGAGCCCGCCAACGCGGTCGTTTTCTTCGCCGCGCGCGGTCAGCATGATGATCGGCACCTCGCGGGTGAGGGCCTCCTTGCGCCAGCGCCGGGCCAGGTCCAGGCCGCTGGTGCCTGGCAGCATCCAGTCGAGCAGGATCAGGTCCGGCACACGGTCGGCGATGGCCGTCTGGGCCTCGCGGGCGTCACCGGCATGAATGGGGTCGTAGTCGCCTTTGCGCAGGGCGAAGGCGACCATCTCGCGGATCGCGGGTTCGTCATCGACGATCAGGATGCGTTTCTGCACGTGCCCACCGTATTGCTCATCAGACCGGGATTGACCCCAGTAGACTACGGTTTCATGACATGTTTGTGACCATGCCCCCGCCGGATTAACGGGGGTGTCGTCTTCATGTCATCTTCACAGCACGGGCCACCCCGTGCGCCCGCTAGCGCGGCCGCCGGCCGGCCCATGCAGCAGACACGCAACGAACCTTTACCGCCGCTCCAGTTCCGGGTCGTCGATGCCCTGCCGGCGCATCTCCAGCACCAGGGGCGTGATGGTTTCGATCCGGGCATCGACCCGTGCGCGGCCCACGTAATCCAGCTCCGGCTTTTTCTTCAGCGCCTGCAGCTGGATCAACGCCTGCTCCGGTCGCCCGTTCAGGAACGCGGCCTCGGCATAGGCCTCGCTGGCGCGCACCGTGTCGCCGGCCAGTTCGCTGGCCCGTGCGAAGCGCTGCTGGAAGACCGGGTCATTGCCGCTTTGTGCCAGCAACGGGCGCAGCATGGCCTGGGCCCGCTGCCCGGCGTCGCGCCCCCCCTGCTGGTTGAGGATGTCGGCATAGGTCAGCGCTACCGGCCGGCTGCCCGGGTGCTGCCGCAGCAACGCATCGAAGCGGGCATTGGCCTCGGCCTTCTGGCCGGCGCGCGATTCGGCCTCGGCCAGCGCCAGTGCCACCCACAGGTTGTCCGGGTGGTCCTGCAGCAGCGCGGCCAGATCGCGCCGGGCTTCGCCCGTGCTGGTGTTGCGCAGGCGCGCCAGGGCCAGACCGTAGCGCTGCGGGTCGGTCAAGCCGTTCTTCTGCGCGCGCTCCAGGTTCTGGTACTCGGTGGCCAGCTCGCCCGGGGTATCGGCGCTGAGCACGCGCAGGCGTTCCCGGGCCCACTCGAACTGCCCGCTGGCGCCCCGGCTGAGCGCGTTGACCGAAATCTGCATCGACGCCGGCAGCAGCGGGTTGTTGCGCCGGACCAGCGGGTCGGACAGCGACGGGTCGGCCGGATCCACCCGTTCCTGGCGGACCCCGCCCGGCACCGCCGTGGTGAGCAGGACCGTGTCCTTCTTCATCTGCTCGGCGCGGGCCTTGGCTTCGCTGATGCGGGTGGTGGTGACCGGGTGGGTCTGCAGGAAGTCCGGCACCGAATAGCCGCCGGCATTGCCGCGCATGGAGGCGGACATGCGCTCGAAGAAGCCGGCCATGGCGTCCACGTCGTAGCCGCTGCGGGCCAGGGTGCGGATGCCCAGGCGGTCGGCTTCGGACTCGTTGCTGCGGGTGTAGTTGATCTGCCGCTGCTGCATCAGCCCCATGCCCGAGGTGATCGCGGCCATGGTCGCATCGCCCGAGGAATTGCCGCCGGCCTGCTGCGCGGCCACGACCGCCGCCAGCATGCCCAGCAGGATCGGAATCTGGTCGCGCTGGGCCCGCTCCACCCCGCGCAGCACGTGCTGCTGGGTGACATGGGCGATTTCGTGGGACAGCACCGCCGCCACCTCGTCTTCGCGCTCGGCAGTCAGCACCAGCCCGGCGTTGACGCCGACATAGCCGCCCAAGGTGGCAAAGGCGTTGATCTGCCGGTCGCGCAGCATGAAGAAGGTGTAGGACTGGCGGGGCTGGGCGCTGTTGGAGCCCAGCCGGGCGCCCATGGTCTGCAGCCAGTCGTCCACCAGCGGGTCGTCCAGCAGGTAGCCGTAGTTGCGCAGCTCGCGCAGCATCATGCCGCCGTACTCGGCCTGGCGTGCGGGGGTCAGCAGCTCACCGGCGGACGAACCGATGTCCGGGAGCTTGCTGTCCTGGGCCGACGCCAGCGGTGCGGCCAGGGCCAGGGTCAATGCGGCAGTGAGCAGCAGGGTGCGCAAATCGGGCTCCGGGACGGCCAGCGGGGTGGGGGAAGCGCATCAGGGTGACAGGCCGCCTGCAAATCTGCGGTTAATCCACAGCGTTGCAGTGATGACATGGAAATCCTGACGCAGGGCTACCATATACAGACACTCGTTCTGCTGTGGAGTTTCCCGTGAGCCATGACGTTGCTTCAACCCCGGGTGGGAAGCCGCCCATCACCATTTATTCCACTGCCGTGTGCCCGTACTGCGTGGCGGCCAAGAACTTCCTGAAGAGCAAGGGCGCGAGCTGGACCGAAGTCCGCATCGATCTGGACCCGGAAGAGCGCCGGAAAATGGTGGACAAGACCAAGCGCACCAGCGTGCCGCAGATCTTCGTCGGTGAGGTCCACGTGGGCGGGTTCGACGACATGATGGCCCTGAACCACGCAGGCAAGCTGGAACCGCTGCTGAAGGGGGAGGGCGCATGAGCGCCGCCGACGACGGCAGCAAGGACCGGATTGCCGAATTCACCGAGTTCCGCCAGCGCATGAACCAGCGCATCCTGGGCGAACCGAACCAGGTCGTGCGGCGCTTCTTCGCGCTCGACACCCAGACCTACCAGGCCGGCGCGCTGGATGTGAAGACCAAGGAGCTGCTCGGCCTGGTCGCGTCCATGGTGCTGCGCTGCGACGACTGCATCAGCTACCACGTGGCCCAGTGCAAGGACGCCGGGGTGACCCGCGAGGAGTTCTTCGAAACCTTCTCGGTAGGCCTGGTGGTCGGCGGTTCGATCGTCATTCCGCACCTGCGCCGGGCGGTGGACTTCCTGGATCTGCTGGAAGGGGGCGCTGAAGCCCCGGCTGTCCACGAACACTGATGGATGGCGCCGCCCGACCAACGGTCGGGCGCTACCCGGGCGCGCCATGGTGCCGATGGGTCGGCATGGGCCCCTGTGCGGGTAGGTACCGACCGTTGGTCGGTACGGGCCCCCGCGTCCATGGGCAGGCCAACGGCCGGCGCTACCTTGGTCTATTTGGGGTCCGGGGGCCGGCTGGGGCATAATTGCGGGTGAAACTTCCCTTGCGCCGACGCTCCGGACCCCGGACCCACGGCGCTCCCCCTCGGTTCGGAAACAGATCAAATGACGCAGAAAATCACGGTCATCCGCGGTGACGGCATCGGCCCGGAGATCATGGACGCCACCCTGTTCGTGCTCGGCAAGCTGGACACCGGTTTTGAGTACGAAGACGCCGACGCGGGCCTGGTCGCGCTGGAGAAGCATGGCGACCTGATGCCGGCTTCCACCCTGGAATCGATCGCACGCAACAAGATTGCCCTGAAGAGCCCGCTGACCACGCCGGTCGGTGGTGGCTTCACCTCGATCAACGTCAGCCTGCGCCGCCACTTCGACCTGTATGCCAACGTGCGTCCGGCCGTGTCGTTCCCCAACACCAAGTCGCGTTTCGGCGACGGCGTGGACCTGATCACCGTCCGTGAGAACACCGAGGGCGCCTACCTGGCCGAAGGCCAGGAAGTGTCGGCCGACGGCGAAACCGCCTTCTCCGGTACCCGCATCACCCGCAAGGGCTCCGAGCGCATCGTGCGCTACGCCTTCGAGCTCGCCCGCAGCACCGGCCGCAAGAAGGTCACCGCGGTGCACAAGGCCAACATCATCAAGTCGACCTCGGGCCTGTTCCTGGCCGTGGCCCGCGAAGTGGCGGCCAAGTATCCGGACATCGAGTTCCAGGAAATGATCGTCGACAACTGCTGCATGCAGTTGGTGATGCGTCCGGAACAGTTCGACGTGATCGTCACCACCAACCTGTTCGGCGACATCATCTCCGACCTGTGTGCCGGCCTCGTCGGCGGTCTGGGCCTGGCCCCGGGCGCCAACATCGGTGAGAACGCGGCGATCTTCGAAGCCGTGCACGGCACCGCGCCGGACATCGCCGGCCAGGGCAAGGCCAATCCCTGCGCGCTGCTGCTGGCAGCCGCGCAGATGCTCGACCACGTCGGCCAGACCGACAACGCCGAACGCCTGCGCAAGGCCATCGTGGCCACGCTGGAAGCCAAGGACTCGCTGACCGGCGACCTCGGCGGCACCGGCAACACCATGGGCTTCGCCCAGGCCATCGCCAGCCGCCTGTAAGGACTGGCTTTAAAGCCAACGGTAGAGCCGACTGTCAGTCGGCTGCTCCAAAGAACAAGGGCACCGTGAGGTGCCCTTTTTCGTGGATCTGCGTGGAGCCGGCCAGCGGCCGGCACTACGCGTTGAGGCATGGCCTCAACGCTGCTGGATTTTCGACAGCAGGCGCAGGAACTCCACGTACAGCCACACCAGCGTGACCATCAGGCCGAAGGCGCCGTACCACTCCATGTACTTCGGCGCGCGCGCGGCGGCGCCGTTCTCGATGAAATCGAAATCGAGCACAAGGTTCAGCGCGGCAACCACCACCACGAACAGGCTGAAGGCGATGCCCAGCCAGCTGGCCTCATGGATCACCGGCACGTTGATGTTGAAGAAGCTCAACACGAACGAGGCCAGGTACAGCAGCGCGATGCCACCGGTCGCGGCGACCACGCCCAGCTTGAAGTTCTCGGTGACCTTGATCAGCCCGCTGCGGTACGCCGCCAGCAGGGCGAACAGCGTGCCGAAGGTGAGCAGCACGGCCTGGAACACGATGCCCGGGAAGCGTGCCTCGAACACCGCCGAGATTGCCCCAAGGAAGAAGCCTTCGACCAGCGCATACATCGGCGCCGTCACCGGCGACCATTCCTTCTTGAACACCGTGACCAGGGCCAGCACCAGTCCGCCAATCGCGCCGCCCATGGCGTAGAGCATCGCGCCGGGAGCGACCTGGCCATCGGCACCGATGGTCTGGCTCCAGGCGAAGGCGGCGGTCAGTACCGTCAACAGCAGCAGGATGCCGGTCTTGTTGACCGTGCCGTTGATGGTCATCGCCTGGTCGGGCGAGGTCACGACCGAGCCGCTGGCCAGGTCGAGGAAGGTCGACTCGGAAAGTGCGGGGTTGCCGCTGCGCATTGCCAATCTCCTTGAAAGGGTAGGGTTCCGGCCCTCCGGCCGATGGACCAAGCATAGCGCACGCCCATCGACCGGCAGCGCTGAGCACGGGTCGGGTGCCTGACCAGGTATCGGCCGGATCTCGATTGTGAAAAACCCTGTGAAAACCGTTGACAGATCCCTGCTCACTTCCCACAATAGCCGACTCTTTCGGGGGGAACCTCGAGGGAAGAAGACCACCGGGGTATAGCGCAGTCTGGTAGCGCGCCTGCTTTGGGAGCAGGATGTCGGGGGTTCGAATCCCTCTACCCCGACCACGTCCCGCTGCTCAAAACGGGACGGAAATGCGACAATCCGGTAAGGGCGCCCGTAGCTCAACTGGATAGAGCACCGGCCTTCTAAGCCGGCGGTTACAGGTTCGATTCCTGTCGGGCGCGCCATCGGCGCAATCGCCAGGCGTTTCAAAAGATTTCAAGGTTTCAGTGGTGGCTGTAGCTCAGTTGGTTAGAGTACCGGATTGTGATTCCGGTGGTCGGGGGTTCGAATCCCCTCAGCCACCCCACTGATTGGAAGGACCCGCGTTCGCCGAAAGTGAACCGGGGTTGCAAAAAAAGGCGCAAACGCTACACTAAGCGCCTGAGTTTTCAGGGCTGTTAGCTCAGTTGGTAGAGCAGTTGACTCTTAATCAATAGGTCCAAGGTTCGAATCCTTGACAGCCCACCAAGACAGAAGCCGCCTGGTCCGCCAGGCGGCTTTTTTCTTTCCTGCGTTGGCGCGCATTCAAGAAAACGCTTGCGCATCTTCTTCGCATTGCGTCATAATTCGCCTCCCGATTTTCGGGCTGTTAGCTCAGTTGGTAGAGCAGTTGACTCTTAATCAATAGGTCCAAGGTTCGAATCCTTGACAGCCCACCAAGACAGAAGCCGCCTGGTCCGCCAGGCGGCTTTTTTCTTGGGTAATTTCCACGGTCGGTGCATCCCGGCGACCGACCGCCGTTGCCGGACAGGAGCCCCCTTGAGTCAAGGGGGCGCGGCGAAGCCGCGGGGTTGTGGGGGCTGATGAGAAGGGGCCCGCGCTTTGCGCAGCAAAGGGTGGGGCTGCAGCGCGAATGCGCGGCAGCTTCCCCAAGGTTCGAATCCTTGACAGCCCACCAAGACAGAAGCCACCCGCTACGCCGGGTGGCTTTTTTCTTGTCCGCGTTTTCGTGCGTTGCTACGCTCCTGCCAATCGGACCGGTGATCATGGACAGGCATATGGATGCGGCAGGGCAGGGCATCGAGGCAACGTTCTTATCGAATTACGGCGATCGCGTGCGTGTCGAATGGCAGCTCATGCTTCGCACCCCGACCGCATTGATGTCGGCCCTGGTCGTTCCCGTCGCGGGACTCACCACCTATTGGCTGCTCAGCAACCCGCTGAATTTGATCGGCGCATGGTCATGGGACGTCTGGACGATCGTGGTGGCCATGCTGGCATTTCCACCATTGATGTTCCTTTTCAACTGCTACCGGTCGCACAGGCGCACGCTAGCCCAAGGCGGCATCACCTACCGGTTCGATGAGGTGGGTTTTCACATCCGTACCGCCGGTGCCTGGTCAACCCATACCTGGCCGGTAATCGTGAAGGTTCGTTCGTCGAAGGGTTTCCTGTTCATCTATCTCAACAAGCGTTGTGCCTTTTTTCTGCCGATGAAGGCGCTGCCTGGCCCCGGCTGTGCAACCGCAATCGGGCACTTGGCGTCCGCTGGAGGAACGCCCCGGGTGCAGCTCTGAGGCGCGTTCGCTACAATGCCGCCCTCGCGAAAGTGGCGGAATTGGTAGACGCCCTGGATTTAGGTTCCAGTGCCGCAAGGCGTGGGGGTTCGAGTCCCCCCTTTCGCACCACCCCGCGTGCCGCCCAGGCCGCACGCCGGCCTCCGTGCCCTCCTGAACAGGCCCTCCAGTGACGCTTCCAGCCGCACGCTGGCGGCGGTGGCCGATATCGGCGAAACTACAGGGCTGCGGCGGGCAGGCGCGTCCACGACCCCGCGTTCTCAACCCGTTTCATCCAATCACATCGTGCCGGGGGCGTCGCCACCGGTTGGCAGGAGTCAACATGCAAGCTTCGATCGAATCCACCGGCAATCTGGAACGCCGCCTGACCTTCTCGCTGCCGGAAGACCGCCTGCAGACGCACATCAGCGGCCGCCTGGGCGAAATCGCCCGCACCGCACGCATCAAGGGCTTCCGCCCGGGCAAGGTGCCGGCCAAGGTGATCGAGCAGCGCTTCGGCCAGCAGGTCCGCAGCGAAGCCGTGGACGGCCTGCTGCGTGAGACCTTCGATGCCGCCATCCGCGAGCACGAACTGCGCATTGCCGGCGCGCCGCGCATCGACAAGGGCGAGGAAGGCGAATTCTCCTTCGTGGCCACCGTCGAGCTGGTGCCGGACTTTGGCGATGTCGACGTCAGCAAGCTGACCGTCGTGCGCCACACGGCCGAAATCAACGACGCCGACATCGACCAGATGATCACCAACCTGCGCGAACAGCGCCGCAGCTGGAGCCCGGTCGACCGTGGCGCCCAGGAAGGCGACCTGGTCGCGCTGGAAACCTGGTCGCAGGCCGGCGATGAACGCCTGCCGGCCGAAGGCACCGAAAAGGGCAGCGTGGTGGTCGGCCAGGGCATGATGTTCGAGCAGATCGAGCAGGGCCTGGTGGGCCTGTCCAAGGGCGAGGAAAAGACCCTGGACGTCGAGTTCCCGGCCGATTGGCGCGTGCCGGCGCTGGCGGGCAAGCAGGTCAAGGTCACCGTCAAGGCGGTGGACGTGTCCGCGCCGGTGCTGCCGGAAGTGGATGCCGACTTCATCAAGAGCTTCGGCGTGAAGGGTGGCGACGTGGAGCAGTTCCGCAAGGACATCCGCGCCAACCTCGAGCGCGAGCTCAAGGGCGCGCTGATGAACCGCCTGCGCCGCGAAGTGGGCGAGCAGCTGATCGCGGCCTACGCCTCGGTCGAAATGCCGCCTCGCCTGGTTGAAAACGAAGCGCGCGCCATGCTGGCCCAGCAGGTTGAACAGATCCGCCGCAGCGGCCGCAATCCGGGCGAAATCCCGGCCGACGCCCATGAAGGCTTCAAGGACGCCGCAGCCAAGCGCGTTCTGGTTGGCCTGCTGGTCGGCGAAGTGGCCCGCCGCAACGACCTGCGCCTGGACCCCAAGCGCCTGAACGAAACCATGCGCCTGATCGCCTCGACCTACGAAGAGCCGGAACAGGTCATTGAGATGTACCGCAACGACCCCCAGCTGATGAGTGGGCTGCAGAACCGCGTGATGGAAGAGCAGGTGATCGACTGGATCGCCGAGCGCGCCCAGCACACCGAGCAGCAGTTGTCGTTCCAGGACGCCATCCGTCAGTAAGCGGGCGGCGTTTCATGCCCCGCGCCGTTGGCGCGGGGTGGTTTCCCCCAAATAGGTGCCTCAGAAATGGACAACCAAACCAAAGCCCTGAACATGGTTCCGATGGTGGTCGAACAGACCAGCCGCGGCGAGCGCGCCTATGACATCTATTCGCG
>Ga0209050_1001227_pt1 | contig 29766 bp, 28 predicted proteins | sample Araplavi_mTSA_r2_FD_184276 | JGI IMG/M metagenome (GOLD analysis project Ga0209050, IMG submission 184276) | Arabidopsis root microbial communities from North Carolina, USA - plate scrape MF_Cvi_mTSA_r2 (SPAdes) (version 2) | ecosystem: Host-associated > Plants > Roots > Endosphere | place: USA... | reverse complement strand
TCTCCTCGACCGCGTCGCTGGAACCGGTCGCCTGCGTCGTCTGAGGCGCGGTCTGGGCGTGCGCTTCCGCGGCGATCAGCCCGGACAGCATCGTAGCGCCCAGCAGCGCGGCGCGGCGCAGGCGCGCAGCCATACGTCCCCGTTCCATTCCATTCCCCTCTAATCGACGCCCGCCGAAGCGGGCTTGTTGTCGTTGTGCGCGGTCTTTTTGGTAGCGCTACCAAACGCTCTCCCAAAAATGTCTTGCCGTCAATACGCCGGACGCAATTTGGCCTGACCAACGCCCACTTCTGACCAGGCCAGCCCGCAAATCATATCCCCCTGTAGTTTCTTCGTTTTGCATGACCAGTGGCGACGAACAGCCGGTTAGTTAGGCGCAAAAATGTCGCACAGGCCCAAAATCGTCGTTCACAGTCCTGGCCAATTGCCACTTATGCGACGCTAGGACAGCCATAATGGGGATGTAGGAACCCAGACTGGCCAATGCCGATAGGCTAAAATTTTGGGCATATTTTTGCGCACAGGAGCAATAGTTGTGGAAGATGGAATGCCTTACGCCATAAAGAATAGCGTTTCTCATGTTCGGTGCCATGGCCTGGCCAATCTGCGCCATTGGCCCGTCTCCAGGCGACCGCAACAACGCTGACTCGTTCCGTCCGCCAAGGTCTTGAGCCACGGCGGCGCGGCTTTGGCTTGGCCCTGGCCATCCGGCGGAGGTTTGCGACCAACGGGCTGGCGAGCTTGACCCAAAAGCTAGGGTCACTGGCTTAGGACGCCCCGACGAGAAAAGCGCCCCCCGCCGAATGATCGGCAGGGGGCCAGAGGGGGAGGCTTCGACGAGAGTCAGTTCCCTAGAAGTCGGCGCGAAGACCAATGACGAAGTTACGACCCGCATAGGTCGCGCCGTCGACCATGGATTCACGGTTCAGGTACTGGTTGTACTGCACCTGCTTCAGCAGGTTCTGGGCCTGGAGCGTCACTCGGGCGCTGCGATACCACGGCAAGACAAAGCTTAGCTGTGCGTCGAGGTAGTCCGTCGGCGTGGTGTAGAGATCGCCCGGAATATTGTTACAGGGACAAACGACGGCGATATTGGCGTCCCGGTGGGTGTAGGAGAACCGGATCTGGAAGGCCTTGTTCTCGTAATAGACTGTGCCGTTGTAGGTCCATGGCGCCAGGCCCGCCAGCAGCGAGTTGGGATTGAAGCCGACCGGCACCTGGCCCGACAGCGACTGCTTGATATGGGTCACGTTGACGTTGAAGCCGGTCCCCTTCAGCAGGAAATCTGTCGGCTGGATCCAGGAGACTTCCTGGCCAGCCAAATTGATGACCAGGTCGCTGTTGCGGCGCTGAACGACGGTGACCGAGGCCTTGTTGTAGTCGCCGTTGCCCAGATTGATCAGGCCAGCCTGCTGGCGCGTCGACAGACGGGTAAAATCGATGTTCAGCGTGGAGAACAACTGCTGGGACGGCAGATTGTAGGGATAGTCGTAGATCTTCTTCCACCAGGCATTGAAGGTCAGCACGCTCCGCGACTTCGGGTACCATTCGATGCCGGCGTCGAAATTATCGGCGTAGAAGGGCTTCAGAGCCGGGTTGCCGATCGTGTAGTTGTCGGCGTCGAGCGAGAGGTCGAAGCGGGGCGCCAACTGGGTCGGATCGGCCCGCGTGAGAGTGCGCGCCGCTGCGCCGCGAAGCACCACGCCGCTGGTCACCATGTAGGCGACGTTGGCGCTTGGCAGCCACTTGTGGTCAGACGCGGTGTAGCGGTTGAGAGTGCGGGCGCCCTGCCCGCCGATCAGGATGTAGTCGTTGACGATCCCCGACACGGCTTGGTCAGCCTTCGAGTAGCGCAGACCGGCGTTGAAGCGCAGCTCGCGGTCGAACAGCAGGTCCGTCCGGCCGTCCAGCATGACGTAACCCGCGTCGACCTTCTCCTCGAGGACCCGGGTCGTGTACGAATTGAGATAGCTGCTGGGCTGGTCACCTGGGTCGACCTGATAGAAGAAGTAGTCGAGGTTCACCGCCTTGCGGATCTTGTCGAAGTCCGGAACGAGCCAGCCGGTGTTGAAGCCAGCGTTGATTGGCGAGCCTTTGAAGAGGTTCATCGACGGCAGGGTGGTCAGCCAGTTACCGATCTGACCGTTGGGAATGACCTCCTGGATCGACTTTTCCTGCAACACCCAGTTGGAGCCGCAGGCGCCGCGCCAGGCGCACGAGTAGGAGTTCCAGCCAACCATTCGGCGGAACATGTTCTGCCGCATATAGCCGGCCGATAGCCGCAGCCGCCGCGCGTCGCCCCACGCCAGGTCGAAGCGATAGGAGTCCTGGTCGAGGCGCATCCGCGTCGGGATGATGTCGATGCTGTTCCAATACCAGTCTTTGAAGTTCGCCAGATCGAGGTTGCTGGAGAATTGCGGCGTCAGGTCGCCTGGCGTGTAGCTGTAGTTGACGTACTGACCGGTATTGAGCGGCGTGATGTCGCTGGCCGGATTGGTGGTCTGGGTGCCGCCCGCCGGGTAGACCGCCGGCGCGATGCGCGGCGCGGCCGATTGCATGGTGTAGCGGACCGTGTCGACCGAGAAGCGGCCAGTGTTCTTCATATACTGGGCCGAAAGGCGCAGATTGTTGGTGATGTCCCATTCGCCCGAAAACGATCGGTAGAACAGCTTGGCGCCGGTATGAGCGTCGTCGCTCTGGTTGAGGAAGTAGCTGTTGCCGAAGGTGCCCGACGTCAGCACCTTGTTTTCGTCGAGCTTAAAGTCGATTGGAATATTGTTGTTGTAACTGCGCACGACCGTCATCACGTCGTACTGGCCAAACTCGTTTTTGGTCTTCGAATAGAGGGCGTCCGCGCGGACGCGGATGCGACTATTGGGCCGGTACTCGACGTTAAAAAGGCCCGCGGCGCGGTTTCGCGAGCCGACAATCTGTTCGGCGCGCCCCAGGCGCGGGACGATAGCGTAGCTGAGATCCTGGCACGACAGCCCCGAGGTTCCGCCAGGCACGCCGGCGCCGCACTCGACCAGCGGCGATCCGGCCGGGCCCAGACCCAACTCCGCGGGCACGTTGGTCGGCACCGTCGTCAGGGTCGCGCCGGCGCCGCCGCCATATCCGCCTGAATTGACGTTGAGTGTGTTGCAGCCGTTGGCCGGCGCGCCCGCCGTCGGGCAGCGGGACCCAATGTTCATCGTCGTGTAACCGACGGTATTGAAGATCTCGCTGCGGTAGTCGCGATTAGCCCAGGCGCCTGCGGCCAGGACGCCGAACTCGCCGATACCCGTCTTGAAGGTGTTGCTGCCGATCACCGCCACGCGGGGGGTGAAGGTGCCGTTGGCGTCCTGATATTGGGTCTGGGCCTGGATATTGAGCTTGGGCCCCTTGCGATCGAAGGCGCGCACCGGCTGCATGTCGACGACGCCGGCGGTCCCGCCCTCGACGGTGTCGGCGGTCGGCGACTTCGACAGGGTCAGGCGGCGGAAGAACTCGGAAGGCAAAAGGTCGAGGCTCGAGCCGCGTCCCTCGTTCATGTTCGAGGTCGTCGAGACATTGAAGCCGTTAATCGTCGTGACCGTGAAACCGGCGCTCAGGCCGCGTACGTTGATGTATGTGCCCTCGCCCGTCACATCACGGTCGATCTGCACCCCGGGCAGACGTTGCAAGGATTCAGTGAGGTTCAGGTCTGGAAACTTGCCGATGTCTTCGGCATAGATGGAGTCGATGAAGTTGGTGGCGTTCTTCTTGGCGTTCGCCGAATTCTCGAGCGACCGTCGGTAACTTGTCACCACCACGGCGTCGACGGTGGCGGCCTCTGCCGCGCCGTTGCCGCCCTGTCCCGCCGGCGCCGTCGAGGCGGCTTGGGCGAGCGCGGGCTGCGCGATCAGCAGTGGCGAGATTGCAGCGGCCGCCATCAAGACGGCGCGCACGGCCTTACGGTTATTCCCCATGAAATTCCCTCCCTGGGCCTTTGGCTTCACGGCCGCGGCTATTTGATTTTTGGCGCCTCATTTGCCGGCGTCGTTATGGCCGACGGCTTGACGATCAGAGACGCGTACTCCGGGCCGCAGCAATTTAATCGGACAATTGCACTGGCCAGGACAGTAAGTCAGATGGCCTGACCGCCGTCAAGATACCGGTACCAATGATTCTTGAAATTTCGCAACGAGAGGACGAGCGCCATAAAGCCCTTTGATATAAGGGATTGAGCGCCGCATTGCAGTTCGCGCGACTGACAACGTTGTCCTACGCCGCCATGTTGAGTTGCGTCTATGGCGTGGCCCCCCTAATCTCCAAAAGTCTGACAAATAGGCAAGGCTAACCCCTGGCCTTGCGTTGATTGACCTGACCTCTTTGCAGGATCGGCCTGGCCATCTGCCGGATTGTGGGAAAAACTCGGCGAAACGCACGCCTGAAGGGAGCCCTTTGGCGCACAGGGCTACGGCTGTCCCCCCAGCGATGGGTACCCTTGCGCTCTTCAGGGGTTGGTAGGCGACAAATGTTGCCGACATTTTCGTCGGTGAACAGCAAGGTGACGTCGTCGGGCACCTTCAGGCCCGCGTCGTAGAACTTCTGAACCTCGGTGAAGAGGGCCAGAGCTGAGGCACGTTCGAGGCGCTGGTCTTCAGCTCCCCAGAATGGATCTAGCGCTGGTCGGCCATGATCGTTTCGAGCAGCTTGACTTCGGAGGTCAAACCGCCCGTAGAGGCCATCGCCCGCGCATGCCGATGGTCGCCCTTGACATCTTTTCCAAATCCGGCGGATTGTCTGACCAATTATCTGAACGGTCAGGCCACCGTCAGGTCCCGCCAGGGTCCATGCGGCAGGTCACGACGCCAAGGTCGTCGTGACCTGCCCGGCCGCAATTTCGTGACCCTGAAGACCAGAAGAAGATCGACAGGTACGACTACAAGCGCGCCTACCTGCCGTGAACCGCCTGCAGGATGGGACGATGTTCAAAGGGTAAGGCCAAACCTCTTCGCAGGTTCGAGTTTGGAGGTTTCTGATGCTCTCGACTGACCAGGCGCGGCCGCCGAGCAGCCCGTCGCGACGGCGCTTCCTCACGGGCGGGCTCGCGCTTACCGCTGCTTCGCTCTGCGGCGGTGAAACGCACGCGGCGCGGCCTCCGTCCCTGGCTAGTCTGGCCAAGGCCAAAGGCCTCTTTTTCGGCAGCGCCGTGGGGGCGGGACCGAAAGGCGCGCTGACCGGCTCGTTCGAGGATCCTCGGTACCGCGAGATCCTGGCTCGCGAGTGCGGCCTGCTGGTTCCCGAGAACGAACTGAAATGGTACGTGGTCAGGGCGCGCGGACCACAGGCCTTCGACTTCGAGCGCGCCGACCGCATCGCCGCGTTCGCCAAGGCCAACGGCCAGGCCCTGCGCGGCCACACCCTGCTGTGGCACCATCCGCAGTGGTTCCCGGCCTGGACAAGGACCTATGACTTCGGCCCGCGTCCCGCCGAGGCCGCCGCCAGGATGGTCACCGAGCACATTCAAGCACTGTGCCGGCACTATCCGCAGATGATCTCGTGGGACGTGGTCAACGAGACCGTCGATCCCAAGGACGGTTCGATCCGCTCGACCTTCCTGTCCGACGCCATGGGCAAGGAACAGGTCCTGGACCTGGCCTTCCAGGCCGCGCGCGAGGCCGCCCCCCAGGCCCGGCTGGTCTATAACGACTACATGAGCCAGGAGGTCGGCAATGAGAAGCACCGCTACGGCGTGCTGAAACTGCTGGAAGGCTTTAGGAAGCGCGGGACGCCGGTCGACGCCCTGGGCGTCCAGAGCCACATCGGGGCCGAAAACGCCGATAGCTTCACCGGCTTCGGCAAGCCGCAGGAAAAGGAATGGACGGCGTTCCTGAACGACGTCACCGGCCTGGGCTACGACCTGCTGGTCACCGAGTTCGACGTCCACGACAAGGGGCTGCCCTCCGCCTTCGGCCCGCGCGACGCCGAGGTCGCCGCCTACGCCAAGGCCTTCCTCGACCAGATGCTGAGTTACCGCCAGACAAAGGAGGTCCTGGCCTGGGGCATGGTCGACAAGTACTCGTGGCTGCAGAATCAATGGCCGCGCCAGGACAAGCTGGAAAAGCGCCCGACGCCGTACGACGACGACTACAAGCCCAAGCCGCTGCGCGAGGCGGTGGCGGCCGCGCTGCGGGCCGCGCCGACGCGGTAGTCGGCGGCGCCTCGCCGATGACCTGCCAATAGGCTCGCGCCGTGCAACCTGCCAAGTCGGAAGCCGATCTTGGCTCAAGACCAGAACGGCGTGGAAACGCCCCTAACTCAACCGGAACCGCAGACGCCGGGCGCTCTCTGCTGCAACCCGTTTATACGGTTCATCAATACGGTACGAGACGCCATAAAGGCGGGCCCGGGCGGATGGGCTCAGACGGTCAAGACGCGCAGAGCACGCGGAGGCGCTTGAATTCCGACGCATTTCTCCCAAGTCCAGACAAGCTCGGACGGTACTGGACAACGATGAGAGGGGGAAATGGCGGAGACGGAGGGATTCGAACCCTCGATACCCTTTTGAGGTATGCCGCTTTAGCAAAGCGGTGCCTTCAGCCTCTCGGCCACGTCTCCTCCTGAGAGGGAGCGGTTCGATAGCCTGTTCGCTTCAGGATGACAACGGCGGATATCGGAAAATCCCCATGTTAACGTGACGCTCAGACGGCGACGCTAGGTTGAACATGGTTTTCTCAACGACGAGCGCCATGCGTCCCCTGCCTCAATCCGCCGCCAACGCCGATAACACCTCAGCTTTCGTCGTCACGACGGAAGCCGCCTCGCACAGCGGAAGCGGTGGCGGCGATCCGGGGCGGGCGCGGCGGGGGCCGTTCCGTCCCGGCCAGTTGATCCCCACCCGGGCGCGTCTGGAGGCGCGGCTGCTGGCTCGAACGTTCCGCGTGATCGACTTCCTGGTCGCGGCTGCAATCGCCGTCGGCGTGACCGTCGAGGGCCATCCGGTGGTCGCTGGGCTCTGGGCGACCGCGACCCTGATCGTCCTGCGCGCCGTCGGCGCCTATGCCTTTCCGCGCAAGCAGTCCCTGGCCCAGCACCTGACCCGCGTCGTCGCCGCCCTGGCCGTGGGCCTTACCGTCGCTGGCGTCGCCCTCCTGGCCTCTAACCGCGTCAACGCGCCCATGCTCTGGACTCTGGCCAGCGCCGCCGCGACGTTCGTCGCCCTGCACACAGCCTGGCAGACGATCATCGCGCGAGGCCGCCAGCAGGGCCGTCTGACGCCCAACATTGTCGTGGTCGGCGCCACCGCCAACGCCGAGCGCCTGATCGACGCGGCCATGCGCACCGGCGAGGTCAATGTGCTGGGCGTGTTCGACGACCGCCTGGACCGCGCGCCCGAAAACATCATGGGCGTGCCGGTACTGGGCGACACCAGCGCCCTGCTCGACCACCGCATCATGCCCTATGTCGACCGCGTGGTGATCGCCGTGCAGTCCACGGCCCAGGGCCGCGTGCGCCAGTTGGTCGACAAGCTGGGCGTGCTGCCCAATCCGCTGAACCTCTTCATCGACGTGGGCGGACCAGCTGAGGACGACGCGGCGCTCGCCCGCATCGCCGCGGGCGGCGAGAACGAGCTGTCGGGCGCCACGGCGGCCCTGCGCCACGCCTGGATCAAGCGCGCCCAGGACCTAGTCGTCGCGATCGCCGGGCTGATGGTCGCCGGCCCAGTCATGCTGATCGTCGCCCTGGCCGTGAAGCTGGACAGCCCTGGCCCGATCTTCTTCCGCCAGCGCCGCCACGGCTTCAACAACGAGGAGATCCTCGTCTGGAAGTTCCGGTCCATGCGCCACGAAGCCGCCGACGCCACCGCCGCCCGCCAGATCAGCGCCAATGACGACCGCGTCACCAAGGTCGGCAAGTTCATCCGCAAGACCAGCCTCGACGAACTGCCCCAGCTGTTCAACGTGCTGGTCGGCGAGATGTCGATCGTCGGACCCCGCCCCCACGCGATCGGCATGAAGACCGCTGGCGTCGAGTCGGCCAAGCTAGTCGCCGAATACGCCCATCGCCACCGCATGAAGCCGGGCCTGACCGGCTGGGCCGCCATCAAGGGCTCGCGCGGTCCGGTCGACACGCCCGAGAGCGTTCGCCTGCGCGTGGCTCTGGACGTCGAATATATCGAGCGCCAGTCATTCTGGCTGGACCTCTATGTCATCGTTATGACCATCCCCTGCCTGCTCGGGGACCGGTCGGCGGTGCGCTAGGCGGCCGCCGATGTTCTGGCGCGGAGTTCTCGGCTATCTACCCGTCAACGTGGTGCAGGGGGTGGTGGGCTTGCTCACCATCGTTCTGTTCACGCGCGTGCTGGATCCCGCACAATATGGCGTCTACGCCCTGGCCTTCTCGGTCGGCAGCCTGACCCAGACGACCCTGCTGACCTGGACCGAGGCCGCCATGGCCCGGTTCCTGGCCACGCGGATGGAGGACGGCCGCCTCCCGGATCACTTCGCCACCCTGTTCCGCCTGTGGATCGGCGCGGCCGTCGTCGTTCCGCTGGCCTGCGTCGCCGTGCTGCTGACGCCGCTGCACCCGCCCCTGAAGATCGCCGTGGTCGCCGCCCTGGCCTCGGCCCTGGTCAACAGCCTGATGAAGCTGGCCATGGAGCGCCGCCGCGCTGCGGGCGAGGTCTCGGGCGCGGCCTTGCTGGCCGTGGCCCAGACCGCCGGGGGCTTCCTGGTCGGCCTGGCCCTTGCCCTCGCGGGCCTGGGCGGCGCAGCGCCGATCCTGGGCGTCGGCGTCATCTCGGCCGCCTGCGTGCTGCTGGTGCTTCCCGGCGAGCTGAAGCGCATGGCCGGAGGCAAGTTCGATCGAGTCCTCGCCCGCGCCTACGCCGCCTACGGCCTGCCGGTGTCGATGTCGCTGATCCTGGCCCTGGTGCTGGCCAGCACCGACCGCCTGCTGCTGGGCGCTTTCCTCGATGAGGCGACGGTCGGCGTCTATCATGCAGGCTACTCTCTTGGCAGCCGCACCTTGGACGTCGTCTTCATCTGGCTGGGCATGGCCGGGGCTCCGGCCTTGATCTCGGCCCTCGAGCGCGGCGGCCAAGCGGCCCTGACCGAAGCTGCTCGCGAACAGGCCGGCTTCATGACCTTGCTGACCCTGCCCGCCGCGGTCGGCTTGGCCCTGGTCGCCCGTCCCCTCGCCGACCTGATGGTGGGCGAGGCCCTGCGCGACGGGGCCAGCCACGTGACCCCCTGGATCGCCGCCAGCGGCTGGCTGTCAGGCGTGACGACCTATTATCTGCTGCAGGCTTTCACCCTGGCCCGCCGCACGCCGCTGCTGATCCTCAGCATGAGCGCGCCAGCCGCGGCCAACGTGATCCTGAACCTCATCCTCATCCCGCGCCTCGGCCTTGACGGCGCCTTGTGGGCGACGACGGTCAGCTACGGCCTCGGCGCAGTGGCGGCCTGGGCCTTGGGCCGTCGCGCCTGCCCTCTGCCGATCCCATGGGACGTGCTGACCAAGGCCGCCGGCGCCAGCCTCGCCATGGCGGCCTGCGTCTCTGCCCTGCCGTCCCCTGGCGGCCTGCTGGAACTGGTCCTGAAAGCCGGCGCTGGGGCGCTGGTCTATGGCGCGCTGGTGCTCGGCCTCGACGTCGGCGGCCTGCGCGGCAAGCTTTCTGTCATCCTCCGCCGGAGGGCTCACGCTTAATGACCGCACCCATCAACGAGCTTCGCATCGAGAACGCCGCCTGGGCCAAGGCCCTGCCGCGCCTGTCGGTCCTGATCCCGACCTTCCGCGACGATCCGGTCGCCTTGCTCAAGGCCCTGGATGATCCCAGCGCCGGGGCTGAGATCGTGGTCCTCGATGACGGCGGCGGTGATGACGCCCTGGCCGAACGCATCGCCCGCCGGATCGAGAAGCTGCGCGTCCCGGCCCGCTTCGTGCGTTTGTCCAGCAACGAAGGCCGCGCCAAGGGTCGCAACCGCCTGGCCAGCCACGCGCGCGGCGGTCATTTCCTGTTTCTGGACAGCGACATGCTGCCCGACCCGCCGGACTTCCTGAACCGCTGGAGCGCCGTCGCCGACAGCGACGCCCCGGTGGCCTTCGGCGGCTTTACACTGGACCAGACGCCCCAACGCCCCGAACACGCCTTGCACCGGGCCATGGCGCTGAAGAGCGACTGCACGCCCGCTCCCGAGCGCGCCAAGGCGCCGGAGAAGCACGTCTTCACCTCAAACCTCCTGGTCCGGCGCGACGTCTTCGAGACGATCGGCTTCGACGAAGGCTTCTCGGGCTGGGGCTGGGAGGATGTCGAGTGGGCGATGCGGGTCGTGCGCCGGCACCCGATCCTGCATATCGACAACACCGCCACGCATCTGGGCCTGGATCCGGCCCCAGCCATGGCCGCCAAGTACGAGCAGTCGGCCGCCAATTTCGCTCGCGTCGTCCAGAGCCATCGCGACATCGTCAGCGCCTATCCCAGCTATAAGGTCGCCAAGGCCCTGAAACCCGTCCCGTTGCGCGGCCTGTGGCGGCCGATGCTGAAAACGATCGCCCTGGCCGAGGCCGCCCCCGTCCAACTGCGCGCGTTCGCCATGCGACTGTACCGCGCGTCGCTCTATATCGAGGCCGTCTGATGCTGGTCGAATTCGAGAAGGTCGACGCCTACGAGCCGGATCGCACCCTGAAGGGCAAGCTGCGCCGCCGCCTGATCCGCCTGGCCCACCGCCGGCCGGCCAAGGTGGCGCTGGAGCGGCCGATGGTCTCGTTCAGCTTCGACGATGCGCCCGCCACGGCATGCGAGGCCGGCGCCCAGGCGCTGGAAGCGCGCGGCCTGCGCGGCACCTATTACTTCGCCGCCGGCTTGGCCGGGCGCGAGGGCCCGATGGGCCGCTTCGCCACCGGCGCGGACGCGCGCCGTCTGCACAAGGCCGGGCACGAGATCGCCTGCCACACCTTCTCGCACCTCGATTGCGGTCAGTCATCCAAGGCCACGACCCTCGCCGATGTCGACCAGAACGCCGCCAGCTTGGCCGAATGGGGTGCGGGCCAGCCGGTCAGCTTCGCCTATCCGTATGGCGATGTCGGCGCGCCGGCCAAGACGGTCCTCGCCGGTCGCTTCAAGACCCTGCGCGCCCTGCACCACGGCCTGATCGCCACTGGCGCCGACCTGAACCAGGCCCCAGCCGTCGGCATTGAGGGCGAGGATGGCGAGGCGGTGGCCAACAGCTGGCTGGACAAGGCCAAGGCCCGCAAGGCCTGGCTGATCCTCTACACGCACGACGTCGCCGAGGCGCCGTCACAGTGGGGTTGCACGACGGGCGCGCTCGAACGACTGATCGACCGAGCCATGGCGGAGGGTTTCGACGTCGTGACCGTGGCCGAAGGCGCCAAGCGGATCGGGCTCTAGCCTTCTTCCAAGGTCCTGTCGGAGAAGGCCAGCTTGGCCGCCAGGGCCACAAAGATCACCCAACGGAAATCGTTGTAGACGACCGCGATGCTCTCGGTGAAGCTGACCAGGGTGTAGACGACCAGGAACGGGAACGCGAGCAGCGCCCCCCGGCTGCGGAACACCGCCACCAGGGCCAGGGCCATGGTCTGCATGTAGAACAAGCCCCAGGCGCACAGCCCGACCAGGCCGATGCCGATCCACTGCTCTATCCACGAATTGTGGGCGTGCTGCGGGGTGAACTTGGCGTCGTGGACGATCCAGGCCAGAGGCCCCCAGCCGGACTTGTCGCTCCAGACGGCGGCGTATCCATAGCCCAGCCACGGCCGCTCCTCGATCTGGCGCATGGCGGCGGTCCAGATCTGGGTGCGGCCGGTCAGGGTGGCGTCCTTGCCCAGGATGGCGAAGAAGACGTCCGAGGCCAGCAGCAGGAACATCACCAGCAGCAGGAAGCCGGTGACCCCGGCCCAGGTCGCCGCAGCGCTGAAGGCGGGGCCACGCTGGCAGATCCAGACGAAGGCCAGCGCCATCAAGCCTAGCATCAGCGAGGCCAGCGAGGTCTTGGACTGCGACATCAACACTAAGCCGATGGCCAAGCCGGCAAACAGCAGCCAGGTCTTGGCGCGTGCCGGATCCAGCAGGGCCGCCGCGCACAGCAGGCAGCAGCCCAGGGCCATCAGCCCGCCCAGGGAGTTCTTCTCCATCCACAGACCGCGCCACGCCCCAGGGAACAGCTCGGTCATGACGCCGATCGACGGCATGGCGATGCAGATCACGTAGCTGGCGACGATCAGCACACAGAAGGTGATGGCGAAGGCTCGCGCCAGGTCCGTCCAGCGAAAGCGCGAGGCTAGGGTCAGGCCCGAGATCGTGGTGCAACCAACGGCGAAGCCACGGCGGATCGAGACGTCGGGCTGGATCGACCAGGTGATCGAGGCCGCCACGATGCCCATCAGGATGATCAGGAACGGCTGGCGGATCGAGGCCCTGATGAGATTCCAGGGCTTGCCCATGATCAGAAAGAACGACAGGGCGTAGGCCGGCAGGAAGGCCACGCGCAGGATGCCCGAGGCCGACTCGTCGGCCTTCTCGCCGAACAGGGGCAACTGCCAGCCGCCACTGTAGATCAGCAGCATCAGCACGGCCGCGCCCATCGCCAGCAGCGAGGGCTCCAGCGACCGGGCCTGCTCCCGCCCCCAGCCGTCGCTCGGGACGGCGTAGGTCACGGCAGGATCGCCTTCAGGAAGGCGGGCGGCTGGACCGAGACCTTGTTGAAGAACATGCCCGCGCACCGGCCGCCGGCGGCGGTGATGGCGTCGCGCAGCATGGCCGGCTGGCGCACGTCCGGCTGCTCGGCCGAGACAACCAGCACCGTCTGGTCCATGTGCTGGGCCACGGTCGGGCCCGCTTGGGAGCGATCCATCGCCGGACTGTCGACGACGATGATCTCGGCGTGCTTGCGCAGCGCGCGCCAGTAGTCCGCCGACGGGATGACGTGGGCCTGCTGGCGGCCGCGCAGGGCCTCGCGGTTGAAGCGGGCGACCCACAGGCGCGGCCCGCCGACGCTGTGGCCGGTCAGGTACTTAGAATCCGGCCAGACCCCGCCCTCGGCGCGCGGCGCCGGCGGCTGGACGGTGAAGAAGGCCGAGCCGTCGGGCGAGGCTTCGACCGGCGGCCCCAGCGGACCAAAGCGGCTCGGGTCGGCCGAGAGTTCGCGAAACTGGCTTGGGCTGTTCAAATCCAGATCGATCAGCCAGGTCTTGCGGCCAGCGCGGCGCGAGGCGAAGCGGGCGAACTCACGGGCGACGGTCGAGGTCCCCTCGCCCCGCCGCGCCGAGATGAACTGGATGACGTGCGGACGGCCGGCCGGCGGCGCCCCCAGCGCCCCCCACAGCTCCGTCATCTCGACGTTCAAATCCACCATCTACCGAATCGCCGCGTACTGAGAACGTCGCAACTTGCGATATTAACCCTATCGGCGAAAGGCGACGAAACGGCTCACCGCTTGACCCCGGCCGTGGCTAGCACGGGCATGCCCAGGGTGCGCGAAGCGGAGGCCGGCGTCTGCAGGCCCGGGCGCAGGAACATCCGCAGCAGGCCGGCGCACAGAGCGGTGAAGGCCGCGAACATGATCGCCAGCGCCAGAACCGGCTTCTTCAGGCTCTTGCCAGTCGACGGGGCGACGGCGCGCTGAACAATGCGGATATTGTCGCTGCTTTCGGCCGACATCTGCCGCTGAGCCTCGTCCTGCTGCTCCTTGACCGTAAAGTCGCGGACGTTCGACGACAAAACGTCGCGATCGCGCGACAGCTCGTTGAACTGCGGCTCCAGCTGGGCGAGGCGCAGCAGGCGGGTGTTCACGTCGGTCACCTGCTGGGCGTAAGCCGCTTGCGATTGCTGCAAGGCCGCGACCTCGGCCCGCAGGTCGTTGCGCGTGGTGGCCAGGGTTTGCCAGATCGGGTTCGGACCGCTGCGGCGCGCGCCCTCGCCATTGGTGCGGCCGGCGGCGAGACCGGCTTCCAGCTGGGCGATCTGGGCGTTGATGTCCTGCACCGGCCCGGCATTGGGCGTGTAGCGGGCCAGCAGACCCTCGCGGTCCAGCTTCAGCTGGGCCAGCTTGGTCGAGGCCGACATGTCGACGTCGCGATAGAGGATGGCCTCGGCCGGGGTCCGGGCCAGCTCGGCTTCCACGACGGCCAGGCGGCCGGTGCGATCCTGCAGCTGGGCGTCGATCGCATACTTCTGCTGTTCGACCTGGGCCTGCAGCTGGGTCAGGGCCGTCTTCTGGGCGGTGAAGTCGCCGATATCGTTGGTGGTCAGAAACGCCTGGTAGGCGGCGTCGGCCTCGGAAAGCTTCTGCGAAAAGATGTCGCGCTGGCGCTGGAGGATATTGCTGTCGCCGCCGATCAGCAGGCTGCGGCGATAGATCAGGTACTCTTCGAGCAGGGTGTTCAGCACCTTCTCGGCCATCTCCGGGTCATCGTGCTGGTAGCCCAGGCGGATGATCGAATTGTCCGGCGCGGTCTGAATCTTGAGGTTCTTGCCGATGGCGTCGCGCCCCTGGATCATCAGCTTGCGCTTACCCTCCGGCGTTGCGCCGGCGTACTTGGCGGCGGCCTTCGGGAAAATCTTGGCGAAGCCGATCTTGCGGATCACGCGTTCGCGCAGCTCGCCGCTGCCCAGGATCTCGGCTTCGGACTGGATGACTTCGTCGATGTTCGGCACCGCGCCGCGGCCGGCGTCGCCGGCCCGGGGCTCATAGACGTATTCCTGGCCCAGGCGGACGAACAGGCTGGACTCGGCCGTGTAGCTCTTCTTCAGCGTCATCGCGAAGCCGACGCCCAGCACGGCGATCACCAGGAAGACGATCAGCATCAGGAAACGCTCGCGCCACAGCAGGGTGACGAAGTCGGTCGGCGCGTATTTGGGGCGCGCGCCGCCGATCGCCGCCGCCATGCGGGGCGGCGGATCATGAGGCACGCTGGTCCAGGCGCTCGTCGACATGCGAATCCGGGCGGTTCAATCTGTCTCGCACCCTGGGGCGCGCCGTCTTAAGGGTTCGTTACCCATTCCTGTTAAGACTTGTCGCATGCAGATCCGCACGCACTTCATGACGGGCTTGGCCGTGGTCCTGATGGCCGGCGGGATTTCCGCCTGCGGCCATATCGACGCCGAGCCGATCACGCCCGCTCCCAGGCCTAGCGCGAACTTCTCTAATATCGGTTACGCCGACTGGAGCGAGGACGAGCCGTCGTACCGGTTCTATCCTGGCGACGAGGTCGAGGTGACGGTGCCGTCGGCGCCGGAACTGAGCAAGACCGCGACGGTGCAACCCGACGGAAGGATCACCCTGCCTCTGGCCCAGCCCGTGATGGCGGCGGATCGCACGATCGACGAACTGCAGGGCTCGATCAGTCAGGCCTATGCCGGCACGCTGCTGCGGCCGCAGGTCCAGGTCTCGGTCAAATCGACGCAGCCTCTCAAGGTGTTCGTCGGCGGCGAGGTCAAGAACCCCGGTGTGTTCGACATGGCGGGCGACAGCGACGCCCTGCGCGCCGTCATCCAGGCCGGCGGCTTCACCAACGGCGCCAAGCGCAATCAGGTGGTGATCATTCGTCGCGGCCCCGATGGGCGGGCGATGATGCGGACGGCCAACCTGCTGAGGGGTCTGACCAGCCCGGGCGGCGCGGACCTTGTGCCCTTGCGCCGCTTCGACGTCGTCTACGTGCCGCGCAGCGGCGTGTCGGAGACGGGGCTCTTCATGCAGCAGTACTTCCGTGATCTGCTGCCGATCACCTTTAGCTACGCGATCAACGGGAACGTCAACTGACGGACGTTCCCCGTTGGACCGACGGCAGCCTGAACCCGGAAGACCGGGTTCAGCCGTGGGCGAGCCATTCGCGCGCCTGGCGCTGGGCTTCTGCGACGTCTTCGCTGGCCATCTCTTGCGACAGCTCCTTGCGGTAGATCTTGGCTTCGACCGAACCGCGCATGGCGGCCAGGTTGAACAGCATGTGAGCCGACACGTAATCCAGCGGCGCGCCGCCCTGACCGGTCGAGTACAGCAGGCCCATGCGGAACAGTTCGTCGCCGGTGGAGTCGGCGGTGGGCAGCGGCAGCATGGCCACGGCGGCCGGCGGTTCTTGCATCATCATCATGGCTCAGTCTCCTCTCTCAAGCTCGCCCCGGCGTTTTGCCGGATCTGAGCCTGAGAGCAGAAAAGTCCAGAGCCGCTGAACATATAGTTAAATGCGCGAACATCATGAATGCCGCGCTTAGTATACTGGTTATTTAAAGTGATTACTGCGCGTAAACGCCAGTATACAACGCGTTAACGCGCCCTCTGACCAAAGAGGACTCTGCGAGCCTCTTCCGCAGCTTTTCCAGACGCTTGCAGCCCTCCGGACCGCAATTCCGCGCCGAGCTTGAAGCCCTTCTGCACCGCCTCGCGCGCGCCGAGACGCTCGAACCAGCTCCTCACATTGGGGAACTCATCGAGAATGATGCCCTGGTTTTTCCACGGAACAACCCACGGCCAGCTCATGAAGTCGGCGATGGACAATTGGCCGCAGATAAAATCGCGGCCCTCCAGGCGCTTGTTCAGCACCCCATACAGGCGGTGCGTCTCGTTGGTGTAACGCACGACGCCGTAGGCGATCTGGCGCTGGTCGGCGATGATCGAGGGGGCGTACTGGCGGAAATGGTGGGTCTGGCCCGCCATGGGCCCCAGGCCGCCCATCTGCCACATCACCCACTGGTCGATATCGACACGCTCACGCTCGGTCGAGCCGTAGAACTTGCCGGTCTTGCGGCCCAGGTACTGAAGGATCGCGCCGGACTCGAAGATCGAGATCGGCTCGCCGTCAGGACCGTTGGGGTCGACGATGGCCGGCATCCGGTTATTGGGACTGATGGCCAGGAACTCGGGCTTGAACTGCTCGCCTGTCCCGATGTTCACCGGGATCATCTCATAGGGCAGCCCCATCTCCTCCAGGGCGATGGAGACCTTCCAGCCGTTGGGCGTGGGCCAGTAGTGCAGTTCGATCGGACGGCTCATCGGCCTCCCCTCCCCTGTCAGCGTCGTTGTTGCAGAACATGGTCGCAGCGCTTCGCCACGCCAAGGTTCGCACTGCGGAAATCCTGACGGAACGGCTGACTGGACCGTTCAGGCTGGGTTCAGCCGCAAGCGCCCACCGTGCGTTTCAAGGTCGAGGGAAGTTTCTAGGCGGCGCTTCGGCAAGGGCCGCCCGACCACGAGGAGAAGACGAGATGAAACGTCTGCTGCTGACCATCGCCGCCGTGACCTCGGTGGCCGGCCCGCTGGGCCTGACGGCGACCGACGCCGCGGCCCAGGATCGCGGCCGCTGGGAGCACCGCGACCGTGACTGGGATCGCGGTCGCGAGCGGGATTGGGGCCGTGGTCGCGACCGTGATTGGGACCGCGACCGCGGCCACTGGGACAACGGCCGCCATAACGGCTGGGACCGCGGTGATCGCTGGGATCGCGGCCGTCACAACGGCTACTATTATAACAATCGCTGGTCGTACGGCCCGCCGCCGGTCGAATATTACGGCCGCCCGGGCTTCCGCCCCGGCTATTCCGCTTGGCGTCGCGGCGCTTATCTACCCGGCTACTATCGCGACCGCGGCTATGTGGTGCACGATTACTATCGCTATCACCTGCGCCCGCCGCCCCGCGGCTACTATTGGTACCGCACCGGCAATGACTACGTGCTGGCCGCCATCGCGACCGGCCTGATCTTCGACGTCATCGCCAATCACTAGACCTGACTGTCCCTGTACGGTCGAAGACGGCGTCCTGGCTTTGCCTGGGGCGCCGTTTTACCGCCACACCCGCCGCAACCTCGCCGCGTATGAGGCCACAACGCCCGATTGCGAAGTCATTTCGACCGCATTGCCAAGCCAGCGTTGGCTTCGCGTCACACTCCGACGTTGAAGCAACATGGTCCCCACCCGATGAAGACCCTGCGCATCACCACCGCCGCGCTCACTCTGGCCGCCGTCGCTTACGCCGGATCGGCCCTGGCCCAGACGACGGCGCCGCAGACCACGCCGTCCGATCCCCAGCCGAGCATGACCACGCCGGCTCCGACGACGGCGACTCCGCCGACTTCGGATCCGTCGACCCAGGCCGCCCCGCCTACCTCCGAGACCGCCGCTCCGGCCGACAGCGCCGGCACGCCGAGCTCGGCCACGGCCCCCTCAACCGACGAGCAAACTGCTCCGACGGCCGGCGACAAGGCCGAGAAGAAGGGCAAGAAGCACAAGAAGCACGCCGACGACCCGGCCGCGCCCAACTAAGTCCAACGGGCCAGCCCAATAAGAAAAGTTCGCATCAACGAAGAAGGGCCCGCGGTTTTCGCCGCGGGCCCTCGTCGTTTCTAGCCTTCGACGCCGAGCTTCTTGCGGAGGAGCTCGTTGACTGTACCCGGATTGGCCTTGCCGCCGGTGGCCTTCATCACCTGGCCCACGAACCAGCCGAGAGCCTGCGGCTTTTCCTTCACCGCCTCGGCCTTGTCCGGATTGCCCGCGATCAAGTCGTCGATGGCCTTCTCGATGGCGCCGGTGTCGTTGATCTGCACCAGGCCGCGCTTCTCGACGATCTCGGCGGGACGGCCCTCGCCGGCCCACATGTGCTCGAAGACCTCCTTGGCGATCTTCGACGAGATCGTGCCGTTCTCGATCAGCTCGACCAACTGGGCGATGTCGGCGTGCGGCAGCGGCGAGTTCGAGAACTCGGTCCCGGCGGCCGACAGCTTGGCCAGCAGCTCGTTGGTCACCCAGTTGGCGACCAGCTTGGCGTCGCGGCCCTTCGCGGCGGCCTCGAAATAGTCCGCCCGATCGGCGTCGATGATCAGCACGCCGGCGTCGTAGGCCGAGAGGCCATACTGGCTCTGCAGGCGCGCCTTCTTGGCGTCCGGCAGCTCCGGCAGGGTCTCCTCGATCTGCTTCACCCAGGCCGCGTCCAGCACCAGCGGCAGCAGGTCCGGGTCCGGGAAGTAGCGGTAGTCGTGCGCCTCTTCCTTGCTGCGCATCGACCGGGTCTCGCCCTTGTTCGGGTCGAACAGGCGGGTCTCCTGGTCGATCGTCCCGCCATCCTCCAGGATCTCGATCTGGCGGCGGGCCTCGTACTCGATGGCCTGCTGGATGTAGCGGTACGAGTTGACGTTTTTGATCTCGCAGCGCGTGCCCAGGTGCTTGAAGCTGCCGGTCTCGCGGAACTTCTCGTAGTCGCCGGGCCGGCAGACCGAGACGTTCACGTCGGCGCGCAGGTTGCCCTTCTCCATGTCGCCGTCGCAGGTGCCCAGGTAGACGAGGATGGTGCGCAGCTTCTTGACGTAGGCGGCCGCCTCTTCCGAGGTGCGCATGTCGGGCTTGGAGACGATCTCCATCAGCGCCGTGCCCGCGCGGTTCAGGTCGACATAGGTCGCGTTCGGATCCTGGTCGTGCAGCGACTTGCCCGCGTCCTGTTCCAGGTGCAGGCGTTCGATGCGCACGTCGAAGGTCGTGCCGTCGTCGCGCTCGACGGTGACGACGCCCTCGCCGACGATCGGCTGGTCGAATTGGCTGATCTGATAGCCCTGCGGCAGGTCCGGATAGAAGTAGTTCTTCCGGTCGAAGCGGCTCTTCAGGTTGATCTGCGCCTTCAGGCCCAGCCCCGTCTTCACCGCCTGCTCGACGCAGAACCGGTTCAGCACCGGCAACATGCCCGGCATGGCCGCGTCCACGAGGCTGACCTGCTCGTTCGGACCCGCGCCGAAGCCGACGGCGGCGCCGGAGAAGAGCTTGGACTTGCTGGCGACCTGGGCGTGGACCTCGAGGCCGAGGACGATTTCCCAGGGGCCGGTGCGGCCTTGGATCGTTTTGGAATCTTGCGTCATGGCCGTCTCTCTACATCAAGCGGGCTAGGCCGGAAAAGCTCTAGGACGCTGACGGCGGGGTTCTTCGCAGGCCACGCGTCTCAAGGCTTTGAAGCTTTTGGGAGGAAGCAAAGCCGTTCGTTTTCAGTTTTTCCTGAATAAGGCGGGATTGAGTCAAATCCGGCGCCATTACGGGGCAAGGGAACCGCTGAGTTATCGCGTCGTTCATTTTCTCGAACAGCTCACCTACGGAGGTAGAAATGCCCACCGCTTACACTACCCGCCCCGCTCTTAATTTCGACGCCCCGGAACCGACTGTCGCGGCCGATCCGAATGCTTCGGCTCTGTTTCCTAGCCAGCCGGTCTATGCTCGCACGCCGAAGAAGAAGGCGTCGAACAACCTGCCGCTGCTGGTCGGCGTCCCCGTCCTGGCCGTCGCAGCCGGCGCCCTGATCTGGGGCATGACCGCCAACCGCGCCGAAGCGCCGACCGATCCGCAGTCGATGAAGGTCGCCGCCGCCGAGAGCCCTGCGCCTCTGACGCCGCCGCTCGCCCCCGAGGCCACGCCGGCTCCGATCCCGCAGCCGACCGAGATCGCCTCGAACGAGGCCTCCGCCCCGGCCCCGGTCGCCCGTTCGACCACGCCGCGCGCTTCGACCCCAGCTCGACCGGCCGCCCGTCGCGCCGCGCCGGTCGAGGCTAGCGCCCCGGCCGCCGAAGACGCCTCGGCCAATGTCAGCGCCACCGTTCCGGCCGCGCCGCCGACCGTGAGCGCCGCCCCGGCCCCCGCGGTCGCAGAACCGGCCCCGCTGGTCATTCCGCCGCCGGCCGCTCCGGCCGCCGCTGAACCGGCCTCGCCGATGTAATCTCGGGATCCCACACCCCGAACGAAGAAGGGCGGCTCCACCGGAGCCGCCCTTTTTACTTTACCACCACTTCTCGGCCTTGGCCGTGAAGCCGGCGGCCTTCTCGACCGCCCCGGCGACCGAGAACACCGTCGCCTCGTCCAGCGGTTTACCGATGATCTGCAGGCCCAGCGGCAGACCGTTGGCGTCGAGGCCGGCCGGCAACGACAGGCCCGGCAGGCCCGCCAGGTTCGTCGTCACCGTGAAGACGTCGTTCAGGTACATGGCGATGGGGTCGTTGCTGTTCTCGCCGAGGCCGAACGCCGCCGAGGGCGCTGTCGGGCTCAGGATCGCATCGACCTTCGTCCAGGCGTTGTCGAAGTCCTCGGCGATGCGGCGACGCACCTTAAGGGCCTTCAGGTAGTAGGCGTCGTAGTAGCCCGCCGACAGCACATAGGTGCCGATCAGGATGCGACGCTTGACCTCGTCGCCGAAGCCCGCGGCGCGGGTGTTCTCGTAGATCTCGGTGAGATTGGCGCCGTCCTCGCGCAGGCCGTAGCGCATGCCGTCATAGCGGGCCAGGTTCGACGAAGCCTCGGCCGGGGCCACGATGTAGTAGGCCGGGAGAGCGTACTTGGTGTGCGGCAGGCTGATGTCGACGATCTCGCAGCCGGCCTCCTTCAGCCAGGCGATGCCATCCTGCCAGAGCTTCTCGATCTCGGCCGGCATGTTGTCGACGCGGTATTCCTTGGGAATGCCGATCTTCAGGCCCTTCACCGACTTGCCCACGAACTGGGTGAAGTCCGGCACGGGGATATCCAGGCTGGTCGAGTCCTTGGGATCGTGGCCCGACATCGACGTCAGCAGCAGGGCCGCATCCTCGACGGTCTTGGCGATCGGTCCGGCCTGGTCCAGCGAGCTGGCGAAGGCCACGACGCCCCAGCGCGAGCAGCGGCCGTAGGTCGGCTTGATCCCGACCGTGCCGGTGAAGGCGGCCGGCTGGCGGATCGAGCCGCCGGTGTCGGTGGCCGTGGCGCCCAGGCACAGGTCCGCGGCGACGGCGGCGGCCGAACCGCCCGACGAACCGCCCGGGGTCAGGGCCTTGTTCGAGCCCTTGGCGCGCCAGGGGTTGGTCACCGGGCCGAAGTAGCTGGTCTCGTTCGACGAGCCCATGGCGAACTGGTCCAGGTTCAGCTTGCCCAGCATCACCGCGCCGTCGCGCCACAGCTGGCTGGTGACGGTCGACTCGTAGGTCGGCGTGAAGTTCTCGAGGATCTTCGAGCAGGCCGTGGTGCGCACGCCCTCGGTGCAGAACAGATCCTTCACGCCCAGCGGCGCCCCTTCCAGCGGGCCGGCCTCGCCCAGCGCCCGGCGGGCGTCGGACTTGGCGGCCATGTCCAGGGCCTTTTCCGGGGTCTCCAGGATGTAGGCGTTCAGGCCGCGGGCGGCCTCGACGGCCTCGACATGGGCCTTGGTCAGTTCGACGGAGGTGAACTCGCGCTTGGCCAGGCCGTCGAGAGCGGCGGCCAGGGTCAGCTTCGTCAGAGCCTTCGTGTCTTGGGCGCTCATTATTCGACCACCTTCGGCACGACGAAGAAGTTGTTCACGGACTTGGGCGCGTTGGCGGTCACGCGAGCCGGATCCCCGCCCATGGTGACGACGTCGTCGCGCATCGGCAGACCAGCGGCCACGACGCTGGTCAGCGGCTCGACGCCGTCGGTGTCGACCTCGGCCAGCTGCTCGATCCAGGTCATGATGCCGTTGAGCTCGTTAGCCAGGGCCTCGATGCGCTCTTCGGGTTCGGCGATGCGGGCGAGCCGGGCGACCTTCCGCACCGTGGCGGCGTCAATGGCCATGGGGATCTCCTGAAATTCGAACGCGTCGGTTACTAGGCCACACGCGAGGTTTCAAGCGGCGCGGCGCCTGATAAGGAGAGCCATGCCCGTTCTCGACATCGAAGACTTCGCCGCCGCCCTGCCCCAGTACGCCCCGATCGTGGGCCTGGATCCCGGCGAGAAGACCATCGGGGTGGCGGTCTCGGACGTCACCCGCACCGTCGCCAGCCCGCTGGCCCTGATCGAAAAGACCAAGTTCACGAAGGACGCCGAGACCCTGTTCAAGCTGATGGACAGCCGGGGCGCGGTCGGTGTCGTCGTCGGCCTGCCGATGAACATGGACGGCACTGAAGGCGTGCGGTGCCAGAGCAATCGGGCTCTGGCGCGGAATCTGCTGCGCCTCAAGCCCGACCTGCCCATCACCTTCTGGGACGAGCGCCTGTCGACGGCGGCTGTGACGCGGGTTCTCATTGATGAGCATGATGTTTCGCGAAAGCGGCGGGACGAGGTCGTGGATAAGATGGCGGCGGGCTGGATCCTGCAGGGCGCGCTGGAACGGCTGCGGGGGTTGTAGTCCTGTTACTTGCCCCCTCCGCGCCTGCGGCGCTCCTCCCCCGGAGGGGGAAGAAAGTGCGCGCTCCCTTCTGCCCCCTCCGGGGGCGGACGACCGCGAAGCGGTCAGGTGGGGGCAAGTAAGGTCGACTTCACGCGGCGGCCCGCTGAAGGGATGGAAAGGGACGCGGAGCGCCGGACGTTCGTCCGGAAGAAGTTGATAAAATACCGTTTCGACGAAGCCCGAACGCTCCGCGCGACCGTTATTCGCCAGCGTCCCGTCAGGTGGCCCTGTTCAGGCCTTACCGGGACCTGGAGTTCGCCGCTTCCAGCAACTCCAGCGGTCGAAGAGGACGAGCCACTACAGGCTAAGACACATCCTTCTGCCTTCAACCACGCCGACGGCGGGCGGGTGAGCCCAGCAAGCCCATCCCCGGACCGTCCGAGTATCCCCCTCGGACCTGTCCCCGCTCGATCGCCCCCCGCCGCCGCAAATGGTCGCTGGCCATGCGCCCTTTCCTCGCGACGAGGTGAAGAGAGAATACGGGCGGTTTCAACGCGGATGACAGAGCGGGGCGTAAAAGTGGGAAGTGGTTGAAATCGCTGGGTTCGATTCCGGATACGCGGATCACAGAGCGCCGCGAACGCTCGTACTTGCCCCCTCCGCGCCTGCGGCGCTCCTCCCCCGGAGGGGGAAGAAGGGGCGCGTTTCCTTCTGCCCCTTTTGCGGGCGGACGACCTGCGAAGCAGGTCAGGTGGGGGCCTGCAGCGGTGGCCGATTGCCATCGGCATGACATCCTCCACAGAGCGTTTGCCCTCCTAACCTTCCCTTCCCTCTCAAACCCGCCTATGACGCGGGCTCATGACGGCTTCAGCCCATGACCCCGCCCGCGCGGCTATCGATGCGATCCGCGCCCGCGTTTTCGCCTTTCCCAAGCGCCATTTCCTGTCCGCCGGCGACCTGAACGCGCCCCAGGCGACCGACCTGCTGGACCTGGCCGAGGCCTTCGTGGCCCTGAACCGGCAGACGTCCAAGACCCTGGACATCCTCAAGGGTCGGACGCTGATGAACCTGTTCTTCGAGAACAGCACCCGCACCCAGAGTTCGTTCGAGCTGGCCGGCAAGCGGCTGGGCGCCGACGTCGTCAACATGAACCCCAAGACCTCGTCGGTCGCCAAGGGCGAGACCCTGATCGACACAGCGGTGACGCTGAACGCCATGCGCCCCGACCTGCTGGTGATCCGACACGCCTCTTCGGGCGCGGCCAGCTTGCTCAGCCAGAAGGTCAGCGGCCACGTCGTCAACGCCGGCGACGGCCAGCACGAGCACCCGACCCAGGCGCTCCTCGACGCCCTGTCTATCCGCCGCGCCTTCGGCCGCGTGTCGGGCCTGACCGTGGCGATCTGCGGCGACGTGCTGCACAGCCGCGTGGCGCGCTCGAACGTCGCTCTGCTGCACACCCTGGGCGCCAGCGTGCGCCTGGTCGGCCCGCCCACCCTGATGCCGGCTCAGGCCGAGCGCTGGGGGGTCACCGTCCATCACGACATGAAGTCGGGCCTGGCCGGCGCCGACGTCGTCATGATGCTGCGCCTGCAGCTGGAGCGAATGCAGGGCGCCTTCGTGCCCTCGACCCGCGAATACTTCCGCTTCTATGGGCTGGACCGCGAGAAGCTGTCGCGCGCCGCGCCGGGGGCCAAGGTCATGCACCCGGGCCCGATGAACCGGGGCGTCGAGATCGACAGCGACGTCGCCGACGATCCGGCCGTCAGCCTGATCCAGGACCAGGTCGAGATGGGCGTCGCCGCCCGCATGGCGGTGCTGACCAGCCTCGCCGCCCGCCTGGAGGGCAAGCAATGAGCAAGTCGCCCGCCTCCCAGCCGCTGGCCTTCGTCAACGCCCGCCTGGTCGACCCGGAAAGCGGCTATGACGGCCCCGGCGGCGTCATCGTCTCGGAAGGCGTCATCGCCGACGTCGCCAAGGGCCGCGAGTTTGGCAAGCTGTCCAAGGCCGTGCGGGTCGTCGACTGCGGCGGCGCCCTGCTGGCGCCCGGCCTGATCGACCTGCGCGTCCGCACCGGCGAGCCCGGGGCCGAGACCAAGGAAACCCTGGCCAGCGCCGCCAAGGCCGCCGCGGCCGGCGGCGTCACCTCGTTCGTGGTCCAGCCGGACACGGCCCCGGCCATCGACGATCCCAGCGTCGTCGACTTCATCCTGCGCCGGGCGCGCGACATCGACAGCGCTCGGATTCTGGTGGCCGGGGCGGCGACCCGCGGCTTGAAGGGCGAGCAGATGGCCGAGATCGGCCTGATGCGCGAGGCCGGCTGCGTCTATGTCACCGACGCGGGCAAGCCGATCGTCGACAGCAAGGTCATGCAGCGCGTCCTGACCTATGCGAAAGGTTTCGACGCCCTGCTGGCCCACCGCCCGATGGATCCCTGGCTGGCCAAGGGCGGCGCGGCGACGGGCGGCGAGTTCGCCGGCCGCATGGGCTTGCCTTCGATCTCGCCGATGGCCGAGCGGATCATGCTGGAGCGCGACGTCGCCCTGCTGGAAGCCACGGGCGGCAAGCTGCTGGTCGACCAGATCACCTCGGCCCAGGCGCTGGAGACACTGGATCGCGCCAAGAAGAAGGGCCTGAGGATCAGCGCCTCGGTGTCGATCAACCACCTGTCCTTCAACGAGCTGGACATCGGCGACTACCGCACCTTCGCCAAGCTGAACCCGCCCCTGCGCGGCGAGGACGACCGCCAGGCGCTGATCGAGGCCCTGGCGAACGGACTGATTGACGTCGTCGTCTCCTCGCACAGCCCGGCGCCCGCCGAGGACAAGCGTCTGCCGTTCGATGAGGCCGCGCCCGGCGCGGTGGGCCTGGAAACCCTGCTGCCCGCCCTGCTGAGCCTCTATCACGACGAGCGCATCGCCCTCATCGACCTGATCCGCGCCGTCACCCTGGCGCCGGCCGAGCTGCTGGGCCTGCGCGGCGGCCGCATCGCGCCGGGAGCGCCGGCGGACCTGGTGCTGTGCGACATCGACGCCCCGCTGATCGTCGACGCCGCGCGGCTACTGTCGAAATCCAAGAACTCCCCGTTCGACGGGCGGAGGCTGCAGGGCCAGGTGCTGATGACCGTGGTGGATGGACGGGTCGTGCACCGGGCGGAGGGGTGAGACCGTGGAAGAGCGCGGCGCGAATGTCGAACCGGCCCCGCCGCGTAGCTTCTTCTGGCGTACGTTCTGGATCTACGCGGGCTTCGGGCCGCCGATCGGCTCAACAGTCGGGTTGCTCCTTTATATGGTCCCCCTGATCGACGCCCGCACACGCGACGCCTTTACGTTCACTTTCGAGGGCATGATCAGCATCGTCTTCACCGGCTATCTGGTGGGCTTGATCGTTGGCGGTCTCCCCGCTGCCCTGACCGGTCTTGCCGCCGCCCGCCTGCACTATGACGGTGAGCCAATCTGGCGCGCGGTTGCGCTCGGAATCGGTCTCGGTGCGCTGACATCCTTGGCGTGGTGGATGACGCTAAACGGCTTTCACGCGCCGACCGTCGAGGTCCTCGTTTCGGTAACGGCCATTGGAGCCTTTGCCGGAGCGGTATGCGCCCTGATACAACGAAACAAATCAACACCTCGTCGCAACGGTTGAGTTTGCAACGAGCTCGCCTTAGGGTCGATCCGTGCAAGATCTCGCCGCCATCACCTATCTGACGCTCGCCATCACCGTGGTCGGCGGCTACCTGCTGGGGTCGATCCCCTTCGGGCTGATCGCCACGCGCCTGGGCGGGGCCGGCGACATCCGGCAGATCGGCTCGGGCAATATCGGCGCGACCAACGTGCTGCGCTCGGGCCGCAAGGACCTGGCCCTGATCACCTTGCTGGGCGACGCCGGCAAGGGTGTGGTCGCCGTGCTGCTGGCCCGCTTCCTGACCCACGGCAATCCGGCGATCATCGCCCTGGCCGGCGGGGCGGCGTTCCTGGGCCACCTGTTCCCGGTCTGGCTGAAGTTCAAGGGCGGCAAGGGCGTGGCCACCTTCTACGGCGTGCTGCTCAGCGCCTGCTGGCCGGTCGGCGTGCTGGCCGCGATCACTTGGCTGGCCATGGCGGCCCTGTTCCGCATCAGCTCGCTGGCGGCCCTGACCGCCGCCGTCCTGGCCGCGCCGTTCGCCCTGGCCACCGACCAGCCCTATCCGATGCTGGGCCTTTGCCTGTTCATGGCGGTGCTGATCTTCATCCGCCACCGCGAGAACATCGCCCGCCTGCTGAAGGGCCAGGAGCCCCGCATCGGCAAAAAGAAGGACGCCGAGGCGCCGCCTCCCGTCAGCGAAGCCCCGTGACGTCGGGCCGGCTCTCGGACGTCCAGCGCTTCGCCTGGCTGCGCCTGGCGCGCACCGAGACCGTCGGCCCCGTCGCCTTCGAGCACCTGATCGCCCGCTACGGCACGCCCGAGCGGGCGCTGTCGGCCCTGCCCGACCTCTCCCGACGCGGCGGCCGCGCCGTTCCGCTGTCCCTGCCGCCGCGCGAGGCGATCGAGCAGGAGCTGGAGGCCGGCGCCAGGCTGGGCGCGCGCCTGCTGTGCGGCGGCGAGCCCGACTTTCCGCCCCGTCTGGCGGCCCTGGATCCGCCACCGCCGGTGCTGTGGGCCCTGGGCCGCGCCGAACTGCTGTCCGAGCCCAGCCTGGCCATCGTCGGCGCCCGCATCGCCTCGGCCGCCGGCCAGCGCTTCGCCCGCCAGCTGGCGACGGACTTGGGGACCGCCGGCTATGTCGTGGTCTCGGGCATGGCGCGCGGCATCGACGGCGCGGCGCACGAGGGCTCGCTCCCCACCGGCGCGGTCGCCGTGCTGGGCGGCGGGGTCGGCGACATCTATCCGCCCGAACACGACCGGCTGCACGCGCGCCTGGCCGCCGAGGGCTGCGTCGTCTCCGAGAGCGCGCCCGACCGCCGCGCCCAGGCCAAGGACTTCCCGCGCCGCAACCGCATCATCTCGGGCCTGTCTCTGGGCGTGATCGTGGTCGAGGCCGAGCTGAAGTCCGGCTCGCTGATCACCGCGCGTCTGGCCGCCGAGCAGGGCCGCGACGTCTTCGCCGTGCCCGGCTCGCCGCTGGACCCGCGCTCGAGGGGCGCGAACGACCTGATCCGCCAGGGCGCGATCCTGTGCGAAGGGGCCGAAGACGTGCTGCGCGCGCTGTCGGGCCAGGCGCACCTGCGTGAACGCGAGCGTGTCTATGAAGCTCAGCCCGATATCGACATCGACCACGACGCCCTGCGCGAACGCGTCGCCGCCCTGCTCTCGCCCGCGCCGATTTCGCGCAACGACCTGGTCCGCGCCGCCGCCGCGCCGGCCTCGGCGGTGATGGCCGCCCTGGTCGAGCTCAGCCTGGCGGGCCGGGCGGACCTGCTGGACGGCGGCATGGTGGCGGGGCTCTAACCCCCGCTCCGGCGCGCGCCCTTGGCGAACAGCAGGTCCGACCATCGCCAATGGCCGCCGCCCAGGGCGAAGCGGGCGCCGCCCGGTCCGTCGTTCAGCGAAATCAGCACCAGCCCGCGCACAGGCTCGGCCCGGCAGGCGGCGGGCGCAAAGGCGACCTCCATCATGATCATCTCGCGCAGACCCGCCAGGCCGTCGCCCTCCTCGCCGGTCGTGCGCTGCCAGTCGCCGCTCCAGACCAGGGGCGCGCGACCGGCGTTCACGGTGGCGCTGTGGGCCCGCATCAGCGAGGCGCGGGCGCGGGGATTCTTGCGCAGCCCCTCCTGCAGCAGCCGGACCATGTCGCAGCCCGCGCCGCCGCCACCGCCGCCCGCTCCAGAGCCGGCGGTGGCCGCCCCCATCAGCTCGGACTCGCCCAGGCCCATCACGGGGCTGGGGCCGGGATTGCGGCTGGCGGGCAGCGGCGTCACGTCCTTGGGCGGCGTCGTCTTGGTCACGCGAAGCGGCGAGCGCGGCGCGGCCCTGGCCTTGTCCTTGGGCTTTTCGGGCGACGGCGGCTTGGCCGGCGCCTTCACCGGCGACTTGGGCGCCTCGTGCGGCGCGGGCGGCGGCGGAGGGGGTGGCGGCGGCGGTGGCGGCGGCGGCGGATCCACCAGCGAGACCATGACCGACCGCGGCTCGGGCGCCGGCGGCGTCGCCTGGGCGGCGAACAGCACCGCCACGGCGGCGACATGGGCGGCCACGCTCACGACCAGGGCTGCGCTCTTCCCGCCGCGTCGTCTCCAGTGCGCCATCAGTCCGCCACGTCACAGGCCGAAGCGCCGGCCCAGGACGCGACTTAGGCCATGGCCGCGCGTCAGGATCGTGGCGATTGGTCTAGCTTGGAAGGCGGAGGATCAGACCGACAGATCGACCAGCAGGCCGGTCCCGGCGGCCGGGGCGGCGCGCACGGCCTGCTTTAGCCGATCGGCGATTTCCGCGCGTTCGGCGTTGGAGGTCACGGCCTTGATGGGCTGGATCGGCGAGACATAGGCCTCGGTGGCGATCCGGTTGACGGTGAGGTCCATCGGCATTCAGTCACAAAACGACGCCCTGACATTGCCACAACGGTCTTAACAAGCGGCTAAGCGCGGCCGTTTCACAGGGCCTGCGTTGACAGACCCCTAGTGAAGCCCCCACTTTCCCGGCGCTCGCCTCCAGGGCGATCCGCCTTTCAAGCCCAGAGTCAGAATGAACGTCGTCGTCGTCGAGAGCCCGGCCAAGGCCAAGACCATCAACAAGTACCTCGGGTCCGACTACACGGTTCTCGCCTCGT
>Ga0209050_1001226_pt1 | contig 29774 bp, 28 predicted proteins | sample Araplavi_mTSA_r2_FD_184276 | JGI IMG/M metagenome (GOLD analysis project Ga0209050, IMG submission 184276) | Arabidopsis root microbial communities from North Carolina, USA - plate scrape MF_Cvi_mTSA_r2 (SPAdes) (version 2) | ecosystem: Host-associated > Plants > Roots > Endosphere | place: USA... | reverse complement strand
CAATCCGAAAGTCATCATCCTCGATGAGCCGACCCGAGGCATCGACATGGGCGCACGCGCGGCGATTTACGAGCTGATCATCAATCTGGCTAAAACCGGGGTGTCAGTGATTGTCGTCAGTTCCGACCTGGAGGAAGTCATCGGTCTCTCCCATCGGGTCATGGTCATGGCGCGCGGCTGTTCCCAGGGCATTCTGCATCGGCCGCAGATTGCCCCCGACAGCATCATGACCCTGGCCACCGCTTGATGACGGGCATTAATCGAGGAGGATCAAACATGTCGAACCCGTACCAGGCGCTGCCGTATCGGCCCTTTGCCGAACTGCTGGATTTGTCCGGAAAAACCGCCGTCGTCACCGGCGGCAGCAACGGCATCGGCTTCGCCATCAGTCGGCGCCTGGCCGAAGCAGGGGCCAATGTACTGATCGGCAGTCTGGCGCCGGAGCGCAGCGGCGAACTGATCGAGGCCGGTTTCGCCGTGGACTTTCACGCCACCGATGTCAGTCGTCCGAGTGACATTCAAGGGTTGGCGGACACCGCGATCGAACGTTTCGGTGGCCTGGATATCTGGGTCAATAACGCTGGCGTCTACCCGCTCCAGGCGGTTGATGACATCGATGCGGGTTTCTGGGACGCAGTCCACGCGATCAATACGCGGGCGGTGTTTCTGGGCGCTCAGGCCGCACAACGACAAATGCGCCGGCAGAAAAGCGCCGGGGCGATCGTCAATCTGTCGTCGATTTGCGCTCACCGACCCATGGCCAATCACTGCACCTATGACGCTTCAAAGGGCGCGGTTCTGGCCATGACCCGGAGCCTGGCGAAGGACTTGAGTGCCTTCAACATTCGGGTCAATTCGATCTCGCCGGGCTTGACCGCGACGCCGGGCAACCTGGAGCCGGAACTGCTCGAACAGCACAGGCAGAACAACGTGCTGGGCAACATCGCCCTGGGTCGGGCGGCCGAGCCCTGGGAGATCGCCGATGCCGTGCTGTTCCTGGTTTCGCCGCTGTCGTCCTATGTGACGGGCATCGATTTGCTGGTGGACGGCGGCTGGTTGCTGCACGGAAGTTGAAGCACAAACAAAGCATTTGAGGGTGAGTTGTACGCGCTGAAGTCACGCGTCAATTGCCCCGGATATTTAACCCATTCCTTGAACGTTGCGACTTGCAGCGCGGGCACTGGCACGCCTGCGAAACGAGCGCTCGTCATGAAAACGGTGTGCAGCGAAAACAGTTTCGCAGTGCACCGGTCACTGAAAACAGCAGGAGAACGACATGAAACTCGCCATGTTCATGCAGCCACTTCATCACAAGGGCTGGGACTATCACGAGATGTACGATCAGGACATCGCGTGTGCCGTCCATGCCGACAGCGTCGGTTTTGATGAGCTTTGGGTCGGTGAACATACCTCACAGCGCACCGAGCCGATTACCAATGCGCTGCAATTTCTGTCCACCCTGATTCCGCTCACCCAACGCATGAAACTGTGCACCGGTGTGCTGAATCTTCCGCACCATTTCCCGGCGCGAATCGCCGCCGATGCCGCGATGTTCGACCACATGTCCAAGGGACGTTTCATCATGGGCATCGGCCCGGGTGGGCTGGCTTCCGACTTCGAGGTGTACGGCAGCAACGGCAAGGACCGTGGGCAGATGATGGTGGAGTGCTACGAGATGATCCGTGCGATCTGGAACTCGGGCGCGCCCTATGATTTTTCCTCGCAGCACTACCAGGTCAGCCTCAAGGAATCGGTGCACCACGAACTGGAGATCGGCTACATGCCGACGCCTTTCCAGAAGCCGTTTCCACGGGTGGCAACCACGGCCATGAGTCCGTTTTCCGGCACTGCAAAACTCGCGGGCGCCAAGGATTGGGACCTGATGTCCGCCAATTTCAACCCGACAGCAACGGTGGCTTCCCATTGGCTGGCTTACTGTCAGGGCGCGGAAAGTGCCGGGATCAAGGCCGATGCCAATAATTGGCGAGTGGCCCGATCGGTGTTCGTTGCCGACTCCCAGGCCCAGGCCGAAGACTATCTGGCGCAAGAGAGCTGCACGCTGCGGCGCTACTTCGACTACATGATCGATAACCTGGCCACCAACCATTACACCAAGATCTTCAAGACCCGCCCCGACATGACCGACGAGGAAGTGACGGTCGACCACTGCATCAAGGAAATGGTGATTTACGGCGACGTCAATTCCGTCACCGAGCAACTGGTCGCGTTCAGTGAGCAGACCGGGCCGTTCGGCACCTTGATGACCACCTTCCACGAGTGGGACGACGAAGCGCTGTGGCGGCGCTCGATGCAGTTGACCGCGCAGCAGGTCATGCCGCGCCTCAACGACTACATGACGCCACGCTTGAAAGCGCAGTAATCGCCCGATTGCGCTGGGCTTATGTGCGGCCGCGTCGCGGATGCGGCCGAAACTCTGGTATTGCGCCTGGACACGACATATGACTGATTTGACGAATTTCCGCGAAAGCGCGGATCACGCTTTTGAACTGACCGAGAACGAATTGTCTCGACTGCGAGAGAAAGCCCAGTTCATTCGCCTGGAAACCATCCGGTTGATCGAGATCGCCAAGGTCGGCCACTACACCTCAGTGTTCTCTGCCGCCGAGTTGTTCGCCGCGTTGTATTACGACGTGATGGACCTGCGGTTCGCCGAGCCAAAATGGCCCGACCGTGACCGTTTCATGATGGGTAAGGGGCATGCGGCCGTCGGGTTGTTTCCAGTGTTGGTGGAGTGGGGCTTCTTCGCCAAAGAAATCCTCGACAACTACACGCGTCTCGGTAATCCCCTGGGCGACCACCCTGATATGCGCAAAGTCCCCGGTGTGGATTTCTCTTCCGGTTCCATCGGTCATGCCCTGTCCGGCGGCTTGGGCATGGCCCTGGCCGGGCGGATGCTGGGCAAGTCGTTCACCACTTACGTGATGCTCGGCGACGGGGAAATGCAGGAAGGGCAAGTGTGGGAGGCGGCACTGTCGGCGGCCCACCACAAGACTGCAAACCTGGTGGCTATCATCGACCGCAATGGCTATCAGCTCGACGGTAATGTCGATGATGTCATCGGTATCGAGCCGTTGGCGGACAAGTGGATTGCTTTCGGTTGGGAGACCCACGTGGTGGATGGCCATGATCTCGCTGCAGTCACCAGCCTGTTGCGACGTCTCAAAGCCGACACGACGCGCACGCAGCCGGTGTGCGTCATCGCCAATACGGTCAAAGGCAAAGGGGTTTCCTACATGGAAACCGAGCCGGGTTGGCACCTGGGGTATCTCGATCCCGAAGATGCGCAACGTGCTATCGACGAAATCAAAAGCAAGGTGATCTAACTCATGAATACCGCACCTCTGTCGAACAACTCCTGGCAGTACCGGGAACTGAACAGCCAGACACCGAGCTTGAATGCCTTGTCGGATGCCTTGATTGAACTGGTCGAACGGGGCGAGCCAATCGTTGCCGGTACCGCCGACCTTCAGTACTCCAACGGCCTCTCTAAATTTGCCGAACTGCATCCAGAGAAATTCGTGCAGTTCGGTATTTCCGAACAGAACATGGTGTCTGCCGCGGCCGGGATGGCCGCAGTAGGCATGAAGCCGTTCGTAGCGACCTTCGCGTCCTTCCTGCCATTGCTGTGCTGCGAGCAGATCCGTATGGACGTCGCGTATTCAGCCTTGCCGGTGCGCCTGATCGGCCACCATGCCGGAATTTCACTGGGCTTCTACGGTACCTCGCACCACGCCACCGAGGACCTGGCGATCATGCGTTCGATTGCCGATATCACGGTGGTTGCGCCAGCCGATGGCAATCAGCTCAAGGCGGCGATCCTGGCTTCGGCCAACTACCCGCAACCGATCTACTTCCGCATCCAGCGCGGGCGGGATCCGGTGGTGTATGAAACCGTTCCGGACTTTGTCTTTGGCAAGGCAACCGTGCACCTGACGGGCGATGAACTGACCATCATCGCGACCGGCTCCACGGTTCACCCCGCCCTTGAAGCGGCGCGAGCCTTGAATGCCGCCGGGCGTTCGGTTGGCGTGATCGATATGACCACCATTAAGCCGTTGGACCGTGAAGCGGTACTGACGGCTGCGCGCAACAGCCGGTCCATTCTTACCGTTGAAGAACACAACATCATTGGCGGTCTGGGTGGCGCCGTGTGTGAAGTCATCGCCGAAGAAGGTATTGGCGTCAAAGTGCGACGCCATGGGATTTACGACGAGTACAGCCTCATTGCGCCGCCGACTCACCTTTATCGGCATTACCGGCTGGATGCGGCGGGCATCGAAAGCGTGGCGCTGGAGGTGTTGGGTTAAGCCTTGATATCGGGTGGGAGCGAGCCTGCTCGCGACGGTGTGTCAGTCGCCGATGATTCGACGGATACATCGCTTTCGCGAGCAGGCTCCCCCACATGACTGACCGGCAGTAACGCCATGACGAATTTCCCCTTTAGGCTTGTTGGGCCTGGCGTGCAACGAGGGTCTTCATTGACGATCACCCTGGTTGCACGTTTTTTTATGGGTGGGACTTGCCTGGAAACAGCATTCGCCAGCCCATAAAAAAGCTCACCGAAGTGAGCTTTCAGAATCTCGACAGTCAGCGGTTACTACCATTGAACTCCGCTGTTTTCGATCCACTGCAAAATCGATTCGCGCTTTGGCTTCCAACCAAGCAGAGTACGCGCATTGACTGCCCGCACGCGGCTGTTGGAGCCGATGGCAAAACGCGCCCAATCTCCAAGTTTTGCGATGGCATCATCAGCCGGCCAGCTTTGAATCTCGCCGCCAAAGCCAAGTGATTTGCTGATCGACGTAGCGATTTCGAGGAACGATGCTTCGCCGTTTTCGGCGAAGAACAACGAGGCCGATGGGGCCTTTTCGATTGCAAGGCGATAAAGCTCTGCCAGATCTTCAATGTGCACATTGGACCAGCGATGTACTCCGGCACCCATGTAGGCCCCGGCGCCATATTTGCGCGATTGCGCGAACAGCTTGGGCAGTTGATCGCTTTTTGCCGGCAATCCCAATGATTCACCGTAGATCATGGTCGGGCAAAACACGATGCTGCGGATACCTTGTTCGACACCCGCGCGCCGCACGGTCTGGTTGATGTGAACCCGATCCTTGCGGATGTCCATGGGGGTGAATGGCGTCTCGTCGGTGAAGATCTCGGCACGCTCATAAGCACCGCGAGCATCGTCCCCCACAACACTGGAGCCTGAGGTATGCAGCAGCACTTTTCCGCTGCCGCTCAGGGCGCTGATAAAGGTTTGGACCGAGGCCAGATGATCCGAATTGGCCGCATTCACGACCGCGTCTGCAGCATGCGCCTGTTCGCTGAGAATGAACGCGTCATCCAGGGTACCGAGCACAGGGGTGATGCCCAGCGCCAGCAGCGCACTGCGCTGCTCCGGATTACGCAGCAGGCCAGTGACTTCATGACCCGCATCTACCAAGTATTTGGCAATCGAACCGCCGATGTAACCGGTCACACCGGTAACGAAAATTTTCAATGTTCTGTCTCCTTCGCATCTTGAGTTTGCCCGGCCTTTACTTGAAACAAAGGCGCGGTCATTCCTGGTTAAGGAATCTCTTCACGATACGATGGGGTCCGTTTGTGAGCTAGACTGCTCTAACTACAAGTATCTGTGAATACAGTTCATGCTAAATCTCAAAGACATCAACCGCTCTGGCGAAATGGAAGTGTTCACCCGAGTCGTCAACGCAGGCACCTTTTCCGAGGCTGCCCGGCTACTGCACATGTCGCCCTCGGCGGTGAGCAAGTTGATCGCCCGATTGGAAACGCGGCTGGGTGCGCGTTTACTTCATCGCTCCACCCGACGCCTCGAGCTCACGGCCGAAGGCGAGCGATTCAACAATGAGTGCCTGCGGATACTTGAGCTGATTGACTCCGCCGAACGTGATGTTGCCAATGTGGCCAAACCTAGCGGGTTGATTCAGGTCAATGCCAACCTTCCCTTTGGCCTGCATTGCTTGTTACCGCAATTGCCTGATTTTCTGGCGGCTTACCCGGACATCACCCTGAACGTGGAGTTGACCGATACTGTTGTGGATCTACTGGAACGACGCGCGGATGTCGCGATACGTACCGGACCGATGAAGGAGTCGAGCCTGGTTCAGCGTCGACTGGGTGAAAGCCGCATGATCACGGTGGCGTCACCGGCGTACATCGCACGATACGGTCAGCCGAAAACCCTGGATGACCTGCAGCGACATAATCGGCTGAGCTTTGGTTTTCATCGTCATTCGCAGGCCTGGGTTTATCGCGACGCCGAGGGCCAGCGCATCGAGATTGAACCCAAAGGCAATGCCTTGCTCAGCGATGGCGAGAGCATGCGCCAGTCTGCGCTGGCGGGATTGGGTATCGCTCGACTCGCGAGCTTCCATATTAATGCCGATATCGAGTCGGGGCGTTTGATACCGCTGCTGGAGCCATTCAACAGCGGTGAAACCGAGGCGATTCATGCGGTGTTTATCGGCCCGGGACAGCAACTGCCCCATCGCGTCAGGGTTTTTATTGATTTTCTGTTGGAAAGGATTGGCCCGCATCTCAGACCTTGATAAAGGCAGGTCAAGCAGCCATTTTCAGAGTTTTGTTAAAGCAGTCTTCTGTAACCCTTGAAAGACTTCAGCCCGAGCCTGGGGCAAGATTTTGCGCATAACAACAAACAAGGCCGCTTTCATGGATTATCAACTGACTGGCAAAACCGCACTCATCACAGGCGGGGCGACAGGCATTGGCAAGGCCATCGCCCAACGCTTCATCCTCGAAGGTGCAAAGGTTGTCATTAGCGGGCTATTGGCAGACGAAGTGAATGCTGCTGTGCAAGAACTGGGCGACTCCAGCAGGGGCCTGGTTGCCGATCTGACGCAGGACGGGGCGGCGGAGCACCTGGTCAACATGGCCCTGGAGTCCGGCCCGATCGACTTCCTAATCAATAATGTCGGGATATTCGAGGTCAGGGATTTTTTCGAAACAGACGATGCCCAGTGGTTTCATTACTTCAACGTCAATGTCATGAGCGGTGTGCGCATGACGCGCCTTGTCATGAAGGACATGCTCAACCGCGGGCATGGGTCGATTGTCTTCATCAGCAGTGAGTCCGCCGTCAAGACGCAGCCGTGGATGGTTCACTATGGCGCGATGAAAACTTGTCTGCTGGGTATCTCCAGGGCTTTGGCGGAGTTGACCAAGGGCACTGCGGTGCGCGTGAACTCGATACTCCCCGGGCCTACCTGCACCGAGGCGGTCAAGCACTATCACCGGGAAATCGCGGAAGAGAAGGGCATCTCGGCGCAACAGGTGGTACACGACTATTTTGACGAGACCGAACCGACATCCCTGATCAGACGCATGATCGAGCCCGAAGAGGTGGCCTGCAGCGTCCTGCACCTGGCAGCATCGCCGGCGCTCAACGGCATGGCCATGCGCATTGAAGGTGGAACCATACGCTCGATACTTTAAAGCGGTAGCCGCTCTCACGCCCTTGCGAGAGGACAGCACGTCACAGTGCTGTCCTCTTCTTGCCTATCCCGCAGACAGGGCCGTCCGGGCCACCTCAGCGAAATAATGTGCACCGGTGGTCAGTACATTGTCGTTGAAATCGTATTTGGCGTTGTGGAGCGGAATACCCCCTTCATCCGCCTTTTCGCCATTGCCGATGAATACAAAATTACCGGGTACGACTTGAAGGAAGGCACCGAAATCCTCCGAGATCATCATCGGCTGGATTTCAGCATTCACCTTGTCTGCGCCAACGATTTTTGTCGCGGCAGCAACAGCGATGGGGGTGCACTGCGCCCAGTTCACCGTCGGTGCGAACTCGTGGGAGTATTCGAATTCGCAGGAAGCGCCATGGAGCCTGCAAATACCTTCTGCAACTTCTCGCATCCGCGTTTCCAGCATGGACTGGACGTCGGGTGCATAGCTGCGAGTGTCGCCCTTGATCACAACATGGGTTGGAATCGCATTGCGGATTCCATCAGTGATGAACTCTGTGCACGAAATCACCGCCGGAACGCTCGGGTCGAGGTTTCGGGAAATGATGGTCTGCAACGCCAACACCACTTCAGCCGCAATGACGATTGGGTCAATCCCCATGTGAGGCCGTGCCGCATGGGTCCCCTGGCCTTTGATTCGAATAGCGAAGTTATCTTCACTGGCCATGATCCCCCCTGAGCGAGTCGCGATCGATCCAGCGGGGAGCCCGGGCATGTTATGAGCACCGTAGATCGCATCAACAGGAAAACGCTCAAACAGACCGTCGGCGATCATCGCTTTTGCACCACAGCCGTGTTCTTCGGCGGGCTGGAAAATGAAACGCACGGTGCCATTGAAATCGCGACTTTCGGTCAATAGCCGCGCGGCTCCGAGGATCATCGTCATGTGGCCGTCGTGACCGCAGGCATGCATCTTCCCGGCGGATACGGAGGCGTGATCGCGTCCCGGCGCATCTTCATGGATATGCAGTGCATCCATATCGGCACGCAAGCCTACGACCGCCGGGCTATCACCGATCTTCAGACTCGCGACCAACCCCGTGCCACCAATACCTCGGTGAACTTCCAGGCCCATAGAGGTGAGCGCATCGGCAACGTAGTTTGAGGTTTGCAGCTCTTCGAAGCCGACCTCGGGGTGTTGGTGCAAGTGATGACGCCAGCTCACAAGCTGTGCGTGGAATTCGTCTTGGTTGATCACTGGAGGTGCTCCTTCTCTCTTCGAATCACAGATGTTTTCGTTTCTGCCATTGACGCTGGCGGTCGATCACTGCTTCGTCGGATTCACCCACCAGGCTTTCGTACACTGTCGGTGCAGTAGCGCCTTCGGTACTGATGATCAGGATGCGAGAGTCACTGTTGAGGCCGATTTTTCTGGCTGCTTCCGAATCGCGCACCAGTATTTGAACAGCCGCCAGACCGGCCACCCCAGACTCACCGGCAACGATGGGAATATCGTTTGCGCTCCCTTGAGCGAGCTTGCGCATTGCGGTTACAGCTTCGTGGTCAGCAATGGTCAAAAAGAAATCGATGCTCGGCTCCAGGAATCGCCAGGCGAGGGGAGAGGTTTCACCACAGGCCAAACCCGCCATGACGGAATCTACCGAGCCTGTCGCTTTGGCAGGACGACCCTGAATCGCGCTTTGATAAAGGCAATCGGCTTGCCGGGGTTCGACCATCACGAATGCAGGTCGTTGGTCTTGATAAATTTCCCAGAGATAGCTGCTGATCCCGGCGGCCATTCCGCCAACGCCCCCCTGCAGGAAGACGTGGGTAAAGGGGCAGGGCGCTGCGGTATCCCCCGTGGTTTGCTCTATCAGTTCGGCGGCGATGGTGCCGTAACCCTGCATCACATCACGAGGGACAATCTCATAACCTTCGTATGACGTATCGGAGACGACGGGCCATCCATTTTGTTGAGCAACCTTGGCCGTATGCTCGACAGACTCATCGTAGTTGCCTTCAATGCGGATGATGCGAGCACCGTACGCCGCAATGGCAGCCTCGCGTTCGGCACTCACATTGGCGTGCAAGACGATGACGCATTTGCAGCCGACGCTTTGAGCGGCAGCAGCCAGTGCCCGGCCATGATTTCCGTCGGTGGCACTGATAACGGTGAAGTCACGAAGGCGTTCCCGATACCTGCCGGTAATAAGCCCTTTGGGGTCGAAGGACTCCAGGGGCATGAGACGCAGAATCAGCCTGATCAGCGCGATGGGGGCACCGAGTGCCTTGAAGCTGGCCAAGGGTGAGCGTGTCGACTCATCCTTGACCCAAAACCGGGCGACACCAAGCTCTGCTGCAATCCCGGGAAGCTCCCACAGCGGCGTTGCGTCCTGGCTCAGATGCTCCCAGCTCGATAGCCAGTCTCGTGATTCATGTGCTGAGCCGACGCTCATGACTTCCTTGAGGTCGGCAGGATAAGGGCAACGAGAGGCGCGAGGATTTACGAATAACATACCGGTTCCTTGTAACTCATTGAGAAGTGGCGTGTGGATAGGCGCGGATGGCGTTGCTTTGGGTGCAATGTCAGCGAGTGGCATGGTCAGTCATGCGCTCGTCGTTCTGTAGCGCCCTAAAAACTGACGTACGCGTTCACTGTCTGAATTCGTGAAGAATTTTTCCGGTGCAGCCCGTTCAATGATCTGTCCTTTTTCAATGAAGACCACTTCATTTGATACGGCGCGAGCGAACTCCATTTCATGAGTGACGATGACCATGGTGAAACCGTCCTCGGCCAGCGAGCGCATCACCGCAAGGACTTCTCCGACAAGCTCCGGATCGAGAGCAGAGGTCGGTTCATCGAACAAAATGACTTCAGGGTTCATCGCCAGGGCTCTGGCAATGGCCACGCGTTGTCGTTGTCCACCCGACAAAGACCAGGGGTAGGCATCGTGCTTATGGGACAGTCCTACCTTTTCCAGCAGCGCAATGGCGTGATCGTTGGCATCCTTTCGGCTGACGCCCATGACATGAACAGGGGCCTCGGTAACATTCTGGAGCACCGTGAGATGCGGCCAGAGATTGAAGCTTTGGAACACCATGGCGGTTCGAGCGCGCATGGCTGAAAGTTCGCGGTTTGACATGGGTTTAACCCCACCGCTCTTGACACCCATGCGATCCCCGCCGATGTAAATCTCACCGCCGTCAGGAACCTCCAGCCAGTTGATGCAGCGCAGCATCGTGGATTTACCTGAGCCGGATGAGCCTAAAACGCTGACGGTTTGTCCTCGTTCAACGTTGAGATTGATCCCGCGAAGAACCTCGATACCGGCGAAGTGTTTATGGAGGTCACGTATTTCAACGACCGGAGCTGACTTATTCATTTACCAATCCTCTTTTCTGCGCTCGCCGGCCCAGGCGACGTAATAACGCCTCTACACACAATGTGATGGACCAATACAGAACAATCACAAATATGAAGGGTGGTAGCGGAACGAAGTATTTAGCTTGAACTGCAGATGCCGCGGCCGTTAGATCCATCAGGGTGATGATCGATAAAAAGGCGGTGTCCTTTAGCAGGCAGACTAATTGGTTGCCAAACAGCGGACCTGAACGCATTACCATTTGCGGCAGTAAGATTCTCCAATACATCTTGGAGTTGATGAAACCATGAGCGCATGCAGCTTCTGCCTGGCCAGAGGGTAACGAAGTTCTCGCCGCACGGAGGATCTCGGCGAAATAAGCGCCGTGATAAGTAATCAATGCAATGAACCCGGCCGACCAGACATCCATGCTGATGCCAACGTTAGGAAGGCCGTAATAAAGCAGGTATAAAAAAATCAGGAACGGCAGCATCCGCATGAGATCCAATCCCCCACGTACAAACCGTCTGGGAATATTGTCCCGTCCTTCTAACAGGAAGGCGATGAAGCAGGCCAACAGAAATGAAAACACGGCCGATACGCAAAAGAGTATGAGTGTGTTCTGGAGGCCAACCGAGAAAACATCCAGGTTGTCCCACAGCATTTTAATTCCGTTCATGGGGTCCCCTACATGGCCAGGCGCTTGGCGCGCGAATCGGCGATCCGCTGGAAGCGAACAAGGCCACCAATGATCAAAATGTAAAGAAGGCCTGCCGCGAGGATGGGCGGAAGCGGATCGTAGGTCACAGCAGCAATCCGGTTGGTGACACGGGTTAAATCCACAATGCCAATCATCGCAATCGCCGGACTGCTTTTGACCAATAGCGACATTTCATTCACCAGTCCGGGAAGACTTGTCGTCAGCATCTGCGGAAGCATGATGCGTCGCAGGGTCAATCCCGTGGTCATGCCTGCTGCTTTTGCCGCCTCCAGTTGTTCACGCGAGAAGCTCGTCAGGGCGCTACGCCAGATCTCGGCGTTAAATGCGGTGGTATTGATCGTCATCGCCGCAATGGCGACAACTCTCGCATCGACTTCCCAGCCAACGGAAGGTGCTATTACGAACAAAAATAAAACCAGGGTGACCATCGGCGTAGCCCTGATCAAGCTGACATACACAGCGAGAGCCTGACTGACGACAGGGATTTTTGCTGCTCGCAACATCGCAACAACCAGCCCCAGGATAATGCCAAACACTATAGATACGCCGGAAACCCAAATGGTCGTCCAGCCAGCATAAAGTAGAGTGATCCAGTCACTGCTATCCATTGAGTACATCCTTCGAACAAGTCTTTCGGCTCTTTGCTATCTAGCGAGTCAAAAGAAGTAGTTGCCGACCTGACCATCGTTGACAACTCTTTTTGCCAACGATGGAGGCGCTCAGATTATTTCGCCGTCAGCTGTGTAAATTGTTCACCGGAAGTAATGGGGTCGTGGGGCAGGTTGTCGAAAGATTGTCCGAGCCACTTCTTCTGTAGCTCAGCGAGTTTGCCGGTTTCGCGCAAATGGTTAACAAAACCACTCAGATAGTCGAGTAGTTCCTTGTTCCCCTTGGCCACCGGCCAAGCGATATAACCCATGCTTGAAGTGGCCTCGCCAACGGCAAATACTTTTGGTCGCTCTTTCACCAGCATGTTGGCAGGCACGATCGAGTTGACGACGTAGTCCAGCCGATGATTAGCCAGGTCGGCATACGCCTCCGGGTAAGATTGATACTGCACAATCTTGCCTATCGCTCCGCCGGAGGCTTTCAGTTTTGCATCCAGTTGCGTCAATCGTGCCAGTTGGGCACCACCGGCCTGTACACCCACGGTCATCCCCGAAAGGCTTGAAATGTTCTTGATGCGGTCGTCATCTGCCCGCTTGATGTAATACGAGACCTCGGGGGCGACCGGTGCAACGAAATCAAACGCTCCCAACCGCTCCTCGGTAACGCCAGCACCCGTGATTGCTGCGTCGTATTTACCGGATGTGACACCGGCCAGCAGGCCGGTCCAAGGCATAATGTCCTGGTTTACCTTGAATTGTGCGTACTTGCGCAGCTCCGCGATAACGTCCTTGTGGAAGCCGTCCGACTCACCATCCTTGATAAACTCAAAGGGGTAGTAGCTGTCTTCAGTTGCAACATTGAGTGTGCCGCGACTTTTGATCTCTGCCAGGCTGGCCGCATTAGCCATGCTGGTAAAACCAAGGGTAGCGCTGAGGATAATACTTGCCGCGCCAATGGCGAGAAGGCGACCCGCTTTGAACATGACACTTCGGTCTGTGCGCTTTTCTTGAACGATATGCATCGTGAAACTCCCATCGGATAGGTGGCGGGGCAGTACCAAACTAAAAGCTGCGATTGATGTTGGGATAGCTTTGATCATGCTTTCTCCGCTCTTATTGTTTTTTGCAGTTGAAGGCGCAGCCCTTGCCTGACAGGCAGGTGGGATAGAAGGATGCTAATGCGCCGAATGCGCACGATTACTCGAAAATCGAGTGGTCAAATGCATCATCGTTGCGTTTTCAGTATTTTGTTGCGCGGGTTGGGGGAGAGGGTGCGAGAGTGGAGGGGCTTTACGCAACGAATGAGCGTTCAGTGCGCTTTTCTGCTGTAATGGGTTCGCCCAAGCGAAGGAGACTCAAGATGCAACTTGATGCCTATGACCGAAAAATCCTCAGCTTCCTTCAAGAGAACAATCGGATTTCCCAGCGCGAATTGGCAGAAGGCGTGAACCTGTCTCCCTCTGCGGTCAATAGAAGAATCGCAGCATTGGAATCTGCAGGTGTAATAAAATACAACGTCAGTATCGTGGACCCAGCTGCTGTAGGGCGCCCCATTACCGTTATTGTCGAAGTCAAGCTCGAGAATGAGCGACTTGACTTGCTGGATGAGATAAAAAAGCGCTTCGTTAGTTGTCCGCAAGTGCAACAGGTTTATTACGTGACGGGCGACTTTGACTTTTTGTTGGTGTTGAACGTCAAGGATATGACTGAGTATGAGCAACTCACTCGTGAACTTTTCTTTTTTGGGAATATCAAGCAGTTCAAGACATTCGTGGCGATGCAGAACAACAAAAGAACTTTTGCGATACCCATGGATATTGAGTGAAGTGCAGTTCCATGCAGGCCGGCAGTGCGGATTTGTCCCGCGCCACCGGTTCACCGCCCCTTTATAGGCGGACATGCAGCTGATGTCCTGTCACCGACCTTCCACAGGCCAGGTGTCGGAGAGGCGATAGCCAGAGGGGAAGGGGTCTGTTGGATCGAGTGTGTGCTGATGGGTACCGGTAATCCAGGCTTGTCCAGAGATGATGGGACTAATGCCAGGCCGGCCGCCGACCAGCAACTCAGAGTCAATGCGACAGTCGAATTCGGTGCCAAGGATCGACTGACCGATAAAGCGGTCACCTACCTTCATTTGGCCCTTGGCAAGCAAAACCGCCATTCGCGCGGAACAACCCGTACCGCAAGGGGAGCGATCGATCTTCCCGGGACGGATAGCTACAGCATTGGCTGCTGTCAGCACGCCATTTTTCATCTCGACCGGGTTGGCGATCTGGCAGAAGGAGATGTGGTTCCATTCGGCATTTTCCGGATGTGCGAAGCCCAATTGCTCGTTGGCCGCCTGGGTGATTTTCATGCCGTAGTCGGCAATGTCCCGAGCCTCGTCGGGGGTGAGCGAGAAGCCAAGCTTTTTCGCGTCGGTGATCACAAAGCTGTCACCACCATAGGCCGTATCCACCAGTAGGGTGCCGATCCCCGGCACTTCGATCATGACGTCGAGCTTATCGGCAAATGACGGTACGTTGCGCACACTGATGCGTTCCGCCTTGCCATTGCGGCAGGTCGCAACCACCTCGATCAATCCCCCTGGCGGCTCAAGGAACATGCGGGTCTGCGGCTCCACCATGGGAATGATGCCGGTCTCCAGCAGCACGGTCGCCACACACATGGAGTTGGAACCGGACATGGGAGGCGTGTCGCACGGTTCCATGATGATCCAGCCCATGTGCGCTTTCGGATGCTTGGGAGGCACCAGCAAATTGACATGCCGGAACACCCCGCCGCGGGGTTCGTTCAAGACGAAGTTGCGCAGGGTTTGATCGGTTTCAATGAATTGGCGCTGATCCCAGATGGTTTCACCCGGAGGGGGCGCGACGCCGCCGACAATGACGTCGCCAACTTCACCCGCTGCATGGCAACTGACGACATGGATGACTTTGGATGATCGCATGTTATTTCCTCCGGGAATTCACGGGCGCATGCCGCCCAGGCAGTATTGAAAATGCAGAAATTGAAAGCGGTTGCCATGGCTGCTGTTAATCGCCAGCCGAAGTCCGCTGGTAGGCCAGAATCGCTGCCGCAAGGTCTTCCACCGAAGCGCCAACCGATTTGAACATCGTCATGGCCAGCTCTGGTTCCTTCAGGGCGGAGCGCCCTGAGTGTTTGCCGGCACACAGTTCGCTGAACTCGGCGATGACATCGGTTTCGGTGATGACACCGTTGCGAATCGGCTGAATCAGGTCACCGGTCTCCGCGAGAGCGCCCTCACGGGTGTCGACGAAAATGCTGCAGCGTGCCACGACGTCGTCATCGACTTCGCGCATGGTCGGGGTGAAGCTGCCGACCAGATCCAGATGCACTCCCGGCTGCAACCATTGACCCTTGATCACCGGTTCGGTGGCCAAGGTCGCGCAACTGATGATGTCGGCTACCGCCGCGGCAGTGGGCAGTTCCTGGAGTGTCACCGCCTGAGCCTGGAGTCCCTGGGCGCGGAGGTCGCTGGCGAAGGCTCTTGCTGCTTCGATGTTGAGGTCATGAACCAGCACCTCTTCCAGATCCCGAACCGAGCGGTGAGCACTGACCAGATAACGGCCCATGCGCCCAGCCCCGACCATCAGCAGGCGTTTCGAGTTGGCACGTGACAGATAACGCGAGGCCAGGGCGGAAGCGGCGGCGGTGCGACGGGCCGTCAGTTCGTTGCCGTCAAACTGCCCCAGCGGCAAACCGGTTTTTGCGCAGCTCAGGAGATAGTGACTGCTGAGACCCGGCTGACCTTTGGCATTGTTGCCGGGGAACACGGTGACTTGTTTGACCCCCAGGTATTCACCTTCGATCCAGGCCGGCATCAGCAGCAGCATGGCGGCGGGATCGCCCGGAACTTCGATTTTGTGGTGGTGACGCACAGGGGAGTGCACGGTGCGCGTGAAGATATCGCACAACGCATCCATCAGCGCGTCCCAGGGCAGGGCGTCGGTCAATTGTTGGGCATTCAAATACATGAGAAACACTCGATATTGGAGGAGGGGGAAATGCAGTGCTTGCGTGATTGGCTTTCAGCGTCGGGGCCGCGAGCAATCGGTCACTGAAGCACCCAGCGGATCGCCGGCAATCACCCAGTCAGAAGCCGCCACATCTGTGAAGGTAATGGTCACGTCCTTGGGCTCGGAGCCAAGGATTCTGGCGAAGGCGGCGGTAATCTCACGCGCCAGTTGGTGCTTTTTCTCGTCCTGCCGTCCGGCGAGCATTTCGATTCTTACAATTGGCATTCCAGGGTTCTCCTGAGTATTCGAGTCGCGTGCCTCAATGGCGCGGATGTTTCAGTCCCGTATCAAAGAATCAGCATGTAGTCATTGGCGATGGGTATCCACATCAAGTCGTGGACGACGGATCTGACGTCGTCACGCTTGGCGGTTTTCTTTGCGCGCTGTTGATGGCCGCCGACTTCGTCAGTCTGCGATTTGTCGCCTGCGTTTTTTTTCGGGTTTTGCATGCAGGGCTTCTCCTGTTGTTTTTATAGGTAGAGGTGCAGCGCAAATGCTGCCGTTAGCCGCTTGACACCGGATGAGTCAAACTCTAGATTGAATATCGTATACGTTAAAGAGGGTGTCAACGGGTTTTTAATGGCTGTCGGGTAGCGTCAGCGACCAGGCAAGGCTGGATCACCTGACAGACCGGCCGATGGTAAGCTGTAATCTGATATAGAATACGTTATTCGATCGTGGCTTCCCGATTGCACACATGGAGTTCAAATTGCCCCTAAGTCCTGCAGATCTGCCTTCGCTAGGCTCGGCGCCAACGGCGTCCGACATCATCGCCAATCATATTCGCGAGGCAATCATCACTGGCGACTTCGACGAAGGCGAACCGATTCGCCAGGACGACGTCGCCAAGCTTTTTGATGTCAGCAAAATCCCGGTGCGCGAAGCGCTCAAACGGCTCGAAGCCGAGGGCCTGGTCGAGTTTCAACGCAATCGCGGTGCTGTTGTCAAAAGCATTTCAGAGCCGGAAATTGCGCAGATCTTCGAAGTCCGGGCGATGCTGGAGTCCAGCGCGCTGAAACTGTCCGTGCCGTTGATGACCGAAGCCACCTTCAAGAGAGCCGAGCAGTATTGCGACGAATTCGCCCAAGAGACGAACGTTGCACGCTGGGCAGAACTCAACTGGCAGTTTCATTCCTGTCTGTACGAGGATGCCAATCGACCATTCCTGATGAACCTCATCCGCTCGGTCAATGACCGTATCGAGCGCTACTTGAGAATTCAGCTGACACTTTCCGGTGGTACAGGGGTTGATGATCGCGAACATCGGCAAATCCTCGCAGCGTGCCGCAACGGCGATGCCGATGAAGCCGCCGAGTTGCTGCGTCAGCACATCACCAAGGCCTGCGAGTCGCTGCTGACCAACATCCGTAAGTAAGTCCAGCCGTTAAGTGCTGTGCATCGCCGTAGCCCTCGCAGCGGCGATTTGGTTTTGATGATCTAAGTATACGATATCTGATAATGCCTCGATTTAACGCTGCCTTAAGGGGGATACATGGCACCTGTTCATTCTTCTGAGCATCCTCGTCTGTTTTCAGAAAGGGTCGTTGTTGTGGGTGGGGGAATCGTCGGGGTCTGTTGTGCCCTGTATCTGCAGAGGGAGGGCTATGCGGTGCTGCTGATCGACCCGGCCGCGGCGGGTGACAGCACAGCCAAATGGAGTTGCGGCCAGATGGCAATCGGCGAAGTGATTCCGCTCTCAAGGCCGGGTGTGATGCAGAAAATACCCGGTTGGCTGCTCGATCAGAAAGGGCCGCTGGCGTTAAGAGCAAGCGCGCTGCCGGGTATGCTGCCGTGGTTCCTGAGGTTTCTGGCGTGCGCCCGGCAGGCGAAAACGGAGGAGATTGCTCGGGACATCGCCAGCCTTACTCACCATGTCCATGCTGATTATGCGCCGCTGCTGCAGGCCTGTTCCGAGCAGGCACTGCTGCGTGAAGTCCCGGTAATCAAGCTGTTCGAGTCCGCCGCAGGCCTGGAGCAAGAACGTCCCCATTTGGCGTTTCGCACGGCCCTTGGCTTCAAGGCAGAAGTACTCGATGCCGCCGCGATAGCCGATCTCGAACCGTCCTTGGCCGGTACATTCAGCCATGGCTTGCTGTTCCCCGACTGGCGCTCGGTCAGTGATACCGAAGGATTCATTACGGCGCTGACGCAAAGCTTTATCGATCAGGGCGGCGTTCGGGTGCGAGGTCAGGTCAAACGGCTGGATGAGGCGGTCGATCAGGCAAGCGGCGTCACACTGACCAACGGTGAGCGTTACGCCGCTGATCATGTGGTGATTGCGGCAGGTATCGGTTCGCGAGCGTTTTTTGATCAGCTTGGTGCACAAATTCCACTGGCCGGTATCGCCGGGTATCAGGTGCTTCTACCGACACCGGAGGTGGCTGTACACCACTCGGTGATCTTCCCCGATGGCGGGTTTTGCTTCAGCCCGATGACCCGCGGCCTGCAGATCGGCGGAACCATGGAGTTTGCCCGGCCCAATGCCGAGCCGAACTTCAAGCGCGCCGAAATCATTCTGGAGAAGGCTCGAAAGATCCTTCCTCGCCTGCAACTGGACAACCTCGAATACGGTGTCGGCTACCGCCCGTACCTGCCCGATACCAAGCCGGTGATCGATCGCAGTGCGCGGTTATCGAATGTGTTCCTGGCGCTCGGTCATGGTCAGCTCGGCCTGACATTGGGCGCCACGACCGGACGACTCATCGCACAGATGGTCGCCGGTCGCACGCCTGCGCAGAATCTGGCGCCCTTCAGCGCCACGCGTTTTTCCCTGTGACGGGTAAACGGCCGGCGCCCGGTTTATCCCTCTGACTTGCGCATGAAGTTCAGGCCGGCTGCTGCGGTGGCAAAGCCCCATTTCTCATAGAAAGGGACCATGTCATCCAGGCAGTAGAGTTCGCGATGCTTGATGTCGACCAGCGCTGGATCGTTCAGCACGGTGTTCATTAACACACCGCCAAGGCCCGTACCGCGCCATGTTTCCTTGACGATGATGTCGAAGATCATCGCTTTATAGACGCCGTCGGTCATCGCCCGGGCGAACGCGACGAGTTCATCATTGTGCGGGTCGATGAAAGCGAAGAGGGGGCCACCCGATTGCAGCATCTTTTCCACGTCTGACTTGTTGCGTCCCTTGGTCCACCATTCGGTTTGAAAAAGCGCCACTAGCTGATCAATGTGTGAAGAGGTCAGCGAACGATGGAATTCCAGTTTCCCGGTGTCACGCGATAGGTTACTCATGTCTGCTTCCGAATAGTGCTTGTGAGATGGGTTGAGTGTGTCTGTGGTGAAGGTCACGCGTTAGTGACCAGGTGAAGCAGGTTCGCCAGGGTATCTTTTGCAAGCGGTATGCCCAGGGTTTGCGCGGTGTGTCGGTTCTTGTAGCGACGCTCACCCGGCAAGCGATCCTGACCGGCTTCAATCAATTGCTTGCAGAGCACCGCCGCACGTTGGCTGAAGTCGGTCAATCCACCTCGATTCGGATCGATAACGATCAACAATTGCCCGGCCTTCGGTGTCTGCGCGCCAACGCACTGGCCGAAATCGTTCTCGAAAGACAATTGCCCTCCGGTCAATGCACCTGCCAACAGTTCGACCATGAGTGCAATCGAGGAGCCTTTGTACCCCCCGAACGTATTCAGCGCTCCGCCGGCCAGCACGGCATGGGGATCGGTGGTGGCGGCACCTGAACTGTCGACGCCGGCACCGGGCGGGAGCGGTTTGTTGTCGAGCGCATGAAGCCGGACTTCGCCGTTGGCCATGACGCTGGTTGCCTGATCCACCACGAGCGGATCGGCGTTGGCTACCGGTATGGCAAAGGCAATCGGATTGGTGCCGAAAACCGCAGTGTGACCACCATGCGGGACGACATTGGCCAGACCGTTGACGAAGCTGATAGCGACTAGCCCTTTGCGGGCAAACGGTTCAATGTCTGGCCAGAGCGCACTGAAGTGATGGGAGTTGCGAATGGCAACGACGACCACGCCAGTGCGTTCGATCGCTTCATCGATGTCGCTCGCGGCGGCGGCCAGGGCGGGTTGTGCGAATCCGTTCCGGGCATCGATGCGGATGAATGAGGGACTGACAACGTTAACCTCGGCTTCAGCTTGCCCATCCACCCATCCGCTCTTCAACGAGGCCGCATAACCGGGCATGCGGAAGATGCCGTGACTGAGGGCGCCATCTTGCTCGCAGCCTGCACAATTGGCGGCCAGAATATCGGCGACGAACGCAGACGTCCCATGGCCTATGAAGATTTCCTTCAGCAGCGCTGTGAGTTCGTCGAAGTCCATGCGCACTAAACGGTGTTCGTCTGTCATGGTGTCAATCACCTGTTGAAAGAAAGTCGGGGCGGGTTGGGCGCGGCGGCGGGTCATCATTACTGCGTGAGGCCGCGAGGAATTTGCGCAGGCAGTTTTCCAGCAGACGCGATACGTTGTTGTCGTAATGGTTGTGCGACAGGCTGCCGCAAAACGTGATGGAGCCGACCGAGAACAGGCCGCCGCCATTTTCATCAATGCCGTAGACGATGTTGGAACGGATGCCTCCATAAGGTCGCGGTCCACCGTCAAAGACGCCTGGAAGCAGCAGCTCTTCGAAGGTGGTTTCGAAGGTCGGACCATGACCTTCGGAGGCGGCAATCACCGTCACGAAATCCGGGGTTCCCAGATCCGAACAGACCTGGTCGATTTCGAAGCCGGCAGCGCCGCCTCCCGAAAGACCGAAGTCCCCGATTTTTTGCCCCTGGGGAATGCCCTCGAACAGGAAGGCCAATTCACTGTGAAACGATTCCGGGGTGCGGACGTAATACGTTCCCTCGAACGCGCCTTCAGCGGTGAAACCCACGCCGGCGACTTGTTGTGGTGCGATGCCGTTGCGGCGCCACAGCCCCCCGTATTCGCCATCGAGTTGGTGGTAATACTCGCCGGGTTGGCTGGCCCAAACCCGCATGCCGCCTTCCGCCCGGCGCACCTCGATCATGTGCGGGTGACTTGGGTCGCGGCCGATTTTCCAATAAAAGCCGTTACCGCCCAGGTACATCAACTTTCCGCCGCCTTTTCGATAGGCGATCAGTGCTTCCAGCGTGCGGCGGGTGTGATATTCAGGCTGGGTGCCGGTCAGCACGACATCGTAGTGCGCCAGGGCATCGACGCCATCACGGTCGAGGTCTTCATCGGTGATGACATCGAACTCGAAGCCTTTGGCTTTCAACCAGTCCGTCAGGTGTGAGTCCGATGCGAAGCCACGCATACCCGATCCATTCTCGTCGGGGTAGACCAGATAGCCCGGACGCATCGTCATGATCGGCCGCAGTCGGGACGAAAGGGTTATCCCTGAGCCATCCGGGTGGCGGTTGTAGTTTGAGTACCCAAAGGCACCCACCACATCCGGGTTATGCGGATAGGCGTTCCATTCCCTGACACGGTTTTGCAGTGCGCCAGCGAATGTTCCGCGAGCATGGTTCGCGTAGGCCATGTAGGTGAATGTGGGCGCCAGAAAGAGGATTTTACGGCGGGGTGAGTCTGCGCCTGGCAGCACGTAGAAGGGAATGGTGTCGCTGCCTGAATGGTTATCGACTATCAGGCCGTAGACACCCGATGGTACGCCCGCAGGCACTCGAACCGCCAAGGTGGTGCTCCATTGGCAATCGCTCAGATCATCGGCGTGAAAGGCGATGGCTGCGTATTCTCCTGGCGCGCTTTTCCAGTCCATGTTTCGCCCGGTCCAGGCCGAGGACCGCACGCCACGCATCGGCATGTTGACCAGGGTGAGATGGCGCGAAGGATCAATGTCATCTTCAACCGTTTGCTTGTGTACATCCTTTGCGAGTGACCAGCGCGCAAGCACTTGCGTGTCAGTTGTCGCGCCATCCTGCGAGCGGGTCAGGAAGGGCGCTTCGATGGAACCGTTGAAGCAATCGACGGGATGGCCGTTCCAGATTGCAGCGAGACACAGGTGACTGGTGTCCTTGAGGAGGACTTGAAGCTCCTCCAGCCGGGTGCTGGCTTCGGCGGTTTTTCGACTATCCACGAGCGTCGAGCGAATGACGACGTCCTGCCGGCCGAAGCAGATTTCCAGTTGGCTCCATCGGTTGCTTTCCAGAGGGAGGGAGACCTCTTGGCGGCTGGGAATTCCCAGCCTTTTCAAAAGCAACCTTCCCTGGTTGAGCGCCACTGCGAAGCCCGTCGTTCCAGCCTCATCCTGCAGTGAACAAATCACTTGGTCGGTGGCGCTGAACAGCGTGGGTTTAATGAGCAGTGACAGCGTCAGGTTGCGTGCGTCGCGGATGGAGGGCAGGGGGCCTATTGCACACGATCCGAGGTGAGTCGCTTGCTCGGTCGCGCGATAGCTTGGCTCCAGACCGAAATCCACTTCCGTGCTTTTGAGGCCGGGGCCCTGTGGATTGGGATCGCAGCAGTCCAACCTGACAACCTTGGCGCAGATGTCCCGATCACCGATCGAGGAAACTTTGAATTCGAGCATTTCTCCAGGCCGTGCGCTCAACGGCGTCACGTAGCCGATCACTGCCGGGAAATCGATATCTGAATGGGCCATAGACCTGCTACCTGATGTTTATATCGAATATCGTATACTATTAAATCGCTGTCAACGACATCGTAGCCGTACGCGTCTCGCCGTTCTTTTTCTTCTTTAAATGCATTCGTTTTTTCACCAGCTGGCGTTGTCGCGATTGGCGACGCCACTCAATTTGACAGTTGACTCGTATCGTTTATCGTATACCATATCTGAAATGGCGCAAAAGACGCGCCATCACCCAGCGTTCATAACAATCAGATCTGGAGAATTCGAATGCAGTACGAAAGGTCGTTTACCACTGTCGAGATGCATACAAGCGGAGAAACCTTCCGCCTTGTTACCCAAGGGCTGCCAAAGGTGCCGGGCGCCACCGTCATCGAGCGCGGCATCTGGTTGGAAAAAAATGCAGATCAGTACCGCCGCGCGCTGATGCTTGAGCCGCGTGGGCATAAGGATCTTTACGGTGGCTTTCTGACTGAGCCCGTTCATCCTGAAGCGGATTTCGGCGTCATTTTCCTGAACAACTCGGGTTACAGCCCCCATTGCGGGCACGGTGTCATCGCGTTGGCAACCGCTGCCGTGGAATTGGGCTGGGTTGAGCGTAAATCCCCGGAGACGCGCGTAGGCATCGACGTACCTTGCGGCTTTATCGAAGCCTTTGTTGAGTGGGATGGCAAGCGCGCAGGCGCCGTGCGTTTCGTGAACGTGCCGTCATTTATCTTCAAGCGCGATGTGACGGTCAACACGCCAACTTTTGGTGAAGTCACGGGTGATGTCGCGTTCGGTGGGGCGACCTATTTCTACGTTGACGGTCGTCCTCACAATATTTCCATACGGGAAAATGACCTGGCGGCGATCACGCAGTTTGGTTATGAAATCAAAATTGCAGTGAACGCCCAAATGTCCGCCATTCACCCTGAAAACCCGGACATCAATGATGTTTATGGCGTCATGGTTTATGGCGATCCGCGTCATGAGGGCTCGACTCAGGCTAACTGCTGCGTGTATGCGGACCGGGCGATTGATCGGTCGCCAACAGGTACGGGTACGGCGGGCCGTGTTGCACAACTCTACCTGCGCGGCGAACTATCGGCAGAGGACACCCTGGTGAACGAATCCATTATCGGAACCGCGTTCAAGGGGCGTGTGCTGAGTGAAACCAAGGTCGGGCCTTACGACGCCGTCATACCTGAAGTGAGCGGCAAGGCTCATATCTGTGGCTTTGCCAACTGGATCATCGACGAAACGGATCCACTTGCCTACGGTTTTCTGGTCCAGTGAAACCAACAATAACGATCTAAGCAAACCAATTTTACTGCCCCGATAATACGTATACGATATCCAAGATACGCTAGAATAAGCGTATCTTGTTTCTGAGTTCAGCCAACAAACGAGGGGAACAAAATGCGCATCAACACCGTTATCCTGGCTGCAGCCTTTGCTGCGTTAGGAACCACCGCCGTTCACGCGGACCAATTGGACGACATCATTTCCTCGGGCAAGCTGCGCTGTGCGGTAGAGCTTGATTTCCCGCCCAACGGTTCCCGTGACAAGGACAACAAGCCGATCGGCTTCGACGTGGATTATTGCAACGACCTGGCTGCCGCCCTTGGCGTGAAAGCTGAAATCGTCGATACCCCGGACCCGGATCGAATTCCTGCAGTCCTGTCAGGACGCGCTGATGTCGGTATCGCGGTTGCTTCTGACACGCTGGAACGAGCAAGAACCATCGGCTTCTCGATACCTTATTTCGTCTTCAAAACCATCATTCTCGTACGCGAAGACTCCGGCATTAAGAGTGTCGAAGACTTCAAGGGCCATACAGTGGGCGGTCCGGCAGGCGCCTATGAAACGACAGCACTGAAGGAGACGGTTCAGAAGTTCAATGACCCGGCAACCAAGATGCTGACGTTCCAGTCTCAATCGGACAGCTTTCTGGCGTTGAGCCAGAAGAAAATCGATGCGACCTACACCACTGCGACGATTGCGACCCACGTGATCAACTCGGGGAAATACCCTGGTCTGAAGATCGTCGGTGATGCTCCGGTCGACCCTGACTACTGTGCGTTCCTCGTGCAGCGCCAGGAGCAGGGACTGCTCAACTACGTGAATCTTTTCCTCAACCGCCAGGTTCGCTCCGGTCGTTATGCCGAGCTCTATACCAAGTGGGTGGGAAAAGAGGGCGGACCGGCTCCGGACCTGACTGTTTCAGGCACCTATCGTTAAGGACACGGATCTTTCGTTCCGGAAAACAAAAACCTTTAGCGTAAAAAGGTAATCGTATGTCTTATACCTTCCAGTGGCGTCCGGTTCTGGAATCGCTCCCGGATATGTTGGCGGGGGCGGTCGTCACCCTGGAGATTGCCACGCTGGCGATGGCAATTGGTACGGTGCTGGCAGTTCTGTTGGCGCTTGCAAAACGATCGGGTGGCAAAACCCTTTCGGGTCTGGCCAGTGTGTGGATCGAAACGGCGCGTAACACGCCAGCGCTGTTTCAGATTTACATGGTCTATTTCGGGCTGGGCTCCATTGGAGTTGGTATCGACTCTTACTATGCACTCTTGCTCGGTATTACGTTTAACAACGCAGGTTACCTGGCAGAAACGTTCCGGGGCGGTTTCTCCGCCGTTCCGGAAACTCAAGTGCGCGCCGCTCGTTCGTTGGGAATGGGGGCCGCTCAGACGATATGGCACATCGTGCTGCCGCAGATGTTGCGGGCAGTGTTCCATGCCATGACAAACCAGATGGTATGGTCAATTTTGATGACCTCCCTCGGCACTATTGTTGGACTGACGAGCGATTTAACGGGCGTCACTCAACAACTTAACGTCATGACCTATCGTACATTTGAGTTCTTTTTTGTTGCGGCTTGCTTGTACTACCTGATATCGAAAATATTCACGATTTGCGCGCGGCTATTCGCTTGGCGCCTGTTTCGTTATTGAGAGGTGCGCCATGTTTTTTGAAGGGACATTAGCGTGGAGCGACATCCTGTTTTTGTTAAGGGGTGCTGTTGTCACAATCGCTATTACCTTAGCGGCTGTCGGTATTGGAACGCTGTTTGGAACGCTGTTCGGTCTCATCAGGGCCGGTGCTGCCTGGTGGGTAAGTTCGCCCATTGGCTGGGTTCTCGACATATTTCGCTCTGTACCGCTGTTGATTCAATTGGTCATATTCAATTCGTTCAACAGCATGTTTCGCCTGAACTGGCCAACCTATGTGGTTGCGTGCATTTGCCTCGGGGTTTATGCCGCTGCCTTGTGCACCGAGATTGTCAGGAGCGGGGTGGCGGCGGTGCCGACCACCACTCGCCGCGCTGCACGGTCACTAGGTTTGAATTGGCGGCAGGAAGTGGTTTCGATCACGTTGCCTATCGCCACCAGGATTGTATTCCCGAGTTGGATCGGTCTGGCCCTCGGGATAATGAAAGATACCTCACTGGTTTTGTGGATCGGCATTATTGAACTGTTACGCAGTTCCCAGATTGTCACAACCCGCATTCAGGAACCCTTAACGATCCTGGCAATTACCGGTGTGATCTACTTCTTGATGAGCTTCCCCATTGCGAGACTTGGCGCTCGGCTTGAGAAAAGGTGGCAAATACAATGATAAAAATTGAAGACGTACATAAACACTTCGGCGCCTTGCATGTTCTCAAGGGTGTGAGCTTGAGCGTAAACAAGGGTGAAGTGTTATCAATGATCGGTGGCTCGGGCTCCGGCAAGTCAACCATGCTGATGTGCATCAATGGACTTGAAGATATTCAACAGGGCCGTATCAGTGTTGATGGCATTCATGTGCATTCGAAAAAAACCGATTTAAATAAACTTCGCCAAAGGATTGGTATCGTGTTCCAGCAATGGAACGCCTTTCCACACATGACTGTGCTTGAGAATGTCATGCTTGCGCCGCGAAAAGTGTTGGGCAAGTCGAAGCAGGAAGCCGAGGCGATCGCTGTGGAAAAACTTCGGCATGTGGGCCTGGGTGAAAAGCTGACGACTTTCCCGTCTCGCTTATCCGGTGGGCAGCAACAGCGTATGGCGATCGCACGTGCACTGGCGATGTCGCCGGACTACATGCTGTTCGATGAGGTGACGTCCGCACTGGACCCTCAGCTCGTGGGCGAGGTTCTGGATACGTTGCGCATGTTGTCCCACGAGGGGATGACCATGATCGTCGTCACCCATGAAATGCGTTTCGCCCGTGAAGTTTCGGATCGTGTTGCCTTCTTCCATAAAGGGCAAATCCACGAACTTGGAACACCTGAGCAGATTTTCGACCGCCCGGAAAAACCTGAAACGGCAGATTTTCTGCGCTCCGTGCTTTGACGGCGCCGCTCTTGCAATGAGAGCGAACAAGTGACGACCGCGGCCAACTGGTTTACCAGCGCCGCGGTTGTCATTCCGGTTGCGTCATCTCGCCTGGGGCCAGCAACGGTTTGATCGTTTGGCACTCAACAGGCGCGCTATCAAGTTGGCTTGGGAAGTTGCCGTCTACGGCTGCTCCAATTTCCATTAAACAGTTTCGTTGGCTGGGCTCTAAATATGGCAACCACCCTCGGTGTGAAACTCGACGACCTTACTCGTGAACGCCTCAAAACCGCTGCCGCATCCATTGACCGAACCCCTCATTGGTTGATTAAACAGGCGCTCTTCAATTGTCTGCAGAAGCTTGAAGGGGGGGCCACACTGGAAGACCTGATCGGTACAACCCTGACAGATTCGCAAGAACAGGGTGAGCCACCCGTGGAGGCTGCTTATCAGCCTTTTCTGGATCTGGCTGAAAGCATCCATCCGCAGTCGGTGCTTAGAGCGGCGATCACCTCGGCTTACCGCCGACCGGAAGAAGAGATGGTGCCAATGCTTTTGGAGCAGGCACGCTTGCCGTCTGAAACGGCTTCGTCGGCCATCAGACTGGCAGCCAGCATTGCCGAAAAACTGCGCCATCAGAAGAGCGCCAGCGGACGGGCAGGGCTCGTTCAAGGTCTGCTTCAGGAGTTCTCGCTTTCATCGCAAGAAGGTGTCGCATTGATGTGTCTTGCCGAAGCGCTCCTGCGCATTCCGGACAAAGGCACCCGGGATGCCCTGATCCGCGACAAAGTCAGCAACGGCAACTGGCAGACGCACATAGGTAAAAGCGGCTCGCTGTTTGTGAACGCGGCTACGTGGGGATTGTTGTTGACTGGCAAGCTGGTTTCCACCCACAGCGAAACCGGCATGACTTCAACGCTTACGCGGATTATCGGTAAAGGGGGAGAGCCACTCATACGCAAAGGCGTCGATATGGCGATGCGTGTGATGGGCGAGCAGTTTGTCACGGGCGAAACCATCGCACAGGCGTTGGCAAATGCCACCCGATTCGAATCCAAAGGGTTTCGTTACTCCTACGACATGTTGGGAGAGGCTGCACTGACCGAGTATGACGCACAAAAATATCTGGCGTCCTACACGCAAGCCATTCATGCCATTGGCAAGGCCTCTCACGGGCGTGGAATCTATGAGGGCCCAGGCATCTCTATCAAGCTCTCGGCGCTGCACCCACGCTACAGTCGTGCTCAATACGACCGAGTGATGGGCGAGCTTTATCCGCGCCTTCTGTCGTTGACTCTCCTGGCAAAGAGTTATGACATCGGTTTGAACATCGACGCCGAAGAGGCTGACCGCCTGGAGCTATCGCTGGATTTGCTCGAGCGCCTTTGTTTCGAACCTGAACTGGCCGGATGGAACGGTATTGGTTTTGTCATTCAGGCCTATCAAAAACGTTGTCCTTATGTCATCGACTTTGTGATCGATCTTGCCCGTCGAAGCCGTCATCGCCTGATGATCCGGCTTGTGAAGGGCGCGTACTGGGACAGTGAGATCAAGCGCGCCCAGGTTGAGGGGCTTGAAGGTTATCCGGTCTATACCCGCAAGGTGTATACCGATGTCTCCTACATCGCGTGTGCCCGTAAATTACTGGCGGTCCCTGAAGCCATTTACCCTCAGTTTGCAACGCACAATGCCCATACACTTTCCGCCATTTACCACATGGCTGGCCAGAACTACTACCCTGGGCAGTATGAGTTCCAGTGCCTGCATGGCATGGGCGAACCCTTGTATGAACAAGTCGTCGGCAAGGTTTCCGAAGGCAGGCTGAACAGGCCATGCCGGGTTTATGCCCCCGTGGGCACTCATGAAACACTCCTGGCGTATCTGGTTCGTCGCCTGCTGGAAAACGGCGCCAATACCTCATTCGTCAACCGCATCGCTGACCATTCGATCGCTGTTCAAGAGTTGGTTGCCGATCCAGTGCTGACGGTCGATGCAATGGCCTTTGAGGAAGGAGCCTATGGTCTGGCGCATCCAAAAATCCCGTTGCCCCGCGACTTGTATGGTGCGGACCGAGCCAACTCGTCGGGGATCGATCTGGCGAATGAACACCGTCTAGCCTCACTGTCCAGCGCCTTGCTCGCAACCGCGAATGCTCAATGGACTGCTGCGCCCATGCTGGGGGGGATTGGCCGTCACGGTGAACTTAAACCCGTCTGCAATCCTTCGGATCTGCGTGACGTGGTGGGTCACGTTCAACCTGCCGGTCTGGAGGATGTTGAACAGGCACTTGGGTATGCGATCAACGCTGCCCCGATCTGGCAGGCAACACCTGTCAGCGAGCGTGCTCAAATACTCGAGCGGGCCGCCGATCTCATGGAGGCTGAAATTCAACCGCTCATGGGGTTGCTGGTACGGGAAGCCGGAAAGACCTTTGCCAATGCCATTGCCGAGGTTCGTGAGGCAGTCGACTTTCTTCGCTATTACGCCGTGCAAGCGCGCCGGGATTTCACCAATGATGCCCACCGGCCATTGGGCCCGGTCGTTTGCATCAGTCCCTGGAACTTCCCGCTGGCGATTTTTACCGGACAGGTCTGCGCCGCGTTGGCGGCCGGCAATCCGGTGCTGGCCAAGCCGGCTGAGCAAACTTCTTTGATTGCCGCGCAAGCTGTTCGCATCTTGCTGGATGCCGGTATTCCAGCTGGCGTACTGCAACTTCTGCCAGGT
>Ga0209050_1001225_pt1 | contig 29785 bp, 28 predicted proteins | sample Araplavi_mTSA_r2_FD_184276 | JGI IMG/M metagenome (GOLD analysis project Ga0209050, IMG submission 184276) | Arabidopsis root microbial communities from North Carolina, USA - plate scrape MF_Cvi_mTSA_r2 (SPAdes) (version 2) | ecosystem: Host-associated > Plants > Roots > Endosphere | place: USA... | reverse complement strand
CCACTCAGGCGTTGGTGATGCTGGCTCGCAAGCTTGCTCGGGTGGTATTCGCCTTGCTGAAAGGGCAAAGCGAATATCAGCCAAAAGCCAGTTGAGGGCTTTCCCTCAACCATAGAATCTCCCACAGGGGATTTATGTCGAACGTAGATCCAATGTGGGAGCGAGCTTGCTCGCGATGAGGCCAGTACAGGCACTGAAGATCCAACCGTTACCTGCTGCGACAAAAACAACAAGCTCAGGAGCACCACTCATGAAAACCGCAACGCTCGCCACCCGCCGCTGGTGGTACATCATGCCCATCGTGTTCATCACCTACAGCCTGGCGTATCTGGATCGCGCCAACTATGGGTTCGCCGCCGCGTCCGGCATGGCGGCGGACTTGATGATCACACCAGGCCTGTCGTCGATGCTCGGCGCGCTGTTCTTCCTCGGCTACTTTTTCTTCCAGGTACCCGGCGCGATCTACGCGCAGAAACACAGCGTGAAGAAGCTGATTTTCGTCAGCCTGATTCTCTGGGGCAGCCTGGCGACCTTGACCGGGATTGTCTCCAATGCCTACTGGCTGATCGTCATTCGCTTCATGCTCGGCGTGGTCGAAGCGGCCGTGATGCCGGCGATGCTGATCTACCTGTGCCACTGGTTCACCCGCGCCGAACGCTCGCGGGCCAACACCTTCCTGATCCTCGGCAATCCGGTGACCATGCTCTGGATGTCAGTGGTCTCGGGCTACCTGGTGCAGCACTACAGCTGGCGCTGGATGTTCATCGTCGAGGGATTGCCGGCAGTATTGTGGGCATTCATCTGGTGGCGCCTGGCCGATGATCGTCCGTCACAGGCCAAGTGGCTCAACGATCAGGAAAAGCAGGATCTGGAAAGCGCCCTGGCCGCGGAACAGGTCGGCATCAAGGCCGTGAAGAACTACGCCGAAGCCTTCCGTTCTCCCAAAGTGATCATCCTGGCCCTGCAGTTCTTCTGCTGGAGCATTGGCGTGTACGGTTTCGTGTTGTGGCTGCCGTCGATCCTCAAGGCCGGCGCGCAGATGGACATGGTCCAGGCCGGCTGGCTGTCGGCGCTGCCGTACCTGGCGGCGGTGATCGGCATGCTGCTGGTGTCCTGGGGTTCGGACAAGCTGCAAAAACGTAAACGTTTCGTCTGGCCGCCACTGCTGATTGCCTCGATCGCCTTCTATGGCTCCTACGCCCTGGGTGCCGAACACTTCTGGTGGTCCTACACCCTGCTGGTGATTGCCGGCGCCTGCATGTACGCGCCGTATGGCCCCTTCTTCGCGATCATCCCGGAGATCCTCCCGGCCAATGTCGCGGGCGGCGCCATGGCGCTGATCAACAGCATGGGCGCCCTCGGTTCGTTTGGCGGTTCTTATCTGGTCGGTTACCTGAACAGCTCCACCGGCTCCCCGGGTGCGTCGTACCTGTTGATGAGCGGCGCGTTGATGTTCTCGGTGGTACTGACGATTTTCCTCAAGCCCGGCGCCAGCGACCGGGAGCGGCCCTCGGCCACGTTAACGCGCGCCGCCACGGCACATTCCTGAACTGAAATCGAGATCTCGAAGATGAAAAAGCAGGTCGTCCTCTACAAGAAACTCTCGCCGCTATTGATGGCTCGCCTGCACGAGCAGGTCGACGTGACGCTGATCGAAAACCTTGATGCCGAGGGCCTGGGCAAACTGCGCGATGCCCTGCCCCGCGCTCACGGTTTGCTCGGTGCCAGCCTGAAACTGGATGCCGAACTGCTCGACCTGGCGCCCGACCTTCAAGCCATTGCCAGCGTCTCGGTGGGCGTCGACAACTACGACATCGACTACCTCACCGAACGGCGAATCCTGCTGAGCAACACGCCGGATGTGCTCACCGAAACCACCGCCGACACGGGTTTTGCGCTGATCCTGGCGACAGCCCGGCGGGTGGTGGAACTGGCGAATCTGGTTCGCGCCGGCCAATGGAACCGCAACATCGGCCCTGCGCATTTCGGCAGCGACGTGCACGGCAAAACCCTGGGCATTATCGGCATGGGTCGTATTGGCGAGGCCCTCGCGCAGCGCGGACACTGCGGGTTTGGCATGCCCGTGATCTACCACAGCCAGTCACCGAAACCGGCCGTGGAACAGCGGTTCAATGCGCACTATCGAAGCCTGCCGGAACTGTTGCAACAGGCCGATTTCGTTTGCCTGACGTTACCGCTGACCGCTGCAACCCAAGGGCTGATCGGCGCAGAGCAGTTCGCCCAGATGCGTGCCGAGACCATCTTCATCAATATTTCGCGGGGCAAAGTGGTGAACGAAGCGGCGCTGATCGAAGCCTTGCGCACGGGCCGGATTCGCGCGGCGGGGCTGGATGTATTCGACCGTGAACCCTTGAATCAGGACTCGCCATTACTGCAGTTGAACAACGTGGTGGCGACACCCCACATCGGCTCGGCCACCCATGAAACACGGGAGGCCATGGCCAGGTGCGCGGTGGACAACCTGTTGGCGGCGCTGGCGGGTGAGCGGCCGGCCAATCTGGTGAACGCTCGAGCGTGGAAGGGCTGAGGTAGTCGGCGCCTGTCAGGCAGCCTTCGCGAGCAAGTCGAATCGTCGCACCGCCGCTCCCACATCAGGGTGGGAGCGGGCTTGCTCGCGAAGAGGCCGGCACAGGCAACACAATCCTTCAGGCCCGCCGCACCTCCAGCAAATCTGTCGCACACAAAGCAATGCGCCGGCATGCATCAGCCAGCTTCATCTGATCCACCACCAGGCCGATGCGGATATGTCCCGCCGCACTCGGCCCGAAAGCTTCACCGGCCAGCACCGACACGCCATAACCTTCCAGCAGTCGCTCGGCGAAGCGCTGGGCCGACAACCCGGTCTGGCGCACATCGACCATCACGAACATTCCGCCGTCCGGGCGTATCGGCTTGAGCCCCGGGCATTGCCCCAGGCTTGCACACACCAGGTCGCGGCGCTGGCGATACTCCTCGCGCATCGAGGCGACTTCCGGCAGGTCCCGGTCCAGCGCCAACTGCGCAGCGTTCTGCACGAAATCCGGAATACCGAACAGCATGCTCAGCGACAAATTGACCAGGTGACCCGCCATGGGTTTGGGCCCGATCACCCAGCCCACCCGCCAACCGCTCATGGCGTGGGACTTGGACAGGCTGTTAATCGTGGCGGTGCGCTCGGCCATGCCCGGCAGACTCGCCGGACTGATGTGCTGGCCTTCGAACAGCAGATCACTGTAGACCTCATCGCTGATCAGCCACAAATCGTGACGAATGCACAGCGCCGCCAGCTCTTGCCAGATGGCCAGTGGCAAACTGGCGCCGGATGGATTGTTCGGACTGTTGAGCAGTATGGCGCGTGTCTTGGGCGTGATCCGCGCCGCGACATCCAGCGGGTCGACGCGAAACCCGTTCTGCGGGCGCACGGGCACCGGGACCACGGTGGCCGCACACGCGCCGATCACACCTTCATAGGTCACGTACATCGGCTCGGCGACAATCACCTCATCGCCCGGGTCGAGCAGGCACTGCGCCACCGAATACACCGCGCACTGCGCCCCCGGAAAGACGATCACATGTTCGCCATCCACCACCTGGCCGCTGCGTTGCCGATGCCGGCGGGCAATGCTGTCGCGCAGCCCACGACTGCCGCGCACTTCAGGATAGTGCGTATCACCGGCCAGCAGGCTGGCGATGGCGGCCTGGACAATGGGTTGCGGTGTATCGAAGTCGGGGTCGCCAATGGACAACAGCAGGACGTCGACGCCCTGTTCGCGCAAATGCAGCGCTCGATCGTGAATCTGCCAGGCCGCCGCTCCGTCACCGGCGATTCGTTGGGTCAAGGCTGAGTAGCGCATGTCGTTCTCCTGTCGCGCGGTTACTCCAAGCCACAACCCTATCTCAAATCACGAAACGCGCCAGCATGGCGTTCAACTCCCCCCTCAAAATTGCCATCGGCGCTTTTTGTGGCGAGGGAGCTTGCTCCCGCTCGGTTGCGCAGCAACCGCCATTGAATGGGGCCGCTGCGCAGCCCAACGGGAGCAAGCTCCCTCGCCACAGAAAAACCCTCAGTCGCAGCGGACGGCCATCCGCCAGACACGCGCGATGTCGGTTGCCCGCTCACGCAGCAAGCGCGGCGCTTCGGCGCAGGCCTGTTCCAGGGGCATCGGCCCGCTTGCCAGGGCAAACGCAGCGTCGATGCCGTGCTCATAAAGCGCCTGATACCCCTCGCCCAGCGTGCCGGCGATAACGATGACCGGCACGGCGTGCTGCCTGGCGACACGTGCCACACCGAATGGCGTCTTGCCGCGCAGGGTTTGCGCATCGAAACGCCCTTCGCCGGTGATCACCAGATCGGCACCTGCAACCGCCTCGGCCAGGCCCACCAGTTCGCCGACCACCTCGACCCCGGCCTTGAACTGCGCGCCCAGGAACGCCTTGGCGGCAAACCCCAGGCCACCCGCCGCGCCACTCCCCGGTTCGTCGCGAACGTCGTTGCTCAAAGCGGCCGCGCAATGGTCGGCAAAGTGCCCCAGTGCCTGGTCCAGTTGTTCGACCTGCACGGGCGAGGCGCCTTTTTGCGGGCCGAAAATCACCGAGGCGCCGTGGGGGCCGCACAGCGGGTTATTGACGTCGGCGGCGATATCGAAGCGCACCTGCGCCAGACGCGGATCGATGTCGCTCAGGTCCACGCGGGCCAATTGCGCAAGGGCGAGGCCGCCCGGTGACAGCGTCTGTCCCTGAGCGTCCAGCAACTTCACGCCCAAGGCCTGCACGGCACCGGCGCCGCCGTCGTTGGTCGCACTGCCGCCAATCGCCAGGATCACCCGTTGTGCACCGGCATCCAGTGCGGCACGGATCAATTGCCCGGTGCCGAAAGTACTGCTGATGCACGCGTCGCGCTGCGCCACCGGGACCAACTGCAAACCGCTGGCCTCGGCCATTTCGATGATTGCGGTGTGGCTCTGCGGCAACCAGCCCCAGGCGGCCTCCACCATGGCCCCCAGCGGCCCGCGTACCAGAGTGCGACGCAGTTCGCCTTCGCACGCGGCCAGTATCGACTCGACAGTCCCTTCCCCGCCGTCGGCCATCGGGCATTTGATCAGTTGGGCATCAGGCCAGACCTGCGCCAATCCCAAGGCAATGGCATCGGCTACGCTTTGAGCGCTGAGGCTGTCCTTGAACGAGTCGGGGGCGATCACGATTTTCATGGGAATTCTCCAGTTCCAATGCCCACATGCTGCCAGCCGCCATGAACAATAACGCCGGTCCGCTGCACAAGCGGCAAAGAGGATTATTGTTCATTTCCACAAAACCCGAGGCAGACGTTTCACCTGTAGGAGCGAGCTTGCTCGCGATGGAGGGTAACGATGACGCGGGAAATCAGACTTACCGCGGCGTCCTCTGGTTTTTCGCGAGCAAGCTCGCTCCTACAGGGGGATTTTGTCGCTCACGAAATTGAGTCTGGCTCGGGCAGCAGTTGCACGCCCAGATACAACGCGAGCATCCCATCGAGTCGCAGCGGATCGACGCCGCTGAGCTCGGCAATCCGCTCCATGCGGTAACGCAGGCTGTTGCGATGAATGCCCAGCGCATCGGCGCAGGCCTGGCTCTGGCCGTCGTGTTCACACCAACTGCGCAGGGTTGCCAGCAACTGACCGTTGCTGTCCTTGGCAATGACCTTGCGCAGGGGGTTGAGCAATTCGTCGAGGGCGTCGTCGTTGCGGTGGCGCCAGAGCATCACCGGCAGCCGATAGCGGGTGAGCGTCAACAGCCGGGAGCGCGGTAACACTTCGCGCCCGTAGGCCAGCAAGTCACCGACCCGGCGATAGCAGCGACGCAACCCCGCCAGCCCATCGGCTTGCCCACCGACGGCAATGCGCAGGATGTTCCAGCCGAGGCCGTCAAGCTTGTCCAGCAAGCGCTCGTTCTCGACCGACTGACTGGCCGGCCGACACCAGAGCAACGAGGTTTTGGCCGAGCTGACGCACCAACTGTCCGGGTGGCGGGTGGTCAACCAGGCACTCAGTGCCTCGACGGTTTGCCCCGCCGCGTGCTCCAGGCCCAGTTCGAACAGGTACGGCACCCGGGTCATTTGTGGCTTGAGGCCCAACTGCTGCGCTTCATCGACCAGTCGTGGAGAATCCCCGGCCTCGCTGAGCAGCAGCGCCAGCAGATCATCGCAGCGCTGGCGCCGCCATTGCTGTTCGGCCTGCTGGTTGCGCTGGGCTACCAGCATCTCGGCGGTCATGCGCACCAGTTCGGCATAGGTGCGCAGTTGCTCGGGTTCGCCGGTGATACCCAACACGCCGATCAGGCGCTGATCGAGCAACAGCGGCAGGTTGATGCCCGGTTGCACGCCCTTGAGATGAATCGCCGTCTGCGCATCGATCTCCACCACGCGGCCGTTGGCCAGGACCAGTTGCGCGCCTTCATGCCGGGTGTTGACCCGCTCCGGTTCGCCGCTGCCCAGGATCAGGCCCTGGCTGTCCATGACGTTGACGTTGTACGGCAGAATGGCCATCGCCCGGTCGACGATGTCCTGGGCCAGGTCGTGATCGAGTTCGAACATGCAAGTGATCCTTGAAGACGGTGATGGAACGGGTTGTTCACCCGCACAGGCCTTGGTTGCAAACCCTGTGCTCAGGCACAAAGACAGCCACCCTGAGGGTGGTCGAGACTCTCCGGGCGATCAACGTTACCCTTTGCATCGCAAAAAATCATAATAAAGAGAGAGCCGCCATGACACAGAGCGCCGTAGCGTCCGAGGCCATCGCTGACGACAAAAACGCCGTCTACAAGCGCATCACCCTGCGTTTGATCCCCTTCATTTTCATCTGCTACCTGTTCAACTACCTCGACCGGGTCAACGTTGGATTTGCCAAACTGCAGATGCTCGACGCGCTGAAGTTCAGCGAAACCGTGTACGGCCTGGGCGCCGGCATCTTCTTTATCGGTTACGTGCTGTGCGGTGTGCCCAGCAACCTGGCCTTGAGCAAATTCGGCCCGCGGCGCTGGATCGCGCTGATGATGATCACCTGGGGCACGCTGTCGACCTGCCTGCTGTTCGTCACCACGCCGACCGAGTTCTATACCCTGCGCCTCTTCACCGGCGCCGCCGAAGCCGGGTTCTTCCCGGGCGTGGTGCTGTATCTCTCGCAGTGGTTCCCGACCTTCCGCCGTGGCCGCATCATGGCGCTGTTCATGTCGGCGATCCCCGTCTCCGGCCTGCTTGGCAGCCCCTTCTCCGGCTGGATTCTCAACCACTTCGCCGCCGGCCAGGGCGGTCTCGCCGGCTGGCAGTGGATGTTCCTGCTGCAAGGCATTCCGACCGTGATCCTCGGTGCGCTGGCTTACTTCCTGCTCAGTGACAGCTACGCCAATGCGAAATGGCTGACCCCGTTCGAGCGTTCGGTGCTGGAAGCCGACCACGCTGAAGACCTGGCCAACAAACCGAAAACCACGACGGATTCGCTGCTGGCGGTGTTCAAGAACCCGGCGATCTGGGCCTTCGGCCTGATCTACTTCTGCATCCAGAGCGGCGTGTACGCGATCAACTTCTGGCTCCCGTCGATCATCAAGAACCTGGGCTTCAGCGATAACCTGGTGATCGGCTGGCTCAGTGCGATTCCGTACCTGCTGGCGGCAGTGTTCATGCTGATCGTGGGCCGCTCCGCGGACCTGCGCAAGGAGCGTCGCTGGCATCTGGTGGTGCCGATGCTGATGGGCGCGCTGGGGCTGCTGATCGCGGTGAACTTCGCCGCCAACCCGGCCATTGCGATTCTCGGCCTGACCATCGCCACCATGGGCGCCCTCACCGGCCTGCCGATGTTCTGGCCGGTGCCGACCGCCCTGCTCAGTGCCGGCGCTGCCGCCGGTGGCCTGGCGCTGATCAACTCGATGGGCCAGATGGCCGGTTTCCTCAGCCCGTACCTGGTGGGTTGGGTCAAGGACAGCACCGGTTCGACCGATGCGGCGCTGTACCTGCTGGCGGGGGTGATTGTCTGCGGCAGTCTGCTGGCGTTGCGCATGACTCGTACGTTGCGCGCCTGATCCCCACAAATCCGGTGTGGGAGCGGGCTTGCTCGCGAAGGCGGTGGGTCAGACAACAATATTGTCGACTGATCCACTGCCTTCGCGAGCAAGCCCGCTCCCACATTTGATTGGATTTGCGTTTGCTCCAGGGTGCTGTTCTGGTATCTGATTGAGCCTTTCCCACCGGTAAAAGGATTTGCTCATGAGCTATCGCACACTGGGGCATTCGGGTCTGCAGGTGTCTACGCTGACCCTGGGCACCATGATGTTCGGCGAACAGACCAGTACCGAAGACTCCCTGCGGATCATCGACAAGGCCTGGGACCAGGGCATCAATTTCATCGACACCGCCGACGTCTACACCAACGGCCGTTCCGAGGAAATCGTCGGCGAGGCCATCGCCAGCCGCCGTCATGAATGGGTGCTGGCCACCAAGGTCGGCTTCGGCCCCGTGGACGGTGTGCCCAACCGCAGCGGTCTGAGCCGCAAGCATCTGTTCAACGGTATCGACGCCAGCCTGACGCGCCTGGGCACCGACTACCTCGACATCTACTACCTGCACCGTGAAGACCACAACACGCCGCTGGACGTCACGGTGTCGGCCATCGGCGACTTGATTCGCCAGGGCAAGATCCGCTATTGGGGCCTGTCCAATTATCGTGGCTGGCGCATCGCCGAAGTGATTCGCGTGGCTGACAGGCTCGGCGTTGACCGGCCGGTGATCAGCCAGCCGCTGTACAACATCGTCAACCGCCAGGCTGAAACCGAGCAGATCACGGCGGCGCAAAACTATGGTCTGGGCGTGGTGCCCTACAGCCCGCTGGCGCGCGGAGTGCTCAGCGGCAAATACGCACAGGATGTGAAACCCGACGCCAACAGCCGTGCCGGTCGCCAGGACAAACGCATCCTTGAGACTGAATGGCGCGTCGAATCCCTGCGCATCGCCCAGCAGATCCAGCAATACACCCAGGAGCGCGGCGTCGGCATCGTCGAGTTCGCGATTGCCTGGGTGCTGAACAACAGCGCCGTGACCTCAGCCATTGTCGGGCCGCGTACCGAAGCGCAGTGGGACGCCTACACTAAGGCGCAGGCGGTGAAGATCACGGCCGAGGATGAGGCGTTCATCGATGCGCTGGTGACACCGGGGCATGCGTCGACACCGGGGTTCAATGATGTGAGCCACTTTGTGTCCGGGCGTAAACCGCGCATTAGCTGATCAGCCCTTTCCCATGTGGGAGCGAGCTTGCTCGCGATAGCAGATTCACATTCAACATCAATGTTGGCTGGTGTACCGCTATCGCGAGCAAGCTCGCTCCCACAGGTTCCGTGTTGATTGATCGGTCAATATTCGTCTGAAAAAACACGTATCCTCTGCGCCCGTTTCACTCTCACTCAAAATCACGCGAGGACAGCTTGTCTAAAGGTATCGCTCTATCGGTTTCAGCCTCGGTGCTGTTTGCCGTCATGTATTACTACACGTCGCTGCTCACCCCCTTGAGCGGCGTGGAAATCTTCGGTTGGCGCATGCTGCTGACTGTGCCGTGCATGACCGTGTTCATGGTGGTGTCCGGCGAGTGGAAGCGCGTGCTGGAGATCGTAAGGCGCGCCAAAGCCGATCCGAAGCTGATTGGCGCGCTGATCGCCTCCTCTGCCCTGCTCGGCGTGCAATTGTGGCTGTTCATGTGGGCGCCGCTCAACGGCTACAGCCTGGATGTGTCCCTCGGTTACTTCCTGCTGCCGCTGACCATGGTGTTGACCGGGCGGATCGCCTATGGCGAACGCCTGTCGTACCTGCAAAAGGTTGCCGTGGTCTTCGCCTGCCTGGGCGTGGTCAACGAGGTGTATCAGGTCGGTGGTTTTTCCTGGGCGACCTTGCTGGTCTGCATTGGTTATCCGACCTACTTCGTTTTGCGCAAACGGCTTGCAGCGGACAACCTCGGCGGCTTGTGGCTGGACATGGCGTTGACGCTGCCCGTGGCCTTCTGGTTCGTTCAGAGCGGTGCACAGGGTTTTCTCGTGTTTGACCAGCATCCATGGTTGTCGCTATTGATCCCGCTGCTCGGCGTGATCAGCGCTTCAGCGCTGGTGGTCTACATCATTGCCAGTCGCCTGCTGCCGTTCAGTCTGTTCGGTTTGTTGAGCTACGTCGAACCGGTGTTGCTGCTGGGCGTGGCGCTGTTGTTGGGAGAGAGCATCAAGGCCGGCGAATGGCTGACCTACATCCCGATCTGGATGGCGGTGCTGGTGCTGGTGTTTGAAGGGTTCAAGCATCTGGTGCGGCAGCGCAGGCCTTAACCACCGACACAAAACAATGTGGGAGCGAGCTTGCTCGCGATAGCGGTTGTACATTCAACATCAATGTTGACAGACACACCGCCATCGCGAGCAAGCTCGCTCCCACAGGTTTATCGGCGTAATGGTTTAGTCCGTGGACAACACGCCACGACGAACCTGGTCACGCTCGATGGATTCGAACAGCGCCTTGAAGTTGCCTTCGCCGAAACCGTCGTCGCCCTTGCGCTGGATGAACTCGAAGAACACCGGGCCCATCAGGGTTTCCGAGAAGATCTGCAACAGCAGACGCTTGTCGCCCGACTCGGACGAACCGTCCAGCAAAATGCCACGTGCCTGCAGTTCGCCCACCGGCTCGCCGTGGTTCGGCAAACGGCCTTCGAGCATTTCGTAGTAGGTGTCCGGTGGTGCGGTCATGAAGCGCATGCCGATGCTTTTCAGGTGATCCCAGGTCTTGAGCAGGTCATCGGACAGGAAGGCAACGTGCTGGATGCCTTCGCCGTTGAACTGCATCAGGAACTCTTCGATCTGCCCCGCGCCCTTGGACGATTCTTCGTTCAACGGGATGCGGATCATGCCATCCGGTGCGGTCATGGCCTTGGAGGTCAGGCCGGTGTACTCGCCCTTGATGTCGAAGTAGCGGATTTCGCGGAAGTTGAACAGCTTCTCGTAGAAGTTGGCCCAGTAGGCCATGCGACCGCGATACACGTTATGGGTCAGGTGATCGATGATCTTCAGGCCGGCACCGACCGGATGGCGGTCAACGCCTTCGATGAACACGAAGTCGATGTCATAGATCGAACTGCCTTCACCGAAACGGTCGATCAGGTACAGCGGCGCGCCGCCGATGCCTTTGATCGCCGGCAGGTTCAGCTCCATCGGGCCGGTTTCGATATGGATCGGCTGGGCGCCGAGTTCCAGGGCACGCTTGTAGGCTTTCTGCGAATCCTTGACGCGGAACGCCATGCCGCACACCGACGGGCCGTGCTCGGCGGCAAAGTACGAGGCGACGCTGTGGGGTTCGTTGTTGAGGATCAGGTTGATCGCGCCCTGACGATACAGGTGCACGTCCTTGGAGCGGTGGGTCGCGACCTTGGTGAAGCCCATGATCTCGAAGATCGGCTCCAGGGTGTTCGGGGTCGGCGATGCGAGCTCGATGAATTCAAAGCCCATCAGGCCCATTGGGTTTTCGTATAAATCTGCCATGGTTGGCGCCTCATCATTTTTTATCAATTAACTAAGGTTAGTTGTAAGCAATGCTGAGACCGCTGGGTGGCGCACAGGAGATGCCCCGCACGCTGCGGGCGAGAAAATCACCGTAGATCAGTTGAAACCCGAATATCTTCATTATCGACCCAAGGCTCTTGCGGGCGAGGCTTCTGCTGCCAGAAGACGATTATTATTGTATGCGTAACCTGATTCTACACAGCGTAAATCGTTTTGTCCGCCTTCTGTATCAAATCCCCTTTTTCCTTACCCGCGCAAGGGGTTTGTTGCAGAGGAAAATCCCCGCCAGTATCAACCCGCCACCCAGGCACATGGCCAGCGTCAACGGCTCATCGAGCAACAGCGCCCCCAGGATCACCGCGGTCAACGGGTTCAAGGCAATGAACACCCCGGAACGCGTCGCACCGATTGTGCGGATGCCATCGTAGTAGCCAATGTACGCCAGCGCCGAACCCAGCACGCCGAGGTACAAAAGGCTCAACCATTGCCGGGCATCCAGTTGGGTGATCGCAGTGACACTTACCTCGCCACGGACGATGCAGGTCATCCAGAGCATGACGGTGCCCAGCAGAATCGAACAGGTCACCGTTTGCACCGGTCCCAGGGTTTGGTTCAGCTCTCTGGAGCACAGCGAGTAGACACCCCAGCCGAGCACGCAGCCGAAAATCAGCAGATCGCCGACCCAGGCATCAGTACCTGCGGCCAATAACTGCGGGTTGCGACTGACGATCACCATGCTCGCGCCGGCCATGCAGATCGCGATACCGGCGACTTTCGCCCGGCTCAAGCGCTCCTTGAACAGTAACCAGGAAGCGAATCCGATCACCGCCGGGTTCAGCGCCACAATCAAGGATGCCCGTGAAGCGTTGATGTAATGCAGGCCATAAAAGAAGCACAGGTTGTAGAAGAAGATCCCGAAAAAGCCAAGCAAGAGCAATTGCAGCCATTGCCGGGCGCTGGGCCGGAGCAGCGGTATCCGCGCGATGCGTAGAAACAGCAGCAATGCCGCGCTGGCCAGTAAAAAACGCAGGCTGGCAGCCAGCAGCGGGCTGAGGCCGTCGGCCAGAAAGCGTCCGGCAACGAAGGTGCCGCCCCACACCATGCTGACGCCCGCCAGTTTCAGATACACCGGCAGATCCGAGGGTTTTGACAGGGTTTGCTCACAGATCGTCATAAGATTCCAGGGTCGGATAGCGGAGAGATGATCTATCATTCAACTAATATTCAGTCATCGTAAAATGAGTAAACACTCATGACCCTCACCCAACTGGAGATTTTCTCCCTCGTGGCCGAACTCCACGGCTTCACGCCAGCGGCCAATCGCCTGGGCATTTCCCAATCGGCGGTGTCCCATGCCTTGAAGTCTTTGGAGCAGGAACTGGGGGTCGAGTTGTTGCGCCGGCATCAAACCCGGGTCGAGCCAAGCGACATTGGCCAGCAGTTGCTGCTGCGCGCCCGCGCGATGCTGGGCCTGGCCAACACCCTGCGCCAGGAAGCGGCCGACGCTCGGGGCATGAAACGCGGTACGCTGCGTATCGGCTCGTTCGGGCCGACTTCATCGATCAAATTGTTGCCGTTGATTCTGCAGCAGTACCGCGCCGCCCATCCCGGCATCGAAGTGCATATCGACGAAGGCCCAGACCGCCAGGTGCTGCAGTGGCTGGAGGAGCGACGGATCGACATCGGCTTTGTGGTGTTGCCCGAGGAGCGCTTCGACACGGTCGCGCTGATCGAAGACCAGATGGTCGCGCTGCTGCCCGCGAACCACCCGCTGGCGGTTCACGACAGCCTGAACCTGAAGGACCTGTGCGACGTCCCGTTTGTGCTGACCGAGGCCGGTTCTTCGGAGCTGGTTTCACGCCTGTTCACCGCGGCCCGACTGACGCCCAACATCCGTTATCGCTGCTCGCAGCTGATGAGCACCCTGGATGTCGTCGCTCGTGGCGACGGGGTGACGGTAGTCGCCGAAGGTTCATTGCCCCATCAATCAGACAGCCGCTATGTGAAAAAACCGCTGTCACCGACGGTGGTGCGCCAGGTCGGCCTGGCGGTACTCGATCGACGCCAGGCATCACCCGCGACACTGGCCTTTATCGAACTGGCACAAAGCCTCGACCTGTGTTGAGCAGCGTAACCGCCTGGGGCCAACTATCATGGCCATTACCCGAACTCTTTATGGGAGGCGTATTGCCCTGCCAGTTGTTGAGAGCCTTACTTCTTCGTGACGGGATTCGCGAATGCCGCTGAAAGCCAAAACCCGCAGTCGCAGCACGAAAATTGCTGTCACCCTGATCAGCGGATTGCTCCCGGTACTGCTGGGGGCTGCCATTCTTTACATGCAGGCAGGGCATGTGCTCAAGCAAGACACCGAACAAACCGCCGAGGAAGCGGTTCGTCAGTTCGACTTGATGCTCGACAACACCGCCCAAGCCGCTCGCGAACTGCTGCCGATGGCCGGCCAAAGTTGCGGCGAGGTCAATCTGGCGCTGCGCGAACAGGTCACTCGTCGCCCATTCGTGCGCTCGACCAATCTGGTGTGGGACAACAACCTCTATTGCAGTTCGCTATTCGGCGACTATCAGGAGAAGGTCAACCCCGGCGACTATACCCAGGGCGCATTGTGGCTCATGAACGGCAATCCGGTGACACCCAACACCGCCTTGCTGGTGTACCGCTTGAGCGAAGGTAAAAAAGGCGCGTTGACGACCCTCGATGGTTATCACTTGGGCAACGTTCTGCGCTTGATCGGCCGCCAGACCTTGCTGGTGCTGCAGGTTGGCCCGGACTGGATGTCCGCCGATGGCAAGGTTCACACCGGTGCCGCGCCTGAACTCCCCGTTGCCCAGAGCCGCTTGACCTCCGGGCGCTATGCTTTTGCCGTAGAAGCCGGTTTCCCCAAAGGCGAAACCTGGCGATACATGAGCAGCGAGTACCCCCCCCTGTTCAGTCTGCTGATTTTCTTCGGCGTGATTTCCGGGTCAATTGGTCACTTCCTGCAAAAGCGCTCATCGGCCCCCACCCAGGAAATGCAACGGGCGCTGGAAGCCGCAGAGTTCATTCCGTATTTCCAGCCTGTGGTGCATGGCGCCAGCAAAAGCTGGTCCGGCACTGAAGTGCTGATGCGCTGGAAACATCCGAAGGAAGGCCTGGTGCGTCCGGACCTGTTCATCCCGTTTGCCGAGCACTCCGGACTGATCGTACCGATGACCCGTTCGCTCATGCGACAAACCGCCGCCCTGCTCGCGCCGCAATCCGCCGGTTTCAACAAACCCTTTCACATTGGCATCAACATTACCGCCAGCCATTGCCAGGACCTGGACCTGGTCAAGGATTGCCGCGAGTTCCTCGATGCGTTCGAGCCAGGTTCGATCTACCTGGTACTGGAACTGACCGAACGCGAACTGATCGAGCCAACGGCGATCACCCTGCAACTGTTCGAGCAACTTCGCGAACTGGGCGTGAAGATCGCCATCGACGATTTCGGCACGGGTCATTCAAGCCTTGGCTACCTGCGGCAGTTCAATGTCGACTTCCTGAAAATAGACCAGAGTTTTGTCGCCATGATCGGCATCGACACCCTCTCCAGCCACATCCTCGACAGCATCATCGACCTGGCCGTCAAACTCGACCTTGCCCTGGTGGCCGAAGGTGTCGAAACCCCTGAGCAGAGTGATTACCTCAGCGCTCGTCAGGTCAACTTCCTGCAGGGTTATCTGTTCGACAAACCCATGCCCGGGGCGGAATTCATTAGTGCATTAAGCGACCATTAACTCGAAAATTTAATCGACAAAACAACGACTACAGGCATAAATTTGAATCAAGACACTACTGCCGTTACATGAAGAAAAAGACAGGATTTACTCTTGGCCAATTAACTACTACAATTTTTCCTGCCTGCGCTAATTTGGCAGGTGAGCCACTATCACCGAGTCGCTTCAAGGCTCTTGGCTTATAGCTTTGTTTGCGGTTGGTATCAGCCAAACACACTATTGGAGTAAAGATATTGTCCAGACTCGCTGAATTTCGTGCAGCCGAAAAGGCCCTTCAAGAACAGCTCAAGCAGTTGGAATCCCTGAAGAACGATGCCGGGCTCAAGAAAGAAATCGAATTCGAAGAGAAGCTTCAGGGCTTGATGAAAACCTATGGCAAGAGCCTGCGCGACATCATCGCCATTCTCGACCCGAATCCGGCAAAATCCGGCCTGCAAGCAGCAGCACCGAAAACCCGCCGCGCTCGTGTGGTCAAGGTTTATCAGAACCCGCACACCGGCGAGCTGATTGAAACCAAGGGCGGCAATCACCGCGGCCTCAAAGCCTGGAAAGAACAGTACGGTGCAGCCACCGTTGACTCCTGGCTGCGTGGCTAACTCTCGCGGCGACAAAAAAGCCCTGCTTATGCAGGGCTTTTTCATGGGCTATCTAAATGCCCGCGGCGAGCACAAGACAACTACCTGACCGCCAACTACTTTGTGCTTAATCCATTTGGATATCTAAAATTTTTTTCATGCATCGAAAAAGCACTGTCGCCAACTAAAGTTTCAAGCTGTTACGGGCAGCGTCTATTTCATCCTGGCTCGCCTTATAAGCCTCGGCCTGCCCTGCGTAGGAAAAAACATAGGCCTTATCGGCATCCACCGCGGCCACCAATGTTTGCGAAAGCACATGCCTGCCGTTTTGCGTGACGGTGCAGGTTGTTTCCAGCGCGGCCAATCGACTCAAGGTAGTCGAATGAATTCGCGTGCAGACACTTTGATACCCACCCTGAAAGAAGTCTTTTTGAACTGACTTGCGCATTTCCAGCAATACGCCTTCGAGGTTTACCTGATGATCGCTTTGCACCGGACTCATGGTCAGCTCCATCACCAGGAGCGGCAATCCATCCTGATCATTTTTCACCGCCCGCTGGCGACTGACCCCCGACGCAGCATCCGGGACGGCTTCGACCTGCCAGCCTTGCGGCCAGGTCACCACTGGCGCATCGGCATGAGCAGCACCCGCCAGCGAAAACAGACTCAGCAGGACAAACAGCAGGTTACGGAATCGGATCATTGCAATCGGCACTCACGGATCAAGCCGTAAAGTCTGGGCCCAGGCCGGCTGTCAGGCAATAGCCGACTGTTTGGGTTTGGCGATGTCCGACCCCTTGCGTATCATTGTCACCATTCGTTAGCCCACATATTTCCCGGAGGGCCCATGAGCCTGCACGAATTGAACACCTTCCCCGGCGTCACCGCCCAACCGGACACCGCTACGCAGAAATTTGTCTTCAACCACACCATGCTGCGCGTCAAGGACATCACCAAGTCCCTGGACTTCTACACACGCATCCTGGGCTTTACCCTGGTGGAAAAACGCGACTTCCCGGAAGCCGAGTTCAGCCTGTATTTCCTGGCGTTGGTCGACAAAAACCAGATCCCGGCCGATGCCGCCGCGCGCACCGAGTGGATGAAATCGATCCCCGGCATTCTGGAGCTGACCCACAACCACGGTACCGAGAACGACCCGGACTTCGCCTACCACAATGGCAACACCGATCCGCGCGGTTTCGGCCATATCTGCATTTCGGTGCCGGACATCGTCGCCGCCTGCGAGCGTTTTGAAGCGCTGGGCTGCGATTTCCAGAAGCGCCTGAACGATGGCCGCATGAAGAGCCTGGCATTCATCAAGGACCCGGACGCCTACTGGGTCGAGATCATCCAGCCAGCACCACTCTAAGCCATACCGCAAATCCCTTGTGGGAGCGGGCTTGCTCGCGAAGACGTCGTATCATTCGACATTGAAGTGACTGACACGACGCCTTCGCGAGCAAGCCCGCTCCCACATTGGTAATGTGCAAGACACAAAAAACCCCATGATCGTTCATGGGGTTTTGTGTTTTCAGCGCCGGGTTTTATGCCGGGGCGGACGTGCGGATCAGGTGATCGAAGGCGCTTAGCGAAGCCTTGGCGCCCTCGCCCACCGCGATCACGATCTGCTTGTACGGCACAGTAGTCACGTCGCCGGCGGCGAACACACCCGGCACCGACGTTTCACCGCGAGCATCGACAATGATCTCGCCACGGGGTGACAGCTCGATGGTGCCTTTGAGCCAATCGGTGTTGGGCAGCAACCCGATCTGCACAAAGATCCCTTCCAGCTCCACGCTGCGCACTTCGTCGCTCTGGCGATCCTTGTAGCGCAGGCCGTTGACCTTCTGACCGTCGCCGGTGACTTCAGTGGTTTGCGCACTGGTGATCACGGTGACATTCGGCAGGCTGTGCAACTTGCGCTGCAACACCGCATCGGCGCGCAACTGAACGTCGAACTCCAGCAGCGTGACGTGGGACACGATACCCGCCAGGTCGATGGCCGCTTCGACGCCGGAGTTACCGCCGCCAATCACTGCCACGCGCTTGCCCTTGAACAGCGGGCCGTCGCAGTGCGGGCAGTACGCCACGCCTTTGCTGCGGTATTGCTGTTCGCCCGGGACGTTCATTTCACGCCACCGCGCTCCAGTCGCCAGAATCAAGGTCTTGGCTTTGAGCGTTGCGCCGCTGGCGAAGTGAATCTGGTGCAGCTCGCCATTTTTGCCGGGCACCAACTTGTCGGCACGTTGCAGATTCATGATGTCCACGTCGTACTGCTTGACGTGTTCTTCGAGAGCCACGGCCAGTTTCGGCCCTTCGGTTTCCTGCACCGAAATGAAGTTTTCGATGGCCATGGTGTCCAGCACCTGACCACCAAAACGCTCGGCCGCGACACCGGTGCGAATGCCTTTGCGGGCCGCATAAATGGCCGCCGAAGCACCGGCTGGGCCACCGCCGACCACCAACACGTCAAAGGCTTCCTTGGCGCTGATTTTCTCGGCCTGACGCTCAATGCCGCTGGTGTCGATCTTCGCGAGGATTTCTTCCAGGCCCATGCGGCCCTGACCGAAGTTCACACCATTGAGGTAGATGCTTGGGACCGCCATGATCTGGCGCTCATCGACTTCAGCCTGGAACAGCGCGCCGTCGATGGCGACGTGGCGAATGTTCGGATTGAGCACCGCCATCAGGTTCAGCGCCTGGACCACGTCCGGGCAGTTCTGGCACGACAGCGAGAAGTAAGTCTCGAAGTTGAACTCGCCTTTGAGCGAGCGAATCTGTTCGATCACCTCGACACTGGCCTTGGATGGATGACCGCCGACTTGCAGCAAGGCCAGCACCAGCGAAGTGAATTCATGGCCCATCGGGATGCCGGCAAAACGCAGGCTGATGTCGGCTCCCGGGCGATTGATCGAGAACGATGGCTTGCGTGCATCATCACCGTTGTCGAGCAAAGTAATCTGGGTGGAAAGACTGGCAACGTCTTTCAACAGTTCGAGCATTTCCTGGGATTTCGCACCGTCGTCGAGGGAAGCAACGATCTCGATCGGCTGGGTGACCCGTTCCAGGTACGATTTCAACTGGGCTTTAAGATTGGTGTCCAACATACGGGCGATTTCCTTTTTGCTGTTTCATATAAAGCAGGCATAAAAAAACGCCCGAGCGAATCTCGCCCGGGCGTTTTTATTGGGCGGTGCAGCTTACCGAGTAGGTGCGGAGTTCCGCCCTGATGGAGCGATCACTGACTTAGATCTTGCCGACCAGGTCCAGAGACGGCGCCAGAGTGGCCTCGCCTTCTTTCCACTTGGCAGGGCAAACCTGGCCCGGGTGAGCAGCGACGTACTGGGCTGCCTTGATCTTGCGCAGCAGCTCGGAAGCGTCACGGCCTACACCGCCGTCGTTCAGTTCAACGATCTTGATCTGGCCTTCCGGGTTGATCACGAAGGTGCCACGATCAGCCAGACCTGCTTCTTCAATCAGCACGTCGAAGTTGCGGGAGATGGCGTGGGTCGGGTCGCCGATCATGGTGTACTGGATTTTGCCGATGGCTGGCGAAGTGTTGTGCCAGGCAGCGTGGGCAAAGTGGGTGTCGGTGGAAACGCTGTAGATTTCGACGCCCAGTTTCTGGAAGGCGTCGTAGTTGTCAGCCAGGTCTTCCAGCTCGGTCGGGCAGACGAAGGTGAAGTCGGCCGGGTAGAAGAACACGACAGACCATTTGCCTTTCAGGTCAGCGTCCGAGACTTTTACGAAGTCGCCATTTTTGAATGCGTCAGCTTTGAACGGTTTAACTTGGCTGTTGATGATAGGCATCGTTGACTCTCCGTCAGGGGTTAAGAAGTTGATGGAGAGAACTTTACCCACTCGACGAACGGAAGGCTCATTGGCAAACCTGATGCTGCTGATTGGCTTTAGCTATTAGCTGACTGTATTTATAGAAGAAAACGATCTCTATGACTCAATCGGCTTTTCCGTGAGGCGCGCCATCCCGAGGAACGGACTAGCTTCGATGTAGCGCATGGCCGACTTCATGTCCTTCCAGCCCACATAACTCATCAGCGACTTCAGATCCCAGCCACTTTGATGCGCCCAGGTCGCAAAGCCGCGGCGCAAGGAATGGCTGGTGTAGAGTTCGCCGGCAATGCCTGCCCGCTCCAGCGCCTGGCGCAACAAGGGAATCACGCTGTTGGCGTGCAATCCCTCCTCGCCCAGATGCCCCCAGCGATCGATGCCTCGGAACACCGGCCCACGCACCAGTGCCGCTTCGGTGATCCAGTCGATGTAGGCCTGCACCGGGCACAAACGCTGCAAGGCCGGCGTCTGATAAGTCTTGCCGAGGTTGTCGCGATCACTCTTGCTGCGCGGCAGATAGAGGCTGATGCCGGAACCGACGCTGGCCTGCACGTGTTCAACCTGAAGCCTGCACAACTCGTCGCTGCGAAAGCCGCGCCAGAAGCCCAGCAGGATCAATGCCATGTCGCGCCGGGCCCGCAGCAATCCCGGGCGGTCGCCTTCGGCCTTTGCGATTTGCACTTCCAGCTCCAGACGACTGACCACCTGCTCCAAGTGTTGAAGCTGCAAGGGTTCGGCTTGTTTTTCCTGGGCCGGGTGCAACGCGCGGATGCCCTTGAACACCTTGCGCACCACCGGCGCCTTGGTGGGATCGGCAAAACCCTGGCTGTTGTGCCACTGCGCCAAGGCCGACAAGCGCAGTTTCAGCGTATTGATCGACAACACCCCGGCATGCGCCACCAGGTAGCGCGCCACGCTGTCGCCGGTTGCCGGCAGAAACCCGCCCCACGTGACTTCGAAATGTTCGATGGCCGCCCGATAGCTGCGACGGGTGTTGTCGCGAGTCGCGGCTTGCAGATAGCGATCCAGATCGCTCATAGGACATGAACCTGTTTTAACCGACTGTAGGAGCGAGCCTGCTCGCGATGATCGTTAACGATGACGCTGGTTGGCAGGTGCCCCGCGGCGGTCTTGGGGGTCATCGTCGGATCGCCGCCCGGAGCAAGCTCGCTCCTACAAAGGTTTGTGTACGGAAACAGCGCGAGAAATACCTAAAAATTGCCATCACACGGGGTAATACCAGTATATCCCGTGTTAATTACATTCAGCATTTAACTTTATCAATTGAATGGTACAATGCGTATTTACGTGGTACGTACCACATCAACAAAACCCGGGAGATCTCATGGCACGCGGCGGTGTAAATAAAGCGGTAGTGCAAGCCGCTCGGTTGGCGATCCTCGCCCGTGGCGAAAACCCCAGCATCGATGCCGTACGGATCGAAATGGGCAATACCGGCTCGAAAACCACGATTCATCGCTACCTCAAAGAGCTCGATGACAGGAACGAGGCGGTTGAAGCGCCAGCGGAACCGATTGACGACGAACTGATGGCGCTGGTGGCGCGGCTCGCCCAAAGACTCAAGGAGCAGGCGCAGGAACCCATCGACCAGGCGCGCACGCAGTACGAGGAACAACGCAAGGCGCTGGAAAAACAGCTCGACGAAGCGCAAGAGGCCAACAGCGAACTGCACCAGCAATACGAGTTCCAGAGCCTGGCACTGACTCAGGAATCCGAGGCCCTGCAAGAAACCCGCGCCATGCTGCAAACGGAGCAAACCCGCAACGCCGGGATGAACCAGGCGCTGGCCGATTTCGAATTGCGCTTGAAAGACAAGGATGAGCAGATCCGCTCCCTTGAGGAAAAGCACCTGCACACCCGCGACGCACTGGAGCACTACCGCAATGCGGTCAAGGAACAGCGCGAACAGGAAATGAGTCGCCACGAAGGCCAGGTGCAACAGCTACAGATGGAACTGCGCCAGGCACAACAAAGCGCCCTGGTACGCCAGGATGAAATCACCCAGTTGCACCGCGACAACGAACGCTTGCTGACTGAAAACCGCGGCACCCTGCGCGAGCTGAGCCTGCTGCAGGAACAGCTCAAGCAAAGCAATACCCGTCAGGATCAGTTGCTGGAGCAGGCCACCCGCGTCGACGGCGAGCGCACCCTCCTCCAGGAACGCCTGCGCGTCGCCCTGCTGGAAAGTCAGGCACTCAAACAGAACGTCGATGAGCAATCGCAGCTCAACAAGTCACTGGAAATTGAACTGACCAGGACCCGGACGGATCTGGAAGAACGCGTACGTCTGGCCGCAACCCTTGCGGCAGCGGCAGACGCAGCGAAGGACGATTAACCGGCGACCGGCGTGCGCATGGTGACGAACTCTTCGGCGGCCGTCGGGTGCACGCCGATGGTTTCGTCGAAGTCGCGCTTGGTGGCGCCGGCCTTCAAGGCAATCGCCAGGCCCTGGACGATTTCACCAGCCTCCGGGCCGACCATGTGGCAACCCAAGACCTTGTCGGTCTTGGCATCCACCACCAGCTTCATCAGCGTGCGCTCCTGGCATTCTGTCAGGGTCAGTTTCATTGGCCGGAAGCGGCTTTCGAAGATCTGCACCTCGTGGCCGGCTTCGCGGGCCTCTTCTTCGGTCAAACCGACGGTGCCGATGTTCGGCAGGCTGAACACCGCCGTCGGGATCATCTTGTAATCCACCGCACGATACTGCTCAGGCTTGAACAAGCGTCGCGCAACCGCCATGCCTTCAGCCAGCGCAACCGGCGTCAGTTGAACACGACCGATCACATCGCCCAGCGCCAGGATCGACGGCTCGGCGGTCTGATACAGTTCGTCGACCTCGACAAAACCCTTCTTGTCGAGCTTGACCCCGGTGTTTTCCAGCCCGAGATTGTCCAGCATCGGACGACGCCCGGTGGCGTAGAACACACAATCGGCTTCCAGCTGGCGGCCGTCCTTGAGCGTGACTTTCAGGCTGCCATCGGCCTGTTTGTCGATGCGCTCGATGTCCGCGTTGAATTGCAGGTCCATGCCGCGCTTGGTCAACTCTTCCTGCAAATGCTTGCGCACGGAAACGTCAAAGCCGCGCAGGAACAGTTCGCCGCGGTACAGCAGCGTGGTCTCGGCACCCAGACCATGGAAGATCCCGGCGAACTCGACCGCAATGTAGCCACCGCCCACCACCAGCACCCGCTTGGGCAGCTCTTTGAGGAAGAATGCCTGGTTGGAACTGATGGCATGCTCGTGCCCCGGAATTTCCGGAATCTGCGGCCAGCCACCGGTCGCGATCAGGATGTTCCTGGCGGTAAAGCGCTCGCCATTGATCTCGACCTGATGCGGATCGACGATCTTCGCGTGCCCTTCATGCAAGGTCACGCCGCTATTGACCAGCAGGTTGCGATAAATGCCATTGAGGCGATTGATCTCGCGGTCCTTGTTGGCGATCAGTGTCGCCCAATCGAACTGCGCTTCATCCAGGCTCCAGCCAAAACCGGATGCCTGCTCGAAGTCCTCGGCAAAGTGCGCACCGTAGACCAGCAATTTTTTCGGCACGCAGCCGACGTTCACACAGGTGCCACCCAGGTAACGGCTCTCGGCCACCGCCACTTTCGCGCCAAACCCGGCGGCAAACCGCGCAGCACGCACACCACCGGAACCGGCACCAATCACATAAAGGTCAAAATCGTAGGCCATTTTCAATCTCCTCGGCAGGCCAACAGCATACCCGTAGACATTTGTGGGGCAAGCGCTGCAGACGATATGAGGCCGAAAAGTAAAAAACCTACTCGAGCGATTCGCAGTCCGACCTAATTTTCAATCAATTGTTGTGATCCGGGTATTTTGCCATAGTCAGGAAGTTATCTTTTGCCCCCTATAGCTTTCGGATCAACACAGTAGCGCTCGCAGTCGCGATGACTTGACCCGACTGCTCAAGCTCACCAGAGAGAAAGCAAACCCGTCCTCCGCGCTTGACTACCCGCCCCCTCCCGATCAGAGCCCCTATTTTGGCCGGGGCATGAAAATTAACATTCAGGCTCAAGGTTGGCGCAAACTCACCCTCGTCAAGTGTTGCAGCTAGGGCTGGCCCCATCGTGTCGTCAAGCATCGCGGCAAGGAACCCTCCCTGTATATTGCCCTCCGGATTCGTAAAAGCGTCGATAGCCTCAAACAAGACTTCAACACTTCCTTCATTAGCATCAACTTTTAAGATTTTTATTCCTAGTGTTTCAGCTGCTCTCGGTGGCGGCAAACGCCCCTCCTGTACCATCCAGAAAAATGCTTTCCTATCCATTACGTATTCTCCGAATTTATACCATTAACCGGTACAACGTTGAGCCATAAAGGAAACAAGCTCCACTCTATTGCTTGCAGACAGTTTTTCCGACGCATTGTGCAGGTGATTTCTAACAGTATTTGAACTAATATCAAGGATGATCGCTATATCCGCGTTAGTTTTACCTTGACTTACCCAGTAGATAACCTCTTCTTCTCGCTCCGTCAGGGCCACCGGCTTTTTACTATCCACGAGATGAAATTCGCGCCCAATAGTTTGAGGAAGCTCATGTAATGCAGAATGAGTAATAGCTGCAATAGCATTGAGAAGGCCGACCACCCTATCATCACTTTCAGAGATATAGTTGTAAAACCCGAAGATAGAGACCGTTCCGACTTCTCTATCAGAAAAGCCATGGATAACCATATTTCTATATCCATGAGCAACGAAGTTCTCCTCCCATGCTGAACATAATTGGCTGGGTATCTTTACCAACAGTGGCTTACCCGAAGCAAACCAAGTCGACAGCGGGGGGCTTTGCACACCCCCTGCAGTCGTTCTGATACCCTTTCGATATGATAGAGGCAGGTTATGGGTAATTTCGCGATCCAACGACACACCGAGAGCATGCAACACACCACACCCAAAAAAACACGCATCATATCTAACGGCTTGATCAGTGAGTCGTTGAAAAAATCGGAGAAAGTCCCAGCAATTACGCATTTTCCCCCGAATCAAGCCCAATGATGGACTTGAACAATCTGATAGAGGCATCGCGCTATCAAGTAAACTCTCGGGCAATTGATGCGTCATATATATAACTCTTCTTTTTATTTTATTTATTATTTTTAATATGCAAATTATCAATCAGAGTAACGCGAACAAGATAGCACCCAGGCATGACGCGTCAACACAAACTTGTAACAAATTAATCCTTTTAGCTTTGGAGATAGTTTGCCTGGCGAAATTCGGACTCCTAGACCTCTATCCCTGTAGCGTGAAGAAACCATAACTCAGAATAGCGAGGAGGAGCACGCAGGATAGAGGCTACGTGTAGACGAATATGGGCAACAGGTCTCATCAATGGGTCAATGGTACATTCTTCCTATTCTAGCGCTCAGAAATGGCGATTATCGTAAGGATTCCAATCGCCAGGAGAGTAAACATGCACAAGTTTGACTTGATCGTACAGAAGACGAAGAACGAATATAAACAGTTCGTTGAAACCAATCCACTGTTGAGAGTCGTTGCGAGCGGTGGCATGACCAGAGCTCATTACGCATCTTACCTTCGTGAGACCTATCACTTAGTACGTCACACGTCCCGAATGCTGGCCTTGGGTGGAGCGCGCCTGAGCGATGATCGTCGGGGGCTTCGCAACTGGTTTTTTGAACAAGTTCTTGAAGAGAATGGCCACGATCTTTTCTGCATCAAGGATCTGAAAAATATTGGCCTTGATTCGGACTTCCTTCTTAATTCCCAGCCTTCTGCAGGCGCTTGGGGCTTGATTACCCAGAACTATTATATGGCAACCTATGGCAATCCCGTTGGCATCCTCGGGGTCGCGACGGCTACCGAAGGGCTAGGAGCCGACTTCGGCACCATGTTCGCAGATGTCATGACGGAACAATATGGGATACCAAGTAACGCAGTGACATTCTTGCGCAGTCATGGAGGATTCGATGCGAAGCACCTACAGGAAGCAATTGAGGCAATTGAGTTCGTTCATGATAACGAACTGGAGTACGTAGTGCATGCACGCCGTATGACGTTCCGCTTGTACGGTCAGTTATTCAATGACGTATTGACGGCAGATACAGCCGACGTGCCGCCTCCAAACTCTGCATTGGCGTAACGCTCAGATCGGAGAAGTGCATGAAAGATTTTTATGACCTGAGAAATTACTCAATTCGAGAGATAGATCGATCAGATCCTGACTCAACGTATCAGTATGAAAAAATCCTCAGGCAATCCTACGAGCCGCTCGGTTTTTTCACATCATCAATTTTGCCTGGACCAGACACCAAGTGCTTCGGCCTGTACTTTGACGAAAAAATGGAAGGGACACTTGGCCTATGCGAAACCCTGTATTCCGAGGCAAATCCTTACTTTCGATACCTGCCCGATATCGGGTACAGACCAAGACTTCTAGAAGCAACTAATGTGGTTTTAACGCCGAATTTTCGCGGCAACATTGCGATTGGCATTCTACTCCAAGAAGCTGCAACTCGAGCAATCAAAGACAATTTCGATTTCATAGTCGGAATAACTCGATATCAAACACTTAGATACTTTGTGGAGTTTGGCTTGGTTCCGATCGATCACCCCCCCTCTTCACTTGCTGGGGCGTGATGATATCGACGATTGGATCATATACTACCAAACAAATGAGAGTTCCGCGGCGCTCTATCTAAAGGAGCGGTCTAATCGGTATTTTCACCAACAGAAAACGATGAGGGCGATTCGTCAGCGGCGAAAGCATGTCGAGTTTCTCCAACCCGAGTTAAAACAAAAAAGCTTGTCACATGATACCATTTGAAGAACAGTTCGCTGCTTATCGCCAACAGCATTTTGGCTTTGTTGACAGACTGATCTATCGGGAAAAGGCGGAAATTCTTGACCTATTCCCTGAAAGTGAATTAGCGGCCGAAGTTGTCAGAGATTTGGAAGCGCTCGCAAATGCATCTGGACTCAAGCGAAAGCTCACCGACTTCATACTAAAAAATATACGAGCGCAAGTAGCGGGTAGTGTATCGGTTATTGAAGCTTGTGGAGGAAGTTGTTGGCTGCTCAGGAGTGTGACATCGCAAGTTGATCATGGTAAATTTCACATTCATGCCGTAGGAAGTGATCTTTCACAACGTCACATAGAAACCAACACAACTGCCTTCAGACATATGAACATTGAATGGCTTGTTGCAGACGCCACCAACCTTTTATTCTCAAACCTGAAATTTGATATCGCGCTGAACTGCCAGGCACTGCACCACTTTCCAGTGGGCATTGTTATCAAACTACTTCGGGAATTAAAGAGGATTTCCAAAAAAGTGATAATTTTTGATCTACGGCGCACTTTTTATGGGCCTGCACTCGTACAGTCTCTATCGCCTTTTTACTCCAGTAGCTTCATCAATGATGGAGTAGCGTCACACAGACGAGCCTATAGCATCCAAGAGATGGAATTCATTATTCGGATTGCCGACTTACCATACAAGGTCACCCCCTTTACCCCTGTGGGCATGCTTGTGGAGTCAATTTAATGGTTCGTGATTGGGCGTATTGTCTAGCCTTACTTCACCCTATGTCTGTCGGACTAGGTTTATGGAACGGTGGCAACTGGATCTACACCACTATAATTCTTGGCACTGTGGTTTATCCTGCTATCGAAATATTAGGCAAGCCAGTCGCCCCAACAAATAAAAATGCTTATTTTCCAGCAATACCAGAGCGCATTGCTCGACTTACCGCTCTAATTGTCATTACTGTAGTAGCCAGCACGATCATTACCATTCCATATGAAAAATTTACATCTTTCGAAAAAATCGTACTAATCTACAACTGCGGATTAACAACAGGAATTGTTGGAATTGTTTTAGCCCATGAAATGTTTCATAGGGGAACTTCCATAAGCAAGCACTTAGGCACCGCCCTCATGCTTCTATCCAGCTATCCCCACTTCAAACTGCAACACCTGTACAGCCATCACCCCAACGTAGCAACAGAGAAGGACCACTCATCAGCACAACACGGCCAGTCCCTATACAAATTTTACATCCGATCAATTTTTTTTGGTGGCATATCTATGTGGAAAAGAGAATGTGCCCGATCTGCAATATTCTCAGGCCATCAGTATCATCCCATTCACAACCGCGCTATAAGCCTGTGGATTATTCAGAGTCTCCTTTACATAGCTATACTGCTTCTTCTTGGACCAATTGCGCTTGCTGCATTTATAGCTCAAGGTGTCATTGCAGTGCTTGTTCTTGAAACAGTGAATTACATGCAGCACTACGGGCTAAACCGGAGCGGAGGCAGTCGCAAACCAAGCTACTCAAGCTCTTGGGACAATTACTCACTGACCAACTATGCATTATTTAATCTAGGACATCATTCAGATCACCACGTCCATCCAGCCAAACCCTTTTATGCCTTGAGCCAACAATCCGATGCGCCTGTTATGCCATATGGATATTTCACCATGGCAATAATTGCGCTTTTCCCACCACTTTGGAGATGGATATTGGACAAACACTCCCCTCACCTTACAACCGAAAAAACAAGACTGAGGTAATCATGGATGCACTCCCGAAAACGTATAACGACCCCGACGGGTATGAGCCTTTCCCCCAGCTATTTTCCTATGATGGCTTTGAACAAACGGTTGGCCCTTTGTTGCACAAGAACGAGTCAAACGCTTGGTCATTCAAGTTCCAAATTGATCAGAAACACTTGAATTCGCTGGAACGTCTGCATGGAGGCATGATCATGACCTTTCTCGACCACTCCTTGGGCGGTACTGCCTTTCATGCAACTGGAAATAAACCATGTATCACGGTGAGTTTACACACCGACTTTGTTGCTGGGGCAAAAGCTGGTGACTGGGTTATAGGTACTGCAAGGGTCAATAAGATTACCGGCAACTTGGTATTTGTATCCGGCGAGCTTCGAGTAAGCGAAAAACTCATTGCCATAGCAAGTGGCGTCTGGCGTTCGATAGAACTCGGCACAAGCTAAAAAATTAGATATATAAAGCTAAAATTCTCCCCATATAAAATAGCAACATGCCTTTCAGGCATCGGCATGTCTTACTGCAATATAAAAGCAAACGCCCCGAACGATGTCGGGGCATTTGCTTTGTCTATTACTTGATTTAACACTAAATCAAGTAAATTCTCACAAGAACCTCAAGCGCTATCAATAAGCCTTGCCCGTCTTGTAGAAGTTCTCGAAGCAGAAGTTGGTCGCGTCGATGTAACCTTCGGCGCCACCGCAGTCGAAACGCTTGCCTTTGAACTTGTAGGCAATCACGCAACCATCCTGCGCCTGTTTCATCAGGGCGTCGGTGATCTGGATCTCGCCACCTTTGCCTGGCTCGGTTTGTTCGATCAGGCTGAAGATGTCCGGCGTCATGATGTAACGACCGATGATTGCCAGGTTCGACGGGGCATCTTCCGGTTTTGGTTTCTCGACCATGTTGCGCACGCGGTACAGGTCGTCGCCAATCAGGTCGCCTGCAATCACGCCGTACTTGCTGGTTTCCTGCGGGTCAACTTCCATGATCGCGACGATGGTGCAGCGATACTGTTTGTACAGCTTGACCATCTGCTTCAGAACGCCGTCACCTTCCAGGTTGACGCACAGGTCATCCGCCAACACCACGGCGAACGGTTCGTCGCCGATCAGCGGGCGACCCGTCAGGATCGCATGACCCAGGCCTTTCATTTCTGTCTGGCGAGTGTAGGAGAACGAGCACTCGTCCAACAGGCGACGGATGCCGACCAGGTATTTCTCCTTGTCGGTGCCCTTGATCTGGTTTTCCAGCTCGTAGCTGATGTCGAAGTGGTCTTCCAGGGCGCGCTTGCCGCGACCTGTAACGATGGAGATTTCGTTCAAGCCGGCATCCAGGGCTTCTTCGACGCCGTACTGGATCAGTGGCTTGTTCACCACCGGCAGCATTTCTTTGGGCATGGCTTTAGTCGCTGGCAGGAAGCGAGTACCGTAACCGGCTGCTGGGAACAAGCATTTCTTGA
>Ga0209050_1001223_pt1 | contig 29819 bp, 30 predicted proteins | sample Araplavi_mTSA_r2_FD_184276 | JGI IMG/M metagenome (GOLD analysis project Ga0209050, IMG submission 184276) | Arabidopsis root microbial communities from North Carolina, USA - plate scrape MF_Cvi_mTSA_r2 (SPAdes) (version 2) | ecosystem: Host-associated > Plants > Roots > Endosphere | place: USA... | reverse complement strand
ACTTCGTCAACCTGATGACCTACGACATGGGCACCGCGTTCTCCACCGTGTCCACGTTCAACGCGCCGCTGCGGGAAGTCGCGAACGATCCGCTGCCGCCGGAGCTGCGCCGCGCGAACAACGTCGAAGGCGCGGTGGAGTTCTACCTGCAGCACGGCGTGCTGGCGGACAAGCTGGTCCTTGGCGTGCCGTTCTACGGCCGCGGATTCCGCGTGAAGGATGCGACGAACGACGGGCTCTACCAGCCGTACACCGAACCGTACGCCGCCGGCGACTGGCGCGATATCCAGTCGAAGCTGCTGAAGGACCCGAAGTGGACGCAGCACTGGCACGACGTCGCGCAGACGCCGTACCTGTTCAATGGCGACGAGAAGATCTTCGTCAGCTACGAGGATGCGAAGTCCATCGCGCTGCGCTCGCAACTGGCGAAGCAGCGCGGGCTGCGCGGCGTCTTCATGTGGGAACTCACCGGCGACGACGATCAGCGCAGTCTGTTGAAGGCGATGGCGGCGCCGTTCGAGGCGAAGCCGGCGCGGTGAATCGCATGTGAAGCCGCATGCGCGGGGCCGGGCGCACAATTACGGTCCCCCGCGCGAGGCGGCTTCCATGTCACAACACACCGACGACACGGCGACGTTGCAGGCGCTGCTCGATCGCCTGGTGAAGTACCGCCTGCCGCGTGCGATGGCGCTGAAGAAGCGCGTCGATGCCGGCGAACGCATGACCGATGCCGACATCGCCTTCATGAAGGAATCGCTCGAAGACGCGCAGGACGGACAGCATTTCGTCGCGCGCAATCCCGAGTTCCACGCACTCGGCGGGGAACTCGTGCAGCTCTACGAGGAAATCGTGGAGAAGGCGACGGAGAACGAGAAGAAGGCGGCGGACGGCGGTTGACCCACCGTCCGCGCCGCGTTCACTTCGCCGGTGCGCGCGGCAGCGAGGCGAGCGTCTGCGTTGCGACCGCGTCGAGGTCGAGCTTGCCCTTGTCCTTGGCCTTCATCGAACCGCGATAGAGCGCGCGCCACAGCACGCGGATATCCGACGGCTGGATCACTTCGACCTGCAGGCCGCCTTCGATGGTATCGACGGTGTGCACCTTGAACGTCGGCACGCCGTCGTTGCCCTTCGACACGATCTGCGAACAGCCCATCGGACCGCACGCGACCGCGCTTTCAGGCACCACGCCGCCCTGTTGCTTGCGTTCGGTGACGCTGGTTTCTTCCACGTTGCGTACGCCGACGCGATAGGCGAGGCCGAGGTCGGCCTTGCGCACGTCGTCGACGCGGCGATAGCCCTTCGCCTGCAGCGCCTTGTCGAGCGAGGCCTGCAGGCGCGTGCGGAACGCGGGGTCCTGAGCGCGCGTGTCGAGTTCGGCCTGCAGCCGCGCGGGCATGGGCACCCAGGCGTAGGTCGGGCCGGGCAGGGAGGTGGCGCCCTTGGAGACTTCGACCTGTGCGGTCGGTTGCTTGCGCGATTGCGCATCGGCGGCGGGCATCGAGAAGACCAACAGCGTGCTGCAGACGAGCGCGAAGGCGAGCGTTCTCATGGTGCGTCCCCTTGGATGGTCGCGCCACTGTGGTGGTGGGAGCATTAGGGCCGCGTGAGGCGGGTTCATGGCCTGCAGGTGGCGTCCACGAATCCCCCGCACCCGATGCGCTAGGTTTGCCGGAATAGCGAAGGAGTCCCCATGCGCAATCTCGATTTCAGTTCCTGGCAGGCGGTGCTCTCGACGCTGGTCGGGCTGGCGGTGATCACGCTGATAGGCGTGGGCATCCGGCTGATCGTGATGCAGATCGTGCAGGCCCGGCGCGAGCGCGAGAACCGGCAGATCAACGAGCGCCTGCGCACGCTCATCGCGGCTTACAAGACGTTGGGTGGGTCGTTTACTGGCGATCTCTCCGTCGATCCAACGCACCTGCGCGATCTGCAGCGGCGCGGCGTGGCGAGCGAAGATGCCGGCATCGAACCCGGCAACGCGGAACTGGCCTGGCCCAGCACGGAGCGTTCGCGCCGCATCCGCGATGCGGTGGAAGGCGCGCTGTCCGACATCCTGCTGCTGGGCACCGACGAACAGGTGCGCCTCGCCGCACGCGCGGCGGCGGAACTGGTCGCGGGGCGTCCGGTGCATACGGCGGAACTGGTGGTGTCGCTGCGGGATTTCATCCGCGGCGTGCTGGACCTGGAACCGGTGCCGGCGGGGCTGGAGATTCCGCGACAGGGGCCGAGCCGGCCGTCGTCTGGCTCGAAGGGAAAAGGCGAAGGCGCGCGCGAGGACGGAAAGCAGGGCGGCCGCGGCGGTGGCGGCGGGATGGGCGGTGGCGGAATGGGCGGCGGGCTCGCGGCGGGCGGGCTCGGGATGGGGCTCGGTGCCGGGTTGGCGGATGAGACGGAAGAGGGCGGGCGTTAGCCGCTTTCCGGCGACAAAACAGTCAGCACCCGGGAGCGCGACCAACCCCGGGTGCGCTTCGCTTACCCGGGCTACAGCAACACCAGCGTTGCGCCGTTCCGCGGTTCGCCTGTACCGCTTCGTTCGCCCTCACCCGAACCCCTCTCCCGCACGCGGGAGAGGGGCTGAAGAACCCGCCTTACTTCTTCTTCTCCAACGCCGCCACCGCATCCAGCGATTCCTTCACGTGCTTCTGCGGATTGAGGTCGGAGTAGACGTGGCTGATCGTGCCGTCCGGCGCGATGACATAGGACGTGCGGTCCGACCATTCCGGCTTCTTGGCGAGGATCGCGTCGTACTGCTTGGCGATCTTCGCGCCGGTGTCGGCGGCGACCGGGAACTTGCCGCCGCAATGTTCGGTGGACTTGGAGAACGCCGCGAGCTGGTCGGTGTTGCCGGCGGTGACGCCGATGACCGTGGCCTTCTCGGCCTTGAACTTGTCGATGGCCTCGGAGAACAGGTGCGCTTCGAGGTTGCAGCCCGGGGTGAACGCGGCGGGGAAGAAATAGACCACGACCGGGCCCTTCTTCAGCGCATCGGACAGCTTGAACGTGAACGGCTCACCGGCCAGATAGGCCGGGGCGCTGAATTCGGGCGCCTTCGCGCCAGCCTTCAGGGCGGCCATGGCCGGCGTGGCCAGCGCGACGGTAACGACGAGGCCGGCGACGGCCCGCTTCAAGATCGGGTTCATGACGCGCTCCATTCGGGCAGGGTGCCCATAGCAGGTGCCCATACGATAAGGAAAATCGCCGGGCGCGTATGTGCCGGCGAGCGCCGGACCGTCAGGCGCTCGCGAGCCGCTGTGTCTTGCGGGCGCGCTTGACGGCGTACATCGCCGCATCGGCGCGGGCGATCAGGGTCTCGCCGTCGGGCTGGTCGTCGCCGGCCACCACCGCACCGACGCTGGCGCCGTCGTAGTCCACGGTGACCGTGCCCAGGTCGAACGGGCGGCGCGTGCTGGCGGCCAGCCGCTCGCGGAAGGCCTCGATGCTGTCCGGCCCTTCGACGTGCGCGACCATGCCGACCACCACGAACTCGTCGCCGCCCAGTCGCGCGGCGAAGTCGTCGGCCCGCAGCGCGCCCTGCAGCGTGCGGCCGATATGCGCCAGGAAGCGGTCGCCGGCCTCGTGGCCGTGGCGGTCGTTGATCGCCTTGAAGCCGTCCAGGTCGATGAAGGCCACCACCAGCGCCTCGTGCTGGCGCTGGCAATGCGCGATGCGGCGGGTGAGTTCGAGCATCAGCGCACGTCGGTTCGGCAGACCCGTGACCGGATCGACCAGCGCGCTCGCGGCCAGCGCGGCGTTGGCTTCCTGCAGGCGGTCGACCAGGCGCTCGCGTTCCAGCTGCTGGCCGATCAGGCGCGAGAACATGTGCAGTGCGCGCTGCGCGTCGTCGGGCAGCGGCAGCTGGCGCGCGCTGGCGGCGCACAGCGTGCCGTAGAGCGAGCCGTCCTCCAGCCGTACCGGCGTGCTGACGTAGGTGTGGATGCCCAGCGCCTGCGCCGCGATCGAATCGCCCCAGCGCGACGGGACGTCGTCGGTGTAGGTGCAGCCTTCGTCCAGCGCACGCTGGCACAGCGTGTCCGACCACGGCACCGTCAGTTGCTCGGGCACCAGCAGCGTCTGCGTGTTGCGCGCGAACAGGACGTGCTGGACGCCGGCGTCGGCGTCGATCGAGGTGAGATAGGTCGACTCCATGCCGGTCAGCGCTTCCAGCACCTCCAGCAGCGGACGGACGAGCTCCTCCAGCGTGCGTGCCCCGGTCACCGCGTCGGCGAGTCGGGCGAAGGGAAGGGCGGTCACGGAGGCGCTTGCGGTGTTCATGCCGCCATTATCGGCACACGTCGGCCGCGCTGCACCCTGCCGGCGCGACGTGCGGCGAGAATGGGGCCATGACGAATGCGAACACGTTCCTGCGAATGCTCTGGCTGGTTCCGCTGATTCTGGTATTCGGCCTGGCCTGGGCAGTCTGGTCGGGACGGGTGCGGATTCCCGAAGCCTGGAATCCCTGGGCGCCGTTGCGTATCGACGCGCCGCCGAACTGGCTCACGCGCTTCAAGCTGGATCGCGCGGCGGGCGATCGCACCGCCTGCCAGATCGCGCTCGCGCAGGCCGACATGCGCCTGACGCCGGTGGAAGATCGCGTCACCGGCGAGCACTGCGGTTTCAGCAATGCCGTCCGCATCGAACGCACCAGCGTGGCGGTGGGTTCGGACTTCACCCTGAGCTGCCGCGCGGCGCTGTCGCTGGCGATGTGGGAGCGCCATGTGCTGCAGCAGGCGGCGCAGGAAAATCTTGGTGCGCGTGTAGTGCGGATCGAGCATCTGGGTTCCTACGCATGCCGGAACATCTACGGCGAACAGGGACGCCGGCGCAGCCAGCATGCGACGGCCGATGCGCTGGATGTCGCGGGGTTCGTGCTCGACGATGGACGGCGGGTGCGTGTGCTGGGCGATTGGTCTTCGCCACCGGAGAACGATGGGGCGTCTTCTTCGTCCAGGTCCGAAGCCGCATCCGGGCAGGCGCGGTTCCTGCGTGCCGTGCACGATGGCGCGTGCGGTTATTTCGATGTCGTGCTCGGCCCCGACTACAACCGGGCCCATGCGGATCACTTCCATTTCGATCGCGGGACCGCGCGGGTGTGCCGGTGAGGGGCCCTTACCCCAACTCTCGACTCCGTCATTCCAGCGAAAGCTGGAACCCATTTTGATCCTCGCCCTGCAAACGCGCACGCGGATGCGTGGGAGAGGGCCAGAAAATCACGCGTTCTTCGCTCACGCCAAACCGACAACCCCGCGACTAACGTCGTTCGCAACGAAGTTTCAGGGAGTCGTTGCCATGTTGAAGTGGGCCATCATTTTCGCCGTCATCGGCCTCATCGCCGGCGCGCTGGGTTTCAGCGGCGCCGCGGGTGCCGCCATGGGCATAGCGAAGCTGCTGTTCTGGGTGGGCCTGGTGATCGCGGTCGTGCTTTTCATTCTGGGCGTGACCATCGCCAAGAAGGTGACGTAAGTCGCCACCGCCGCCGGTGCGTGGGGCATCGGCGGCGGTTCTTTTCCCGGACGCCCGTGCGCATGACCGGGCCGCCCGTCGCGCCATCGCATCGGATCGGCGCACGCTCCACGCGGCGTCACCCATTCGCCGTTATCCTCGCCGGCACGTTCCAACCCATGCCGCGGAGGTTCCCATGGCCGACACGCCACGTCGCAAGGCCAGCGACTTCGATCCGGAAGTGCTGAAACTGTTCGACCAGTACGTGCACGGCATCATCGACCGGCGCGGTTTCCTCACCGGCGCTGCACGTTTCGCGGTCGGTGCCGCCGGCGCCGCCGGCCTGCTCGCCGCGCTGACGCCCAACTTCGCCGCAGCGCAGCAGATCAAGCCCGACGACAAACGCCTGAGCGCGAAGTACCTCGAATTCCCCTCGCCGCAGGGCTACGGCACGGCGCGGGGCTATCTCGTGCGTCCTGCGAAGAAAAGCGGCCCGCTGCCGGTCGTGCTGGTGGTGCACGAGAACCGCGGCCTCAATCCGCATATCGAGGACGTGACGCGCCGCCTCGCGCTGGAGGGGTACATCGCCTTCGCACCCGACGCGCTGTTCCCGCTGGGCGGTTATCCCGGGGATGAGGACAAGGCGCGCGCCGAGTTCGCCAAGCTCGACCAGGCGAAGACGCGGCAGGACTTCCTCGCCGCCGCGAAGCTGCTTCGCACGATCGAAGGCGGCAATGGCCGGCTCGGCGTGGTGGGGTTCTGCTATGGCGGCGCGATGTCGAACTTCCTCGCCACGCAGCTGCCGGACCTCGCCGCCGCCGCGCCGTTCTACGGATCGGCCCCGACGCTGGAGGACGTGCCGAACATCAAGGCGCGCATGCTGATCGTTCTGGCCGGCAACGACGAACGCGTCAACGCCGGATGGCCCGCATACGAAGCCGCGTTGAAGCAGGCCGGCGTGAAGTACGAACTGTTCCAGCCGCCCGGCACGCAGCACGGGTTCAACAACGACACGACGCCGCGTTACGACGAGGCGGCCGCGCGCGAGGCGTGGAAGAAGACGCTGGCGCTGTTCGACGAAACGCTGCGCAAGCCGTCGGCGTGAGCATCGTGATTCGCCGCATCGCGCGAAGCGATGCGGCGAATCCGATTACAGCTTTGCTGCAACGACCGGCGCGGCGCCCGGAACCACCGGCGCGCCTTCGAACCATGCCGCATACGCCGGAGCGACCAGCGGCTTGAGCACGTCGCCCGGCACTTCGACTTCATCGCCGTTGTCGTCGCGGAAGCGCAGGCCGGCGATGCGTCCGGCGGAATTGAAGCGCGGCACGAACACGTGCTGCATCGCGCGCCCGGCCGGCGGCGCGACGAGGGATGCGGATTCCCCACGCTCCAGCGTGCGGATGTTCTCGTGCAGCTGCGACCACGACGCGGGGTTGGGGATCATCTCCTCGGGCGAAAGCAGGCGGTTCTCCGCCGGCAGCCACAGGAACACCGTGTGTATCGGACGACTGGTCGCGCCGCCGGTGTAGAACTCCTCGTCGCCAGTCACCACGAACATGCGCGGCGCATCGGCCACCGTGCTGAAACGCAGCGTCAGTTCGAACGGCACCGCGGGTCGCGGCGTTTTCTCCAGCGCGGCATCTAGCGCGGCGCGGCGTTCCTGCACGTGCGCGACCAGCAGCTTCGCCAGCGCCGGATAGCGATCCAGTCCCGTCGGGTAGCTGATGCCGACCATCGCACGCGCATCGTGTTCGAACACGTCCTGCGGTGTGGCGAAGGCTCCGGTCGCGGCGGGCCTGGCGGTAGTTGCGGTCGTGGGCGCATCGTGGCGATCGCACGAGGCGAGCACGAAAGCGGTTGCGCAGGCGAGCAGGGCAACGGGAAGGCGCGGGCGGAATGGGTTCGACACGACGGCGATGGAGATGGGCGAGGGCGCCGAACGTTAACAACGCGCCCGCGCGCGATCTCTCGGAATCCTCCGAAAACCCCGGGCATTCAGAGAAATCCGCCCCCGTTAAGGAAACTGGTGGCGGACCTTCGCGCGATGTTTCCGGTCGCTCTGGCAGGCTGGATCTTTCGCGAGCCGACAAGAGGTGACGAATCATGCATGAACGATCCGCACGCAGTGCCCTGGGCACGCTGGCCAACGTCGCGCTGGCTTTTGCTGCCGGCGCCCTGGTGATGTACATGTTGGACCCCAATACCGGCAGGCGCCGTCGCGCGATCGTTCGCGATCGCGGCGTCTCGATGCGGCACGATGCCGAACGCTACGTGCGCGGAAAATCCAAGCGTGCCGTCGATCGCCTGCGCGGCGTTGCAGCGCGTACGCGTGCGGGGCTGGCCTCCGAGCCGGTCGACGACGACCTGCTGCACGAACGCATCCGCGCGCGGCTGGGCCGCCTGGTGGGACGCCCGCACGATGTCGAAGTGCACGTGCGCGACGGGCGCGTGCAGTTGAAGGGCCATGTCGCCGAAGAGGAGTTCCATGACCTCCTGCACACGGTCTCGTCGATGCGAGGCGTGCAGAATCTGGAAAGCCTGCTGCGCACGCACTCGGCGTTGACGCAGCCTTCCACGCCGCACTGATCCGCAACGTCACAGGGACGAGACCATGGAAACGCAGGAACTTCATCGGGGCCGATTGATCGACCACGTCCAGCTGGTCGTTCGCGACCTTCCCGCGAGCCGGCGTTTCTACGAAGCCGTGTTCGGCGTACTCGACGTGCCGCTCGGCGGCACGCTCGACGATGGCGCGTTCTGGTACGACGAGCTGTTCATCTCCACCGCGGACAGCGAGGCGGCGCAGGGCGAGCTGACCGGTCGCCATCACCTGGCGTTCCAGGCGAAGGATCGCGCGGCGGTGGATGCGTTCCACAAGGCCGCGCTGTCGGCGGGTGGCCGCGACAACGGCAAACCGGGCGAGCGTCCGTACCATCCGGGGTATTACGCGGCATTCGTGCTCGATCCGGACGGCAACAACATCGAGGCCGTGTATCACGGCGAGCACAAGCGCAGCGCGCCTTCGGTGAAGGTGACGTTCTGAGCGGGGGCGGACACGCGTGTATTCGCGATGTCCGCTTTCGTAGCCCGGGTAAGCGAAGCGCAGCCGGGGAGAGCGTGACAGGTTCAATCGCAAGTTACTGGTGCAACGCGCTGCGGCGCGTTCATCGCCGTAGGCACTGAGTTGCCCAGGGGCGCGGTGCGCTTCGCCTACCCGGGTTACGCGACGGGATTACTTCACCCGCGCCGCCAGCACCTTCCCGATGAACGTATCCAGCGCATCGCCGCGATCGATCCAGCGCACCACGAGCAGCAGATCGTTTTCCTGGTCGATGTACACGATGTTCTGCCCGTTACCGCGGAAGGTGACGCTGCTTTCCGGTGCGGAGGGCAGCGACTTCCGGCCGGTGTTGAGGAACCAGTTGCAGTAGCCGTACTCGGGATTGTCGACGCCCGGCGTGCGCGCCTTGGCGATCCATTCGCGCGAGACGATCTGCTTTCCATCCCAGCGGCCATCGCGCAGGAACAGGTAACCGAAACGCGCCATGTCCCACGCGTCGATGAACATGCCGCCGCCCCAGTGGCCGCCACCGGAAACGGACTGCATCTTCTGTCCGTCCAGCTCGACCCACGAATTTCGATAGCCCTGCCAACGCCAGCGCGAGCTCGCGCCGATGGGATCCATCACGTTCTCGCGCAGCACTTCGGGAAGCGGGCGACGCCACACCTGCAACGCTGCCAGCGCGAGCACGTTCACGCGCACGTCGTTGTACATGTAGTGCGTGCCGGGCGTGTGGCGCTCGCGGTTGGGCCACTGTTCGGCCGGACCCGACGGGCGATCGCCCCAGTCCGGCTTGCCCCACAGCGTGCCCTGCCAGTCGCTGGTCTGTCGCAGCAGGTGGTCCCAGGTGATCGGCGCGTTGTGTTCGGACGCGAACAGGTCCACGTCGCGCGGCATGTACTCGGCGGCGCGGTCGTTCGTGTCGCGGATCAGGCCGCGCTGCCAGGCGATGCCGACGACGGTGCTCAGGAAGGTCTTGGTGACGCTATGGCTCATGTCGATGGCGTGCGTGTCGCCGAACTCGGCCACGACCTTGCCGCGATGGACGATGATCCCGTTCAGACCGGAACGTACCGCGGTCGGGCCGATCTGGCCTTCGAAGAACGGCTCCTTCGCGCCGAAGCTCTGCGCCAGGGAGACGGACTGGTCGCGCGGTTCCCTGGCTTCGTGGGCGATGGCGTAGTCGACCGCCTCCTGCAGGCGTTTCGGGTCGAACCCGGCCTGCGCCGGCGTGGTTCTGGCCCAGTCGCCGCGCGGCGGGTAGTAGCCCTGCGCCGGGGCCGAAGTGGCGAGCAGCAGCCCAAGGACGAGGAAGACGCGCGGGAGAAAAGCACGGGCGTGCAGGGCGGCGGGTCGGGTCATCGGGCGCGTCGCGGTGGCGGAAGGGAGTCGCCGCAGCATACCGGGGGCCGCCGCGCGCGATCCGACACGATTTGTCGATTCCGCGATGCGCCCATCGTCGATCGTCTGAAGGGCCGCAATCCGCGACCCGCAACCCGAGGAGATCCCATGCGTTTCCTGTCCCTGATCCGCGTCGACGAAAACACCGGCCAGGTGCCCAGCCAGCGGCTGATCGACGAGATGACCGTGCTGATCGGCGAAATGCGCGCCGCCGGCAAGCTGCTCGATACCGCCGGCCTGCAGCCCACCGCGAAGGGCCGCCGCGTGCGCCTGCACAACGGCAAGCTGTCGAAGATCGACGGCCCGTTCACCGAGGCCAAGGAAGTCATCGGCGGTTTCGCCATGCTGGAAGCGGCCGACCTGGACGAGGCCACCGAACTGACGCGCCGTTTCGTGGAAATCCACGGCGACGAATGGAACGTGGAATGCGAGGTCCGGCAGGTCGCCGAGCCGGGCATCTGATCGTTCCGGGAACGCTCTCCCGCGAATGATCCCCGCGAAGTGCGGGCGCGCCCTTTGTGCGCGCCCGCGCTGGGCTATCCTCGCCACAGGGGCGGACCTTGGTCCGGTGGAAGTAGGCGGGGAGGGAACTCATGCGTCTTGCGACGTGGCCGGCATCCGTGTGCCGCCGTGGTGAAGTGTGTGCGGCCGGCCTGGCGATGCTGTTGTGCCTGGCCGCGTTCCTGGCGCCGATGGACGCCATGGCGATGCGGCGGATCGACGCCGGCGAGGATCCGAAACTCGCGCCGGACGAAGGGCTGGTCGTGCTGTCGGTCGATGCGAACGGGCCGGTCAGCAGCATCCACGTCAAGCGCGCCGACGGCGGCACCGCCGAAGTGCTCAATTACGTCGGCCCGGGACGCGACTCGCGCCTGTACGCGACCAAGGCCGGCGAATACCGCTGGGCGCAGGTCAACCTCACCGGCTGGTTGTACCGATCGCGCTTCGAGCTGGACGATCCGGAATTCAAGTTCACCGTCGCGCCGGGGAAGATCAGCTACCCCGGCGACTTCATCCTGCGCCTGGAATCGCTGACCAGTGCCGGGATGCACATCGCCAACCGCTCGCTGCCGATCCTGGACTGGCTGGAGAAGGAACACGGCAAGGTGTATCCGCGGTTGCCGTTCGAGTACGCCGGGCTCTATCCGGATCCGTTCCCGGAGTTCTACCGCGCCGCGCGCACCGGCCATGTCGAACCGCCCGAAAAGCTCAACGAAGGCCGCGAACCGCCCAAGCCGGGCGCGCTGCCCCTCGCGGCCGGCGTGATGTGGAAGCCCGACCGGATATCGGACGTCGCGCTCAACGGCCCGGGCGACCTGCTTGCCGAAGTCGTGCGCGACGACAAGAAACGCTGGGGACTGGAACTGATCGACCTGAAGGTCGGGCGTTCGCAGCGTGTGCTCACCACGGCAGACGAGTTCGATACCCTCATCTGGAAGGACGCGCGCACGCTGCTCACCTCCAACGGAAGCGATGGCACCGAGTACCACGTTTTCGACGTCGGTCCCTCCGACGGCAAGACGCGCCCGGTGAAGCACCGCCCGATCAACGGCACCGGCCGCCTCGTCGACCTGTTGCCGAACGAGCCGGGCGTGATCCTGTTCGAAGGCTTCGACAGCCGCGGCGAGCTGGCGGTGCACCGGGTCGAACTGCAGGGCGACCGAGACATCAACGGCTTCAGGACCGCCAAGAGCCGCGACCGGCTCAACCGCGGCGCCGACCACGACGTGCGCTGGTACGCCGACGGCCATGGCCGCCTGCGCGCGGCGGTGCTGTGGCGCGACGAAAGCTACGTGCTCGTGCACGGCATGGACGGTGTCTTCCACGACGTCCTGCAATACCGCGCCGAGCCGACGTTCACGCCGGCCAAGCTGTCCTACGACGGCGACACGATCTACGGCTACAGCGAGGAAGGGCGCAACCAGCTCGACCTGGTCGCGTTCGATCCTGCGACGAAGAAGATCACGCGCACGGTGTTCTCCAAGCCCGGCGTTGACATCGCCGGCACGATCTTCAACGACAGGCGCGAGCCGGTGGCCGTGCGCTATTACCTTTCCGGCCGGCTGGTCACGGAATATTTCGACGAAGCCGGACGAAAGCTCGATCGCACGCTGCAGGCGGCGTTTCCCGGACGCACGGTGTCGGTCATCGACCGCAGCACCGATAACGGGCAGCTGATCCTGTGGGTGGACGGCACCGATCGCTCGCCGCAGCTGTACCACCTCGACGTCGCCGCGAAGAAGGCGGAGCTGCTGGAGGAAGTCGCGCCGTGGCTGGCCGACAAATCCTTCGCACCCGTGCACGTGCTCAACGTGAAGGCGAGCGACGGTCTTGCGGTGGATGCGTTCCTGACGCTGCCGGCCGGCAGCGGCAAGCGGCCGCTGGTGGTGTTCCCGCACGGCGGGCCGATCGGCGTGAGCGACACGCTGCACTTCAACCGCGACGTGCAGTTCATGGCCTCGCAGGGTTACGCGGTGCTGCAGGTGAACTACGCGGCTCGGATGGGCACGGCAAGAGCTTCCGCGAAGCCGGCCATCGCAATTACGGGCGCGCGATCGAGGACGATATCGATGCCGCGCTGCGCGCGGCGCTGGCGTCGTATCCGCTGGACGAATCGCGCATGTGCGTGGTGGGCGCCAGTTACGGCGGGTATTCGGCGCTGGTGTCGGCGCTGCGCTGGCCGGGACGTTTCCGTTGCGCGGTGTCGTTGTCCGGCTTGAGCGACCGGGCGCTGTTCTTCACTGCCAGCGATGGCGCGCGCTCGGCCGAATCGCGCCCGCTGCTGGAGCGGATCATGGGCGACCCGCGCAAGGACATGGCGGAAATGCAGGCGACCTCGCCGCTGTACCACGCGAAGGATCTGACGCTCCCACTGATGCTGCTGCACGGCCGGGAGGACATCCGCGTGGATTTCGAGCACACGCGCCGCCTGGTGCGCATGCTCAACCTGGAAGGGCATCCACCGGTGGTGCTCGCCTTCCCGGGCATGGGCCACGGCTTCGACGATCCGGCCGTGCAGGACGTCGCATGGACCGGCATCGCGGGCTTCCTGCAGCAGTATCTCGGCGCACCGCCCGGAGCGGCGACAACGGCGACGACGACCGCTGCGCCGGACGTGCCTGCGACGCAGAAAGGCGGCTGACGGCTGTCGTCCCGGCGAAAGCCGGGACCCGGGCCATCAAGGCATCACACAGACCTCGTCATTCCAGCGAAAGCTGGAACCCGGTCAACGCGACGCCGCACCGACCCGCCGCCGCGCACGCCGTTCGATGAGGTCCAGCAACGGTCCCGTCATCGCCGTGGTCACCAGCGCCATCACCACGAGCACGGCGAACAGGCGATCGCCAATCAGCCCCATCTCGTAGCCCAGGTTCAGCACGATCAGCTCCATCAGCCCGCGCGTGTTCATCAGCGCGCCCAGGCGCAGCGCATCGATGTTCGGCATGCCGGCGCTGCGTGCGGCGACCCAGGTGCCAACGCCCTTGCCGAGCGTCGCCACGACTATCACCACCACGCCCAGCAGCAGGTCCGACGCCTGCCATCCGTCGACGCGCAGGCGCAGGCCGGTCATCGCGAAGAACACCGGCAGCAGCAGCGAGATCGCGAACGGCTCCACGCGTTCGACAAGCAGGTGGCGCAGGCGCGCATTGCCCGACACCGCGATGCCGGCCAGGAACGCGCCGAACAGCGCATGGATGCCGAGCGCCTCGGTCACCAGCGCGCACAGCAGCGCCAGCAGCAACAACGCGATGAGCGCGCGGCCTTCGCGTTCGACGGTGATCTCGCGACGGGACACCCACGGGCGCAGCAGCGCCAGCACGGCCACCGCGAACAGCAGCGTGCCCAGCAGGCTCAACGCCGCCGTCATCCAGCCGGTGGCGGCCACGGTGGCGACGATCACCGCCAGCAGGCACCACGCGCTGGCATCGCCGAGCGCGGCGCAGGCGATGGCGATGCGGCCCATTCCGGTCTGCGTGATGCCGCGGTCGGACAGGATGCGCAGCAGCACCGGGAAGGCGGTGATGGACAGCGATACGCCCATGAACAGCGCGAACCCGGCGAAGCCGACGCCGGGCGGCGCGTGTTCGGCGAACAGCGCCAGCGCCAGCAGAACGCCGCAGAGGAAGGGCAGGGCGATGCCGGCGTGGCTGACCAGCAGCGCGAAGCCGCGCCGGCCGTTGAGGCTGGACAAGTCGAGCTCCGCACCGGCGACGAACAGGAACATCAGCACGCCGAGCTGGCTGACCATGCCGAGCGCGCCCAGGCTTTCCGGCGCGAACAGCCAGCCCTGCACCTGTGGCGCGACCGCACCGAACAACAGCGGTCCGAGCAGCAGGCCGGCGGCCATCTCGCCGATCACCGCCGGTTGCCCGAACCGCCTGAGTACCCAGCCGGCGCCCTTGGCCGCGCACAGCACGACCAGCAGCTGCAACAGGAAGCGCGCGAGCGGCGAGGACAGCGGGCCGTGGTGCGCGGGGTTCGGCGCGGCGGCATGCGGGGTGGCGGACGGCGCCGCGGAGAGCAGTTCCGAAGGCACCTCGGGAACCGGCAGCCCATGGCGCGACATCGCCACCGCCGCCACCAGCGGAATCACGACCAGCAACAGATAACGCCATGGAAACCTGGGTTGCATGCGATGCGGGTGGGGCATGTCCACAAGACGTTCCGATGGCGGTTCGAGGGACTATAGCGGGACGGGTGGGGGTAGGGGACGGAGGCGGGCGTTCCCCTTCTCCCGCGCGCGGGAGATGGGCTGAGAACCCGTCATCCCGGCGGAGGCCGGGACCAGGCTGTCACGCCGTCACACCCCTCTCGTCGTTCAAGCGAAAGCTGGAACCCCTCGTGCTTTTGATGTTGCATGGGGGTGCGGTGCGCTTCGCTTACCCGGACTACAACAAGCCACGTGCGAGTTTCTCGCCAGCCAGGCATGGCCGGACCCGCCACGCATTTCCCGTTTTCCACCTTCGCATTCCGCACATTTCGACATCTCCTTAACGGCGCCGCGGCACCGCGCGCCTATGCTTCGGCCTCCTCCCGAGGAACCCGCGCCATGGCCAGCGATTCGCTTCCGACGAGCCTTTCGGCGAACCAGCTCCCAACGAGCAACTTCCAGTCCGCCGTCTTCGACGAATACCTCGACAACGCGCGTGCCCGTGCCGGGCACTACCTGCGCCGATTACCCGACCGTCATGTCGGAGCGCGCGCCGGACGCGAGGAGTTGCTGACCGCGTTGCGCATCGCGCTGCCGAAGCAGGGCGACGAAGGCGGCGCGGTGATCGACCTGATCGCCGAACAGGCCGAACGCGGTGCGGTGGCATGCAATTCGCCGCGCTATTTCGGCTTCGTGGTTGGCGGCGCGTATCCGGTCGCGCTCGCCGCCGACTGGCTGGTCTCGACCTGGGACCAGAACGCCGGCATCTATGCGATCTCGCCACTGGTGTCGGTGCTGGAGGAAGTCGCCGGCCAATGGCTGCTGGACCTGTTCGACCTGCCGCGCGAAAGCGGCGTGGGTTTCGTCACCGGCTGCCAGATGGCGAACTTCACCTGCCTGGCCGCCGCGCGCCACCACATGCTGCGCCGCGTCGACTGGGACGTCGAAGCCGATGGCCTGCAGGGCGCGCCGCGCCTGCACGTCGTCGCCTCGGCCGAATCGCACGTCACCATCGACGTCGCGCTGCGCTATCTCGGGTTGGGCACCCGTTCGGTGCATCGCGTGGAAACCGACGCGCAGGGACGCATGAACGTGGATCGCCTGCGCAAGGTGGTCGCCTCGATCGAAGGCCCGATGATCGTCTGCGCGCAGGCCGGCAACGTGAACACCGGCGCGTTCGACCCCTTGCGCGAAGTCGCGCAGGTCGTGCGCGAACGCGGCGCGTGGCTGCATGTCGACAGCGCCTTCGGCCTGTGGGCGCGCGCCAGCGACTCCCTGCGCGAACTGGCCGATGGCATCGAACTGGCCGACTCCTGGGCCACCGACGCGCACAAATGGCTCAACGTGCCGTACGACTGCGGTGTCGCGATCGTCCGCCACGCACAGGACCATCGCGAGGCGATGACCTCGGCGGCGGCCTACCTCATCCAGACGCGCGGCGAGGAACGCGACGCGGTGGACTGGGTGCCCGAGTTCTCGCGACGCGCGCGCGGCGTGCCGGTCTACGCGACGTTGCGCGCGCTCGGCCGCGACGGCGTGCAGGACCTGATGGACGGCAGCTGCGCACGCGCGCGGCAGATGGCCGATGCGCTGCGCCAGGTGGAAGGCGTGAGCGTGCTCAACGACGTCGTGCTCAACCAGGTGCTGGTGCGCTTCGGGGACGACGACGAACTCACCCGCGCGGTGATCGCCGGCGTGCAGCGCGAAGGCACGTGCTGGCTCGGCGGCACGACGTGGCAGGGCAAGGGCGCGATGCGCATCTCGGTGTCGAACTGGGCGACCAGCGAAGTCGATGCCGAGCGAAGTGTCGCGGCGATACTTCGGGTGTTCCACGAGTTGCGCAGCGATGTGACGGTCTGAAGGACGCGGAACGACGAATCGCGCCGTTGTCCCGTAGCCCATGCGACTGGGGCCGGTAGCGATGAACGCGCCGCAGCGAGTTGCCACCGCAACGTGCGGCCGGCTGCGCTTGGCTTACCCGGGCTGCAGCGGGGCGATGCGCGCCACTCCCACGCGCGCGACGTGGCAGTTCAGTTCGCGCACCAGTTCCGCCAGTCCGACCGGCTTGCGGCAGCGCGGGATGTCGCCATAGATCGCCGGCAGGGCGCTGTCGTCGTAGCCGGTGAGGAAGAGCATCGGCACGTTGCGGTCGCGCAGCGCCTCCACGACGGCGAAGGAGGTCTCATCTCCCAGGTTCACGTCCAGCAGCGCACCGTCGAGCGTGGTGGCCTGTGCGATGCCGCGCAGCGCCCCCTGCACGTCGGGGTAGGGGCCGACGATCGTGGCGCCTTCCAGTTCGAGCGCTTCCTGCAGGCCCGAGGCGAGGAGGTAATCATCCTCCACCAGCAGCAGGCTCAGGCCACGGAGACCATCGTCGCGCATGCGTGCTCTCCTCGGACGTTCCGGCATTGTTCGCTGCGAAAAGTTAACGCGGCGAGACGGTCGCGCATTCACGCAGCGCGCACGGTACCTGAGTGGAATGTGGCGGCGAATCCGTCCGGAGCCCGCCCGTGACCGTCCATCCAGTCGCGACGTCCGCCCCGCGCACGGAAAACTCCGGTTTCCTGGGGATCGCGCTGGCCGATCGCGCCGACCGGTGGCGCGCGGCGTGCGTGGCGGGCGTGCTGCTGCTGGCCTTCGCCGCCACCGCGCCATTCGCCGGGCGGGAACTGCCGGCGGTGCCGACGTTCGTACCGGCGTACGACGCGGCGGTCATGGTGCTGTCCTCGATCGCCGCGCTGATGCTGCACGCGCAGTACCGCGACCTGCACGAGCGCGGCTTCCTCTGGCTGGCCTGCGGTTACCTCTACGGCTCGCTGTTCGCGCTGCTGCACGGCCTGAGCTTTCCCGATGCCTTCGTCAGCGGCAGCCTCTTCGGCGGCGAGCAGACCACCGCCTGGCTGTGGATCTTCTGGCACGGCGTGACGCCGCTGTTCGTCATCGCCTACACACTGGGAAGCAGCTCGCGCAGATCGCCGAACGGATGGCCGCTGCATCGCATCGCGTACCCGGCGGTCGTGGCGGGCGTCGTTCTGATCGCGCTGGTGCTGGTGCGCGCCGACGCGCAGTTACCCCATCTGCTGGTGAGTACGCGCTACCGCACCTTGCTCACGCGCGTGATCGGCACGTCGGTGTGGACCGCGCACCTGGCGGCGATCGCGCTGCTGGTCTGGCGCACGCGCCTGCGGCGCCTGCTCGACCTGTGGCTGTGCGTGACGCTGCTGGCGGCGGTAATCGAACTGGCGCTCAGCGGGATGATGATCAGCGCCCGCTACCAGCTCGGCTTCTATATCGGCCGCGTCTACGGACTGGTTGGCGCGCTGGTGATGCTGGGGCTGCTGCTGCGCCACGCGCTGCTGCTGCAGGCGCGGCTGGTGCGCGCGGCCTCGGCGCTGCACGACAGCGAGCGCCGCTACCGCGACCTGTTCGACAGCATGGGCGAGGCGTTCTACATCGGCGAGGCGGTCACCGGCGAGGACGGCCGCGTCGTTGACCTGCAGTTCCTGCAGGAAAACCCGATGGCGCGGCGCTACATCGGGCGGGACATCGCGGGACGGCGGCTGTCGGAGGTGGTGCCGGACTTCGACCAGGAATGGCTTTCCATCGTCGAGCAGGTGATCCGCACCGGCAAGGAACGGTCGCTCGAACGTCCGTCGCCGCGCGTGCAGCGCTATTTCCGCTACCGCGTGGTCCGCCTGAAGGGACGCAAGAAGCAGGTCGGCATCCTGTTCCAGGACATCAAGCCGCGCCGCGATGCCGAGCTGGCGCTGCGCGACAGCGAGGAGCGCTTCCGCCAGTTCGGCCAGGCCGCCTCCAGCGTGCTGTGGATCCGCAACGCCGACACGCTGGAAATGGAGTACGTGAGCGCGGCATTCGAAACCATCTGCGGGCGGCGCTGCGAGGAAGTGGTGGGCAGGGGGTTCGACTCATGGCTGGAGATGGTGCACCCAGACGATCGCGACCCCGTCCGCCGCGCGGTGCGCCGCGTGCAGGAGGGCGAACGGGTCGAGCAGGAGTACCGCATCGTGCACGGCGAGACCGGCAACGAACTGTGGCTGCTGGGCACCGAGTTCCCGATGCGCGACGACGACTGCAGCATCAATCGCATCGGCGGCATCGCGCAGGACGCCACGCTGCTGAAGAAGGCGCAGTTCCGCCTGAGCGAGAGCGAGGAACGCCTGCGCAGCGCGATCGAAGTCGGCCGCCTGGCGACGTGGGACTGGAACCTGGTCTCGGGCGATGTCGCCTGGTCGGATGAGCACTACCGCATCGAGGGCTACCTGCCGGGCGAAGTGGTGCCCAGCTACGAGGCGTGGGTCGCCCGCGTGCACCCGGAGGATCGGGAGGCCGCGGAGATAGCAGTGCGGCAGGCGATGCTGACCGGCGGCGAATACGCCCGCGAGGTGCGCTTCCTCCACCCAGACGGCAGCATCCACTGGGCCAACGCCCGCGGCCGCTTCTTCTACGACGCCGCCGGTCGGGCGGTGCGCATGGTCGGATCGATGATCGACACCACGCTGCGGCGCGAATTCGAGGACGCCCAGCGCGTGCTGGTGGCCGAACTGCAGCACCGCACGCGCAACCTGATCGCCGTGGTGCGTGCGATCTCCGACCGCACCCTGCGCGAAAGTCGCGACATGGCGCAGTTCGCCACCGTGTTCAGCGAGCGCCTCGGCGCGCTGGCGCGCGTACAGGGACTGCTGTCGCGCCTGAAGGAAGGCCAGCGGGTGACCTTCGACGAACTGCTGCGCATGGAACTGGCCGCGCACCTGGACGCACAGGACGGCACGCGCTTTGAGCTCTCCGGGCCGGACGGCGTCACCCTGCGCTCCTCCAGCGTGCAGCCGCTCGCGCTGGCGATCCACGAACTGATCACCAACGCCGTGAAATACGGCGCGCTGAAGGACCCGGCCGGCTGCCTGCGCATCGTCTGGCGCGTGGAACATGAGGAAGGCCGGCCATGGCTCCACGTCGACTGGCGCGAAACGGGGGTGGTGCACCAGCTTGCCGCCGACGCACCGCCGACCGGCGGCGCGGGACGCGAGCTGATCGAGCGCGCGCTGCCGTACCAGTTCGGCGCGCGCACCTCCTACGAGCTCACCGACACCGGGGTGCACTGCACGATCGCGATGCCGATTTCGCGTCGCGAAACCGTGTCACCCGCTGGTCATGACCTGCGGTTATGAAGGCATGGATTACGATGCAATCCGAAGATGTCGTGACGAATGCTTGCTTCGCTCCGGCTTAACCTCCCAGCCCCGATGCTGATTGCCCGAACGACAGGTTTCCTCCCCCATGACCACCCGCAAGCTGCCGACTCCCCCCCGGGGGCCGGGCACGTCGTCCCGTCCCCGCCCGCCGCGTGTGGTCCGCCTGCCGTACCAGGAGGACGCACGCAAGCCCACGCGCGCCGATCGCGCCGAACACCAGCTGCGCCTGCGAAGGCTGAGTGCCGGGCAGGCCTGAGGCCGTCGCTGGACTGCTGAACGACCCGTTCCGGCACGCCGCGTGCGGCGTGCTAGGATCGCGCCCAGAAGGGGAGTAGCTCCATCGTGCTGTCGCCGTCATTACGGGAAGTCCCGCAAGGGGAGCTTCTCCGGTGCAGCAGCAGGCCACCGGGCCTGTGAGCAAGACCTTCGCCGCAAGTCACGGCGAAGGTGCGTCCGGATCAAGCCCCACTGATGGTCATCGAAACAACGATGACCGATCGATCCGATGGATGCGTTTCGCGCGTGGGTTGCGGCTCCCGCCCACCGAACCGACCCATCCGATGGACATCTTCCTAAATCCCGAAATCTGGATCGCCCTGGCCACGTTGACGGCGCTCGAGCTCGTGCTCGGCATCGACAACATCATCTTCATCTCCATCCTCTCCGGGAAACTCCCGCCGCATCAGCGCGACAAGGCTCGCAAGCTCGGCATCGCGCTCGCCGCGATCACGCGCCTGGGCCTGCTGCTGACCATCGCGTGGATCGTCAGCCTGACCAAGCCGCTGTTCGAAGTGTTCGGCAACGAGTTCTCGTGGCGCGACCTGATCCTGATCGGCGGCGGCCTGTTCCTGATCGCCAAGGCCACGCACGAAATCCACCAGAAGCTCGAAGGCGCCAGCGAGCAGGTGTCGACCGGCAAGGTGGTCGGCGCGACCTTCGGCAGCGTGATCGCGCAGATCATGGTGCTGGACATCGTCTTCTCGCTGGACTCGATCATCACCGCCGTGGGCATGGTGGACGAGCGCTGGGTGATGGTGGCCGCGATCCTGATCTCGATCGTCTTCATGCTGGCCTTCGCCAAGCCCATCGGCGATTTCGTCGAGCGCCACCCGACGGTGAAGATCCTCGCGTTGAGCTTCCTCATCATGATCGGCCTGGTGCTGATCGCCGACGGCTTCGGCCAGCACATCCACAAGGGCTACATCTACACGGCGATGGCCTTCTCGGTGTTCGTCGAGATGATCAACCTGTGGATCCGCAAGCGCGAAGCGGCGAAGACCGAGCCGGTGAAATTGCGCGAGCGGTTCGAGGAAGTGCCGTCGGAGTGATTCCAGGGGCTTCCCTTCTCCCGCTTGCGGGAGAAGGGGGCCGAAGGGCGGAAGTGAGTGAGCCGCGCCGCTCACGCGGCATTGCCGCGTGGCCCGGTGAACCCCACCCCCAACTCCTCTCCCGATGGGAGAGGGGTTGGCTCACCGCCAACGGCGGATCGACCGCTGGAAGAACTGGCTGTTCGGAATCTGCAGCGACGTATCCGATCCGTCTTCCCGCGTTTCATGCAACGTCGTGTAGATCAGGTTGATGTCGACCACACGCCCCTTCAGACCCGGCTTCTCGCCGTTCTCCAACAGCTCGATCACATCGTGCAGGCGGAACGGTCGCGAGGTGAGTATCAGGAAGGTGCAGAAGATGTTCGACAGCACGCTCCAGGCGGCGAAGAACGCTACCGCCGCCACCGCCGCGAAGCCGGTGATCGCCGTCCACAGCACCGACGCCGAAACGCCCAGCCGCTTGAGGATGAGCAGGGTCGCGGCGACATAGATCAGTGTGCTCAGCAGGCGGCGCGAACCGATCGCCAGTTCCGGCGGCAGTTCATAGCGTGCGCACACGCGGTTCAACAGCTTGCGCAGCAGCAGGCGCAGGAACCACGCGGCGGCGAGGATCAGCGCCGCTTCGCCCAGCGGCACGACCAGGCTCATGCCATCGCGCAACCACGGCGTGTCGGAGAAATGGCCGGTGGGAGAGAACACGTTCATCGCGTTCTCCCTGCGTCAAACGTGGAAAGCAGTGCGGTATCCATCCCGCCAGCCTAATCGCTTCGCGCGGCGGGGTGTAGTTCGCGCCGTGGCGTGTTTCGCGGTTACGGCGCTTCGTGCTGCTTCGCCCATTCCTCGCCGCGGCGGCGCCTCTCGTCCTCGCTAACGTCCTCGACGTGCGTGCCCAGCATCCAGCGATGCCCGAACGGATCCACCACCGTGCCCATGCGGTCGCCCCAGAACTGGTTCTCCACCGCCTGCAGTACCGATGCGCCGGCCTTGACCGCGCGCTCGAACGCGTCGTCCACGTCGTCGACGTAGACCAGGATGCTGCCGGTGGTGCCTCCGCGCGACTCCGGCCCGAGCGCGTCCCATTCGGGGAACTCGTCCGACAGCATGAAACGCGCATCGCCGATGCGCATCTCGGCGTGCGCGACCTTGTCGCCGACATCCAGCCGGTACGTCAGTTCCGCGCCGAACGCGCGTTCGTAGAATGCGATCGCATCGTTTCCATCGGCGACCGTGACGCACGGCGTGATGCGCTGGTAACCGGGCGGGACAGGATCGACGGCCATGACGCGCTCCCGGCGGAAAACGCCAGCATGCGCGCCATGGCGTGACGCCTCAGTAGAATGCGATGCCCGGCCGCAACAGCAGCTGGAACACCAGCAACAGCACGATCGCCGCCAGCAGCGGTACCACGAACGCCCGCATCGGAACGCCGGCCACGCGCACATCGCGAACGCGCCATGCACCGGCCAGCATCCACAGCGCGCCGGGCACGCCGACGATCAACGGCAGCAGCACGACTTCAAGCGCTTCGCGCGGCACACGGAACGGAATCACCAGTGCCGTGCCGATGAGCATCGGCAGCACGATCGTCTGCGACACGAAGCGCGTGCGCGCACCGGGCGTGGCGATGTCGGCCGGATCGTCGGCCAGCTCCAGCGTCGGGCGGAGCAGGGCGGGCGACACGGCGACGATCGCGATCAGCGCGAGCAGCGCCGCGATATTCTTCGCGCCCTGCGACATGCCGAAATACACCATCGCCATGCCGACGTCGCTGCCCGTGCTCAACGCGCCGATGACCACCTGCGGCAACGCCATCAGCAGGCCGCAGTACGCCATCCACACCGCGAACAAACGCCACGCGCCCGCACGCGGACGCCCGCCACGCAGCGCGATGAGGCATGCAAGGCCGACGATCGCCGTCGCCAGCGCGCCCGTGCCCTGGAAGAGACTCGCCAGCGGATTGCTGCCGTTCCACAGGTGGTTGTTGTGGTAGAGCGTCGGCTGCAAGCCTGGCGTCAGCGCCTTCGGCACGACGAGGAACAATTCCTGCACGAAGAACGTCAGGTTGAACGCCAGCGTGTAGAGCAGGGCTGACACGCCCACCCTCGTCCATTGCCACCGCGCCGATGACACCACATTGGCGTGCGTGGAAAAGGCGCGCCAGCCGGAAAGCGCGAGCAGCGCAGGTCCGGCCAGCAGGATCAGGGCGGTGACGATCAGCAGCATGCGCAATCCCTCGCGAAGGAACGCGCATCATCCCGTGCGAAAGCGGTGAAATCCAGTCTCGGACTAGTCCCGATCTGGCGCTCCGAGAGGGAAGTACGAGCGATACGGCCGCGCCTCGTCCACCGCACGCGCGAAGGCGGGGCGTGCGAGCAGGCGCGCCCGATACGCTCGCACGTTGGCGAAACGTTCGTCGATTCGATGCGTCCAGTCCGCGTAGAACAGGAACGGTCCGGCGCCGCAATCGGCGAGGCTGAAACGTGAACCGGCAGCCCATTCGCGATGCGCCATCACGCCATCGAGCCACTCGTAGGCGCGTTCCAGCATCACGCGCGCTTCCTCGACGCCGTACGCGTCGCGGTCGGTTTCAGGGCGCAGGGAGTCGAACACGAACTTCTGCTGCGGCGTGGAAATGTAGTGGTCGAAGAAGCGATCCATCATCCGCACGTCGATCGCCTCGTCCACGTCGTCAGGGATCAGTTTCACCGGCCCGGGATGTTGGACGTGCAGGTATTCGATGATGCAGCTGGCTTCGGCCACCATGCGGCCTTCCTCGACCAGGACCGGGAAGCGCTGCACGGGCCACATCCCGACCAGTTCGCGCCAGGCGTCGCAGTCGGGCGAGGCGAGCAGCTTCCACTCGAACGGCGTGCCGTTCTCGTACAGGGCGGTCAGCACTTTCTGCGAGTACGAGGAGAACGGATGGGCGTAAAGCTGCAGCATGGAAGCTCCGGGGAAGCGGGGCGGAATGCCCCTTCATCTTCCCCGACGAGCGACCGGTTGGCGAATCGACATCGCGGATGCATGAAAAACGGGTGGAGACGAACGGGCGTACCCGTTCCTCTCCACCCGTCCTCGTCTACCGCCTCAGGCGGTTCTTAACGGGTGACGTCGTACTGCGCCGACGCCGCGTTCGAGACCAGCGACGACAGCGGGAGCAGCTGCGACAGGAAGCGGTTCCAGCGCGTCACGCCCGCCGGGCCGACCCACACCACATCGCCCGGCTGCAGGCGGAACTTGTCGCCCAGCGCAAAGGCGACCGGCGATGCCGCATCCAGGTGATAGACGGTGGCGGAAGAGGCCTGCGTCGTCTGCTCCATCGCTTCCAGGCCACGGATCACGTACACCGCTTCGCCCTTCGACGTGACCGGGTTCAGGCCGCCGGAACGGCCCAGCGCCTGCGTCAGCGACATGTCGGTCGTCTTGAAGTTCAGCGCCTGCGGGCGCACGACCTCGCCGATCACGTACACCTCCTTGCGGTCGTTGAACGGCAGGAAGATGCGGTCGCCCGGCTTCAGGTAGATGTCCTGAGCGACGTTGCCGTCGCGGTTGAGCGCGTCGAGATCGAGGTTGTAGTTGCGTCCGTCGCGCGTCAGCACCAGCCCCGCGAGATCGGCCTGCGCCACGTCGATGCGCGCGCGGCCGACGACCTGCGACAGCGTCAGCGGAACCGTCGTCACGTCCTGTGGCGTCGTATCCACGAACGCGCCCTGCAACGCGACCCGGCTGCCGAAGCCGACCACGTTGACGTCCAGCTGCGGGTTGGTGAGGTACTTCGCCAGCCGCGTGGTCAACGTGCTGCGCAGATCCTCGATGGTCATGCCGGTCACGTTGAGCTTGCCGGCATACGGGAAGTAGAACGTGCCGTCAGGCTGCACCAGTCGGCCGTTGGTCACGGCCTGCTGCTGGTTGCCGGCCGGCGTGGTCAGTTCGGGGTGATCCCACACGGTGACGATGAGCGTGTCGCCGGGTTGGATCTTGTAGGTTTCGCCGTGGAAGGCGAGCAGTTCCTGCGGCACCACCGCCTTCGGCGAAGGCGCGGAGACCACCTCGGCGGTGATCGGCACCATCTTCACCTCGCCCCCGATGAAGCGCGAATCCTGTATGTCGCCGCGCGTCATCTGCTGGCCGGTACAGCCGGTGATGACGGTCGCGATCGCGACCGAGCAGGCAAGAGTGAGCGTCTTCAATGCATGGCCCTCGGGTTCTTGGCGCGGCACATGCAGCATGCCTGGCGTCTCGCTCCATGCCGGACGCAGCCGATTGAAACGACGTTGTGAACGTTGCGACGTCCTTGCGTTCGCAACAGGAAGCCTAGATCGCGTTCAGCGCACGCGGCGTGATAACGCGGGCGTGCAGTGCAGTTGCATTCAGTGTTGCGAACGCGGGAATGAACGAGCGCACGCGTCGTTCAGTTCCGTAGACGCACCATGACGAGCGCTCCCATTTCCTTGATCGCGCGTCCACTGCGCCATAACGCACGGCGTGATGGAACCCATCGCTGCGACCAGCGATCGCGCGTGCCGCTTTCGGGAACGGGCACGGGCGTGATGTCCACGCCTGCGTTACGGAATTCGACCACCGCGCGAGGCATGTGCAGCGATGAGGTCACCAGCAGGATGCGATGGAAACCGTGCTCATCGGCAAGTTGCGCGGTGTAGCGCGCGTTGTCGCGCGTGTTGCGGCTCCTGGTTTCCAGCAGCAATGCCTTCTGCGGAACGCCCAGGCGCTGGATCGCGTTCTCCATCAGGCGCGCCTCGCTCGCGGCCTCGTTGCCGCCGTTGTCGCCGCCGCCCGACAGCACGACCACCGGCGCCTTGCCGGCGAGCCATGCGCGCGCGCCGGCCGCGAGGCGGCTGTTCTCCAGGTCGTAGGCGGTGACGTTCTGGCGTTCGAGCCAGTAGAAATGCGTGGCGCCGCCGAGCACGACGATCGCATCGGCCTGGGGCAGGGTGGTTTCATCGACGGGCGGATACTGGCTCTCGATGCGCCCGCGAACCCAGTCGGACACGCTGGGAATGGCGAGCAGGCCCGACCAGCAGATCGCCACCACGGCCGTCACGATCGCGAAGCGGTTCCAGCGGATCAGCGCCAGCAGCGCCGCGAAGATCAGCAACGCGACGGTCAGGGCAGGCGGATAGGTCAGTGCGACGAGCAAACTTTGCAGGGCCTGCATGGGGTCAGATCAGGATCTCGTGGGTGACGTAGTAGTAGAACGCGGCGCACGACAGGATCAGACCGAAGCGCAGCAGCAGCGGATTGCGCAGCAGCGCCAGGCGGCTGTGGACCAGCATCGCGGCGAGGATCAGCGACACGCTCAGCCATGCCGGCAGCAGGTAGCGGTTGGAGAAGTAGCCCCAGCCCACGGCGAAGAACGGCAGCGTCATCACCAGGTAGACCGCCGCGCTCTGCTTGATCTTCTCGCGATATTCCACGCGTACCAGCGGCGCCAGCATGTAGGGAAGCATGTACCAGAAGATGGAGAACACCGCGAAGTCGATGCGCACGCCGACCTGGGAACGCTGCGATGGCGTGTAGGTCATCATCAGCTGGTACAGCGACGGGATGAACGCGCGCACGACCAGCGTCGACAGGCCGGTGACGTAGGCGCCGAACGCGATCACCGCGATCAGGCGCTGCATCCTCGTGCCGAACAGCAGCACCGGCGCGAAAACCAGGTACAGCAGAGACGACAGGTGCAGGCTGCTCGCCACGGCACCCAGCAGCACGAAGCTCCACCACTGTTTCCGCTGGAACGACAGCAGCGACGCGAACACCAGCAGCGCGGCCAGTCCCTGCCGCACGGCGTTGATCGTCGCGTTGACGAACATCGGCGAGACGTACAGCAGCATGATCGCCGCACCGAGGAAGGTGAGGTAGCCGCGGCGCTGCACGACGTCGTCGCCGACGAGGAAATCCTGGTACCGCCGCGTGGCGACGATGATCGTGCCGAGCATCAGGGCGAACAGCGCCGTCTGGTAACCGATGACCCCGACGCCAAGTTTCCACAGGCCCCAGGTCAGGTACACGAAGCCCGGTTCCAGGCGCGTTTCGCCGCCGCCGGAACTCAGGCCTTCGAAGAAGCCTGCATAGGTCTGCGTATCGGTGCCCACATCGAGCGGGCGCGTACCGACCAGCCAGCAGCCGAACAGTCCCACCGCAAGCAACAGCAGCACGCTGAGCGTCGTGGTGGCGGGTATGTAGGTGGAGCGTCGCTGCACCATGCCGTATTCGGGAACGTTCGCGCTCACGAGGTCGCGCCTCCTTCGGTGACCCGCCGCAACGCCAGCAGCATGCGCTGGCGCGCCTTGCGCACCATGCCGATGCTGCGGGCGAAGCAGTGTTCGGGATAACTCACCAGTCCCTGGCGGAGAAGTTCGCGGCGCACTTCACGGCCGGCGCGATGCATGGCTTTCAGATCCTCGCTCAGGCCGCCGGCGCCGTAGTTCGCCTTGTGCCAGTAAGCGAGCACCTGGTCGAGTTTGGCGCAGCGATAGCCCGAGAACCCGATCTGGCCCCAGAGCAGGAAATCCTCGACGCGGCGGTAGTTCTCGTCGAAGCGGAACGGCAGGTCGCGCCGGAGCACGACGGACGCGGTCGGAAACGGGTTGTTCAACAGCAGCCGACGGCGCGGCACGATATGCGTGCGGGCCTCGCGCGGCGCGGTGGGCGGGGGGCTGTCGCGATCGCGAACCCGCATGCGATGGGCGATCAGCGCGATCTCGGGGTCCGCGCGCAACGCGCGCATCTGCAGTTCGATCTTCGTCGACACCCAGGTGTCGTCCGCATCGAGGAAGGCGACGTACGGTTGCGTCGCGTGTTCCCAACCCGCGTTGCGGGCAGCCGACGGCCCGCCGTTCTTCGGCAGCGAAACCACTTCGATCCACCCCGGCGCGTACTGCGCGGCGACCGCGTGCAATGCGCCGACGGTGTCGTCGGGGCTCGCATCGTCGACGAGCACCACCTGCGCGGGTCGCAACGTCTGCGCATGCACGGACGCGATCGAATCGCCGATCGTGCCGCCGCACTTGAAGCACGGCACGACAACGCAGACCGGAGCGAGGGAAGCCCGATCGCTCATTGGGCGGGCGCCGTCGACGCGTGCGTGTGGATGGTGGATGGGATCGACCATGGAGCGCATTGGAATATGTCCTGCGCCTCCTGCGCGTATACGTCGGGTGAAAGGCGCGCTCGTGCGCCGTCATCGTTCAGCAACGCCTCCACCACATGCATGAATGCGGCGCTGTCGTCGTTGCCCTTGGAGATTCGCAGATCCGGTGGCAAGCCTATGTCGTCGGCGAAGTCGCGGCACTTGGGGTGGTAATCGACGATGGCGAATGGAACCGAGCACAAGTACGCCACGATTGCGCCGTGCAGGCGGGCGCTTATGAAGGCGTCGCAGCGACGGATCGCCGCCACCGTGCCCAGCGGATCGCCACCGGCATATGCGTGCAGGTCCGTCGCGATGCCGCGCTCGCGCAGGCGCTGCCGTAATTGTCCGGACATCGCCTCGTCGCCGTGCTGCGGGTGGCCGTTGAGGCTGAAGATCTCGACTTCCAGCGGCGCGCGCGACGCCATCTGCGTCACCGCATGCACCACGGCGTCGTGCCATTGCGACGGGGTTGGTGCCGGATGATCCGCGCGGACCTGATAGCGGCACGGAGCGATGCCGATGCGGGCCACGCTCTTCTGGCGCCCACTTTCAGCCGGGTGCGCGTGCACGGGCGTGACGGTGCGAAGCAATCCGGCCAGATCGCGGCCTTCGTGGACGATGTGTTCCAGTCCCATCCTGCGCGCCAGCTCGTAGGAGCGGCGATCGCGTACCGACAGGTACGAGAACTGGCTTACGAACGCGGCGGCCGCCGATTCGGAAGCGGCGTCGGGAAAGGGGCCGACCGACACGCCGACCGCCGCGAGCTGCACGCGGTTGCGACGTACGGCGGAGAGCATCATCGGCTTGCGGAACGACTCGCGTGCATTGATGACCGAGCCGCCGCCCATCACCAGCACGTCGCTCGCGTGCAGACCGCGCATGAAGCCGATGACGCGCGCGGCCTTTCCCATCGCGCCGGGCGCGCCGTACATCTGCGCGGGCAACGCCGCAGGCCACATCGCGCGTGCCCGGGCGCCATCCAGCGCGGGGCCGACCAGAAGCGGCTCCGCGTTCCAGTACTGGCGCGCGGCGGTGGAACACAACACGCCGAACAGGTCGTCGCCGAAGTTGCGCATGCCGTAGTAGCCGGTGAATCCAACGCGCGGGTGTGGCGTCATGCCGCATTCTCCGGTCGGGGCAGGCGGCGCGTGCCGAGCCACATCGCGAGCAGCAGTACCGCTTCGGCGATCACGGTCGCCCATGCCGCGCCGGTCTGGCCCCAACGCGGGATCGCCGCCCAGTTGAGCGCGACCGCCACGAGCGTGGCCACCAGCATCGCCGCGACGCGATAACGCATGTGATGCTCCGTAAGCAGCGCCGAACCGACCGCGGTGGAAAGGAACCGGATCGGCACGCACACGGCAAGGATCGTCAGCAGGCCGACGACGTCGGCGAACGCGGGGCCGAACGCGAGCGGCACCACCCACGGCGACACGGCCGCAAGCAACGCGCCGACTATCACGCCCATCGCGAGCATCGAAAGGTTGCCGAGCCGGTACACGCGCCAGAAGCGTTGCTTGTCGTGTACCGCCCAGCGATGCAGCCGCGAGAGCAGGAATTTCTGGTAGATCGT
>Ga0209050_1001219_pt1 | contig 30024 bp, 29 predicted proteins | sample Araplavi_mTSA_r2_FD_184276 | JGI IMG/M metagenome (GOLD analysis project Ga0209050, IMG submission 184276) | Arabidopsis root microbial communities from North Carolina, USA - plate scrape MF_Cvi_mTSA_r2 (SPAdes) (version 2) | ecosystem: Host-associated > Plants > Roots > Endosphere | place: USA... | reverse complement strand
ATTGCGGCCTTCATCAAAGCCGATGCCAGGCACGCGCTTGCCGACGGGTTCGTCCACGTCCGGCAGCAGGCCGCGGTCATGCGCCACGCCGGCCAGGATGGCCAGGTACAGCTTGGCGACGCTGAACGTCAGGTCGGCGCGGTCCGGCTCGCCCCACTCGGCCACCGTCTTGCCGTCCACCACGACCACGCCGGACACCGGCCCGCGGTCATGGATGGGGCCGAGCAGGCGGTTCCAGGGCGGCGGATCGTTCAGGTGCACGCCAAAATTGCCTTTGACGCTGCGGTCCCAGGTCGATTCGTGGTCGTTGGCGAACTGGATCGCCTGCTGCATGAGCGTATTCATCGGTTCCCTCGTTGTTGTGTGTTCATTGCCCCGCGCTTTGTGTCGCGCGGGTCAGATATTCCATGGCCGCCTGCAACCCGCCCGAGCGGTGCGGGACGCCGGCCGCGGCCAGCCCCATCTCCACGCCGGCCAGCGTGCCGCATAGCGTCAGATCGTTGAAGTGGCCCAGATGTCCGATGCGGAAGATGCGGTCGGACAGTTTGCCCAGCCCCTGCCCCAACGACATGTCGAAGCGGTCCAGGATGACCTTGCGCAGCGCGTCGGCGCTGTGCCCGTCAGGCATCAGCACGGCGGTCAGCGCCGGACTGTGCGCGGCCGGGTCCGCACTCAGCAGTTCCAGCCCCCAACCCGCCACCGCCAGGCGCGTGGCGCGGGCATGGCGTTCGTGACGCGCGAATACCTGCGGCAGCCCTTCAGCCGCCAGCATGGCCAGCGCCTCGTGCAGGCCGTACAGCAGGTTGGTCGACGGCGTATACGGAAAGTACCCCTTGGCATTGGGTCCGAGCATCTCGCGCCAATCCCAGTACGACCGCGGCAGACGCGCGGTCTCGGCCGCCGCCAGCGCGCGCGGCCCCACCGCGTTGAACGACAGGCCCGGCGGCAGCATCAGGCCTTTTTGCGAGCCAGCCACCGTCACGTCCACGCCCCATTCATCGTGGCGGTAGTCGATGGAGCCCAGCGACGAAATCGTGTCGACCATCAACAGCGCCGGATGACCGGCCTGGTCGATGGCGGCGCGCACCGCGGCGATGTTGCTGGTGACGCCGGTGGAGGTCTCGTTGTGCACCACGCACACGGCCCTGATGCGGTGCTGCGAATCTTCCGAAAGCCGCGCGCCAATCACGCCGGCATCGACCGGATGACGCCAGTCGCCCTCGATGTAATCCACTTCCAGCCCCAGCCGCCCGGCAAGCTTGCGCCACAGGCTGGCGAAGTGGCCGGTCTCGACCATCAGCACGCGATCGCCCGGCGACAGCGTGTTGACTAGCGCAGCCTCCCACGCGCCGGTGCCCGACGCCGGAAAGATCACGACGGGCGACTCGGTCTGGAAGATGTGCTTCAGGCCCGACAGCACCGCCTTGCCGAGTTCACCGAACTCCGGTCCGCGGTGATCGATGGTGGGCAGGTCGATGGCGCGCAGGACCCGGTCGGGCACGTTGGTGGGTCCGGGAATCTGCAGGAAATGCCGGCCGGACGGGTGGGTGTTCAGCGTGAGCATGCGTGGCCCCAATGTGGACGGTTTGTATACCAAGGCGGCTTTGCGCGGCGGTCAGGCAGCGCGGGGCGGCCTGGCGGACTTGCGGCATGCGTCACTCTATCCCATTGTTTTTACGTCGATAACCTAGGGTATACACCCATCAAAACCACCGTGAAGACAGGTTTATAGTCTGCGAAAACAAGGGGAATTTTTGTATACCAATGCGCAGCGATCCTAGCTTCTTGCCGGATCATGCCGAGGCCGTTGCCTCGTCCGATCTCACGCCCGATTCCGCCCCGACGGCCGTCCGCGCCGCCGGCGACGGGCGCACGCTGGCGGGATCGGCGGCCGGATCCCTGCGCGAACGCATCATCCAAGGCGAATTCCCGCCCGGCACCCGGCTGAACGAACGCGCGCTGTGCGACCTGCTCGGCGTGTCGCGCACTCCGCTGCGCGAAGCGTTCCGCGTGCTGGCTGCCGAAGGCCTGGTGCAGATCGAACCCAACCGCGGCGCGCAGGTGGTCGCGCTGTCGGAAGCGAACATCCGCGAGGCCTTCGAAGTGATCGGCGGCCTGGAGGCCATGTCGTGCCGCTTTGCGTGCGAGCGCGCGACGGACGTCGAGATTGCGGAAATCCGCGCGCTGACCTACGAAATGATGGCCAGCCACGCGCGCCACGACCTGCCCACGTACTTCCGCGTCAACCGCGAGATCCACGAACGCATCAGCCTGGCCGCGCACAACAGTTTGCTCAAACAGCTTTACGACGCGCAGAACGCGCGGATCCAGAACCTGCGCTTCGTCTCGAACGAAGACCGGCAGAAATGGGATCTGGCGATGCGCGAACACATAGAAATGGCGGAGGCCCTTGCCGCGCGCGACGCGGACCGGCTGGCAGCCATCATGCGGCAGCACCTGCAGCGCAAATGCGACGCGGCGCTCAAGAGCCGGAGCGAGACGATAGATACGCAACACATGTAGTGTCATCAAGAGGAGCCTTCACCATGGCTGATAGTCGCTTCACACCTTGCTGCTTCACCCCCGCTACCCCTGCGCTGTCCTCCCGCCGTTCCACCCCGCTCAAGGCCCTGGCCGCCGCCCTGCTCGCCTGCGCCGCGTTCGCCACCCAACCGGCGCTTGCCGGCAAGAAAGACGACACCCTGCGCATGGCCTACGACCAGGCGCCGGAAAGCGTCGACCCGTACTTCAACAACGTCCGCATCGGCGTCATCATCGCCGCCAACGTGTGGGACACCCTGCTCTACCGCGACCCCGTCACCAATGAGTACAAGGGCCAACTCGCCAAAAGCTGGAAACAGGTCGACGACAAGACCATGGAGTTCGAGCTGCGCGAAGGCGTCAAATTCCACAACGGTGAAGAGTTCGACGCAGACTCTGTGGTCTACACGCTGAACTACGTGGCCGATCCGAAGAACAAGGCCGTCACGCAACAGAACGTGTCGTGGATCGACAAGGTCGAGAAGATCGACAAGTACAAGGTGCGCCTGACCACCAAAGAGCCCTTCCCCGGCGCCAAGGAATACCTGTCCACCACGGCCGCCATTCACCCGGCGAAGTATTACCAGGAGGTCGGCCCCAAGGGCATGAACGCCAAGCCGGTGGGCTCGGGTCCGTACAAGGTCGTCGACTACCAGCCTGGCAAGTCCATCACGCTGGAACGCAACGCCGACTATTTCAAGGATTCGCCCAAGGCGCAGCCCAAGATCGGCAAGGTCGTCATCCGTTTCATCCCCGACCGCCAGACGCAGATGGCCGAGGTCATCTCGGGCGGCGAAGACCTGATCATGAGCGTGCCCAAGGACCAGGCCGAACAGCTGGGCGGCATGCCGAACCTGCAGATGGTCACGGGCAACACCATGCGCATCGTGTTCATGCAGATGAACATCCTGGAAGGCACGCCCGCGCCGCAGCTGAAGGACGAGCGGGTGCGCCGCGCGATCATCCACGCCATCGACCGCGAATCCATGCTCAAGAACATCGTGGGCGAAGGCGGCGGGCTCATCAACACCATCTGCACGCCGTCGCAAGTGGGCTGCACGCAGGAAGGCGCGCCGACCTACAAGTACGATCCCGCGCAGGCCAAGAAGCTGCTGGCCGAAGCGGGCTACCCGAATGGCTTTGATATCGACATCGTCGCGTACCGCGAACGCAACCAGACCGAAGCCATCATCAACTACCTGCAGGCCGTCGGCATCCGCGCCAAGCTGAACTTCCTGCAGTACGCCGCGATGCGCGACATGATCCGCGCGAACAAGGCGTCGCTCACGCACCAGACGTGGGGCTCGAACCTGGTGAACGACGTGTCGGCGTCCACGCCGGTGTACTTCGCCTTCGGCAGCGACGACATCACGCGCGACCCGAAGGTGCGCGACCTGCTCAAGAAGGGCGATACCACCATCGAACCCGGGCCGCGCAAGGCGGCTTACAAGGAGGCGCTGGACATCATCGCGGAGAAGGCCTACGCCGTTCCCCTGTGGACGCTGCCCGCCTACTACGTCGCCACCAAGGACGTGAACTTCAAGCCCTACTCGGACGAGCTGGTGCGCTTCTGGGACATGAGCTGGAAGTAAGGCGCGGTCCGCGCCGGGCGGGCTTCGCAAACGCCCGGCGCTGCTGAACAGAGAGGAAGTCCTATGCTTTATTTCACGCTGAGGCGCCTGGGCCTGGCGGCGCTGGTGGCGCTGACCGTGTCGATCCTGGCGTTCCTGCTGCTGCACCTGTCGGGCGACCCGGCGCTGGCGCTGGCCGGCGAAGGCGCGCGGCAGGCCGACATCGACATGATCCGCAAGACCTACGGCCTGGACCGCCCGATCATCGTCCAGTACGCCGACTGGCTCTGGCACATCCTGCAGGGCGACTTCGGGACGTCGGTGTACTTCAAGACCGAGGCCGGGCCGCTGATCCTGTCCAAGCTGGCGACCACGCTGAAGCTGGGCATGGCGGCGCTGGCGTTTGCGCTGTGCATCTCGATTCCGCTGGGCGTGCTGGCCGCGCTGTACAAAGGCAGCCTGATCGACCGCGTCTGTCTGGCGATCGCCGTACTGGGCCAGGCGCTGCCGAACTTCTTCTTCGCGCTGATCCTGATCATGCTGTTCTCGATCTCGCTGCGCATCCTGCCGGTGTCGGGCAGCGGCACGTGGCAGCACTTCGTCATGCCTGCGATCGCGCTGGGCTATTACGTCGCGCCGGCGTTCATGCGCCTGATCCGCGCCGGCATGATCGAGGTGCTGAGCGCCGACTACATCCGCACCGCGCGGGCCAAGGGGCTGCCCGCCCGCAAGGTCATCTTCAAGCACGCCCTGCGCAACGCCATCGTGCCGGTGGTCGCGCTGGCCGCCGTGCAACTGGGCTACCTGCTGGGCGGCTCGGTGGTCATCGAGACCATCTTCGCGCTGGACGGCCTGGGATATCTGGCCTATCAGAGCATCACGTACAAGGACTATCCGGTCATGCAGCTGATCGTGCTGCTGCTGTCGGTGCTGTATGTGCTGCTGACGCTTGCCGCCGATGTGGCCAACGCGTGGCTCGATCCGCGCATCCGGGTGTCCTGACATGAACACGCCTACGCTCACCCCCGCCACCCCCGCCGCGGCCCCGCTGGAACTGTCCGCCTCCACGCTGCGCTGGCGCCGCCTGCGGCGCAACAAGGCGCTGCTGGCCGGCGGCGGCATCCTCTTCGTCATCGTGCTGATCGCGCTGCTGGCGCCGTGGATCTCGCCCCACGATCCCTATTTCCAGGATCTGGCCTACCGCACCGCTCCGCCCGTCTGGTACGAAAAAGGCACCTGGCTGCACCCGCTGGGCACCGACCAGCTGGGACGCGACTACATGTCCCGCCTGTTCTACGGCGCACGCATCTCGCTCTTGATCGGCATCAGCGTCGCGCTCATCTCGGGCCTGATCGGCACGGCGATGGGCATGGCGGCCGGCTACTTTGGCGGCAAGGTCGACATGGCCGTGTCGTTCCTCATCACCACGCGCCTGTCCATGCCGGTGATCCTGGTGGCGCTGGCTACCGTGGCCATCGTCGGCGGCTCGCTGTGGGTGGTGATCCTGGTGCTGGGCCTGCTCAAGTGGGACCGCTACGCCGTCGTGATGCGCAGCGCCACGCAGCAGGTGCGCTCGCTGGAGTACGTGGCTGCCGCGCAGGCCGCCGGCGCCAGCACCTGGCGCATCGTCTGGGGCGAGGTCCTGCCCAATGTCGTGCCGCAGCTCATCGTGATCGCCACGCTGGAGGCCGCCAGCGCGATCCTGCTGGAAGCCTCGCTGTCCTTCCTGGGCCTGGGCGTCCAACCGCCGCTGCCGTCGTGGGGCTTGATGATCTCCGAGGCCAAGGCCTACATGTTCTTCTCGTTCTGGCTGATCGCCATTCCCGGGTCGGCGCTGGCGCTCTTGATCTTCGCGATCAACCTGGCCGGCGACGGACTGCATCAACTCCTGACGCCTGAAGAGAGGGCCTGAGCATGAACGGCACCGATATCGTCCTGGACGTCCAGGGACTGACCGTCGACATCGCCACGCCACGCGGGCCGCTGCACGCGGTGCGCGATGTGTCGTTCCAGGTCAAGCGCGGCGAAACGCTGTGCCTCGTGGGGGAATCGGGCTGTGGCAAGTCCATGACCTCGCTGGCCATCATGGGTCTCTTGCCCAAGGCCGCCCGGCGCAGCACGCGCCGGCTGGCGGTGCTGGGCGAGGATCTGTCAAAAGCCCGCGGGCGGCGCGTCAACGCGCTGCGCGGCAGCAAGATGGCGATGATCTTTCAAGAGCCCATGACGGCGCTCAACCCCGCCTACGCCATTGGCGAACAGCTCACCGAACACTACATCCACCACTGCAAGGCGAGCAGCCAGCAGGCGCGGGACCGCGCGGTGGAACTGCTGGAAAAGGTCGGCATCGCCTCGGCCGGCCAGCGGCTGGGGCAGTATCCCCATCAGTTGTCCGGCGGACTGCGTCAGCGCGTGATGATCGCGATGGCGCTCATGTGCGGCCCTGAGCTCTTGATCGCCGACGAGCCCAGCACCGCGCTGGACGTCACGATCCAGGCGCAGATCCTGCGGCTGCTGGCCGACCTGCAGGCGGAACTGGGCATCGCGATGGTGCTGATCACGCACGATCTGGGCGTCGTCGCGCGCATCGCGCGGCAGGTGGCCGTGATGTATGCGGGGCAGATCGTCGAGGAAGGCCCCGTCGCCGACATCTTTGCGACGCCGCATCACCCCTACACGCAAGGGCTGCTGGGCTGTATCCCCGTGCCTGGCCGCACGGCGCCGGGCGAAGCGCTGGGCACCATACCCGGCGTGGTGCCGTCGCTGGTCGGCGACTTGCGCGGCTGCGCCTTTGCCGACCGCTGCCGCTACGCGCAGCCGCAATGCCGGCAGGCCGTTCCCGTCCACGGCCAGGCGACTGGCCAGCAATGGCGCTGCATCCTCAGCGCCGAAGGAGTCCCGGCATGAGCGCGCTGCTGCAAGCCGATGGCGTCAGCCGCCAATTCACGGTGCGCGCCGGCATGTTCCGTCCGCGAAGCACGCTGCACGCGGTCAATGGCGTGGACCTGGCGGTTGACCGGGGCGCGGTGCTGGGCATTGTGGGCGAGTCCGGCTGCGGCAAGTCCACCCTCGCGCGCATGCTGCTGGGGCTGACGCCGCCGACCGAAGGCGCCATCCGCCTCGACGGCCAGGACATCCGGCAGATGGACCGGCGCGCCCTCGCCCGGCGCGTGCAGCCCATCTTCCAGGACCCGTATTCGTCGCTGAATCCGCGCCGCTCCATTGCGTCGATCGTGTCGCTGCCGCTGGAGGTGCATGGCATCCCGAACCCGAAGATGCACAAGGCGATCGACATGCTCGAGCGCGTGGGCCTGCCGCCGCGGCTGGCCCACAATACGCCCGGGCAGCTGTCCGGCGGCCAGCGCCAGCGCGTGGCCATTGCGCGCGCGCTGGTCATGCAGCCCGAGCTCGTCATCTGCGACGAACCCACCTCCGCGCTGGACGTGTCGGTGCAGGCGCAGATCATGAACCTGCTGATGGACCTGCGGCGCGACTTCAACCTGACGTATGTGTTCATCAGCCACAACCTGGCGGTGGTCGAACACATCGCCACCCACGTGGCCGTAATGTACCTGGGCCGCGTGGTGGAATCCGCGCCCACCGCCCGGCTCTTTCACGACCCGCGCCATCCCTACACGCAGGCGCTGCTGGCGTCGGTGCTGACGCCTGAACCCGGGCTGGGCATCCCCGACATGGGGCTGGGCCTGTCGTTCCCCGACCCGCTGCACCCGCCATCCGGCTGCCCGTTCCATCCGCGGTGCCAGCACGCGATGGCGCAATGCAAGACCGAACGGCCCGCATTGACCGTGCGGGAAGGCGCGCTGGTCGCCTGTCACCTCTATCCGCCCGTCCCCTCGACTTCCAATGGAGCCACCCAGCCATGACCCGCGCACACGCCATCGCCCAGGCGGAACACTGCTTTGATTCCGGCGCCTTCCGCACGCTGTTGGCGCGCCGATTGGCGCTGCCCACGGAAAGCCAGAACCCCGAACGCGCCGCCGTGCTGGCGGACTATCTGCAGGATGAGATCCGTCCGGCGTTCGAGGCCCTGGGATTCACCTGCCGCACCCTGACGCATCCGAAGGCGCTGGCGCCGTTCCTGTACGCCGAACGCATCGAGGACCCGGCCCTGCCCACGGTGCTGGGCTACGGGCACGGCGATGTGATTCGTGGTCTGGAACGGGAATGGAAGGAAGGCCTGTCGCCGTGGTCGCTGACCGAGGCCGAAGGCCGCTGGTACGGCCGCGGCATTGCCGACAACAAGGGCCAGCACACCATCAACATGGAGGCGCTGCGGCTGGTGCTGGAGACGCGCGGCAAGCTCGGCTTCAACGCCAAATACCTGATCGAGATGGGCGAGGAAACCGGCTCGATGGGGCTGCGCGAACTGTGCACCGAGCACCGCGACCTGCTGGCCGCCGACCTGCTGATCGCCTCGGACGGCCCGCGCCTGAGCGCCAACCGCCCCACCATCTTCCTGGGCGCGCGCGGCAGCCTGAATTTCGACCTCACGATCGAGGCTCGCGCTGGCGGACATCATTCGGGCAACTGGGGCGGACTGATCTCCAATCCCGGCCTGCAGCTGGCCCACGCGATCGCCAGCATCGCCTCGCCCGTTGGTCAGATCCGCATCCCGGAATGGGTGCCGAAGGAACTGCCGCCGGCCGTGCGGCGCGCGCTGGCCGACTGCCAGGTCGACGGCGGCACGGACGGCCCCGAGATCGAACCGGATTGGGGCGAGCCCGGTCTGTCGCCCGCCGAACGCGTGTTCGGCTGGTGCTCGTTCGAGGTGCTGGCCTACAAGACCGGCAACCCCGACACGCCCGTCAACGCCATCCCGCCGCGCGCCTGGGCGCGCTGCCAGTTGCGCTTTGTGGTGGGCGTCGACCCGGACGACCTGATTCCGGCCCTGCGCCGCCATCTGGACAGCCACGGCTTTCCGATGGTGAAGATCTCGCTGACCCGCGAATCCATGTTCCGCGCGACCCGCATCGACCCGGACGACGCCTGGGTGCGCTGGGCCGTGGACTCGCTGGAACGCACCTCTGGCCAGAAGACCGCGCTGCTGCCCAACCTGGGCGGCTCGCTGCCCAACGACATCTTCACCGACGTGTTGGGCCTGCGCACGATCTGGGTGCCGCACTCCTACCCCGGCTGCTCCCAGCATGCGCCCAACGAGCACCTGCCGCCGGAACTGCTGCGGCAGGCGCTGGGGCTGATGACCGGGCTGTACTGGGACCTCGGCGCGGGCGGCACGCCGGAGATCAGAAGTCCCAGATGACCGGCACCCAACGGAACGCGTTGCCTTCCACGGCGACGCGTCCCACCGAGGGAAACGGCAGGTGCGCCGCCACGAGCAGACCCTTGTTTTCGGCCAGTTCGTTGAACAGCGCGAAGCGCACGCGGGCCGATTCCTCGGGGTCGTGCTCGAAGCCGTTGTGCCATTCGGGATGGTCGAAGGCCACCGGGAACACGGCATCGCCCGCAAACGTCAGGCGCTCGCCGCCGGAGATCAGGTCGACGACACAGTGGCCGGGCGTGTGGCCGCCGGTATGGCGCACGATGACGCCCGGCGCCACTTCGTGGCGGTCTTCGAAGACGCGGATCTGATCGCGGTACGTTTCATAGAAGCTGGTCGCCGTCGAGCGCAGCACGGCGGGCACCGGCTTGGGCATGACCGTCTGCGAAAAGTCGGGCGAGGTCCAGAACGCCACTTCGGTCGCATTGACGTGGATGCGCACATCTTTGCGCAGGCGCTCCTTCACGCCGGGGACCAGCAGGCCGCCCACGTGGTCCATGTGCATGTGGGTGATGATGACGTCCGTCACGGACTCCAGCGGAATGCCCGCAGATTGCAGCCGCTGCGGAAACTGGCCCGCGCGCGGAAAGCCCGAGAACTGGCCGCCCAGCCCCGCGTCGATGAGGATGGTCTGGTCACCGCTGCGCGCGACCATCACGTTCAGCGGCCAATCGAAGGCGTCCGGCGGCATGAACATGTGATCGAGCCAGTTGGCCAGATCGGCCGGGTCGGCATTGGTGGCCATCGTCGACGTGGGCAGCGGCAACACGCCGTCGCTGACGACCAGCGCATCGATATCGCCCACCTGCACGGCGTAGCGGGATGGCACCAGATCGATGGCCTGGTGGGTGATGGGGTCCAAAGTGTCTGCGGAAAACATGGCGGAATCTCCTTGAAGGCGGCCGGTTGATCCGGCCGGAAACCGGCGCCCTCGCGCCGGGTCGTTGCGTGGCGGCGCGTGCGTCAGCCGCGCAGGAAAGCCAGCAGATCGGCGTTGATGCGGTCCTGCAGGGTGGCCGTCAGGCCATGCGGGGCGCCGGGGTAATAGATCGCCTGCGCGTTCTTCACCAGACGCACGGCCTTCTTGGCCGAGTCGTGGATCGGCACGATCTGGTCGTCTTCGCCGTGCATGAACAACGTGGGCACGTCGATCTTCTTCAGGTCTTCGGTGAAATCCGTTTCCGAGAACGCCTTGACGCACTCGTAGGCGTTCTTCTGGCCGCTCTGCATGCTCCACAGCCAGAACTGGTCCAGCTGGCCCTGCGACACCTTCGAACCCGGGCGATTGGCGCCGTAGAACGGCACGGCCAGATCCTTGTAGAACTGCGAGCGATCGCCCGCCACGCCGTCGCGGATGCCGTCGAATACCGACAGCGGCAGGCCTTCCGGATTGGCGGCCGACTTCAGCATCACCGGCGGCACCGCGCCGATCAGCACAGCGCGCGACACGCGCTTCGTGCCGTGCCGGCCGATATAGCGCGCCACTTCGCCGCCGCCGGTGGAGTGGCCCACCATCGCGATGCTCTTGACGTCCAGCGCCTCGATCAACTGCGCCAGATCGTCGGCGTAGGTGTCCATGTCGTTGCCGTTGGACGGCTGCGAAGAACGCCCATGGCCGCGGCGGTCATGCGCAATCACGCGAAAGCCATTGCGCGCCAGGAAGTGCAGTTGTCCGTCCCACGCATCCGCGTTCAGCGGCCAGCCGTGCGAGAACGTAACGACCGGGCCGGCGCCCCAGTCCTTGTAGTACAGCGTCGTGCCGTCTTTGGTGACGAAGGTGTTGCTGTTCATGGGAGTGCTCCGTTGGGGTTGGGAATTGCGCTGCGGGGCTGCTTGTGCGCCGATGGCAATGGCGCTGCCAGCCAGGAGCGCGCTGCCGGCAAGCAGCGTGCGCCGGGCGGCGTTATACGAGTCGTTCATGGGGATCCTCAAGGTCGGAAGAGACAGTGAGGGCATCGTAGGACTGCGCCCGCAAGCGCGGTAGACACGGCGCGGGAAGCACGATGTTGTGCGATGCGCACCAATGCCGGCGGGAGGTTGCCGGCGTGCGCGAGACAGGCGCTATTCGGGCAGCGCCGAATCCCGATACGCCACGGCGATCATCGCCGTCAGCACGAAGGTCATGGCGACGCACGCCACTGCGCCCAACACGCCCTGCAGCGCCTGCACGCCCACGTAGTCGTACATCAGCGGGAGCAGATCGTTGGTGGCATGCGCGGCCAGGACCAGCAACACCAGGAACCCCAGCATCAACGGCCAGCGTGGATAACGCATCGCGACGCGCACCGCGCCAAAGCCATATTCGCCGGTGACCGCGACGCGTGGCAGGCTTACGCCGTACACGGCCAGCCCGTACAGCACGGGCACCCACACCACCACCAGCAGCGCGATCAGCACGCCGTAGAACAGCGGTTCGTTGGCGCCGCCCATCAGCATGTACAGCACATACGGCAGATCGCCGGTGGCGCGCGCAAGCGCCATGACGCCAACCACCAGCCCGCCCAGCAGCACCAGATGCCGGGCTTCCGGGTTGCCGCCGCGCGGCGCGGCCGCATGCGCGGTCTCGCCAAGCAGGATGACCCGATGCCAGGCGTAGGTGGTGCGCGCGAGGGCGATCAGGCAGACGAGCGCCAGCGCGAGGATCAGCCAATCCACAAGCCCGTACAGCCGGGACGTCATCAGCGCAAACGGCAACGTCAGCGTGAACACGGCCAGTGACCACGGCGCGGCGGCCAGCATGGCGCGGCCGTGCTGCCTGATGACGCCCACTGTCGCGGCGATGAAACGACCTGCTCCGGGTTTGCTGGACACGAGACTCCCTTGCTCAGAAATGATGGTGCTCGTTTATACCGCACGCAGCCTATTCACCCGATCCCATGTCGCGCATCTCGGTTACCCTTGCGGACCTTTTCTTTCTACCGAGTCTTCATGAAGTCGCTTCCCCTTGCATTGGCTGCCTTTGCCACCGCCCTGCTGCCCACGCTGGCCCACGCCGCGTACACGCCCACCGAGATCGAACGGGCGGTGCTCGAGTACGGCATACGCGAAGAACATGATGCCTTGCTCCGGGCCGACTGGCGCCTGCTGGGCCGGATGATGGACATATCGCGTGTGGACCCCGCGGATATCTCGGACATGTACGCCAAGGGTCCGACGGACAAGGCGCCGGCCGTGATCGAAGATTCCTTCGTGTTCAAGGCGACGATCGATGCGGCAGCGGCGAAGGCCGGCGTCGTGACGTTCGCCGGCACCCGCGGGGCCACCGTCCGCGCCACGCTGCCGGCAGGCGCGAAGTCCGCCAACGACCTGATGTTGACCTGCGCCAAGCTGGCCTTTGCCGATGGCGTCGCCACGTTCTCGCAGTGCCAGAACTGGACGCCCGTCGCCGAGAAAACCGTTGCGGATTTTCGCGCCGACATCGCCGAATTCCTGCAAGGCAAGCCCGCGAAGAAGTACGTGGCCAAGTTCGTGATCGACTACTTCGTCGTCGCGGGCGACATGCCGGCCAAGGCCGGCTGCCCCGACGACCGCAAGGCCTGCGACGAGGCGATCCGCAAGACCGACATGACGCGCGCGGGCTATCAGGCCGTGACGGAGCGCCTGAACGCGGCGGGCGTGCAGACCGGGCGGTAAGCCTTTCAGGCCATTCCTGCGTGCCCTCCATTGCGGGCGCGCAGGCAGCCGCCACACAGGCGGCGCCCAGCGTCACTAGTCCCGAGGCGTTCAGCTGCGGCCGGGCTCCGTCCTGGCCGCAGCGGCGTTGGCCTGCGTTTCGGCCTGTACTTCGGCCTCCGCCTCGGCCTCGGCCCGAGCCTCCAGCTCATTGCCCAGCACCTCGGCCGAATCCTCGTTGCTGGCTTCCGGCTTCAGGCGGCGGCGCGTATGGCCCGCGGCGCGCGCGCTGTCGCCCTCGTCCGCACGCTCGGCCTGCACGTGCACATTGGCCGCAGGCGCGTAGCCGCGCTTGTCCTGACCGAAGTAGACCACCGTGTGCGGGTACGGCAGCTCGATGCCTGCGGCGTCGAAGTGCTTCTTGAGCAGGCGGTTGTAGCCGCGCTGCACCGCCCACTGCATGCCCGGCGTGGTCTTGATGAGGATGCGGATGGTCACGCCCTTGTCGTTGACCGCCGTGACGCCCGCCACCGTCATGTCTTCCAGGATCTCCGGTCCAAGCACCGAATCGGTCATCAGCTCGGCAAACGCCGCACGCAGATGCTCGATGGCGTCGTCCACGCTTTCGCGGTGGGCAATCGTGTATTCACCCAGGTGATACGAGAAATCGCGCATGTGGTTGGCCACCACGTCCACCGACGAGAACGGCACCAGATGGTAGCCGCCGTCCAGCGTGCGGATGCCGACCGAGCGGATGGTCATCTTCTCGACCGTGCCGAACACGCCGGCCACCTGCACCACGTCGTTCTCGTTCATCCCGTTCTCAAGCTGGATGAAGACGCCGGTGATGATGTCCTGCACCAGCTTCTGCGCACCAAAACCGATGGCCAGACCGACCACGCCAGCACCCGCGATCAGCGGGCCGACGTCGATGCCGATCTGCGACAGCAGCACCATCAGCGTCATCGTCACAATGACGATCAGCGCAGCGTTGCGGAACAGCGCCAGCAGCGTGCGTTCGCGCGCGCTGGGCATGCCACGCTCTTCGCTTTGGCTGAGGCGATGCTCGATGATGCTGGCGATCACCGTCCAGGCCAGCATGGCGATCATCAGGACGATCACGATGTTCAGCACCACCTTGATCGCGGCGGCGCCCGCGTCCGACGCCAGCCAGCGCGACAGGTCAAAGGCCTGCCACGCGTCCAGGATCAGCAGCACGATGATGATGCGGATGATCCAGCCAACCACCTTCAGCGCAGCCGGCACGTACGCGTTGACGCGTGCCTCCAGCAGCGGCAAGCGCCGCCGCAGGTCGTCCGACAGGCGGATCGGCTTGGCCAGCACCGCGTTCAGCAGCAGGATCAGCAGGCTGCCCACGCCGATGACCAGCAGCGTCTGCGCCGTGGCGCGCGCCATGAACGGCAGCGCATCGGTCGGGTCGACCTGGCTGACCACAAGCAGGATCGTGAAATAGAGGATGCCCAGCACGTGCCAGATGCGCGACAGCAGCCGCAGCCGGGATCCCATGAATGTGGCCGCGCCCGCGGCCCGGCGGTCCAGCCGTTCGCGGACCGCCTGCCGGTTATGCCAGATGACGCGTACGGCGTAGATGTACACCGCCAGCATGATGAGCATCGTAGTCAGCCGGCCCAGCGCCGGCGACAGCGCTGCCGCCATCACGGGTCCGACCACCAGCGTGCCGTAACCCGCAGCCGCCACGATGCGCACCAGCCACGCGTTCCAGTACTTCGCCAGTTCGTCCGACATCGGCAACAAGCGCAGATGCGGATGGCGCACGGCGAACACCGTGCGGATCAGCACCTTCACAATCTCCACCGCCACGAAGGCCTGCAGGAACAGCGAGGCCAGTCCATCCAGCGTGCCGCGCCCCGGCGTGCTCCACAGCGCCGCCGCGCCGCCTGCCATGGCGGCCAGCAAGACGACGGCGACGTCGATCGCCAGCGCACCCACGATCGCGCCCGCGCGGCGGGTCAGCACCTTCATGGAAGCCGGCTTGCCCCAGACGGGGACCGACCCGGTTTCGCAACCGTGCTCGGCCACCCAGCGGTCGATCCGCGTATAGATGCGCATGGCGATCATGCGCAGCAGGATGAAGGCGATGATGGTGGCCGCGGCAGCCAGCGCCAGCGGCAGCAACGCGCTGCGCGCCGTGCCGCTGTCCATGCGCAGATTCTGGCCCGAGGCCAGCGCGCGCATGTCGTCAACGCCCTGCCCCATGTCGGCCGCGACCCCGGTCAGGAACTGCTGAACGCCATTGGCCATGCGCTCTTGCAACGTCGGCTCGGCGGGGGTGGCGGGCGTCGGTTTCGCCGTCGCGGTCTTGGCTGGCGTAGCGCCAGCGGCGGCCGGTTTGTCACTGGCCGCCTGCGCGCGCAGCTGGTCGATCAGGGCTTGGCGCGCTTGGGGGTTGTCCAGCAGATCGGCCAGCGCGGCGGGCGTCAACGCCGAGGCCGCGGGGGCCGGCTCAGCCGCCGCCGCGGGGGTCAGCAGCGGAAAAGCTGCCATGGCCGGAGCGTGCCAGAGGATCGATAAACAACTCAACATCGCTGCCAACAGCCAGGCCGCCAGCCAGGGCCTTTCCCGTCTGCGCCGCCAGGAGACGGCGGCATGGTGGCGGGAGTGAAGGGATCGGGATGCTGTCGTTGCGGATCGAACCACTAATAAATCTCCTGTGCGATCAGGGCATGGACGCCATAGGTAAAAAGAGAAGCCGGCGACTGCGGGAGACCGGCTTGGGCAAAGGGCACATGATAAAGCCCCGAGTCTGTCCCCTTTAGCGGTGGCCTCCTCTTATCGCTGGAAGCAATAAACAAGCGGCGATTAATTCGTTGGTCCGGACGGCTTGAGTGTTTAGAGTCCAACGCCGCCATGCCCGCGCCGCATTCCGACAGGCGCGCGCCCAACCACGAGTCCGCTTCATGACCACCCGATTCCAAGCTGCACGCCGCAACACCCTGCTCGCCCTTGCTCTGGCCGTCACCGGCATGGGCGCCGCGCAGGCCGACCAACGCGTCATCCGCATCGTCATGCCCTACGGCACCGGCGCAGTCCAGGACACCATCGCCCGCGCGATCGGTGACGAACTGGGCCGCGCGCTGGACGCCTCCATCGTGATCGAAAACCGCGCCGGCGCCGGCGGCACCGTGGGCACCGCCCAGGTCGCCCGCGCCAAGCCCGACGGCAACACCCTGGTGCTTGCCGCCGCCAGCCACAACATCGCCGGGTATCTGTATAAGAACCTCAGCTACGACCCCTACAAGGACTTCACGGGTGTCGCCTACATCGGCAACACCGGCTACATCATCCTTGCGTCCGCCTCGCTGAACGCCAAGAACACCGCCGAATTCATCCAGGCCGTCAAAGCCAAACCCGGCGCTTTCGATTACGCGTCGGCCGGCAACGGCAGCGCCTCGCACCTGGGGATGGCGTCGTTCCTGACCGCCGCCGGCGCGCAGATGCAGCACATCCCCATGAAGTCCACCGGCGACGCCGTGACCGAACTGCTGGCCGGCCGCGTTCAGGCCGTCACCGCCGCCACCATCGGCGTGACCGCATACCGCAACGACCCGCGCGTCACGTTCCTGGCCTACACCGGCAAGACCCGTTCACGCTTCGCGCCGGATCTTCCTACCGTCGCCGAAAGCGGCCTGCCCGGCTACGCCTTCGATTCCTGGCTCGGTTTGCTCGCCCCCGCCGGCATCGCCGCGGCCGACCGAGACAAGATCAATACCGCGGTCAACAAGGTGCTGGCCGACCCGAAGGTGCAAGCGCGATTGGCTTCGCTGGGCGTCGAAGCTGAAGCTAAGTCTGCCGCGCAGTTTCAGGCGTTGCTGAAGGCGGATTTTGAAGCGGCAGGAAAGGTGGTGAGCGCTTCCGGGGCGCGGGTGGAGTAGACCCTGATTCTTCGTTAAGCCAAGGTGTCGATCAGGTGTTGATGCGGATCAGCACCCGAAGCCACCGGTCCGGTTTCGGGTCGCACGGGGCACGGCTTTACCGGTTCAAGGGTGTACACGAGCTGTTCCACGACATTGGTCATGGAACAGCGGGCTTCAAAACGTGCCTGTTCGTCCAGATCCCGATAGGCCGAAAAATAGAAGAACGAAATCTTTCGGGTCTTGAATTCGATGCCCAATTCGCTATTGGCCGAATAGTGAAGGCCCCAGTGGGGACAGCTGGGGGTCTGATACTGATTCTTGGGCAAAAACAACCATCCCCCGGACACCGCAGGAAGCGTAGCCACATTTTGTGACGCCTAAGCGATCACATGATGCATCCCACTGCAGGGGGCCGTCGTCCTCACACGCCCGGTTGGCGCCCAGGCGGATGATGCAAAGGACGTTTCAAGCTTCGGGTCGCCGACGCATCCCGTCGAGCAATAAATCCGTAATGAACTCCGCCACCGCCTGCTGCCTTGCCGCGTCGGGCAGCAGCCGAGCGAAACGTTCGATGATGGCAATGAGCGACTGACCGAACCACTCGGGCGAAATCTCCGGGCGGAATAGTCCCGCCTGCTGCTCCGACCGGACGTTCTCGGCGATCAGGATCACCAGCTCGTCTTTCAGCGCCTCGGCCGCCTCGGCCTGGAAGAAGCCGATGCGCGTGAGATTTGGATCTTCCTGCAGGATGGCAAGCAACGTCCCGATACCCTGCCGGATGCGGTTGACCAGCGCTTCGCCCTGCAGGTGGCCCGGCAGGCGGGCCTCGCTGATCGCCCGGCGCAGCCGCTGCGCGAATAGCCCCACCAGCTCGTCGTAGGCCGCTTGCTTGCTGGTGAAGTATTGATAGAACACGGGCTGGGTCACGCCGGCGCGGGCAACGATATCGCTGACGCGGGTGTGCTGGAATCCCCGTTCGGCGAATTCGGCCGCGGCGACTGCCAAAAGTTGTAGCCGTGTGCGCTCTCCCTTGGTGAGACGCCTGTCCTGCGGTGCCGAATCGGGTAGTGCCATGATCATCGCGGAAAAATACTACCTATCCACGCTTTCCGCCACTGCGACAAGCGCAAATTGCCACACTTCGGTCCAGGCGGCGGTTCTTCCTTAGCGTCTTGTCACAGTACTGAAATCAGTTGAAATCCCCGTATCGCTTGAGACACCTAATCCGCGCGCCCCAGCAGTAAAGTACGTCTATCGTCCGGCGGCCGGCACAGTGCCGCCGCCGGATGGCTCAGGAGCAAGATCATGAAGCGGTTTACAGGCCGGGTGGCCATTGCGGCGTTGGCGCTGGCGGTTGCTGGTGCGCCGGCAGTGGCTGGCGGGCGTGGCGGAAATTGGGGCGGCCATGGAGGGGGTTATGGCGGCGGCTATCACCACTATCACGGCGGCGGTGGAAGCAGTTCCAGCGGCTGGTGGATCGGCGGCGCCTTTGCACTGGCGACGGTCGGACTGCTGCTGGCGGCCAATTCGGGGCCGTCCTATGTGCAGACCGGGGTTTACTCATCGGGGGTGGGCTACACGAGCCCGCCGCTGTACGCCGCGCCCGTGTACGGCACGACGGTCTATGAAGCCGCGCCGGTCTACACCGCCCCGGTTTACGAAGCGCCGCCCGTTGCCTATTCCACACCAGTGCCCCAGTACGCGCCCGTACAGTACGAGTCCGCGCCCCCGGTCAATGTCGCCCAGGCGAACGCCACCACCGACTGCCAGCGTTGGGCCATGAACCAGAGCGGTTACGATCCTGCCACCATCACCCAGTGGACCACCCAGATCATGGTGGATACGTATAACCGCGCGCTGGATTCCTGCATGACCAGCCGCGGATATCGCGCCAACTGAGAGGCGTGATCGCGGGTTTCGCCGGCTGACCTCACGCGCCGGCTCGCACGTGCAGCATGCCGGCGCGCCGGCCGCCGCGCTTCAGCGGCGCCAGCCGCGCCAGGCAAATATCACGCCGGCGGCCAGGAGCAGACCGGCCGGCAGCACCCAGACAAAACCTGAGTCCGTATAGACGACCTGTTCAATAGGATCGTAGTAGCGGCCCAACTCGTTGAATTCCCACCGCAGGTACTGCGCGTACCAGGCGTAGAAGCAGACGGCGGACAGGGCCAGGCTTATCAGGGCGGCCACGCGGGCAAACACCACACTGCGATGGGTGCGAACGGCCCCCTTCCAGGCCAGGTAACCGCATCCGGCCACCCCGGCCAACACCATCCAATCGCCGACCTCAGCGAGCATCATCCGCCTCCAGTTCGGCCAGGAATGCCGCCGCGTCGGCCCACTGATGCTCGCTGAAGACGTGCACCCCCGCGCCGCGCAGCAATTGCGCGGTCACGCCCATGCCGGGCTGACGGCGGCCCGCGAAATGGCCGTCGTAGACGTAACTGCTGCCGCAGGACGGACTGCCCTCTTTCAGGACGGCCATACGAATCCCTCGCGCTTGCGCTGCCGCCAGCGCCTCGTGCGCGCCGCGCACGAAAGGCGCCGTCACGTCGTCGCCCGTCACCGCCACGACACGGGCACGGCCCGCCAACACCGAAGCGGCGTTTTCGCCCGGGTCGATCTCCGCCGGGGGCCGCGGGATCGGCATGCCGCCCGCCACCTCGGGACAGACGGCCACGACACGGCCTTCTTCCCGCCAGCGCGCCAGGATGGCATCGCCATGGGGCACGCCGCGTCCGTCGTAACGCACGGGGTTGCCCAGGAGGCAGGAACTGATCAGAACACGATGCATGGGCAGGTGAAATCGGTAGATGAGCGGCCGCGGGCGGCGCGGCCAGGCAGGTCACACCAGCCGGCCCCGCAAGCAAACGGCGCACAAGGCGCCGTCTGAAGCGTTCGTCAGTGCTGCCTGACGGCGGGCCGGGCCGATCGCGACGTCAAGCCGCGTCGGTTTTCTTCGCGGTCTTGCGCGGCGCCGTCTTGCGGGCCGTTGTCTTGCGCGCCGCTGTCTTGCGCGCCGGTTCAGGGGCCGGGGCGGTCTCGGCGGCGGGCGCCGCCAGCGTTTCCGCTTGGGCCGACGGGCTCTCCGATTTGGATGGCGCCTTGGCCGTGGTCTTGCGGGCACTGCGGGCGGGTTTGGCGGCGGACTTGGCGGAAGCAGCGTCGGAAACGGTTTCGGAGGCGGCCCGGGAAGTCACGTCCGACCGGGATCCGGCAGCCGACCGCGTCGCGCCGGCGAAGGGATCTGGCGCCTCGCCCCGGCGTTCGCGTTCGGTGTTGGCCGGCGGCGCAACGAACGTCCACTCGGCCACATTCACCACCGGCGGCGGACCGGAAACCAGCGCCGACTGCGGCGGCGGGGGCACCGGACGCTTGAAGGCAGGTGGAGCCACGTCTTCGCGCTGGCGAGCCGGCGCCTGCCCCTCGGACGAAGCTTGCCCCTCGGACGAAACCTGCGCGCCGGACGAACCCTGACGTTCCGCCTGAGCTCTCGCTTCGGCCGCACCCTGCCCTTCAGAAGCCCCCCGCCCCTCAACCGAACCTCGCGGCTGACCGGCTCCTTCCAACGACTCCGCGTGACTCGACGACCGGGCATCATCACCCGCCCTCGCGCCCCGACCACGGCGGCCCGAGCGACCCTGACGGCCGTTATCCGACTGTCTGCCGCTGCGCGCCTGCGGCGAGCCGCCGGCAGCATCGCCGCCAGCAATCTGACCTGGCGCTTCCGACACGTCCACTACCGTGCCGTCTTCCGTCTGCTGCGGCGCGTCGGGTTGTTTCCACGCATCCGCAGCCTCGGTGAATCCGTCCGGCGCGGCAGTCACGGCATCTTCCCGCTCAGTGCCTTCGCCGTGCGAGCCCGCCGTCCGACCGCCCGCCGTCTTGCGTCCGCCACGCGATTTACGTGTATTCCGGCCGCCAGCGCCCGGCGCGTCAGTGGCATCGGCCACCCCATCTGCCGCACCGCCATGCGCCTCGCCAGCCTGGGCAGAGGATGCCTCGCCCGAGCCATCACGATAGACATACGTACCCGACTTCTCTTCGCGCCCGACCTCCAGGAACCCGCGCGACTGGGCCTCTTCCAGCAGATTGCCGAACGCGCGGAAGCCATAGTAGGACTCGTTGAAATCGGGCTTGCGGCGCTTCAAGGCGTCTTTCAGGGCCGATGCCCAGATCTTGCCGCTGTCGCCACGTTCGGCCATCAGCGCCTCGAACGTTTCGACCACCATCTCGACCGCCCGCGTCTTGCGGGCGTCCTGCTCTTCCTTGCGGCGGCGCTCCTCGTCGGGCGAGCGGCGCTGGGCGCTAACGCCGCGATTGTCGCGGCGCGCCTCGGCGGTGCGCTGGCCTTCGCGGGCCAGATCGTCATAGAAAATGAATTCGTCGCAGTTGGCGATCAGCAGGTCGGACGTGGACTGTTTGACGCCCACGCCGATGACCTTTTTGTTGTTCTCGCGCAGCTTGGACACGAGCGGAGAAAAGTCGGAGTCGCCGCTGATGATGACGAAGGTGTTGACGTGGGACTTGGTGTAGCAAAAGTCCAGCGCGTCCACGACCAGGCGGATGTCCGCCGAATTCTTGCCGGACTGGCGCACGTGCGGGATTTCGATCAGCTCGAAATTGGCCTCGTGCATCGGCGCCTTGAATTCCTTGTACCGCTCCCAGTCGCAATAGGCCTTCTTGACCACGATGCTGCCTTTGAGCAGCAGGCGCTCGAGCACCGGCCGGATGTCGAACTTCTGGAATTTGGTGTCGCGCACACCCAGCGCCACGTTCTCGAAGTCGCAGAAAAGCGCCATGCTGACGTTTTCGTTGGGGTTGTTCATGTTCTCTCCAATGCCGCGGTCGGAAGGCCAGGCCCAGGCAATGCCCGGCCTTACACCGCCAGAATTCGCCCATGATATACATTTCCGCTTGGTCTCCCCCTTCATCCGCCCCGAGCCGCCATGACCGACACCCAGCCGCCGCCCGAACTCGTCACCGACCGACTGGTGCTGCGCCCCCTGTCCTTGGACGACGCCGACGCCATCCAGCGCACGTTTGCCCAATGGGAGGTCGTGCGCTTTCTGGCCGACAAGGTGCCTTGGCCATATCCCGACGATGGCGCGCGCCAATTCCTGCAACACGCCGCCCTGCCCGCCATGCGCCGCGGAACGCAATGGCATTGGTCGGTGCGCACGCGGGCGCAGCCTGACCAGCTGATCGGCGTCGTCAGCCTGATGGACGACGAGCCCGGCAATAACCGCGGATTCTGGCTGGATCCGGCGCATCAAGGGCGGGGTTACATGACCGAAGCCAGCGCGGCCGTCACGGCCTACTGGTTCAACGTGCTGGGCAAACCAGTGCTGCGCGCGCCCAAGGCCATCGCCAACACGGCCTCGAGGCGGATTTCGGAAAGCAGCGGCATGCGGCTGGTGGGCACCGAGGAACGCGGCTTCGTCAGCGGCCGGCATCCCGCCGAGATCTGGGAGATCACCCGCGAGGAATGGTTGGCGCAGCAGGACGCCACGCGGCAAGCCTAGGCCGTCCCCGATTTGCGCCCGCGAATCGTCGGCGCGCCGCCCGCCTGACTGCCCGATTAAGCCGGCGCTTACCGCCTATTTCGCCCCGCTTTCCGGCCAATTGACCGGCGCTTGCGCTGGCTAGAATTCCCGACAATCCGGCATTCCGCGCGTGGGATGCCATGTTTTCGGGCAAGATCCATGAATCCGTCTACCGTCATCGGCGCCGTTGTCGGCCTGCTCACCCTGATCATCGTGGTGGCACTGTCCGCCAACGACACCAGCCTGTACTTCAACCTGCCGGGCCTGGCGATCGTGCTGGGCGGCACCTGCGCCGCGCTGTTCATTGCGTACCCGCTGCAGGAAGTGGTGCGCGTGTTCAAACTGGTGCGCACGGTGTTCCGCAACGACCAGCACGACCAGCAGCGCGACATCGAGGAACTGGTGTCGATGGCGCAGCTCTGGATGAACGCCGACGTCCACAAGGTCGAACACGAGCTCAAGAAGGTCTCGAACCCGTTCCTGCGCACGGGCGTGCAGCTCATCATCGACAACACGCCTGAAGACCAGATCATCGAACTGCTGAAGTGGCGCGTCGCCCGCCTGCGCGCCCGCGAACAGGCCGAGGCCCAGATGTTCCGCGTCATGGCCACCTTTGCGCCCGCCTTCGGGATGCTGGGCACGCTAGTTGGCCTGATCAACCTGATGGCCGTCCTGGGCGATGGCAGCATGCAGACCATCGGCCAACAGCTGGCCATCGGCCTGATGACCACGTTCTACGGCATCCTGCTCGCCAACCTGATCTGCAAGCCGATCGCGCTGAAGCTGGAACGCCGTACGGCGCGTCGCGTGGAATCGATGAACATGGTGCTGCAAGGCATCTCGATGATGTGCGAGAAGCGCGGTCCGGCCATGGTGCGCGAGACCCTGAATTCCTTCGTCATGCACGTCGAAGACGAAATCTACGACGGCGGCGCCGACGCCAAGCCCAAGGCCAAGACGGAAGGCCAGGTCAAGCCCGGTGCAACCGCGCCGGCCGCCGGATCGCCGGCCGCCGGCTCGCCCGCCCGCGCCACCGCCGCCGCCTCCGTCTCCATCGCCCGCCCCGCTTCCGCGCGTCAATGAGCCTGATTTCCCCTTCCCTTGCGCAGCGGATCGAGCAGGCCCGCCAGGCGCAACTGCGCGCGCAGAAGGCGTCGGCCGCGAGCGCCTGGCGCCCTAGCGACAGCGACCGCCAGGACCGCTATGCGCGCTGGCACGTCGAAGACGCCGTCGAGCAGGATTCCGAGAACTGGCTGCTGAGCTATCTGGACCTCATCACGCTGCTGCTCGCGATGCTGGTCGTTATGTTGGCCGTCGCCATGTACGGCGGCGGCTCCGGCAAATCCGGCCAGCCCGTCGAGCTGGTCGGTACGCTGGGCGCCAGCGGCCTGCCCAAGTACGACGGCGAGTATTCGGAATTCGAAACCGTGCAGATCCCGGCAAGCTGGTCAGCGCAGCCCACGCCCGCGCCGGCCCTCGCCGCGGCCGCGCCTGCGCTGGCCGAAGACGAAGTTGTCGTGGCTGACGCCGCCCCGCCGCTGACCGCCCCGTCCAAGGAATCGCTGGGCCTGGCGGACCTGGGCAATTCGGTGGACGTGATCGTCAACGAGCAGTCGGTCAGCTTTCGCATCAGCAACGAACTGCTGTTCGCTTCCGGCCAAGCCACGCTCAGCACCGCGGGCCTGGACGTGATCAAGCGCCTGGCCGGCATCCTCAACAAGAACGACTACCAGGTCTCGGTCGAAGGCCACAGCGATCCCGTGCCGATCCTGACCAAGCAGTTCGCGTCGAACTGGGAGCTGTCCAGCAGCCGTGCCACCAGCGTCTTGCGCGAGCTGGTGCGCGATGGCGTGACGCCGCAGCGGCTGCGCGCGGTGGGCTACGCGGAAACGCGCCCGATCGAGTCCAACGACACGGCCGCCGGCCGCGCGGCAAACCGCCGCGTCGAGCTCATCATGGACATCACGCCGCCGCAGGCCAAGACTGCCGCCGCCCCGCAGGCGCCCGCTTCGGGCAAACCGGCCACCGCGCCGCAAGCGGCCGCCCCCGCGGGCACACCGTCCAAGCCGGCGGCGACCCCGTCCACGGCGAAGGCGGCCACACCTGACGCCAAAGCGCCTGCGAACGCCATGACGGCGCCCGCGCCCGCCACCCCGGCGCAATCCTGATCCGCGATTCCTTCCCTTAAAAAAACCGGCGCAAGCCGGTTTTTTATTGCCCGCTTACCGCACTTTCATGATGTAAAGGACACTTGACATACCACCACTCGGCCGCCAGAATGTCAAGCACGCTTTACATCAACAAGGGCATTCCCATGAATCAACTCCAGGCCAAGCGCCGCTATTTCAAGGAACTGGGCTTCTCGATGGCGCTGTATGCCGTACTTCTGGCCGGCGCGCTGTGGCTCAGCCTCGACATGCAGCCCGGCGCCCTGCGCACCGTCGTGCTGCTCACGCCCATGCTGGCGTTTCTGCTGGCGCTGCGGGCCGTGGTGCGCGCCGTGCGCCAGTCCGACGAATTCATCCGCAAGACCACGCTGGAACACCTGGCCATTGCCGCCGCCGTCACCGCCGGCGTCACGTTCACGTATGGCTTTCTGGAAATCGCCGGCTTTCCCAAACTGAGCATGTTCGTGGTCTGGCCGCTGATGGGCGGCGTCTGGGCGTTCACCACCATCGTCGACACGTTGCGCCATCGATGAAAAACTGCATCCGCGAACTGCGCGCCGAGCGCGGCTGGAGCCAGGCCGCGCTGGCCGAACGGCTGGACGTCTCGCGTCAGACCGTCAACGCCATCGAGACCGGCCGATACGACCCGAGCCTGCCGCTCGCCTTCGCCATCGCCCGCGTGTTTGAAACATCCATCGAATCGATCTTCCAGGAAGGCTAAGGCGCAATTTCCGGCATGGCGCCGACGCGGGGATCGGCGTTAACCTAGCGGACCCGCCGTTCGCGGCGACCGCAGTCCCTAGCGGAAGTCCCCATGCCCTACATGCTGCTGATCGTTGAACCGGTGGGCCAGCGCGCCCAGCGCACGCCCGAAGAAGGGCGCGAGGCCTATGCGCAGATGGTGCGCTACGCCGAATCCCTGCAATCGCGCGGCCTGCTGACGCGCGCCGAATCCCTCAAGTCCGATGCGGAAAGCGTGCGCCTGCGCGTGCGCGACGGGGAACGCCAACTGATGGACGGCCCCTACGCCGAGGCCAAGGAAATGATCGGCGGATTCTTCCTTCTGACCTGCGAGTCGCGCGAAGAAGCGTTGGCGCTGGCCGCCGAATGCCCCGCCGCGCAGTGGGCCACGGTTGAAGTCCGGGAGTTGGGGCCCTGCTTCATGTAGGGCGAGTGACGGCCTGCGCAAATGCGCGGGGCCAGACCGGCCCTGCTTTCCCGGCCGGCCGCCGCCACATCAGCAATTGCCCTTTTTGGCCTGTCCAGGCGGACAGAAGCCGCCCCGGCCGCCGCCGTCATGCGGATCGACAACCACGGAGCCTTGCGGCGTGTACACGGCACAGCCGGACAAGACGGAGACGATGAGGGCAAGACTGCACAGAACTTTCATGGTGTTGCTTCAGGGTGGTTAAGGACGCTGCGAGTGTATGGGACACGCCTGCAACAAGGCCTGGACCTTCGTAACCGGGTGCTAGGCGCCCCAGACACCTCGGCTGACTCAGTATTTACCCTAGGCGCGCTTTGTTGTTGTCGATCCACTGCCGCGCCGTTCGTCGTACCTGTACAAGCGCCCCTTACGGCCTTGCTATCCCTCCCCTGGAGACCTCAGATGCGATTCATGATCATCGTCCGGGCCACGCCCGACAGCGAAGCCGGCAAGATGCCGGACGACAGCCCGCTTGCCTCGATGGCGACCTATCACGAAGCCCTGGTCAAGGCCGGCGTGTTGCTGGACGCCAATGGCCTGCACCCGACCTCCAAAGGTTGGCGCGTGCGGTACGACGGCAGCGGCGAACGCAAGCTGCTTGACGGGCCGTTTGCCGAAACCAAGGAACTGATCGCCGGCTACACGATGATCCAGGTGCGTTCCCGGGAAGAAGCAATGCAATGGGCGATGCGCTTTCCGACGCCCTTCCCCGGCCAGGACTGCGAGATCGAGGTGCGCCAGGTATTCGAGCTGGACGACTTCGAGCCCAGCAAGGAAGTCGAGCGCTTCCGCCAGATGCCGACGCCGAACGTCTGATTTCCCTGCGCACCACCCCGAACAATCAAGCGAGACACGTCATGCACAAGCAGATCTTCGTCAACCTGCCCATCAACGACATGCAGAAGTCCCAGGCATTCTTCAAGAAACTGGGCTACAGCTTCAATCCCGACTTCACCAACGACCAGGGCGCCTGCATGGTCGTCGGCGACAACCTTTACGTGATGCTGCTGGTGAAGGACTTCTTCCAGAGTTTTACCGGCAAGCCAGTGGCGGACGCCACGCAGACCACGGAAGTGCTGGTCTGCCTGTCCTGCGAAAGCCGAGCCGAGATCGACGACCTGGTGGCGCGGGCCGTCGCCGCGGGCGGCACGGCGCCGCGCGCGCCGCAGGACCACGGCTTCATGTACGCGCACGGGTTCGAGGACCTGGATGGGCACATCTGGGAGTTCGCCTACATGGTTCCCGGCGAAGCGACCGGCGCATGACGCAGGCGGCCACGCATCGCGCCATCGAGGCGGTCTGGCGGATCGAGGCCGCCAGCGTCATCGCGGGGGTGGCGCGTCTGGTGCGCGACGTGGGACTGGCTGAAGAGCTGGCCCAGGATGCGCTGGTTGCGGCGCTGGAGCGCTGGCCCCAGACGGGCGTGCCGGACAATCCCGGAGCATGGCTCATGACCACCGCGAAGAACCGTGCGCGTGACCGGCTGCGGCTGGATGCGCTGCACACCCGCAAGCACGAGCAGATCGGCCACGAGCTGGAAGCCTTGCAGGCCGACGTGGAGCCCGACTTCGTCGACGCGCTGGATGCGGCGCGCCAGGACGACATCGGCGACGATCTGCTGCGGCTGGTCTTCACCGCCTGCCATCCGCTGTTGTCCACCGAGGCCCGCGTGGCGCTGACGCTGCGCCTCTTGGGCGGGCTGACGACGGCCGAGATCGCGCGCGCGTTCCTGGCATCGGAATCGACCATCGCGCAGCGCATCGTGCGCGCCAAACGCACGCTGTCCGCCGCCAATGTGCCCTTCGAGGTGCCCTCGGCCGCCGACCGCGCGCCGCGTCTGGCCTCGGTGCTGGAAGTCATCTATCTGATCTTCAACGAAGGCTATTCCGCGACCTCGGGCGATGACTGGATGCGGCCGGGCCTGTGCGACGAAGCGCTGCGCCTGGGCCGCATTCTGGCGGAATTGACGCCGTCGGAGGCCGAGGTGCATGGTCTGGTCGCACTGATGGAACTGCAGGCGTCGCGCCTGCATGCGCGCACCGATGCCGAGGGCCGGCCGGTGCTGCTGATGGAACAGGACCGCCGCCGCTGGGATCCGCTGCTGATCCGGCGCGGGCTGGCGGCGCTGGACCGGGCCGATGCGCTGGGCGGCGCGCGTGGGCCCTATGCGCTGCAGGCCGGCTTGGCTGCCTGTCACGCGCGGGCCCGTACGCCCGGGGAAACCGACTGGATGCGAATCGTGGCGTTGTACGATGCGCTCGCCCAGGCGGCGCCGTCACCCGTGGTCGCGCTGAACCGCGCCGTCGCGATCGGCATGGCCTTCGGCCCGCAGGCCGGCCTGGATCTGGCTGACCAGTTGGCGTCGGAGCCCGCGCTGGCAAACTATCACTGGCTGCCCAGCGTGCGCGCCGACCTGCTGGCCAGGCTGGGCCGCAAGGCCGAAGCCCGCGCAGAATTCGAACGCGCGGCCGGCATGACCCGCAACGCCCGCGAACGCGAGCTGCTGCTGGCGCGCGCGCGGGAAATGTCCGGGGAAACGGGCGACGTCAGCGGCGATTGAGGGAGCGCGACGCTGCCTCGGGCCCGACCGTCTGGCGCCGATTCAAAACACCGAATTATTAGACGACGTATAATTTTTAACGTCGTTTAATTATTTTGGTTTGATCATGCCCGACTCCCATCTCCTCCTGCCCGGCGCGGACGCCACCGACATCGGCCGCCGCGAACGCAAGCGCCAGCAGACGGTGGACCATCTGACACAGACCGCCTGGCGCCTGTTCGAAGCCCTCGGCTACGACGCCGTCACGATGGAGCAGATTGCCGCGCAGGCCGACGTGTCCAAGGGCACGCTCTACAACCACTTTCCCGTCAAGGAGGCGCTGCTGGCGCAACGCTTCCACGGCGAGCTGGCCGGGTCGCTGACGACGCTATGGCCCGCGCTTCAAGCCCTGCCCACCTTCGCCGAACGGCTGACGCGGCTGCTGCACGCATCGGCGGATTGGGCCGAATCGCACCGCGCTTACCTTGGCCCTTATCTGCGTTACCGCTTCGCCACCATGCAGGCGGGCACGCAGAACGACGAGCGCCATTCGCGTAGCGGCCTGCACCGCGTGTTTGCCGCGCTGATCCAGAACGCGCAGGCCGCCAACCAGGCCCGGTCCGACATGGACGCCGAATTGCTCGCCCATCATCTTCAGTTCCTTTACCTGGGCGCCCTGCTGCGCTGGCTGGACCAGCCCGGCGCGTCGCTTCAGCAGGAATTCGACGCCGCCATAACCTTGTTCGTGCACGGTATTGCCGGGAGCGCGGAATGACTGCCTTGGTGCTGGACTGGCCGGCCGCGGCGCAGGCCGGTCCGCAAGCGGCGGGCGGCAAGGGCTGGCAGTTGGGCCGCATGGCGCAGTTTGGCGTGCCGGTGCCCGACGGCTTCGTGCTGGCGGCGCAGGCCAGCGCCGGGCACCGGCCCGGCCAGGACCTGCCGCCGGCCATCACGCAAGCGCTGCGCCAGGCGTTGCATGAACGCGGCTGGCTGGACCGTCCCCTTGCGTTGCGCTCGTCGGCGCCGCAAGAGGATTCCGCCGGCGCGTCGTTCGCCGGCATCCATTTGTCCTGCCTTAACGTGCGCGGACCCGATGCCGCCGAGCAGGCGCTTGGACGTATCTGGGATTCGCTATGGACGCCGCAGGCGCAGGCTTACCGGCAGCGCCTTGGCCTGCCGATCGACGGCGCGGGCGGCATGGCGGTCGTCGTCATGCCGATGATCGAAGCACAGGCGTCGGGCATCGCCTTCACCATCGACCCCGCCACGGGCCGCCACGACGAGATGATCATCCACGCCAACTGGGGCCTGGGCGAATCGCTCGTGAACGGCGAGGCGGACGGCGATGACTACCGCCTGCGCGAAGACTATCTGCGCCAAGCCTGGCCGGTCGTTTCGCGACGCATCGGCGCGAAACGTCACGCCACGCAGCCCGCCGCCACCGGCGCAGGCACACAGTTGACCGACACGCCCGCCGCCCGCGCCGCGCAAGCCGTGCTGACCGACGCGCAGGCTGAGACGCTGGGCGACATTGCCCGCGACGCCGCCCGCGCATTGGACTACAGCGGCGCGGCGTACGACCTTGAATGGGCCTGGGACGGCGACCGGTTCTGGATCGTGCAGGCGCGCCCGGTGACCGCGTCGGCGC
>Ga0209050_1001216_pt1 | contig 30057 bp, 26 predicted proteins | sample Araplavi_mTSA_r2_FD_184276 | JGI IMG/M metagenome (GOLD analysis project Ga0209050, IMG submission 184276) | Arabidopsis root microbial communities from North Carolina, USA - plate scrape MF_Cvi_mTSA_r2 (SPAdes) (version 2) | ecosystem: Host-associated > Plants > Roots > Endosphere | place: USA... | reverse complement strand
GGCGGTGGCGGTGGCTATCGCGGCGGTGGTGGTGGTGGCGGCGGTCGCGGCGAACGCGGCGGCGGCTATGGTGGTGGTGGCCGTGGTGGCTATGAAGGTGGCGGCGAAAGCTACTAAGCCTTCCCTCCACTTCATCCAACTAGCGCTTTAAACTCAGACTTCGGGCGCCCGTCAGATTTCGCTCGCCAATTCCTGGCGGTGCGAAGATGACGGGCGCCCACTTTTTATGCCCCTGACCCCAGCTCAACTCCGTGCCCGTCTCGGCGGCGTCATCGCTTTTCCCTGCACGCCGTTTAAAGCCAACCTCGCGCTCGACCTCCTCGGCTTCCGCGCGAACCTCCGCCGGCTCGTCGATCACGATCTCTGCGCGATCGTGGTGGGCGCCGGGACCGGCGAAATCCATTCCCTTTCTCCCGACGAGCATCTGACCATCGTCAAAGCGGCGATCGAAGAAATCGGCGGCCGCATCCCAGTCATGGCCGGCGTCGGTTTTTCGCCGCAGACCGCCATCGAGATGACCAAGGCCAGCACGGCGGCCGGTGTCGATGGCATCCTCATTTTCCCGCCCTACTACCCCGGCGACCCGAACGACGAAGGCATGCACGCCTATTACGCCGGAGTTGCCGCCGCGACCAAACGCGGCGTGATCATTTACTCCCGCGACTACGCGAATTTCTCGCCCGCCGCGGTCGAGCGCCTCGCCACGATTCCGAACCTCGTCGCCTTTAAGGACGGCCAGGGGGATCTCCGCCGCTACCAGCAGATCATCGCCCGGGTCGGCGACAAGCTGCACTGGATCGGCGGCGCCGGCGACGACCTCGTGCCCGGCTACTACAGCCTCGGCGTGCGCACCTACACGAGCAGCATCGCCAATATCGCCCCGCGCATGTCGCTGGCGCTGCACGTGGCGGCAGCCAGCGGTGATCGGGCCACGGTGGACCGCCTCATGCGCGACTACGTGGTGCCGCTTTACGCCTTCCGCGCCCGGCGCAAAGGCTACGAAGTGTCCGTGATGAAGACGCTCATGGACCTCCAGGGCCAGGTCGGCGGCCGCGTCCGCCCGCCGCTGAACGATGTGAAGCCCGACGAAGTGAAGGAACTCAAGAAGCTCCTCTCCGGCTGGAAAAAGTGGCTCTAGCCCTTTTCTGCCCGCTGCGTACGTCTCCTTTCTTTACCTTCCCACGCTACTAGCCGGCGCGATCTTTCGTCGCTCCGCGCCCTCCTCCATTTCCAGACCATGAGCACTCTGAATATCGCCATCATCGGCACCGGCGGCATCTCGCTGCAAAATCACCTGCCCGGCCTCGCCCTGTGCAAAGACGTGAAAGTGAATGCGCTTTGCGATGCCAACGCCCAGACCCTCGAAACCGCCCGCCAGCAGACCGGCGCGGAGATTGCGTCGACCGATTGGAAAGAGATCGTCACCCGCGATGACGTCCACGCGATCATCATCGCCACACCGAATTTCCTCCACCCTGACATCGCCATCACCGCCGCCCGCGCGGGCAAGCATGTGCTCTGCGAAAAGCCGCTCGCGCTGAATGCGGAAGACGCCGCGCGCATGGCGGAGGAAGCCGACAAAGCCGGTGTCCGGCACATGACGGCTTTCACCTATCGTTTCGTCCCGGCGATGCGTTACCTGCATCACCTCGTCGCGCAGGGCGATCTCGGCCAGCCCTACCACTACCGTTCCTGCCGCTTGCAGGATTGGGGCACGCGCAACCTCGGCTGGCGCCAGCAGAAGAGCCTCGCCGGCACCGGTGAACTCGGCGACATGCTCAGCCACCGCATCGATTTCGCGCACCATCTCGTCGGCCCGATGAAACGGATCGTGGCCAATGTCGGCAACCTCACTCCCGTCCGTGGAGGCGCGCCGAACGATACCGACGACTGGGTCGCCATCCTCGCGGAATTCACCAATGGCGCGAGCGGCGTGCTCGAAAGCTCCAAGCTCGCCAGCGGTATGAATGAGAGCTGGCGCAGCCCGGACCGCGTGGAGATCAATGGCAGCCAGGCCAGCTTCAGCTTCACCACCGGCACGTGGAATGAACTCCAGCACGGCGTGCTCGGCGGCCCCGGCTTCAAGAGCCTGCCGATCCCGAAGGAATTTTACACCTGGCCCGGTTCGCCGCGTGACCCCGGCGTGGGCGATCCGCTGATCTCTTTCCGCTACGACCAAGCGATCGAATTCATCAACGCCATCCGCGAACAGCGCGCTTGTTCCGTCACCTTCCACGATGGGGCAAAGGCTCAGGCCGTGATGGATGGAGCCGTGCGTTCCGCCGAGACCGCCAGCTGGATCACACTGAACGGCGACTAGGTCGTGGATCAAGCCGAAGCCGCCCAAGCTCTCGCCAGCGATCAATCGCTACCCAAATTGCGCGGGGTCCTGGGCGGCTGGGAACGAACCCTCCTGGCTCACGCCACGTTCATGGAGCAGCGTCATTCCTCCCTGCAAGGGGACCTGCGCTGCGGGGCCTGCGCGGAAGATTTCGGCCAGCCCACTCGGATCGAGTGGCAGGCGATTTATCATACCACCAGCACGGCTCTTGGCACCCTGATCGGCGCCATCCTGGCCATGGGCGGGGCGGGCGCACTCCCCTACCGGCGGGTCAAATTTTCCACGCTGCACCTCCTCTGCCCGAAGTGCCGGCGAAGCGTCACCTTTCGCCAGATCGGCGGTGTGCTGCTGGATAAACTCTGCTTCATTGCGCTGCTCCTGAGTTCGATCGGCCTGGTCATGGGATTCGTCTTCGGCACCGCCGTCGTGGTCTTCGCCACCGGCACCCCCTTCAGCGAAATCGGGATCGCCCTCGCCCTCATCGTGGCCTCAGGAAGCGTTTTCGCCCTCGGCGTCTATGGTGCTCATCGATCAAAACTCCTTCCCACCCCGAAACCCTTGCGCACTATCGGCAAGCCCCCTTTCACCATTCTCAAAGTCCATCCTTTAACCGAAGTACCCTCACCGAAATGAATAACGCTGTTATCACCGGCGCCGGCAGTGGCGTCGGCCAAGCCACCGCTCTCGCTCTCGCTGAACTCGGCTGGAATGTCGCCGCGCTCGGCCGCCGCAAGGAAACGCTCGATGAAACGCTGCAGCGCGCCGGGGATCTCGCTTACCGCATCACCCCGTACGCTTGCGACATCGGTGATGCCGAAGCGGTCGCGAAGACCGGGGCGGACATCCTGGAAAAGCTCGGTACGGTCGAAGTGCTGATCAATGCCGCGGGCACGAATGCGCCGCAGCGCAGCCTCGAAGTCCTCAAGCTCGAGGACTATCGCCGGATGATCGATACGAACCTCAACGGCGCCTACTACTGCGTGCAGGCTTTCCTCCCGCAGATGCGCGAACGCGGCCAGGGGACGATCGTGAACATCATTTCGGACGCGGCCAAACAGGCCAGCCCCAAGGCGGGTCCGGCATACTCCATGTCCAAAGCCGGTATGGTCGGCCTCACCCAGGCGATCAATGCCGAAGAACGCGGCCGTGGCATTCGCGCGTGTGCCATTCTCCCCGGTGATATCGATACGCCGCTGCTCGATAAACGGCCGGTAGTTCCGGATTCGGAAGCGCGGGCGAAAATGATGAAAGCCGAAGATATCGCCGCCTGCGTGCTCTTCTGCGTCCAGCTTCCCCCCCGAGTGGTCGTGGAAGAACTCCTGGTTCGACCCCGGTAAAAATACCCATCGCGGCTCTTCTTCGGGCCGATTTTTGTTTCTTCTGTGACACAGGCGAGGCTGCCAAGCCTCGCCTGTTTTCTTTTTCGCCCGGCCCGGCGCCGCTGCATTTTCGGCCTTCTCCCGCCACCCCCATCCGGCGGTCCTTTGCCTGCCTTGATTTCCCGGCGGTACTCCTCCGGAATCCTCATTTTCTGAGGCCCCAAAGGCGGCCAATTTCGGTCAATCCCCGAATCGAAAAAAAGTTTGTGTCAATTTGGGGAATTTTCTTGGTCACCCCCATATATTGTGGTCCAATCCTCCCCCGCGCCGCCAAGCAGCCGATATATTGTGGTTTGTTCGCGAGGTCTTCGCACACAATTCACAAGATATTGACCGCCCGGGCTCCGCCCGTATCTCGCGTTCCACGCGGCCTTTCCGAACCATCGAGCCGACCTTTTCGACCACCTCGATCCGCCAGCTTCTCCCCCCAGAAACTCCAACCAAGTAATCCAGCGTCGTCATGATCAAACTCAAGTCCTCGCGTCGCGCCCCGGCTGCCAAAGCCGCCAAGAAGAATGGGCGCACTCAGACGGCCGGCGGTTCCAGCCGTCGCACCGTCGTCGGCACCGGCCCCACCGGCGGTCTCAAGTTCACGCGCGTCTTTTCGAAAAAAGACGTCGCGCCGTTCGACGAAATCGAGTGGGACTCCCGCAAGGCGGAGATCACCGACGACTCGGGCAAGACGATCTTTAAGCAGGAAAACGTGGAGGTGCCGAAATCGTGGTCCCCACTGGCCACGAAAATCGCCGTCTCGAAGTACTTTTACGGCGACCCCGCCAAGGGCTTCGACCCGTTCAAGGGCGGCCGCGAAAATTCCGTGCGCCAGCTCGTCCACCGCGTTACCCGCACGCTGACGGATTGCGGTATTCAGGACGGCTACTTCGCCGACGAGGAAAGTGCACAGGCCTTTTACGATGAGCTGACCTGGCTCTGCGTGAACCAGTACGGCGCCTTCAATTCGCCCGTGTGGTTCAACGTCGGCCTCTGGCACCAGTACGGGACCGGCAAAGGCCGCGGCGAAGGCAACTACTTCTACGACCGCACCACGGGCGAAGCCCGCCGCGCGCCTACTCAGTACGAGTACCCGCAGGGCAGCGCCTGCTTCATCCAGTCGGTCGACGATAGCATGGAAGACATCATGCGCCTGGCGCAGTCCGAGGCCATGCTCTTCAAGTACGGTTCGGGCACGGGCAGCGATCTTTCCACCCTGCGCTCCACCCGCGAAAAACTCTCCGGCGGCGGCAAACCCAGCGGCCCGCTCAGCTTTCTAAAAGTCTACGATCAGGTCGCCAATGTCGTGAAATCCGGCGGTAAAACCCGCCGCGCGGCGAAGATGAACACGCTCAAGGATTGGCATCCGGACGTGGAGGAATTCATCGAGGCCAAAACCAAGGAGGAAAAGAAAGCCTGGGCGCTGATCGAGGCGGGCTACGACGGCAGCTACAACGGCGAAGCCTATGGCTCGATCATGTACCAGAACGAGAACCTCTCGATCCGGGTCAGCGACGAGTTCATGAAAGCCGCGATCGAAGGCCGCGAATGGTGGACCAAGCGCGTCACCGACGGTCACTGGTGCGAAAAGAAGGACGCCAAGGCGCTCCTGCGCAAAATCGCCGAAGGCACGCATGTCTGCGGCGATCCGGGCATGCAGTTCGACACCACGATTCACCAGTGGCACACCTGCAAAGGCACGGCCCGGCAGAATTCCACGAACCCCTGCTCCGAGTACCTCTTCCTCGACAACACGGCGTGCAACCTCGCCTCGCTGAACCTGCTCAAGTTCAAGAAGGCCGATGGCAGCTTCGACGTCGACCGCTTCAAGGCCGCCGTCCGCGTCTTCATCACCGCGCAGGAAATCATCGTCGATAACGCCAGCTACCCGATCAAGGAGATCGCGGAAAACTCGCACATCTTCCGCACGCTCGGCCTCGGCTACGCCAATCTAGGCGCGCTGATCATGAGCTACGGCCTCGGGTACGATACCGATGAAGGCCGCGCGCTCGCCGGTGCAATCACCGCGATCATGACCGGCCACGCTTACGAACAGAGCGCGCGCATGGCGAAGACGATGGGACCGTTCCCCGGCTACCACGACACCCGCGCCTGCGGCGTTGCGAAGACCGTCGATTCGACCAATGCGCCGTACATGCAGGAGGTCATCGATCTGCATCGCTCCCACGTGGCGAAGATCCAGGCCAGCGAGCGCTTCGGTTACCTCAAGGAGGAAGCGCAAGCCTGCTGGGATCGGGCCAGTGATCTCGGCAAGAAACACGGCTATCGCAATGCGCAGGTCACCGTGCTCGCGCCCACCGGCACCATCGGCTTCCTCATGGATTGCGACACCACCGGGATCGAGCCCGATATCGCGCTGGTGAAGTACAAGCTGCTCGCCGGCGGCGGCATGCTCAAGATCGTCAACCAGACGGTGAAACCCGCGCTCCAGCACCTCGGCTACGAGCCCGCGCAGATCGAAAACATCATCGCCCACATCGACAAGCACGACACGATCGAAGACGTGCTCGCCGAGGACGGCACCACCATCCCGAGCGGCCTCAAGCCCGAGGATCTCCCGGTCTTCGATTGCGCCTTCAAGCCCCGCCAGGGCGAACGCTCGCTTCACTATCGCGGCCACATTCGCATGATGGCAGCCGCGCAGCCCTTCCTCAGCGGCGCGATTTCCAAGACGGTCAACCTCCCGAACGAGGCCACCGTCGAGGATATCATGAACACTTACGTGGAAGGCTGGCAGCTTGGCTTGAAAGCCATCGCCATTTACCGCGATGGATCGAAGCGGAGCGCCCCCGTGGTCACCGACAAAAAGAAGCACGGCACCTCCAGCGACAGCAGCGCCTCGGCCACCGGCACCCCGATCGCCGATCTCGAAGCCGTCCTCAGCGACAAGCAGGCGCTCGAATCCCGCATCGGCGAACTCGAAGGAGTCATCACTGAGCTGCGCAAAAAGGCCGACGAACCCGTCCGCCGCCGCATGCCCGAGACGCGCGTGGCGATCAATCACAAGTTCGAGATCGCCGGGCACAAGGGCTACCTCACCGTCGGCATGTTCGAGGACGGCCAGCCGGGGGAGCTCTTCATCCAGATGAACAAGGAAGGCTCCACCATCGGCGGCCTCATGGATACCATCGCTACCCTCAGCAGCATCGCCCTGCAGTACGGCGTGCCGCTCGAGAGCCTGGTGAAGAAGTTCGCGTATCAGCGGTTCGAGCCCTCGGGCTTCACCAAGAACCCCGATATCCGCAACGCGACGAGCATCACTGACTACGTCTTCCGCTGGCTCGGCTGTCAGTTCATCAAGGGCTACAAGGAAGCCACCAGTCCGAACAAAGGCCAGACCGAGCTGCCGATGAAAGAACTCGCCGACATCGACAAAAAGGCCGTGAACCGTCCGGTCGCGGAACTTTCCCGCGAAGTCCCGGGCATCATCGACGTCATCACCCATCGTCACAGCAGCGAAGGCCAGCCCCACATCTCCCAGCCCGGCCACACCCACGCCGAACGCGTCCAGGAGGCCCTCGGCAACATGTACATGGACACCACCTGCTCGAACTGCGGTTCCAGCAAAGTGATCCGGGCCGGCGCCTGCGGTTGCTGCACCGAGTGCGGCACCAGCCAGGGCTGCTCCTAAAACTGAACGGTTCCGGCGATCAAAAACTCATGACCGACCCCACCACCGAAAAACCCACGGACGAAGGCAAAGGCGGCCCCGTCCTGGCCGACTAACCCCTTAGTCGAAACTCCTTCAGCCTAGCTTCCTCGCTGCAACCAAGGAGAAGCAAACGGGCGGCGCGCATTACATCTGCGCCCGCCCGTTTTGTTTTTTCAAGGACCCAGGGCGCCCTCGCCCCAAGTCTGTGTCCCAAGCAGGAAAACTCGGGGCAGGGGCGCCCCGACTCCTTGAAGGGCATTGTCACCGTCCTCGACGCCCTCTAGCCTCCCGAACCCACTCATGCTCACCCTCGAAAAATTCACCATCGGCGTTGGCGACCGTTTCGCCCACCAGGCCAAGGCCCAGCTTCGGGCTTTCCAGCAGCTCGCCAAGGACGGCGTGGACGCCGTGCCGGTCTGGAACAAATCCAACCGCGAACACACCTTCATCGGCTCCGAGCCGCGGAGCGTTTTCGATGCCGCGCAGGAAGCCGTGAAAACGCTTGGCTGGGGCAAGGGCTGGCATGTGGATGCCGACCATATCCGCCTCGAAACGGTGGGCCGTTTTCTCCCCTGCTCGGATTTCTTCACCATCGACGTCGCCGACTCGATCGGCCAACCCGCCTCGGAAGATGCCGTCACCGCTTTCCTTGATCGCCACCCGGAACTTATCGGCCGCATCGATATCCCTGGGATCGCCGATCCCTTCCAGACCACTCGCGCCGACGTCGAAAAGACCGCCGCGAAGTATCTCCTCGCCGTGCAGGATGCCGGCAAAATTTACCGCCACATTGCCGAGGCCAAAGGCGGCGCGGAAAACTTCATCGCCGAAGTTTCCATGGATGAGACCGACGCCCCGCAGACTCCGCCGGAACTGCTCGTGATCCTCGCCGCACTCGCCGACGAAGGCGTCGCTGCGCAGACCATCGCACCGAAGTTCACCGGCCGCTTTAACAAGGGCGTCGACTACGTCGGTGACCTCGCCCAGTTCGAACGCGAGTTTCACGACGATCTCGCCGTCATCGCCCACGCGGTGCGCGAGTATGAGCTGCCGCACAATCTGAAGCTCTCCGTTCACAGCGGTTCGGACAAATTCTCGCTCTACCCGATCATCCGCAAGCAGCTCCCGAAATTTGGCGCCGGCCTGCACCTCAAGACCGCCGGAACCACCTGGCTGGAAGAGCTCATCGGCCTCGCGGAAGCGGGCGGGGACGGTCTGGCCTTCTCCAAGGAAATCTACGCCTACGCGCTCGATCACATCGAAGAACTGACCGGCCCCTACGCCAGCGTCATCGACGTCGATCGCGCCAAGCTCCCCTCCACCGCCGAGGTGAATGGCTGGACCAGCGAACAATTCGTCCGCGCCCTGCGCCACGTGCCGAGCGACCTGCAGTTCAACTCCAGCTTCCGCCAGCTCCTCCACGTCTCCTTCAAGCTCGCCGCCAAAGCCGGCCGCCGCTACCTCGACCTGCTCGAAGCGAACGCCGAAGTCGTCGGGCGCAACGTGACGGAGAATATCTACGATCGTCACCTGAAGCCGCTCTTCGTGGGCTAACGCTCCGCGCGTCCGTAAGTAATCAGTGGGCAGTGATCAGTAAAATGCAGCGCTGCCACGACGCTCCCTACTGATTACTGTTTACTGCCCACTGATTACTTTTTCCTTCAATGAAAAGCGCCATCACCATCTCCCTCACCCCGCAAGCGCGCAGCGGTCCCTTCGTCTTCCACGACGGTCTCGCCGACGCTTGCATCGCGATCGAAAAACTCGGCTTCGATGCGATCGAGATCTTTCCTCCGGCGGCGAACGCCATCGATACCGCGGAGCTCCAGGGCCTGCTCGATCACCACCATCTCGCTGTGGCCGCCATCGGCACGGGGGCCGGCATGGTCATCCACAAGTGGTCGCTCACTCATCCCGACCCAGCCATCCGGCACGAGGCGCGGGAATTCATCCGCGCGATCATCGATACTGCTGGCGGCTTCAGTGCCCCGGCCATCATCGGCTCCATGCAGGGCAAATACGAAGGCGACGTCACCCGTGAACAGGCCCTCGCCTGGCTCGCGGAAGCCCTCGAAGACCTCGGGGAACACGCGGCCAGCCATGGCCAGCCGCTGCTCTACGAATTCCTCAACCGCTACGAGACGAACCTCTTCAATCGAATCGAACCGACGGCGAAATTCCTCCGCGGCCTGAAAACGAAGAACGTCAAAATCCTCGCCGATCTCTTCCACATGAACATCGAGGAAGCCGACTTCGAGGAAGCGATCGAAGCCGGCGGCGACCTCATCGGCCACGTCCACTTTGCCGATTCCAACCGGCAAGCCGATTCCAACCGGCAAGCCGTCGGCTTTGGCCACACGATGATCGCTCCCGCCATCGCCGCCCTCCGCCGGATCGGCTACCAGGGCTACCTCAGTGCCGAGGTTCTCCCTCTCCCTTTTCCGCTGATCGCCGCCGAGCAAACCATCACCAGCTTCCACCACTACGTGGGCTAGGCCGAATGGGCCCTATTCGGCAAATCGGTCCCATTCCCCCTGAATAAACTTCCCCCGCTGGACGTCTGCCGAGAACCACATATCCTCACTCTGCCGTGACCCACCTCGCCAACCAGCGCGTCCTGATTTTCATCGTCGCCTACAATGCGGAAAAGACGATCGCCTCCGTCCTTTCCCGTATTCCGGAAGAATTGCGTGTCCCCAATGTCGAGGTACTCATCATCGACGACTCGTCCAAGGACGACACTTTTGGCGCCGGCTTGGCTCACTCCAGCCAGATCCCCGGGCTGAAGATCAACGTCCTCCGCACCCCCATCAACCAAGGGTACGGCGGCAACCAGAAGCTCGGCTACCGCTACGCCATCGACCGTGGTTTCGATGTCGTCGCCCTCGTCCACGGTGACGGCCAGTACGCGCCGGAAAAGCTCCCGATCCTGCTCGAACCGCTCCTCAAGGGTGAAGCCGACGCCGTCTTCGGCTCGCGCATGATCAACAAGCAGGACGCGCTCAAGGGCGGCATGCCGCTCTACAAATGGGTCGGCAACCAGGTCCTCACCACCTTTGAAAACTGGGTCCTCGGCACCGAACTCAGCGAGTTTCACAGCGGCTATCGCCTCTATTCCACTAAGGCGCTGGCCAAGATCCCCTTCGAGCGGAACTCGAACGACTTCCATTTCGACACCGACATCATCATCCAGCTCGTCTTCGCCGCGCTGAAGATCGTCGAGATCCCGATCCCCACCTTCTACGGCGACGAGATCTGCCACGTGAACGGAGTGAAATACGCCTGGGACTGTGTCAAAGCGGTCCTCCGGGCGAAATTTCACCAGAAAAACCTGCTCTACGATCGCAAGTTCGATATCGGCCAGATCGAGCTCACTTACGATCTGAAGCTCGGTTTTGCCTCCTCGCATACCCTAGCGATCGACTCGGTGCGCGAAGGTTCCACCGTGCTCGATATCGGCTGCGGCCAGGGTTACGTCGCCGAGGAGATGAAGCGCAAAGCCGCCAAGATCGTCGGCATCGACCAGTACGTGCGGATGTCCACCGATCCCAAGATCGAGTTCCGCCAGTTCAATCTCGATGAAGGCGAATTCCCCGTGGATGTCGCCCAGTTCGACCAGATCTTCATGCTCGATGTCATCGAGCACCTGCGCGACCCCGAGGTCTTCATGGAAAAACTGCGCGCCGCTGCGGCCGCCAAGCGCCCTGAAATCGTCCTGACTACGGCAAACATCGGCTTTTTCGTCACGCGCTTCACGCTGTTCCTCGGCGAGTTCAACTACGGCCGCAAAGGCATCCTAGATCGCACCCACACGCGTCTCTTCACCTTCAATTCCCTGCGCGAGCTCTTCGAGCAGACCGGCTTCGTCGTGGAAGAAGTGCGCGGCATCCCCGCGCCCTTCCCCAAGGCCGTCGGCGACAACGCCCTCGGTCGCACCCTGGTCGCGCTGAATCAATTCGGCATCGCCCTGCTGCGCGGCCTTTTCAGCTACCAGATCTACGTCCGCGCCCGCGCACTGCCGACGGTTCCCGCCCTGCTCCAGGAGACGGAAAAGACCAGCGAGGAACTCAAACGCGCCCGCAACGCGGCGTAACAGACCAAAAACCCTTCAGGCTCATTCTGTGAAGACCACCACGCGTCTCTATGGATACGCAGCAATCAACGACTCCGTTCAAAACCCGCGTTTTCTCGATCGTCGTCGTTTGGGCCGTACTCGGTGCGATCTATGCGCTCTTGGCGCCATTCACAGCCGAGGCCGGAGAAAGCCTTGGCGCGATTCGGGCGGAGTCCTTGGTCAAAATCCCTTTGGCCGCGAGCTTGGGTCTCGCCTCGCTGATTACCCAATCCATGGAACCCGCTGAGCGGTTTGTTGCTATCGCACTGCTCTTTTTCGGAGTGCTGGGGACCGCCACCCTCAGTTTCAAACGGAAACCCCACTTCTACGGTGTGCTTTCACTCCAGGCGCTCTTTCTTGTGGCGTCGCTGATCCAAGCCTCGCGATTCGTCGGTTATTGGAACGAACACGGCCACGGTTAAACAACCGTTGGGCTCTTCTGTCCGGCTTTTGGCTGACGAAGCTCAGACCGCCCGGATATTCACCCAGGTGTGCACATGGGGTTTGCCGCGGAAGTACCAGAGCATCTGCGGGCCTTCGATTTGCCAGACGTCCCAGACGCCGTCGTTGCCGATGTCGGCGTTTTTGTAGAAGGCCATGTGCAGGTGGTCGAAGCCGGCGGCTTCGATGAGCTTGAGCGATTCCTGGCGATCTTCCTCGCGGAAGGGGGCGAGCACATCGGCGAGGACTTTGCGGACGTGATCTTTTTGATCGGCCGACAAACCGCTCATCGGGATGCCGGGGAGGCCGGTTTTCTTTCCGGTGAGGGCGACGGTTTCGGTGTGTTTTTCGGGGCGGGGGTCGCCGAGGAGCGCGAGGTCGCGCTGCTTGCCGTCGAGCATCTGGAAAACTTCGTTCGCGCGTTTGGCCTGATACCAATAGGCGTTGCCCGGGTGATCGGGTTTTTCGTTAAAACCCTCCGCGGCGTGGCCGTAAAAGATCGGCCCACCGAAGGCGGAGCCCTCGACGGAATCGCCGTCGCAGCGGCGCGTGCAATGCCGGCCAGTGAGGACGAACTCGAATTTGCCGGTGCCGGGTTCGCCGAAAAGCGCCACCGACGTGCTCGCTTCGAAACCATCGCCCTCGCTGTCGTGGACGACCTGATCGTACACGCGCTGGGCGTACTCGGGTGAGTGCAGGCTCATGAAAATCTCCCGCACCATGGCGCGCTGATCCGGCTTCAGCAGTTCGCTCTGCGCTTTGTTGATCATCCAGTTGTTGTCCACCTTGCTACGCAGCGCGTGATCGAAGGGGAAACACAGCGTGCCACGCTGCGCTTCATCCAGTGACTTGTAGAGCGTGGTGACCAACGTCTCGGATTTCAGTGCTGCCGGTTTGGCCTGGGCCAGACCGGGCACGGCGGCAGCGGCCACTGCGAGGGCGCCGGTCTTGAGAAAATCGCGGCGCGAGAAATCACCGCATTCGAGGCAATTCGGGGGATTCATGTTCAAGATGATTGCCCAACTGACCGAAAATTAGAAGCTCACATCCATGCGCCTCCTCCCCGCTCTCCTGCTCGCCTTTACCCTTCACGCCCAGGCCCAGGAAAACTGGTCCCCCATGTTTAACGGCCGCGACCTGAGCGGCTGGGTAAATGTAAACTGCGCTCCGGAAACCTGGAGCATCAAGGACGGCGTGATTACCTGCACCGGCAAACCCACCGGCGCTCTGCGCACCGAGCGGCAGTACGAAAACTTCATCCTCGAAGCCGAGTGGCGCCATCTCTCCAGCGGCGGCAATTCCGGCGTCTTCATCTGGGGCAGCCCGATCGCCGCGCCTGGCGTGCCGTTCCTGCGCGGGATCGAAGTGCAGGTGCTCGATCACGGCTACGCCACCCAGTACGAGCAGAAGACCGGCAAGAAGCCCGATTGGTTCACCACGCACGGCGACGTCTTTCCCATCCACGGCGCGACGATGAATCCGATCGGCCGGCACAAAGGTTCCCGCAGTTTTCCCTCGGAGGAACGGAGCAAACCGTCGCCGGAGTGGAATCACTACCGCATCGAATGTCGCGCTGGCTCACTTCGCCTCAGCGTGAATGGCAAGGAAGTCTCCGGTGGCGACGACTGCGTCTATCGCAAGGGTTACCTCGCGCTCGAAAGCGAAGGCGGCCCAGTGGAATTTCGCAATGTCCGCATCCAGGAACTCCCCCCCACCGGGGCCACGCCCGGACAAACCGCGCCCCTCGCCCAAGGCCACCGCAGCCTTTACTCCGGCCTGGATCTGCGCGGCTGGAAAACCGTCACGCCCGAGAAGTGGGAACCCAATGACTGGCGCCTGCATCTCAAAGCCGGCCATCCTGGCGATCCTCTCTGGACCGAAGCGGAGTTCGGGGACTGCGAACTGATTGCCGATCTGAAGGTGCCCGGAAAATCCGCCATCGATGCGGCTATCCTTCTGCGTGACTCCAGCGGCACGGTCACCCCCGTTTCGCTCGGCCCCATCATGCCCCGCGGCGGTACTCCTGCGGATGAGGGGATCAAGTGGAGCGCGTGGAATCGCGTCATCGTTACCCTTCGCGGCCAGGGACTTGTGCTCACGATCAACGACCGCGAGTTCGCCCGGCAGAGTATTCCGGCCGGGAAACGCGCCATCGGCCTGCTCGATTTCGGCGGGGAAGCGGAGTTCGCGAACTTGTTCGTTCGCGATCTGTAGCGAAGGCTATTCGACGCCGAGTGTTTTGACGAGGAAGGCGAGTTCGTCGGCGCTTTCCTCGATCACTTTGCTCAGTGCGGTGCCAGCACCGTGACCGGCTTTGGTCTCGATGCGGATGAGGACCGGCGGGCCGTCCTTGGCCTGACACTCCTGCAAACGGGCGGCGAATTTGAAGCTGTGCGCGGGCACGACGCGGTCGTCGTGGTCGGCGGTGGTAATCATGGTCGCCGGGTAACGCACGCCCTCCTTCAAATGATGCAGGGGTGAGTAGGCGTAGAGCGATTTGAACCCCTCGGCGTCATCCGAACTGCCGTAATCGCTCGTCCAGGCCCAGCCGATCGTGAAACGATGGAAGCGCAGCATATCCAGCACTCCGACCGCCGGGAGCGCTGCGCCAAACAAATCGGGCCGCTGGGTCATCACCGCGCCGACGAGCAATCCACCATTGCTGCCGCCGCTGATGGCGAGCTTTTGCGGGGAGGTATAGCGGTTCGCGATCAGCCACTCGGCGCACGCGATGTAGTCGTTAAAGACATTCTGCTTTCGCTCCTTGGTGCCGGCCTCGTGCCAGGGCGAACCATACTCGCCACCGCCGCGGAGATTCGCTTCGACAAAGACGCCGCCGAGTTCCAGCCAGACTGCACGCATCACGCCAAAGTAGGGCGTGAGGCTGATGTTAAATCCGCCGTAGCCGTGCATGAGCACCGGCTGGCGGCCATCGAGCTTCAGGCCCTTCCGCTGGGTGATGAACATCGGCACCTTCGTCTCATCCACACTGGTCGCGAAGACCTGCCGCGTTTCATAGCCTGCCGAGTCGAAATCCACCTTGGGCTGCTTGAAGAGCGTGCTTTCTCCCGTAGCCGGATTGAGGCGGTAAAGAGCAGAAGGCGTGGTGTAGCTGGCGAAAGAGTAAAACGTCTCGCGATCGTGATTCCTGCCGATAAAGCCATCCGCCGAACCGAGCCCGGGCAAAGCCAGCTCGCTCTCAAACTTCGACTGCCCGGCGGCCGCTTCCCATGAAAACAGGCGCACGGCGTTGTGCGCGTCTTTCAGGTAGTTCGCGATGAAACGCCCCGCGACGCGATGGGTCCCTTCCAGCGTTTCGGGAGACTCCGCAATCACCTCACGCCATTTGCCGCGCTCCGGCTGGGTGACATCGATCGCGATCACCCGACGCCGTGGTGCCTTCAGGTCGGTCTGGAAAAAGAAGACCGGCCCGTCGTTGTCGATGAACGAATACTCGGCATCGAACTCATTCAGCAGCTCCACGATGGGCGCATCCGGTTGGGTCAGGTCACGATAGAAGACGCCGTTCTTCGGGTCGGTCCCGCGGGACACATGGATCACCAGCCAATCCCCGTCGTCGGTGACATTCCCGTCGAAGTTCCACTCCTTCTGGTCGCGCCGCTCGTAGATGAGCTGATCCTCACCCTGGGCCGAGCCCAAGCGGTGGAAGTACAGCTTCTGAAATTCGACCACCCCTTTGCGCTCCTCGCCCGTCTTCGGTTCGTCGAAGCGCGAGTAATAGAAGCCCAGCCCCTGCGGTGAAGAGGCCTGCGTCCACGAAGTTCCGCTAAATTTCGACCACTTGATCACGTCCGGCAGATCCTGGCCGGTGGCCACATCGCGCACATGCCACTCCTGCCAATCGGCGCCGGACCGAGAGAGCGAATACACCAGCAGCGCCCCATCATCACTCGGCTCCCACCCCGTCAGCGAGACCGTGCCGTCGTCGGACAAGGTATTCGGATCCAGCAACACCCGCGGCTCCGTTTCGGGTGTATCCGCCACCATCAGCCGGGCTTGATTCAGCAGTCCGGGATTGTGCGAGAAAAACGTACGGCCTCCCTTCAATCGCGGCAGCCCGAAACGTTCGTAGTTCCACAATGTCTTCAGCCGGTCGCGGATTTTCTCCCGCTGCGGAATCTGCCCGAGAAAGCCAAACGTGATTTTGTTTTGCGCCGCCACCCACTGCCCGGTTTCTGCCGAGTTATCATCCTCCAGCCAGCGAAACGGATCGGCGACTTTGGTGCCGTGATAGTCATCAACCACATCGACGTGGCGCGTCTCAGGATAGCTCAGAGGAGTCATGGAAAAACCGGTCGCGCCCAGCAACAACAGCAGCGAGGCGCCAAACGAAAGCGAAGGACGAGGAGCAGACATATGCCGTTTATTTTGCCGGCGCAGCGGCCGGAGCGGGAGTGGGTGACGCCGGAGGTTTCGGCTCCACCGCTCCGGGTTCGAAGGCCGTCAAATCCGGCGGGGCGCTCTTCACCCCTTCGGCCGGGACTTCCAGGTGCGCGCTCCAAACGATGCCATTCAGAATGCACCGGCGCAGATCTTCGTCCCGCCAGTTCCGGTAGAAGTGCGGCATCACGATCCCGAATCCCCGTCCGTGATCTTCCCGCTCTACCGCCCACGCCACCGCTTCCGTCTGCGGCGCTTCCGGTGGCAATTGTGAGGTCGCCACGATCGTTACATTCGGCTCGGGCTGGTTGTTGTTCTTTCCAAAGTAGTTCCGGATGTATGGCTCGTCGTTCAGCGTGAACTCCTTCCATCCCCGTGAAATCGGGTGCTGTGGAGCTGCCGGGGTAATGGTGGCCGCGGGGTAAATCTTCGCCACCGAGAGGTGGTGTTTGCAGTGCGTTGCGAAATACCCGCCCATCCAGTGCAGCAGCGGATGTTCGCCATCGGCAGCCACATCCTGCTCCCGCAGGCCCGTCGCGTAGTGCACACACACGATCCCGCACCCGCGCTTCATCTGCACACCGAGCTGCTCCAGGATCGACGCGGTTTCCGGCAAACGCTGAGGTGGAAACGTGTCGCCGGTGAAAACAATCGTGCTCGCGGCATCCAGCACCGTGCGATCCTGCGGCCAGCCGGTGAAAACCTGCGCTTCGACGCCCGGCACATTGGCCATGTTTTCAAGGCAGTACTTCATCAATCGTCCACCGGCGGCGACTTCGTGAGTGCCGGGCGGATGGGTGCTCGGGCCTACGACAATCACCACCCGCGCCTTGGGTTCCGCCCACGCGGCCGTCGTGGAGGCAAAAGCGGCAAAAAGCAGGACAAAGAGGAATCTGGGTTTCATGGCGGGAGGCGGGCAATTTCTGCCCAGGCCGCCCCGCCACACCAGCCCGAAAGCGCGGAGACGCCAGTTTGCCTACTCCAGCACCGCCCCCGCGCGGCGCCGACGCAGTCCGGCGAGAAACGTTCCACCGAACATCATGAGCGTCGCCGCAGACGCCTCGGGCACCGAGGTATACGTGAAGGATACCTGCGGCCCCGAATAGGTGTTGTGGTTGTAGCCAGCCCAAGTCGCGGCCACGCCTGGGGAGCCGTTGGGAGCGATCACGATCCGGAACCGTTCCCCGTTGATGATCTGCTCCCGCACATAGGCTTGAGCGGCCCCACTAAGCGAAAACGTGTAGGTGTCCTGCGTCCCGCTGCCGGTATTCCCAGAGGTGTTAAACGAACCGGTGCCGAGCAGGTAAAGATCGCTCAATTGAGCGCCGATCCCGTACTGGGTATCACCCGCATCAAAGAAGGGGGTCGGGCTTCCCGAACTCAGAGAGGCATCGAGATCGGTCGTGATGAAAAAGGCCAGGCTACCGGGACGGGTAAAACTCGCATTACTCTCAGTAAAAACGAGTTGGATGGAATTCACTGAATCCACCGTTTCCGGGGTCAGTCCAAACTGCATGAAATCGAACTCCACGAGCCCGAAACTCGCAAATGCATTGTTATTGGAGCCTTCCACATTCAGGAAGTTGATATTATTCGCACCGGTCCGCACCCCAGTGGTCTGCACCGTCGCATTGGACGTTGCTTCAATTTTCTCTGTGGTTTCCGCCCGGAGAAATCCTCCACTGATGGCCATCATCGAACACACGGCGATAGTTTTGATGCTGATATCCATACGACGATCGTTTCAACGTTTAAGACCTCTCACACATCGAGTTTCCGGAATGGAACTCTCGCTGCGCACCCACTATCAGATCCTTCCCTACCAACAAACGGAGAGCTTGAAACAAATAGGTAACACCAAACCCAATCGAAGAACGTTAGTAACCTTAACGTCATCCCTGCTCCACAAATTCGGTTAATATACCGAATTTAGAGTTCTTCTCTAATTCGCGCTCTTCGCGCCGACAAACAGCCAATACCGCCACACCCCGGCATAGGCCAGCCTGAGGCTGTCCACCCGCGGTTCGAAATGCGCCAGCAACGGCGCACGGAGCTGGCCTTCCATCCGCACGTGATTCACCCCCATCCAACGCGCAAAGGGCGGGAAAGCCGTGTCGTAGAAATCCACCACGGCGACGATGCCACCCGGCGCGAGATCGCCCGCCGCCGCGGCGATCGCGGTATCGTAGCCGGGATTGAACATGGAGAGCGCGTACGAAAAGAGCACGAGGTCAAACGGCTCGGCCCCTCCGATCGGGGCGTCGTAGGCCCGCTGCACCAGCTTCACGCGCGAACCGAGCGGCGCGATCTTTCCCGCTGCCTGCTCGAGCATGGCGGACGAGAGGTCCAGGCCCGTGATCTCCGCCTCGGGAAAATGCCGGGCGAGGTTCACCAGGTTCTTCCCGGTGCCGCAGCCGACTTCCAAAATCCGTTTGGGCCGGCACCCCCCGCGCACGGCTTCATCCAGGATCGCCGTGCGGCCGAAAAGAAAGCTCCAGCGGGTCGCATCGTAGATGCGGGCGTGGAAGCGGTAGTACCGTTCGATCGCCGTGCCGCCGGCCGGGGCGCTCATCGGACTTCGGCGAAATGCATGCTGCCGTAGGTGCCCACCCGATCACGCAGATGGAGCACATCCATCTGCTCGGTGCGGAAGCGCAGCCGCGATTGCACTTCCAGCGGCACAAAACTCAGATCCAGCCCGGCCGAACGCATGAGGATTTTCGCGCCGGGGGCGGCGTTGGCGAGGATGAGATCCCACTCTTCACGCAAAGCTTTCGGGTCGTGCCAGGCGAGCCAGTCCTGATGATCCAGCAGCACGTAGTGGGTGTAGCTGCCCGGATGCTCGCGGAGGAAGCTGCTCAGCGTGGAGGTGTGCGGGTGCACCCGATCCAAGCGCTCACCGAGAGCCGCTTGGTTTTCCTTCCGCAAATAGTTCGGGCAGCACGATCGGGTGTAGGAACCCGTCATGTAAACGCGCCAGAAATAGTTCTCCCGGGCCGGCAAATCCGCCATCACGTGCCGCAGCTTGTCTTTCACATAGCTTTCCAGACCGCCGGGATAACTCTCCTCGATCAAACGAATCTGCGGGCGCGGCACACCGAGCAGGGTCATCACCGCCGATTGCCGAACCAGCCAGCTGCTGACCGCGTCCCAGATCTTGGGTTCGAGCCATTGATAGACCTCTTGTTGCTGTTCGATGTTTTCGGCATCGAGCAGGCACAGCGCGAAGTTTTTCATGTTCGCCTTGGCCTTGAAAAGGGCGCCGCCGAGCAACCACGCCGCAGAACCCGCGGTGCCGTGGTAATAAAACGACTTCTTCAGACCACCGGTCGAAAAGTAGCTCAGGTTCCGCTCCCAGAATTCCCGGGCCGGCTCGGTGAGCTGGCTGCGCACGCGCCGGAACACATCTTTGATCTGCGGATGGGAGCCGATACCAAAGATCTCGAAGAGCTGGCCGAAGTCGTCCTCGTTGATCAGCGCCTTCTTCAATTCCAGCAGCGCGTTTTGGCGGAAGTTTACATCCACCGCGTGGATCTCCGCCGGGCCATCGAGCAAATAATCGAGCGCGTTGCAGCCGGCGCTGGTGATCATCACCACGCGGCTCTGGTCGTCGAGCTCGAGTAGCTCACGATCGATGCGGGGATCTTCCCAGCACGCGTTGTAGATCAGCGAAGAGCCATGGACATGGTGGAAAACCAGGTCGTGCGTGGCTTTGAGAAACTTTTGCGCCTTGGTGCTGTCGTCAGCGAGCCGGGCGACGGGTGCGTTCATGAGGCACGGGTTAGCACGATGGCTTGGATCTTTCCCGGCAAACCCGCTGAACGGCGAGAATGTAACGCGGGCGCCACCAATTTGCCTTGGTTTCAGGAGGAGACGCGCAAAAGGGCGGGCATATCCGTAACAGAAGGCGCCCACGAGGCATCCATTTGCCAGGAGTATCACCCACCCCTTCATCTGAAAAACCCCGCTGGGTTTTGGAGAGGCCATGAAATCCCACTCCCTACACAAATACCCGAATCAGCGACCGACTGACTACGGGTTTCTCCGAAGTGCTTTCGGGCAGGTACCCGAAGGCCCCCGGATGATCAGCCCGCAGAATCCCGCGGGTTTCTCCTTACTGAGAAATAGGCAGTCGCCCTTTCTCAGGGTTGATCTATTCTTGCTTTCATAATTGGTATGAAAATTACCCAACGTGGTCTGTTAGCCCTGTGTTCGCTGTTCCTCTTTTCCGCCTGTGCGTCGTCCCGGGTGGGCCAAATTCGAATCGGTGATACCCCTGCCCGGCGGATTGCCAAGGACCTCAGTGTTCCTGGGAAAGGGGTGAACGGACAGTGCCTGCCCTACGCTCGCGCGTTGCATCAACGCTTCCAGGCAGCGGGTATTCCTTCGCGCATCATCACCTACAACTACGAGGCGCTGGTGACGCCGCGGAAATTTGAGGGTCTGACTGGCGCTCACGCCGTGGTGGCCTACGAGGATGATGGCCGGACCTACATGATCGACAACCAATCCTGGCTGCCGGTCTGGGTGCACGACGCTTCGCCGGATGCACTAGCCCGGCAATTCAGCGGCCAGGACTTCAATGTGCTTTCCGCCCGAAGTGGCGATCCGACCGGACATCGGCTGTAGCATGGGGTCAGCTTGAGCGCAGTCACTGCGGCATCCCAACCCGATGGCGGTCGGTCTCGCGCTTCCAAACCAAACGTTTGTTGGGGCCCGGCAAGGGCTTGATGGACCCGATGGACGGAATGGGGCCGCGGGTGGAGCGCCCCAGTGTCAAGCCTCGGCCGCTCGGCCACGTGCAATTTATTCTGCAGCCGCGATTGCGTACCACCGCAGGGAGGCTTTGTTCGGCGCCCGCTTAAAGGGCTCACTCCATTCATGTCCGGCTTTCGCCTCTTCGACCTCAATCCCGAACAAGAAACCGCGGTGCGGACCACCGAAGGGCCCCTGCTGATTCTGGCGGGCGCCGGCACGGGGAAAACCCGGGTGATCACGGCGCGGGTCGCGTACTTGATCAGCCAGGGCGTCTCTCCGGATCACATTCTGGCAGTGACCTTTACTAACAAGGCGGCGAACGAAATGCGCGAGCGTCTCGCTTCGCTGATCGAGAAGGCGCAGGCCAAGAAGGTGACCATGTCCACCTTCCACGCGCTCTGCGTGCGCATCCTGCGCAAGGACATCGACAAGCTCGGCTACAAACGCAATTTCTCCATTTACGACGAAGGCGACCAGATGGGGCTGATCAAAAAGATCATCAACCGTACGGCCGCGAAGGATGAGAAGCTCGACCCGAACGTCGCCAAAAACCTGATCAGCAAGGCGAAGAACAATTCGTGGAATGCCTCGCCGGATGAACAGACGCTCGCCGGTGCCGTTTTTGCCCGCTACCAGGCGGAGTTGAAGACGCTCAATGCAGTCGATTTCGACGATCTACTCCTGCTTGCGGTGAAGCTGCTGAACGAGCATCCCGAAGTCCGTGAGTGGTGGTACCAGAAGTTCCGCTACCTGATGGTCGACGAATTCCAGGACACGAACCGGATGCAGCTCGACATGGTCTCGTTGCTCGCCAAACCACCGTTCCCCGGTCCCGATGCGCGGCGGCCCAATGTGGCGGTCGTGGGTGACGACGATCAATCCATCTACGGCTGGCGGGGGGCGGAAGTGACGAACATTCTCGAGTTCGAGGCCCACTTCCCGAACCCGACGGTGGTGAAGCTGGAGCAGAATTACCGCTCCACCAGTGCGATCCTGAATACGGCGAACACGCTGATCAAAAACAACCCGCGCCGACGTCCCAAGGAACTCTGGAGCGCCAATGGCGACGGGCAGAAGGTGCGTATCCTCCAGATGAACGACGACCGCCAGGAGGCGGAATTTGTCTGCAACGAGATCGCCACCCGGCAGGTGACCGAAACCTGCAAATGGGAGGATTTCGCGGTGCTTTTCCGGATGAACCAGCAGGCGCGGCTGATCGAAACGAACCTGCGCCAGCTGAAGATTCCCTACAAGATTATCGGCGGGAAGAGCTTCTTCGACCGGCGCGAAGTGAAAGACCTGCTGGCCTACGCCAGCGTGCTGCTGAATACGGACGACGATGTTTCGCTCCTGCGCATCATCAATACCCCGGCCCGCGGCATCAGCCCAGCCACGGTGGAGCGTGCCACAACCCTCAGCTCGAAAAAGCAGTGCAGCGTGTTTGCGGCGCTGAGCGACGAAGAATTCCGGGCGGAACTCTCCACCCGCGCCCTTGCCTCGGTGGAGGCCTTCATCGAAATGATGGATGGCTTCGAGACGAAGCTGAACACGCCGCTCACGGTGCAAAACGAGGTGTTGCGCGAGCTGCTGAAGGAAGTGGGATATCTTGAAGATCTTCGCCGCTCGTGCAAAACGCCGGAAGAAGGGCTCCAGCGCGAAAACAGCGTGAACGAAATGATGAAGCAGTTCACCGAATACGAAGGCCGCTCGACCGAAGGACTTCGCGGCTGGCTCGATCAGGTGCTGCTGCGCAACGAGCGCGAAAAAGATGAAGACGAGCTACAAGGCGACGGCGTGACCCTCATCACCCTGCACGCGGCGAAGGGGCTCGAGTATCCGCACGTGTACCTGATCGGCGTCGAAGAAGGCGTGCTCCCGCACGATCGCTCGAAACTGGAAGGCACCGTGGATGAAGAGCGGCGCCTGCTCTACGTGGGCATCACCCGGGCGCGGAAGACACTGGCGCTGACGTGGTGCCGCAGCCGGATCAAATACGGCGGTGCATCGCCGTGCTCGGCGAGTTCATTTTTCAAGGAGCTGCCACCGGAGTGGACCGATCACCGGCACGCTGGGCAGATCATGAATACGCCGGTCGAGCACACCGCGGGGACGGATAAGTTTGCGGCGATGAAGGCGATGCTGGACCGGCTGTAGTTGGAGTACAGGCTTCAGCCTGTTCGCCGCAGCAGGAAGAACTCCACCACCTTTCCGCAGCCTGAGGGCTGCGCTCCAACGTGAAGCGCCGCCTTCCCGCCAGGTGGGTTTCGGGGCGGCTCTGGGAAGAGCCGCCTACGTTCGCTGCGCGGGTACGGCGCGTTTATTCTCCGAGCGTGGAGAGTTCGCGAGCGAGGGCTTCCATGGGGAGGCCGATGACGTTGGAGAAGCTGCCTTCGACTTGGGCGACCATTTCGCCGTGATCGTCCTGGGCGGCGTAGGCGCCGGCTTTGTCGAGCGGAGAGATGCGGGCGAGATAGGCCCGGAGTTCGGCGTCGGTGCGCGAGTGAAAATGGACCCTGGTGATTTCGACGAAACCGTGGTCGCGCTCCCCGCCATTCCACGTGAGGCAGACGCCGGAGTAGACTTCGTGGGTTTTGCCATTCAGCTCGCGCAGCATGCGGAACGCGTCGTCCAGATCGGCGGGTTTGCCGAAGACACGGCCACCAAACCAGACCTCGGTGTCGACACCGAGCACCAACGCGTCCGGCCGCAGCCGGGCAATGGCGAGCGCTTTGCGCTGTGCATTGCCCAGCACGGTTTCGTGCGGCGTGCCGAGATTGATTTCTTCGACGTCCGCCGGCACCACTTCGAAGGTGTAACGGTACTCCCGCAGCAAATCGCGGCGGCGCGGCGAAGCAGAGGCGAGGACGAGCGGACGTTCCGCCGGTGGCAAGGTCACTTCGGAGCGTTCGGCAGCGCCGGCATGGTCAGCGCCTGGTAGTCGGCCGGCACTTCAAATTCCTTGGCGTCGACCGCGGCTTCTTTGATCGAAAGCACGGTCGTCTTCATCGTCATCCCGTTGGTCGAAGTTTCGGTCCTCATCACCGGCCCGGGGAGCACGGAAGTATCCGGGCCGCCGCTCATGCTGCCGAGGGCGCCCGAGCGCATCTTCTTGTCGATCTCTTTCAGGGCTTCGGCCTGCGGGTGTTTTTTCGCGACCCAGTATTTCGAGGTCACCGAACCATCGGTCCAGCTCCAGATTTCGCAGTCGTACTCGCCGACCTTTTCGGTCTGGCCGGTGGACTGAAGCTTGGCGGCGGGGCCACCGGCCTGCGGGCCGGCGGATTTCTTCGCCATCTCCATGGCGGCCTTCATCTGCGCCGCGGTGGTCTTCATCGCCATCTTCTGGGCGTGGATCAGCTGGATCGATTCACCCGAGGCACTGTCCATGATCGAACTCATGGCGCCCATGGGGCCCGAGGCGATGTCCGCCCGCATTTTGTCGCCCTTGATCTTGATCGTGGTCTTCGAATTCATCTGCGGGCTTTCGATCTGCGATTCGATGACCCAGTCCGCCCAAGCGGTGGAGGCGGCGAAACAAGCGGCGGCGATCAGGGCGAGGGACGATTTCATAAGGTGAAGTCTTTCGGGCGGATTGACGGGGCGCAAAGCAAAAACTCGGTCACGGCCTCGTTCATTTCGCAACTGGCGCGCTGGGCGCGGACATTTCCCGATAGCCCTCCGGAGCTTCGAATTCCTTGGCGTCCACCTCCTGCTCTTTGATCGAAATCATCTCCGTGCGCACCTGGAGTTGGCCCAAGTCGCGAGTCGTTCGCAGGATTTGGCCGGGCAAGCCGTTGTCTCCCTCACCCGATAGGGTGCCGACGGTTTTCGCCAGCACCTTGAGCGCGGCTTCCTGCGGGTGGTTTTTGACGACCCAAAAAGTCACGGTTCCCTTTTCACTGGTGCGCTTCCAGATTTCGCACTCGTACCCGCCGACCATTTCTTTTTGTCCGGTGGGTTCAGGCTTCGGATTGGCAGCCGGATCTTTGCCTTTGCCGGCGGCGGTCATTTGTTCTTTGAACGCCGCACCACTGATCTTCATGACCACTTTCGGCGTATGCATGAGATTGATCATGTCACCCGTTTTTCCGTCGAGGATGACGCTGGTGGGCCCGAAACGCCCCTGCGACAAGTCCATCCGGATCTTGTCCCCCTTAATCTTGGTCACCGCATTCCCTGCAGTCGCCCCGCCTTCGATCTTGCTTTCAATCACCCAATCCGCCCAGGCGGTGGGAACGACGAGGCACAGACACACCACCGAGCGCAGAATCAATTTCATGCTCTCACCCTTCCCGAGAGCTCCCGTGGAGCGAAGTAAAATTCGCGCGGCGGCCACTATTTCGCCGGAGCCGGCGTCGCCGCTGCGGGCAGCTGCAGGGCGGGCTGGGCTTTGTAGTCCGCCGGAATCTCGAAGAGCTTCGGATCGACCGGGCCTTCCTTGGCGCTGGTCAAGGTGGTGGTGGTGATCGTGCCGCGGTGATTCATCTCGCGTTTCACGACCATGCCGGGGAACGACTCCAGCGGCGGCATGAGCGGTTGGGCGGCTTTGGCGGGCCCGGCGTTTTGAAAGCGGGCCAGCACGGCCAGGAGCGGGGCGAAATTCGGGTACTTCGTCGCGACCCAGTCGGTGACCTTCAGTTCGCCGATGCCCCAGGTGAAAACCTCGCAATCGTAGTCGCCGATTTTTTCCTTCTTGTTGGCGGGGGTCAGCTTGGGCGTTTCGAGGCCGGCGCCTTCCTTCAAACCGAGTGCGGATTCGCGCAGCTTCGCCGATTCGGTGCCGGGGATCTTCATGTAGATCCGCGCACCGTTGTTCAGCGTCACGCTGTCGCCGGTATTCAGATCGGTAATCACCGCGACGCCCGGCGTGAGATCCAGGCGAGCCTGATCTCCTTTGATCTTCAGCGTCATCTGGCTGGAATTCAGGCCGCCTTCGACTTTTTGCGTGATCGTCCAATCGGCGTGCACACGCAGGGCGAGCGAGAGGAGCAGGAGGGAAGTGAGGCGGAGCATGGTTTTAAAGCTGTGCGCGAACAAACTCCGCCAGCTCGGCGAAATTAGCGACTTTCCGGGCAACGTCAGCCTGGCGGCGTTCGCGCTGCGGGAAAAGCTGGCCGGCCTGCCAGACCCAGGCATCGGGGCGATAAGGGCCGACTTTGGCCGGATCGCTCCAGGTGTGGATGGAAATCAAACGGCCGGTCAGCGCTGAGGCGATGTGCATCGGCCCGCTGTCCACACTGACGATCCACGCGGCGCGGCGAAGGACGGCGATCAGTTCGGGCAGGGTGGTGCGGTTGAGCAGGTCAGTGGTGGACGGAATGGACAGGATCGACTCGACGGACGTCGCTTCGGCGCGGCCGACGAGGACGACCCGGAGAGGGGCCAGAGCGGCGCAGAATTCCTGCACTTGCTCGATCGTGAGCGACTTTCCAGCTCCCCGGGAAAAAGGATGCAGGGCGACGAAAGGTTCGGTGGGATCGAAGCCGGCGGGCAAGCTTCCTTTCGGCAAAGGCCACTCCAACTCCGGTGTGGCCTCGCCAGCCTCGGCGCCGAGCGCGAGCCGGGTCAGCGCGAGATAACGATCCACCGCGTGATCGCAGCCACTCACATCCGCAGCTTGATCGTAGAAAAAACGCGCCCCTTCCCGCGCGTCGCTGAGACCGAGTACCCGGCAGCCATTTTGCCGGCAGAGCTTCGCGATCAACGCGCTCCGGAGCAGACCCTGGTAGTCGAGGATGAGGTCTGGCTGCACGCGCTCGCGCAGTTGCCGCGCCCACGGGGCGATGCGCAACACGCCGGCCACACCGCGGAATTTCCGGCGCGGAAATTCGATGACTTCATCGAGGCAGGGATTCCCCTCCAGCAGCGGCGCCCATTCAGTATTCACCAGCCAGCGGATTTTTGCCTGCGGGTAAACGCGGCGCAGCCACGCGGCGCACGGAAGCGTGTGCACCACGTCGCCGAGCGAACTCGGCTTGAGGATGAGGATTTCGCCCGGCGCAGGCGCAGCGGGACGCCGGTCGGACGACTGCACTTACTTGCCCAGCGCCAACCGATCGGCCAACCGTTGCGGCAGGCCAGCGGCGACGATCTTGTCCTGCGCGGTCCAGATGTCGTACTCGATCCGGCGGAGCTCCACGAGCTGCTTGTCGGGGTAAAACAGGCAGTAGGCGGCGTGCCAGTCTCCATCGCGCGGCTGGCCGACGCTGCCGACATTGATGAAGTACTTCTTGCTGGATTCGATGTTCAGCTTGTCCAGTACCTGACTCTTCACGCTGCCTTCGCGGATGTAGGCGCGCGGGGCGTGGGTGTGGCCGTAGAAGCACAGGGTGGTGTGCTGGTAGTTGAAGCTGGCCGCGGCATCGAGCTGGTTGAAGACGTAGCCCCACTTGTGCGGGGTATCGAGCGTGGCGTGGACGATGGTGAAGTCGCGCACTTGCCGGACCATCTTCAGGTCGCGGAGCCATTGCTTGTCTTCGTCACTGAGCTGACGGCGGGTCCAGTTGATAGCTTCCTCGGCGAGAGGATTAAATCCGGTCAGGTCCTCGGTCATGGAGGCCTGTTCATCGTGGTTGCCCTTCACGACGGGACATTCGAGGGCGCGAACGATTTCCACGCATTCGTGCGGGTTGGCGTTGTAGCCCACAATATCGCCGAGGCAGACGTAGTGCGTCACCCCGTGGGCTTCGGCGTCAGCCATAACGGCTTGCAGCGCCTCGAGGTTGGCGTGGATATCTCCGAAAATCGCGAAACGCATGGTGGGTTATTGCTTCTGGGAAGGCGGTGTGTCGATACGCTGGTCTTGGGGAACCCCCAGTTTGTCCTCCATTTCATGGAGTAAACGCAAGAGCGTAGGTAGCCGTTCCCCCTCACTTTTTTCGTAGAGGGCTTTGAGCCGGGCATAGGCTTCCTTCTCGCGCCCGGGCACTTTGGCGAGTTCGTAGACCGCAAAACGGTGCACGTACTGCATGGAATCGGGCCGTTTGGCGGCCTCGTCGTAGTAAAAACTGGCCTTTTCCGGGTCCTTCAGTTTGTCCCGGTAAACCGTAGCCAGGCGCTCGAAGAGCAGGGCGTGGTCGGGGTTGTTTTCGATCCCGCGGAGGTAAAAATCTTCGCCGATGTGGAAATATTCGCGCTGAGCCTTCAGCCGCAGGGCCGCCCGCGGCTGATTTTTGTCTTCGGCGGCGGCGACACTGGCATTGTAGGCCATGTGCCAGCCGGCCATGTCCCACGACTGCATATTCCGCGGCTGGAGGGTACAAATGGTGTCGTAGAGGAGCTTGAGCCGGCCCCACTCGGTCCGCTGCCAGGTGGAGTGGGCTTCGAGTTCCAGCACGTTGGCCACTACCGCCCGGAAGCCACTCAGCGCGGCGACAAAGGCCATCTGGCCGATCTGCTGGCGCATGCGGATATCCACCTTGGCCCCGTGGTAGTGCAGGGCCTTTTGTTCCCGGGTCAGGGCGACCTCCAACGGCAGGCGGACAAACCCGAAAGCGACCAGAATACCGAGGGCCAGCAGGATGCGTTTCACAGCTCGCGGAAGGCAAAAAACAGGTACGCGATCAGCGCGTAAACCAGGACGTACCCGCCCCCGAAGGCAAAGGCCTGGCCGAACATCCACATGGGCACCACGTTCCCCACGGCGATTTCATCGACGATATTGTAGATCTGGAAGTCGGGAAAAATGATCGAGACGATGGCGAAGAACGGCCGCATGAACGCGGCGACCGCGGCATTGCCGCCGAGCTCGGACTGCGACAGCCAGGCATCCCGGGCGACCGGCTGGATATGGCCGATGATGAAGACAACCACGGAGACCATCACGGTGAAGATCCACGAGGTGGAGAAACAACTGATCATCAGGGTCAACGACGCACAGACCGCCGACCGGGTAAAAATCACGAGAATCGCGGGGCCGAGATTCCACTGAAACGCCGCCTTTTTGATGTCGGCAATCGCGGCCACCCCATCGGCGCTGGTCCCATATTCCTTCAGGGCGTTGGCGATCGCGATCTGCTCGCGAGCGTAGAGCGCGATGACAAAAAACACGCTCATCAACAGCAGAGCCACGAGCAGGAGCATGAAAATGCCGATCAGTTTGCCGATCAGGTATTCCAGCCGGGAAACCGGTTTAGCCAGGATCGTGTAGAGGGTGCGGTCCTCGATGTCCTTCGGCAAAATCATCGCCGTGGCCAGCGTGACCAGCAACCAGCTGAAGATCGACATGGCGCCGAGCGACGCGTCTTTCAGCACCTGAAAGACATCGGCAAACGGCAGGATCGAGGCCCCGAAGGCAGCGGCGATGGCGACGATCACGAACAGCAGCATGAAATAGAACACCTTCTGCCGGATGAGCTCCAGCAGGGTATTACCGGCCAGCGCATTGATGCGCCCGAGGGAGGAGGGACGAAAAGCAGCGGCGACGTTGCTCATTTTTGATCCTGGGTGACTTCGAGAAAGTAGCGCTCCAGGTTTTGCTGGGGCTTGTGCTGGTGAACGAGCCGGCTGCCGCTTTGGCGGATTTTTTCGGCCAGCTCCGCGAGCAATTGCGGCGAAGCATTTTCGAGGATCAATTCGGTCTGATTCTCGATGCTGATGAGGTCGGTGAGGCGGCCTTCGCGGACGAGTTTGCCCCGGTGCAGGATGCCCACGCGGTCGCAGATTTCCTGCACCTGCTCGAGGAGGTGAGAGCAGAGCAGCACGGTGATCCCCCGCTCCTTGAAACTGAGGATGAGATCGCGAATCTCGCGCGAACCCACCGGATCGACGCCCGCGGTCGGTTCGTCGAGCACGAGCAGGCGCGGCTCCTGGATCAGCGCCTGGGCGAGGCCGATCCGCTGGAGCATGCCTTTCGAGTAGCCACCGATCCGCCGATCCGCCGCGTTTTCCAGCCGAACGAGGGCGAGGAGCTCGCGGGCGCGGTCGTTGAGCGGCTTGCCTTTGAGCCCGCACAATTTTC
>Ga0209050_1001215_pt1 | contig 30104 bp, 30 predicted proteins | sample Araplavi_mTSA_r2_FD_184276 | JGI IMG/M metagenome (GOLD analysis project Ga0209050, IMG submission 184276) | Arabidopsis root microbial communities from North Carolina, USA - plate scrape MF_Cvi_mTSA_r2 (SPAdes) (version 2) | ecosystem: Host-associated > Plants > Roots > Endosphere | place: USA... | reverse complement strand
CAGCTGACCGAGACCCGCGCCGACATGCGCCGCAACGACAGCGTGCTGAGCTTCGACAACCGGTTGCTGCGCAGCTTCGCCGGTGAGACGCGCTCGTCCGACATCACCCGGCTCGACCGCAAGCTGGTGTGGACGCAGAACGTGTCGAAGAAGACCTACACCGAATGCCCGCTGACCGGCTGCCCGCGACCGGCGCAGCCGCAGCCCGACCGGCCGAAGCAACCCGAGCAGCCTGACAAGCCGTCCGAGCCGTCGTGCCCGCTGGTGCTGAAGAAGAACGAGCTGAAGGTGCTGGCCACCGGCGAGCGCAAGGCGATCGGCGCGTTCAACAGCGAGCGCTTCCAGCTCAACTGGGTGATGGAGCTGGAGGATCCGCAGGGCCGGCGCAACAGCAACCGGGTGCAGCTCGACCTGTGGACCACGCCCGAGGTCGGCGCGGTGAAGGAGGTGCAGGCGATCACGCAGGCCTTCCAGGCGCGGCATGCGGCCGTGGTAGCGGCCGGCGGCGTGCATCCGTTCGGCAAGTACCTGCCGAAGGAAGTGATGGGTTCGATGGGTGCGCTGCTGCGCCGCGGCACCGAGGCGAAGACGATGGCCGCCTGGGGCAACGAGCTGAAGAAGGTGCGTGGCTATCCGATGGCGATGACGCTCGCGTGGACGGCTGACGGCACGGCCTGCGGCGACGATGCGTCGGCCGCGCGCGGCAACACGACGGCACCGAGCGTCGGCAGCCTGCTCGGCGGGCTGATGGGCGACAGCAAGCCGGCGGGCGGTGCGGGGGCGGGCGCCGCGCTGCTGAGCTACAGCTACGAGGTGAAGACGCTCGACGTGAAGGCGGTCAGCGACGGCTGGTTCATGCCGGACGCCGGCTTCCAGCGGACACCGTGACCGTCTGGCAGTGACGGCCGACCTGTTCGATCCGATCGACGACGGCCCGCCGTCGCAGGAGCCGATCGCCGATGGCGCGGTGCTGCTGCGCCGGCTTGCGTTGCCGCGGGCGTCCGAGCTGCTGGCCGACCTGCAGCCGGTGCTGGCGGCCGCGCCGTGGCGCCACCTGGTGACGCCGGGCGGGCAGCGCATGTCGGTCGCGATGACCAACAGCGGGCCGCTCGGCTGGGTGTCCGACCGGCGCGGCTACCGCTACCAGGCGAGCGATCCGCTGAGCGGCGCGCCGTGGCCGGCGATGCCGCGCAGCTTCCGCGAGCTGGCGGTGCATGCGGCCGCCTGCGCCGGCTACGACGGCTTCGAGCCGGACGCCAACCTGATCAACCTGTACGCGCCGGGCACGCGCTTGTCGCTGCACCAGGACCGCGATGAAGCGGACTACGGCGCGCCGATCGTCTCGGTGTCGCTCGGCCTGCCAGCAGTCTTTCTGTTCGGCGGCACGCTGCGGCAGCAACCGGTGAAGCGGCTGCGGCTCGCGCATGGCGACGTGGTCGTGTGGGGCGGGGCCACGCGGCTGGCCTTCCACGGGGTGATGCCGCTGGCCGATGGCGAGCACCCGTTGACCGGGCGCTCGCGGATCAACCTGACGTTCAGGCGGGCGGGGCGCTGAACGGGCCGCCGTTGCCGACGGCAAGCGCCAGCGCGGTGCCGGCATGCTCGGGCAGCGAGTGCAGTTGCAGCCGGTGATGCGCGCCGTCGTGCGTGACGTGCACCTGCGCGGGCGCCGGCGAGAGCCCGGCGTCCACCGCATCCGGCGGGATCGACAGCCCGCTGCCGATCGCCTTCAGGCAGGCCTCCTTGCGCGTCCAGCCGCGCATGAAGGCCAGGTCGCGCAGCTCGGGCGGCGTGGCCAGCAGCTCGCGCTGCTCGGCCGCGGTGAAGTTGCGCTCGGCCAGCGCGATCGCGTCGCGCATGGGGCGCAGCACCTCCACGTCGACGCCGATTTCGGTGCCAGCCGGTGCATCCGGCGCCACCGCGATCACCGCGACATCGTCGCTGTGGCTCATGTTGAACACGCACGCGGCGGGCGCCTGCAGGAAGGGCTTGCCGAACGGCCCGGCGCCGAACACCAGCGCCGCGGCCGGCAGCCCGGTCTGCTGCGACAAGATCGCCCGCAACGCGACATGCGACGCCAGGTGCCGGCGCCGCAGGCCTTCGAAAACGAAGCGCGCGCCGCGCGCGATCTCGTCGGCCGACAGCGTCGCGAGCGCCTTGTCATCGGGCAGCTCGTCCAGCCGCAGCCACCACAGCCGCAGCCCGGGCGGCGCCGGCAGTTCGGTGTACGGCAGCGGGCTCAGAACGCCTCGTCCGGCCGCAGGTAGCGCCACTGCCCGGTCGGCAGGTCGCCCAGCATCACGCGGCCGATGCGCACGCGCTTCAGCCCCAGCACCTCCAGCCCGACCGCCTCGCACATGCGGCGGATCTGGCGCTTCTTGCCTTCGCGCAGCACGAAGCGCAGCTGGTCGTCGTTGACCCATTCGACCTGGGCCTCGCGCAGCGGCTCGCCGTCGAGTTCGAGGCCGTGCCTGAGCAGCGCGAGCTCGCTGTCGGGCAGCGGCGTGCCGTCGGCCCGCTGCACGCGCACCAGGTACTCCTTCTCGATCTCGCTGTTCTCGCCGATCAGCTGCTTGGCGACGCGGCCGTCCTGCGTCAGCACCAGCAGGCCGACCGAGTCGATGTCGAGCCGCCCGGCCGGCGCGAGGCCGCGCAGGTGGGTGTGCAGGAAGCGCACGCCGGAGTTGTCGTCGAGCCACTGATTCTCGGGCTTCACCAGCACGTAGGCGGGCTCGTAGCCATCCTCGGCCTGGCCGCTGACGTAGCCGACCGGCTTGTTGATCAGCACCGTGACGCGCTGCGCCTGCTGGTGGCGGGCCTGGGCATCGACGGTGATGCGCTGTCCGGGCATCACGCGCGAGCCGAGTTCCTTGACGACCTCGCCGTCGACGCGCACCCAGCCCTTCGGGATCCATTCGTCGGCCTCGCGGCGCGATGCGATGCCGAGCTCGCTCATGCGCTTGGACAGGCGCAGGCTGCCGGGCTGCTCGGCGTGGTAGACCGGCTCGTCGTCGTCGCGCTCGAAGCGCTCGGCGCGGCGTTGCGGGGCAGCGCGGTTGTTGCCGAAGGCGGTGTTGCGCTGCGGAGCGTCGCGCGGGCCGGAGTCGCGAGGGCCAGCATTGCGAGGGTTCGGATTGCGAGGGTTCGGATTGCGCGACGAGGTGTCGCGGGCGCCGAACGGCCCGGCGGGCTGCGCCGGGCGGCCGAACGCGGTGTTGGGGCCGCCCCGTGGCGCAGCGGGCTCGGCGCGGCGGGCGGGCGGCAGCGGGTCGCGGCGCGGGCGCTGCATCGGCGCTTCGTCGCGGCGCTGCGCGACCGGGCCGGTGGGGCGCGGCTTGTTGTCACCGGTCGGGCGACCGGGCGGCTTGCCGCGCGACATCGGCGGCGGCTCGCCACGGCGCGTGAACTCGGCCGGCGGCTGGTCGCCGAAGCGCTGTCGCAGCTGCTCCTGGTAGCGCGCTTCGCGCTCGGCGCGATCGGCCTGGGCCTGCGCCAGCGTCGGCCGCTTCTTCACGCCGGACCCGGCACCGCGCAGCGGCGCACGCGCCGGCTTGTCGGGGGCGGCTTTGCCCGCGGCTTTCTTCAGTTTCAGCGTGGCCATGGTGGTTCCAGATCGGGAATCCCCGATTGGAACATGCGGGGCTGTCCCCGTCGCTGCCTCAGGCCGGCAGCCCGAACAGCTCGCTCAAGGCCTGCCGCATCGGCGCCTCGCCGACCGCATGCGTGTCGTGGTGCGAGCCGCCCGGCACCAGCACGAAGCGCTTGGCCGACACCGCGGCGTCGTACAGCGCGCGGCCCAGCGCATGCGGGATCAGCCGGTCGTCGTCGCCATGCACCACCAGCACCGGGGCACGCACCGCGCGGATCTTCTGGGCGGCGTCGAAGCGCTGCGTGATGAAGCGGCGCACCGCCGACCAGCCGCGGCTGAAGCTCGCGACCACGTCGGGCAACGACGTGAAACTGCTCTCGATGATCAGCCCGGCCGCATCGTCGACCTCGGACGCCAGGTGGATCGCGATCGCGCCGCCCAGCGAGTGGCCGAAGATGTAGCGCGCAGGGCCGGGCTGCCGGGCGGCGAGCCATTGCCATGCGGCGTGGGCGTCTTCGTAGGCGCTGGCTTCCGACGGCAGCTCGCCGCCGCTCTTGCCGAAGCCCCGGTAGTCGACCGCCAGCACCGAGAACCCCATGTGCTGCAGCCTGCGCAGGCGTTCGGCGCTGCAGCTCACCTCGTGCTGCGCACCGTGCAGGTACAGCAGCAGCGGCGCCTGCGCATCGGCATGCGGATGCCACAGCCCGTGCAGCCGCACCGCCCGGCCGGTGAGCGCGGAGTCGAAACCGATCCACACCTCGTGCATGTCGGTCAGCCGGCGCAATGCCCGGGCCTGCGACCAGCGGTTGCGCTTCTGCGGCCGGAAGATCCACTTGCGCTGCTGCGTGTCGATCAGCCGGTCGCCGGCGACCGCGGCAAACGCGGTCAGCGCGGCGGCAGGCCAGCCGGCACGGGTGAGGGCATAGGGGAGCTGCATGGCCGGATCTTCGGCCGCAGCGCCCTTCGCTTGAATCCCCGGATCACGCTCCCGCGTTCGGGTGGGGAGGACTTCTCAGTGCGCGTGCGCTTCGATCAGCTGCATCGTCTTGTTGGGCAGCTTCATGCCGGGCTTCTCGCGCTCGGCACGCGCCTCGTGGCACATCTTCATGCCGGTGTGGTGCTCCAGGATCTCGGCCACCCAGTCGACGAACACCCGCACCTTCGACGACAGGTGGCGGTTCGACGGGTAGACCACGTGGAACGGGATCTCGTCCGACAGCCAGTCGCACATCAGCAGCTCCAGCACGCCGCAGCTCGGGTACTGGCGGAACATGTAGGTCGGCAGCCGGCCGATGCCCAGGCCCGCCAGGCAGGCGTCGACGTAGGCGTTGGAATCGTTCAGCGTCAGCGGGCTGTCCACCGGCAGCAGCAGCCGCTCGCCGTTGCGCACGAACTCCCAGTCGAACACCTGGCCGGTGCGCAGCGAGAAGTAGTTCAGGCAGGTGTGCTTCTTCAGGTCGAGCGGGTGCTGCGGGCGGCCGTGACGCGCCAGGTAGCCGGGTGTCGCGCAGGTCACCAGGTTCATCGTGCCGACCCGGCGCACCACCACCGACGGGTCCGACACCTCGCCGACGCGCAGCGCGCAGTCGATGCCTTCGCTCAGCATGTTCAGCGGCCGGTCGCTGCAGCCCAGCTCCAGCTCGATGTCGGGGTAGCGCTCGAAGAACGACGGCAGCAGCGGGATCAGCAGCCGGCTCGCCACCGCGGTGCTCACGTCCACCCGCAGCTTGCCGCGCGGCGAGGCCTGGCTGGACGAGAACGACTCCTCGGCGTCACGAAGATCCTCGAGGATGCGCACGCAGCGCTCGTAATAGGCGGCGCCGTCCGCGGTGACCGACACCTTGCGCGTCGTCCGGTGCAGCAGGCGCACCTTCAGGTGGCCCTCCAGCTCGGCGACGCTGGCCGACAGCGTGGCTTTCGGCATGTTCAGCAGCTCCGCCGCACTGGTGAAACCACCGGTGTTGACGACGCCGACGAAGGCTTGCATGGCTTTGATGGTGTCCATTGTCTTGAATCCTGAACAGTCATTCCGCGGAACGCTACTTTATAACTGATTCACAGACTAATACATTCCATGGTGCAACGCAGCATCGGGTTATTCCGGTGACTGTCGACTATTCGTCTCTGCTTTTTCCAGGATGACCCAATGAACCTCCGACCCGCCCCCCTGATGTTGTCGACCATGGCGCTGACGCTCGTGTCGGCTGCCCTGCTGTCCCTGGCCGGCTGCTCGCGCGGCGGTGAAGCGATGGCCGCCACCGCCGGTGGCCCGCCGCCGGCCCCGCCGGTGAGCGTCGCCGTCGTCGTGTCGCGCAACGTCGTCGAGCAGCAGGATTTCTCCGGCCGCATCGAGGCCATCGAATCGGCGCAGATCCGCGCCCGCGTACCCGGCACGATCGACGCGGTGCAGTTCAAGCCCGGCGCGCTGGTCAAGAAGGGCGACGTGCTGTTCCAGATCGATCCGCGCACGTACCAGGCCGAAGTGGCCCGCCTCGAAGCGGCGGTCGCCAGCTCGAAGGCCAAGGCCGACCTCGGCCGCACCGAGCTCGAGCGCTCGAAGAAGCTGATGGCCGACAACGCGATCGCGCAGCGCGATTTCGACGAACGCGCCGCCAGCGCCCGCCAGCTCGAAGCCGGCGCGCAGGCCGACCAGGCCGCGCTCGCGGTGGCCCGGCTGAACCTCGAATACGCCGTGGTCCGTGCGCCGTTCGCCGGCCGCATCGGCAAGGCCGAGGTCACGGTCGGCAACCTGGTCGACAGCAGCGTCGTGCTGACCTCGCTGGTCTCGATCAGCCCGGTCTACGTGAGCTTCGACGGTGATGAGTCGACCTTCCTGAGCATCGGCGGCGCCGCCCGCGAAGGCGGCAAGGGCGTCAAGGTGCGCACCGGGCTGACCAACGAAAGCGGCTTCCCGCACGAAGGCCGGCTCGACTTCATCGACAACCGCGTCGATCCCGCCTCCGGCACGGTGCGCATGCGCGCGGTGCTCGAGAACAAGGACGGCGCGCTGATCCCGGGCCTGTTCGCACGGGTGCAGGTCGGCGCCGACGTCGGCGCCCCGGCCGCGCTGCTGATCAACGATGCCGCGATCGGCACCGACCAGAACCGCAAGTACGTCTACGTCATCAACGCCGAGAACAAGGCCGAGTACCGCGTCGTGCAACTCGGCCCGCTGGTCGACGGGCTGCGCGTCGCGCGCGCCGGGCTGAAGCCGGGCGAGCGCATCGTCGTCAACGGACTGCAGCGCGTGCGCCCCGGTGCGCCGGTCGCGCCGGAAGTCGTCGCGATGTCGGGCGATGCGGCCAGCGCACCGGCTCGCCAATAAGCGGCCCGCCAGAAAGAACATCGAAAGACCCCATGCGATTTTCAAAATTCTTCGTGGACAGGCCGATCTTCGCGGCCGTGTTGTCCATCCTGTTGTTCCTGGCCGGGTTGATCGCGATCTTCCGGCTGCCGATCTCGGAATACCCCGAGGTCGTGCCGCCGTCGGTCGTCGTCAGCGCGCGCTTCCCTGGCGCCAACCCGACGGTGATCGCCCAGACCGTGGCCGCACCGCTTGAAGAAGCGATCAACGGCACCGAGAACATGCTGTACATGGCCTCGCAGGCCACCGGCGACGGCGGCATGAATCTGACCGTCACGTTCAAGGTCGGCACCAACGTCGAGCAGGCCGAGACGCAGGTGCAGAACCGCGTGCAGCGGGCCCTCGCGCGCCTGCCTGAAGAAGTGAGGCAGATCGGTGTCACCACCGTCAAGAGCTCGCCCAACATCACGATGGTGGTGCACTTGCTCTCGCCGAACTCGCGCTACGACGAGGTCTACCTGCGCAACTACGCGGTGCTCAACATCAAGGACCGCCTGGCCCGCGTGTCGGGCATGGGCCAGGTGCAGGTGTTCGGTGCCGGCGACTACTCGATGCGCGTCTGGCTCGACCCGCAGAAGATCGCCGCGCGCGGCCTGACCGCGCCCGACGTGGTCGCGGCCATCCGCGAGCAGAACGTGCAGGTGGCCGCCGGCGTCGTCGGCGCGTCGCCCGCCAAGGACGCGCCGTTCCAGCTGTCGGTCAATGCGCAAGGCCGCCTGAGCACCGAAGAGGAGTTCGGCGACATCATCATCAAGACCGGCAGCCTCACGGCGAGCGGCGGCGTGATCCGCCTGCGCGACGTGGCCCGCATCGAACTCGGCTCGTCGACCTACTCGCTGCGCTCGCTGCTGAACAACAAGCCGGCCGTCGCGATGGGCCTGTTCGAGGCACCGCAGTCGAACGCGCTGCAGCTGTCGACCGACGTGCGCGCGCTGATGGAAGAGCTGAAGAAGGACTTCCCGCAGGACCTCGAATACGCCATCGTCTACGACCCGACGCAGTTCGTGCGCGACTCGATCTCGGCCGTGATCCACACGCTGCTCGAGGCGATCGCGCTGGTGGTGCTGGTGGTGATCGTGTTCCTGCAGACCTGGCGCGCGTCGCTGATCCCGCTGCTGGCGGTGCCGGTGTCGGTGATCGGTACCTTCGCGGTGCTGCTGGGCTTCGGCTTCTCGATCAACACGCTGTCGCTGTTCGGGCTGGTGCTCGCGATCGGCATCGTGGTGGACGATGCGATCGTGGTGGTCGAGAACGTCGAGCGCAACATCGCCAACGGCCTGAGTCCGCGCGACGCGACCATCCAGGCGATGAAGGAAGTGTCCGGCCCGATCATCGCGATCGCGCTGGTGCTGTGCGCGGTGTTCGTGCCGATCGCGTTCGTCTCCGGGCTGACCGGCCAGTTCTACCGCCAGTTCGCGCTGACGATCGCGATCTCGACCGTGATCTCGGCGTTCAACTCGCTGACGCTGTCGCCGGCGCTGGCCGCGGTGCTGCTGAAGCCGCACGGCGCCCCGAAAGACAAGCTTGCCAAGGCGATGGACTGGGCCTTCGGCGGCTTCTTCCGCGTGTTCAACCGCTTCTTCGACCGCTCGTCGCACGGCTACACCGGTGGCGTGAAGCGCGTGCTGACGCACAAGGGCGCGACGCTGGTCGTCTACGTGCTGCTGATCCTCGGTGCGGTGTTCATGTTCCGCATCGTGCCGTCGGGGTTCGTGCCGGCGCAGGACAAGCAGTACCTGGTCGGCTTCGCGCAGCTGCCTGATGCCGCGTCGCTCGACCGCACCGAAAGCGTGATCCGCCGCATGTCGGACATCGCGCAATCGGTGCCGGGCGTCAAGAGCTCGGTGGCCTTCCCGGGCCTGTCGATCCACGGCTTCATGAACGCGCCGAACTCCGGCATCGTGTTCTACACGCTCGACGATTTCGACAAGCGCAAGACCGCCAACCTGTCCAGCGGCGCGATCGCGGCCGAAGTGAACAAGCGGCTGGGCGCGATCCAGGACGCCTTCATCATGGTGTTCCCGCCGCCGCCGGTGAACGGCCTCGGCACCATCGGCGGCTTCAAGCTGTACGTCGAAGACCGTGCCAACCTCGGCCCCGACGCGCTGTACCAGGCGGTGCAGGCGCTGCAGATGAAGGCCTGGCAGACGCCGCAGCTGGCGGGCGTGTTCTCGGGCTACCAGATCAACGTGCCGCAGCTGAAGGCCGACGTCGACCGCACCAAGGCCAAGCAACTGGGCGTGCCGCTGTCGGACATCTTCGACACGATGCAGATCAACCTCGGTTCGCTCTACATCAACGACTTCAACAAGTTCGGCCGCACCTACCAGGTGATCGCGCAGGCCGACGCACCGTTCCGCTCCGACGCCGCGGCGATCGGGCAGTTCAAGGTGCGCAACGCGGCGAACGAGATGGTGCCGCTGGGCAGCCTGGTGAACGTCAGCAACACCTACGGGCCGGACCGCGTCGAGCGCTACAACTCGTACATGGCGGCCGACTTCAACGGCGGTGCGGCACCGGGCGTGTCGTCGGGGCAGGCGCAGGACATCATGGCCAAGCTGGCGACCGAGACGCTGCCGCGCGGCATCAACTTCGAATGGACCGACCTGACGTACCAGGAGATCCTGGCCGGCAACACGCTGGTGATCGTGTTCCCGCTGTGCGTGCTGCTGGTGTTCCTGGTGCTGGCCGCGCAGTACGAAAGCTGGACGCTGCCGTTGGCGGTGATCCTGATCGTGCCGGCGTCGATCCTGTGCGCGCTGCTGGGCGTCTACCTGACCAAGGGCGACAACAACATCTTCACGCAGATCGCGTTGTTCGTGCTGGTGGGGCTGGCGTCGAAGAACGCGATCCTGATCGTCGAGTTCGCCCGTGACCTGGAGCACCAGGGCCGAAGCATCGTCGAGGCTGCGCTCGAAGCCTGCCACCTGCGCCTGCGCCCGATCCTGATGACGTCGATCGCGTTCATCATGGGCGTGCTGCCGCTGGTGTTCTCGTCGGGCGCCGGTTCCGAGATGCGCCATGCGATGGGCGTCGCGGTGTTCGCCGGCATGCTGGGCGTGACGCTGTTCGGCCTGTTCCTGACCCCGTTGTTCTACGTGCTGCTGCGCAAGCTCGCGGTGGCGATCGAAAGGCGCTCCGGCGCTGCCGCTGCGCCCCTGGCGCACGACGCGACGCACTGAGCGACGACAAGACCATGACACACACTTTGTTCAAGACTTCCGCGCTGGTCACGGCGCTGGTGCTGGCGGGTTGCTCGCTGGCCCCGACGGTGCCGCAGCCCGATGTGGGCGTGCCGTCGGCCTACAAGGAGATGACGGCCGTCGAAGGCAGCTGGAAGGCGGCGGCGCCGTCCGAGGCGCAGCAGCGCGGCGCCTGGTGGGCGACCTTCGGCGATGCGAAGCTGGATGCGCTCGAGGAGCAGGCCGCGAAGGCGAACCCGACGCTCGCGTCGGCCGCTGCCCGCGTCAAGGCGGCCCGTGCCGCGCTCGGCAGTGCCGAGGCCGACCGCTGGCTGCAGCTCGGCCTGAATGCCGGTGCCACGCGCAGCCGTTCGGCGCCGGCGCAGGCTGGCGTGCCGGCCGGCACGCCGGTGTCGCCGTCGACCGTCTACACGGCCGGCATCGGCGCGAGCTACGAGGTCGACCTGTTCCAGCGGGTCGGCAACGGCGTCAACGCCGCAAAGGCCGATGCCGAGCAGGTCGAGGCCAGCTACCGTTCGGTGCTGCTCGCGCTGCAGGCCGACGTGGCGCAGACGTATTTCGCGCTGCGCGCGCTCGATGCCGAAGCGGCCCAGCTCGATGCGACGCTCGCGCTGCGCACCGAGAACGTGCGCCTGATCGGCAAGCGTTTCCAGGCCGGCGACGTGGCCGAGCTCGACGTGGCGCGCTCGCGCACCGAACTGTCGACGCTGCAGGCCGAAGTGGTCGCGCTGCGCGGCAGCCGGGCGCGGATCGAGCATTCGCTCGCGCTGCTGCTCGGCCAGGCGCCGGCCGGCTTCAGCTTCGAGAACCAGCCGCTCGCGCTCGACGCCAGCGTGCCGGTGGTGCCGCCCGGCCTGCCGTCGGCGCTGCTGGAACGCCGGCCCGACGTGACGGCCGCGCAGCGCAGCATGGCGGCAGCGACGGCGCGGGTCGGCGTCGCGAAGTCGGCGCTGTTCCCGGCGCTCGCGCTGACGGCCAATGGCGGCTACGCGTCGACCGAGCTCAGCGAGTTGTTCAAGTCCAACGCCCAGTCCTGGCTGACCAGCCTGGTGTTCTCGCTGCCGATCATCGACGGCGGGCGCAACAAGGCTGCGGTCAAGCGGGCCGAGGCGCAGCTCGAAGGCGCGGTGGCCGACTACCGCCAGTCGGTGCTGCTGGCCTTTGCCGACGTCGAGGACAACCTGTCCGGCCTGCGCGCGGTGCGCGAGCAGGTGGGTTTCACCGATGAGGCGGTGGCCTCGGCACGCCGTGCGGCCGAACTCGCCGACAAGCGCTACCGCGCCGGCGAGGACAGCTACCTGCAGCTGCTCGAAGCGCAGCGTGACCTGCTGACCATCGAGCGGCAGGCGGTGAAGCTGCGCGGCACCTGGGCGACGACCACGGTCGGGCTGATCCGCTCGCTGGGCGGCGGCTGGGAAACCACCACCCGGTGACTCCGTGACGAAATGCCCGCCGACGCGGGCATGATGTCGGTGGATGTAAGGCGACCCGCCCGAGTTCGACTCAGGCGGGTCGTTTCATCTTTTCATCGATGGCGACCCCATCCCTGAACCACCGCAAGGAGAACCCCATGAACAACCGCCTGATCGCTTCTTCCGCCCTCGCTTCCGTGCTGGCCCTCGGCCTGCTGGGCCAAGCCAACGCCGCCGACGAAAAGGCGAAGGAAAAGTGCTTCGGCATCGCCAAGGCCGGCCAGAACGACTGTGCCAACCTGTCGGGTTCGCATTCGTGTGCCGGCCAGTCGAAGGTCGACGCGGGTGCCGACGAATGGAAGTACGTCGCCAAGGGCACCTGCAAGAGCATGGGCGGCAAGACCGCCGACGAAGCCAAGAAGAAGTGAGCCCGCGGTGAGCGCCGCCGCGAGGCCGCTCGCCGACCCGGGGGTCGGCATCGGCCTGCGCCAGCCTCACTACGCCGAGCTGCTGGAGTACCCGCAGGCGGCGCCGGCGCTCGGCTTCGTCGAGGTGCATTCCGAGAATTTCTTCGCCGATGGCGGCGCCGCGATCGCGGTGCTGCACGAGGCGCGCTCGCACTGGGACGTGAGCCTGCACGGCGTCGGGCTGTCGCTCGGCTCGGCCTGCGGGCTCGATCCATGGCACCTGGACCGGCTGGCCCGGCTGGCCGAGCGCATCGAGCCGGTGCGGGTGTCCGACCATGCGAGCTTTGCGCGCGCTCCCGCAGCAGCGGATGGCCAAGCCGTGCTGCATGCCAACGACCTGCTGCCGCTGGCGTTCACGCACGAGGCGCTCGACGTGATGGTGCGCAACGTGACGCAGGTGCAGGAGCGCCTGCGCCGGCCGATCCTGGTCGAGAACCTGTCGGCCTACCTCGGCTGGCAGGATCAGCAGATGAGCGAACCCGAGTTCTTCAACCAGCTGACGCGTCGCACTGGCTGCGGGTTGCTGCTGGACGTCAACAACCTGGTGGTGAACGGCCTGAACCGGGCGCGCGACCGTGACGGCGATGCGGTGCGCGAAGCCTGCGACTGGATCGATGCGATCGACGCGGCCAGCGTCGGCGAGATCCACCTGGCCGGCTACCTCGAACTGCCCGACATCGTGGTCGACGACCATGGCAGTCGCGTGCACGCACCGGTGTGGCAGGTGTTCGCGCATGCCGTCCGCAGGCTGGGACCGCGGCCGACGCTGGTCGAGTGGGACACCGACGTGCCGGCGCTGGCCGTGCTGCTCGAAGAAGCCGCGCGGGCCGGCCGCGTGATCGACGAGGCAGGCAGACGATGAACGAACTCGACCGCCAGCAAGCCTTGCTGCGCAGCCTGTGGGCGCGCGACGACGGCGCATCGCTGGTCGGGGTGGTCAGCGAGCAGGGCGCCCGGCTGCTGCGCGGCTGGCAGGCGTACCAGGCGAACGGCGGCGCGTCGGCCGAGCGTGCGCTGGCGCAGCGTTGCCCGACGGTGCAGGCCTTGCTGGGCGAGGCGTCGTTCGCGGCCTTGTCGCGCGCCTTCTGGCATGCGCAGCCGCCACAGCGCGGCGACCTGGCCGAGTTCGGCGAGGCCTTGCCGGCCTTCATCGAAGCGAGCGAGCAGCTCGCCGACGTGCCCTACCTGGCCGATTGCGCGCGGCTCGACGGCCTGGTGGCGCGCTGCGAACAGGCGGCCGATGCGGTGTGCGACACCGCGAGCCTCGGCCTGCTGGCCGAGGTCGATCCGGCCGCGTTGTCGCTGGTGCTCGTCCCGGCGGTGGCCTTGCTGGCCAGCGCCTGGCCGGTGGCGAGCCTGTGGCTGGCGCACCGGCCGGGCGACGAGGCTGCCGCTCATGTCGACGCGGCCCGTGTAGCGCTGGCAGAAGGTCGCGGCGAGCATGCGCTGGTGTGGCGCGACGGCTGGCGCGCACGCGTGCAGCCGGTCGGCGAGGCCGATGCGCGCTGGACGCAGGCGCTGCTCGATGGGCGGCCGCTGTCGGAGGCATTGGACCGCGCCGGCGACGCCTTTGCGTTCGAACCGTGGCTGCTGCAGGCCGTGCAGCACGGATGGCTGGCCGCCGCCCGGCGCCGCTGAACCGGCGAAAGAAACGCCGCGTTTCGCCGACCAACGCGCATCGAATCGAAAGAGACACCCATGAGCCTCACCCTTGTGCTGACCCTGTGGCGCCGCTTCGTCGCGGTGCTCGAATCGCTGCAACCGGTCGCGCAGCTGGCGGCGCGCTTGTACGTCGCGCATGCCTTCTTCCTGTCCGGCCTGACGAAGATCCGCGACTGGGACACCACGCTGGCCCTTTTCAACGACGAGTACCACGTGCCCTTGCTGCCGCCCGGGCTGGCCGCGGTGATGGGCACCGGCGGCGAGCTGGTGCTGCCGGTGCTGCTGGCGCTCGGGCTGGCCGGGCGCTTCGCGGCGCTCGGGCTGTCGGTGATGAACGTCGTCGCAGTGCTGAGCCTGGCCGAGATCGCGCCGGCCGCGCTGCAGCAGCACCAGTTCTGGGGCAGCCTGCTGATCGGGCTCGCGCTGTGGGGGCCAGGGCTGCTGTCGCTCGACCGCCTGATCGCACCGCGGTTCCGCGTCGCCACGACTTGATCAAGCAACGCCCGCGGAACCGGCTTTGCCGGGCCGCTGAGAGGCGCCCCTTGGGGGCCGAGCCCGGACACAAACAGTCCTGAGGACTGTTTGTGCCTGGCGAGGGGCTGGGCCTCCGGCCCAGCGCGGCCTGCAAGGCAGGAGCGAAGCGACTGGGGGGCCCTATCCCCTCGGGGCACAATGCGGGATTGCACCCCGCATCGCTTGCCCTCCCTTCGATGAAGCATCTCGTTCTGCTGGGCGCCGGGCCCGCCCACCTCCAGGTGTTGCGCGAGTTCGCGGCGCAGGCGTTGCCCGCGACGCAGGTCACGCTGGTGGCGCCGTCACCGCGCCCGATGTCCCAGGCGGCGCTGCCCGGCTGGATCGCCGGCCGCCGCAGCCTCGATGACAGCGTGACGCCGCTGCTGCCGCTCGCGCAGCAGGCGCGCGCGACGCTGGTGGAAGGCGAGGTCGAGTCGCTCGACGCCGCCGGCCGCCGCATCACGCTGGTCGGCGGGCAGGTCATCGAGTACGACGCGCTGAGCCTGGACCCGGCACCGGCGATGGACCGCGACGCGATCTCCGGCGCGCGCGAACATGCCCTCTTCATGCAGCCCACCGAGCAGTTCGTGCGCCTGTGGGAGGCGCTGCTCGCGCTCGCGCAGCAGCGCACGCTGAGCGTGGTGGTGATCGGCTCGGGCATCGCCGGCGTCGAACTGTCGCTCGCGGTGCAGCGCCGCCTCGGCAAGCGCGCCCGCGTCGCGCTGGTCACCCACGGCGGCCCGCCGCTGCCCGACTTCCCGTCGTCGGCGCAGGGCCGCATGCACCGCATCCTGAAGCGCCGCAACGTCACCTTGTTCGAAGAGCAGGGCGTTGCCATCGGGGCGCGCCAGGTGATGGTTGGCGACGGCATGCGGTTGGTCTGCGACGCGCCGCTGCTGGCCTTGCCGGGCCGCCCGCCGGCGTGGGTCGACGCCAGCGGGCTGCAGCTCGACCCCGAGGAAGGCGCAGTGGCGGTCGGCCCGACGTTGCAGAGCGCGTCGCACCCCGAGGTGTTCCGCGGCGACGACGATCCCGCGACGCTCGCGATCAACCTGCGCCGCTTCGTCGCCGGTGGCGCACTGGTCACCGCGAAGACCGGCGGACCGGCGCTGCGCTGGGTCGATTGCGGCGACGGCGATGCGCTGGTCAGCTGGGGCGCGTGGTCGTTCGAGGGCCGCTTCGTCGCGTGGCTGTTGCGACGGCGCGACCGTCGCCGTGCAGGCGCGCGGCAGCAGCTGCCGGCTGCGCCGCTGGCGGCCTCAGAAGTCGAGCGGCCGGAAAACGAGGGTCATCGGTGACGGCACGCGGCCGTTCTCGTCGCGCGGCAGCGTGACGGTCTTGTCGATGGCGCGCAGCACGGTCTCGTCCCATTCCTTGCTGGCACTGGCCTTCGTGACGCGCTTGCTGAGGATGGTGCCGTCCGGGCCGGTGCGCACCTCGACCTCGACCTGCGGATTGCCGTCGATGGCCGAAATCAGCGTGATGTTGGGCCGGATCGCGCTGACGATCTTGCCGCGGTAGCTGGCGGTTGGCGCCGCATCGTGCGCGGCGGTGCCGGTGCTGGTCGCCGCGCCGGTGGCGCCGGCCTGGCCGAGGATGCGCTCGAGCTGCTTCTTGCGCTGGTCTTCGGTCTGCGCGGTCTGCCGTTCCAGCTCCTTCTTCTTGCGATCGGCCTCGGCCTTGGCATCCGCCACGCGCTTGGCTTCCAGCGCCTTCTTCTCTTCGGCTTCCTTGTCCTGCTGCGCCTTCAGCTCCTTCTTCTTCGCTTTTTCCTTCTCGATCGCGATCTGCGGATCGGGGGCAGGAGCCGGCGGGGGCGGTGGCGTTTCGACCTTCGGCTCGGGCGCAGGCTTCGGCGCCGGCGGAGGCGGCGCGGGCGGCGGCTCGACCGCGCGCGGCGCGGCCACCTGCGGCACCGCCGACCACAGCTCGGCCGATGCCGCCACCGGCTCGCTCGACTGCCAGTTGACGCCGAAGGCCAGCGCGGTGATCAGCAGCACGTGCGCGCCGGCCGCGAACGCGAACCCGGCACCGACGCTGTCTTCGGTGTCGGGCCGCAGCGGGTCGCGCTCGCGGAAATGCAGCAGGGAGGCGGTGCTCATCGGTGCGTCAGGTCCCGGTGTTCTTCACCGACAGCCCGACGCGCAGCACGCCGGCGCGCTGCAGCGTGTCCATCACGCGCACCACCGCTTCGTACTTGACCTGCCGGTCGGCCGAGATCACCACCGGCGACTGCGCGTTGCCGCCCTGTGCCTCCTTGACGGTGGCGGCCAGCGCGGTCAGCTTCAGCGGCGACGGATCCTTGCCGTCGACGCGCAGCTTCAGGCTCTCGTCCTTGCCGACCACGACCTCGATCACGTGCTCGGGCTGCTGCTTGCTCTTGCCGACGGTCGGCAGGTCGACGACGCCGGTGGTGATCAGCGGCGCGCTGACCATGAAGATGATCAGCAGCACCAGCATCACGTCGATGAACGGCACCATGTTCATCTCGGAGATCGTGCGGCGGCGCGTGCCGCGGCCGGCGACGGCGGGCATCTCAGCGCACCCCGGCCGGACCGGCGGCCCCGGTGGGGCCGGCGGGCATCGGCTGCGTCGCATTGCGCTGCAGGATGTTGGAGAACTCCTCGATGAAGGTCTCCAGCTGGATCGCGATGCGGTCGATGTCGCGCGCGAAGCGGTTGTAGGCGATGACCGCCGGGATCGCTGCGAACAGGCCGATCGCGGTGGCGACCAGCGCTTCGGCGATGCCGGGCGCGACGGTCGCGAGCGTCACCTGCTGCAGGTTCGACAGCCCGACGAAGGCGTGCATGATGCCCCACACCGTGCCGAACAGCCCGACGTACGGCGAGACCGAGCCGACCGAGGCGAGGAACGAGAGGTTCGATTCGACCGCATCCAGCTCGCGCTGGAAGCTCGCCCGCATCGCGCGGCGCGATCCGTCGAGCAGCGCGCCGCCGTCGACCACGCGGCGCTCGCGCAGCTTCATGAACTCGCGCATGCCCGACGCGAAGATGCGTTCCAGCGGCGCGCTGTGCGCCTTCTGCGATGCGGCGTTGAACAGGTCGTTCAGGTTCTTGCCGGCCCAGAACTCGCGCTCGAAGTCGTCGTTCATCGTGCGCACCCGGCGCAGGCCGAACAGCTTGCCGAAGATCACCGTCCAGCTGCCGAGCGACACGAGCAGCAGCCCGGCCATCACGAGCTGAACCACGAAGCTGGCATGCAGGACGAGGCTGATGATGGAAAAGTCTTGGTTCATGCGATGGCGTCGAGGATGTCGTTGGGAATGCGGCGCGGCTTGAAGGTTCCGGTGTCCACGCAGCCGATGCGGATCTCGCCCTCGGCCAGGGCCTGCCCGCCGCGGCGGGCTTCCTGCACGAGCCGGAGGCTGGCACGCCCCGATTCGACCACACGCACGCTGACCTCGATCAGGTCGTCGAGCCGGGCCGGGCTCAGGTAGCGCACGCTGGTGTCGGCGACGACGAACATCGCGCCGCCTTCGGTGCGCATGCGCTCCTGGTGGAAGCCGAGCGAACGCAGCCATTCGGTGCGGGCACGCTCGAAGAACTTCAGGTAGTTGGCGTAGAACACCACGCCGCCGGCGTCGGTGTCTTCCCAGTAGATGCGCAGCGGGTGGATGAAGGCGGGGGCGTCGGTGAACGTCATGGGCGCGAACAGCAAGCCACAGGGGGCCGCCCGCGCGCAAACACGCGCGGTGCGGCGCCGATTATGGCTGCACGCGCTTGTAGACCGGCCCCCACACGGGGTGACCTTGTTCCGACTTGTTCAGCGCGAAGGCCGGATCCGCCTGGCGCGCAGCGCGGAAGGCCGCTTCGCAGTCGCTGGTGCGGTTGCTGGTGCAGTAGATGAATGCCAGCTGCTTGTGGGCGGCGGCGCGGTCGCGCGGCGACACCAGGCCGGTGCTCAGTGCGAGGTTCAGCTGCTTCTCGGCCTCGGGGTACTGGCCGTCTTCATAGGCGCGGATGCCGCCCTGCAACGCGCGCTCGGCGGGCCGAGAGGTCACGTCGAGCAGGCCGACCGGCGCGGGCGGCGTCTGCGCGCAGCCGGCAGCCAGCAGCAGGCCGGCGAGGGTGGAAACCAACGTGGCAACGGGAGGCAGTCTCATGATCCGAATCGGTATTTGAGGTTGACCGGCTGGCCCGGCACGACATTGACCGTCGAACTGTAAGGCGGAAAGTCGTCGTTGCGAATGGTCACCACGTGGCGGCCCTCGGCCAGCGTCAGCTCGTTCAGCGGCGGTGCGGTGCCGACCGACTTGCCGTCGACCTCGACCTGGCCCCATGGGCTGATCGCCAGCCGCACGACGCCGGTGGCGGCGACGACCGGCGCGGCCGCGGCAGCCCGTTCGCGGGCCTCGCGGGCGCGGCGTTCCTTCAGTGTTTCCTTCGGCGGCAGCGGCTTGCGGCTGGTGTCGGCACCGGACGCGGCGGCCAGCACCGGTTCGGGCGTCGTGGCGGCGGCCACCGGCAGCGCGGCTGCGGCGACGACCAGCGGAGCGGATGCACCAGCGGACGGGGTTGCCGGAACATCGGAGGCCGCGGGGTCGGCAGCGCTCGCTCCGGCCGCGGGCTGCGAGGCGGCGACCGGTTCGGGCGCCGGGGCCGGCACCGGCGCCGCGGCGACGACCACCGCCGAAGCGGCCGGCGGTGCCGAGGCGGTGAGTTCGCCCGAGCGCGGCGACATCAGCGTCCACCACGCGGCGGCGGCGATGCCGATGCCGGCGGCCACCACCAGTCCCCAGGCCAGGCGGTGTCGGCCGGCGGGCTGCGAGCCGGCGTCGTCGGCGCCGTCAGCGTCCTGCGGATGTTCTTCGAGCCAATGGCGCAGTTCGCGCGACAGCGCGCGGGCCGAGCGGTAGCGGTCGTCGGGGTTCTTCTCCATCGCCCGCGCAGCGATCTCGGACAAGGCCTTCGGCACGCTGGCGTCGACCTGGTGCGCGGTCGGCGGGTTGTATTCGGCGACGGCGCGGGTGATCTCGGCCAGCGAGCTGCCGCGGAACGGCCGCACGTCGGCCAGCAGCTCGTAGAGCACGACGCCGAGCGAGAACACGTCGCAGCGCCGGTCGACCGGCTCCTGGCGCACCTGCTCGGGCGACATGTAGTAGGGCGAGCCGCCGACGATGTCTTCGCCGTTCGAATCGTGCTGGTGCGCGATGCGGGCGATGCCGAAATCGAGCACGCGCGGCTGCGTGCGCCCGACCATGAAGATGTTGGCCGGCTTGATGTCGCGGTGCACGACGCCCTTCGAATGGGCGTAGGCGAGGGCGTCGGCGACGCGGCGCACGATCAGCGCGGCCTGGTGCGGCGTCGGCCGCCAGCCTTCGAGGCGCAGCTGGCGCAGGTCGCGGCCCTTCAGCAGCTCCATCGCGATGTAGGCGCCCTGCTCGCTGGCGCCGGCATCGAACACCGTGACGATGTGCGGGTGGCTCAGGCCGCCGGCGGCACGTGCCTCGTTCAGGAACAGCGCATTGAACGAATCGCGCTGCTCGGCCGAGATCTCGAGGTTCAGGGTCTTGATCGCGATCAGGCGCGACAGCAGCGGGTCGTGCGCCGCATACACCACGCCGAGGCCGCCTTCGCCGATGCGGTACTTGAGCGCATAGCGGCCGATGTGGCCGATGGTCGGCATCTGGTCGGCGCCACCCATCGGCGGGTTGGTCGCGAACGTGGCCGCCGGTTGCGCCGGCAGCCCGAGGTCGGTGTCGCCCCACTTCGGCGCACCCGGCGTCGAGCTGGCAAGGTCGGGGGAAGGGTCAGGAACAGGGCCGGGCATGAGGCGGGTTGGGTTCGTGGCACAGGGGTCCACCACGACCGCAGCTTAGTGCAAGCGCATCGGACCCTGGCAGTAAAAAACCCCGCGTTCCGTGCATTCGTAACATGCGCTTGCGAAAGTCGACAGGATGGTGCAGGGGGTTCAACGCGGAACTGACAGCGACTTCGCGCCGGAACTCGACAGCAGTTTTTGCAGCCGCTGCACCGCGTCCTGCAGGTGTTCCATCGAACTCGCATACGACAGCCGGATGTAGCGACTGGCCGCATGCGGCCCGAAATCGCGGCCTGGCGTGATCGCCACCTGCGCCTCGCGCATCAGCCGGAAGCAGAAGTCCCAGCTGCTGTCGGCATGCGCCGAGCAATCGGCCCAGGCATAGAACGCACCGTCGGGCATCACCGGCACCCGCAGGCCCATCGCCTCGAGCGCCGGCACCAGGAAGTCGCGGCGCGCGCGGAACTCGCCGCGGCGGCGTTCGAATTCGGCGATCGACGCCGGTTCGAAGCAGGCCAGCGCGGCCTGCTGCGCGATCGACGACGGGCAGATGTAGAGGTTCTGTGCCAGCCGCTCGACCGGCGCGACGAGTTCCGGCGGCAGCACCAGCCAGCCGAGCCGCCAGCCGGTCATGCTGAAGTATTTCGAGAAGCTGTTGACCGAGATCACGTCGTCGCCATGCGCCAGCGCGGTGCGGCCGAACGCGTCGTCGAAGCTCAGCCCGAGGTAGATCTCGTCGACCATCGTGAAGCCGCCGCGCTCGCGCACCGCCTGCACGATGCGGCCCATCTCGTCGAACGCGATCGAGGTGCCGGTCGGGTTCGACGGCGACGCGAGCAGCACGCCGCGGGTGGCGCTCGTCCAGGCCGCCCGCACGGTGGCCGCATCGGGCTGGAAGCGGTGTTCCGGCGAGGCCGGCAGCAGGCGGGCGACGCCGTCGGCGGCCGCGACGAAATGGCGGTTGCACGGGTAGCTGGGGTCGGGCATCAGCACCTCGTCGCCGCGCTCGACCAGCGCCAGGCAGGCGAGCTGCAGCGCGGCCGAGGCCCCGGCGGTGATCACGATGCGCTCGGGCGCGATGTCGACCTGGAAGCGCTCGGCATACCAGCGGCTCAGCCGCTCGCGCAGCGCCGGCAGCCCGGTGGCCTGCGTGTACTGCGTGCTGCCGCGCTCGAGGCAGTCGCGCGCGGCCTGCTGCACCAGCGGCGGCGCGGTGAAGTCGGGCTCGCCGATGTTCAGGAAGATCATCGGCCGCCCGCCTTGTGCCGGGTCGCAGGCCGCGGTGCGCGACAGCTCGACCGCCGCTTTCGCACACTCCATCACGTAGAACGGTTCGATGTGGTCGAGGCGGGTGGCGAGCTTCATCGCGCGATCGTCGCTTCGGCGTCGCGTCAGCGCCGCTGGGCGCGGAAGGCCGCGACCTCGACCGGCCGCAGGTCCAGCGCCGCCTTGTCGAGCACGCCGTTCACGTACTTGTGGCCGTCGGTGCCGCCGAAGCTCTTCGCGAGTTCGACCGCCTCGTTGATCGCGACCTTGTACGGAATGTCGATGCAGTGCTTCAGCTCATAGGCGCCGATCATCAGCACGCCGTGCTCGATCGGCGACAGGTCGGTGGTCCGGCGGTCGACGTGGCGGGCCAGCACCGCGTCGATGTCGGCGGCCTCGGCGATGCAGCCGTGCAGCAGCGCGTCGAAGTGCGCCGCATCGGCCTTGTCGAAGCCCTCCTGCTCGCGCATGTGGGCATCGACCACGCCGACGTCGGCGCCGGACAGCAGCCACTCGTACAGGCCTTGCAGCGCGGCCTCGCGCGAACGGCGGCGCGACGACTTGGGCTGCGGCTTGCCGCCCTTGGCGCCACCTTTGCCGGCGGGCTTGCCGGGTGCCGGTGCGGCCGCGGGGGTCTTCGGATCGTTCTCGCTCACGACAGGTCTTCCAGCAGGTTGGCCATCTCGACGGCGACGCGGGCGGCGTCGCGGCCTTTCTCTTCGACGCGGGCCCAGGCCTGGGCCTCGTCCTCGACGGTCAGGATGGCATTGGCGATCGGGATCTCGTGGTCGAGCGCGACGCGCGTGACGCCGGCGCCGCTCTCGTTGGACACGAGTTCGAAGTGGTAGGTCTCGCCGCGGATGATGCAGCCGAGCGCGACCAGCGCGTCGTAGCGGTCGCTCGCGCCCATCGCGTTGAGTGCGAGAGGCACCTCCAGCGCCCCCGGCACCGTCACGTGCCTGATGTGCTTGGCGGCGACGCCCAGCGTGGCGAGCTCGGCGATGCAGGCGTCGGCCAGCGCCTGCGTCAGCTTGTCATTGAAGCGGGCCTGCACGATGCCGATGCGCAGGTCGGTGCCGTCCAGGTCGGCCGCCTGGCCCTTGTCTGCTGCTTGCATGTCAATCCAGTCGGTGTCGTTCAGTGTTCGGGGGCGACGAAGCCGGTGACCTCGAGGCCGTAGCCGGTCATGCTCGGCATGCGGCGCGGGCTGCCCAGCAGCTTCATCTTCGTGACGCCCAGTTCGCGCAGGATCTGGGCGCCGATGCCGTAGGTGCGCAGGTCCATCTGGGCGCGCGCCCGCGCCGGGGCGGCGGGCGTTTCCTGCCAGTGCGACAGCAGCGACTGCACGTCTTCGCCGCAGTTCAGCAGCACCGCGACGCCGCGCTCGGCGGCCTGCAGCGTCGCGAGCGCCTTGTGCAGCGGCCACGAATGGCTGCAGGCACCGGTGTCGAGCAGGTCCATCACGGACAGCGGTTCGTGCACGCGCACCAGCACTTCGTCGGCGGTGTCGATGCTGCCGCGGCTCAGCGCCAGGTGCAGGCCGCCGGTGCGGTCGCGGAACGCGGTGCAGTCGAATGCGCCCTGCGCGGTGGTCAGCGTGCGGCGGCCGATGCGCTCGATCAGGCTTTCGTTGCGGCTGCGGTAGCCGATCAGGTCGGCGATGGTGCCGATCTTCAGGCCGTGTTCCTTCGCGAAGACCTCCAGGTCCGGCAGGCGCGCCATCGTGCCGTCGTCCTTCATGATCTCGCAGATCACCGACGTCGGGCTCAGGCCGGCCATCGCCGCGAGGTCGCAGCCGGCTTCGGTGTGGCCGGCGCGCATCAGCACGCCGCCGTCCTGCGCCTGCAGCGGGAAGATGTGGCCGGGCTGCACCAGGTCGGCGGCCTGCGCGTCGCGGGCGACGGCGGCCTGCACGGTGCGGGCGCGGTCGGCGGCCGAGATGCCGGTCGAGACGCCGGTGGCGGCTTCGATCGACACGGTGAACGCGGTGCCGTGCCGGGTGCCGTTGCGGGTGGCCATCGGCGGCAGTTGCAGCCGTTCGCAGCGCTCGCGGGGCAGGGTGAGGCAGATCAGCCCGCGGCCGAAGCGCGCCATGAAGTTGATCGCCTCGGGCGTCACATGGTCGGCGGCGAGCACCAGGTCGCCTTCGTTTTCGCGGTCTTCCTCGTCGACGAGGATGACCATGCGGCCGGCGGCGAGCTCGGCGATCAGTTCAGGGACAGGGGAGATCGGCATCCACGGATTGTAGGCGGGTGAGATCAAGCAACTCCCCAGGATCCGGCTTTGCCGGGCCGAGGGGAGGCGCTCCCTCGGGGGGCAGGAGCGAAGCGACGTGGGGGCTCTATTTCCCCAGCATGCGCTCGACGTAACGGGCGATCAGGTCGATCTCCAGGTTGACCGCCGACCCCGCGGTCAGCGTGCCCAGCGTCGTGTTCTCGATCGTGTGCGGGATCAGGTTGATGCTGAACTCGCAGCCGTCGGCCCGGTCGTCGACGCGGTTCACCGTCAGGCTGACGCCGTTGACCGCGACCGAGCCCTTGTAGGCGAGGAAGCGGCCGATGTGGGCCGAGGCCAGCACCCGCAGCTCCCACGATTCGCCAACAGGCGCGAAATGCGTCACGCGGCCGATGCCGTCGACATGCCCGCTGACCAGGTGGCCGCCGAGCCGGTCGTGCGCCCGCAACGCCTTCTCGAGGTTGACCGGGCCGGGTTGCGACAGGCCGGCGGTCTTGTCCAGGCTTTCGGCCGAGATGTCGATCGTGAAGCGGCCCGCGGCGGCGTCGAAGGTGGTGACCGTCATGCAGGCGCCGTTCAGCGAGATGCTGTCGCCGAGCTGCACGTCGTCGAGGTAGTGGTCGGGGGCCTGCAGCGTCAGTTGCAGGCCGTGGGAGGCGTCGGCGCCCAGCGGGCGGACGGAATCGATGCGGCCGAGGCCGGAGATGATGCCGGTGAACATGGATCGGATTCTCGCAGTCAGAAGCTTTCCCGCGCCGGCGGGCGGGCGATCACCCGCAGGTCGCCGCCGATGCGGTCGACCGCATGGAAGCGCAGCGCGGCGGCGTCGTCCAGCCGCTCCAGCGGGCCGAAGGCGGCCAGCGCCCGGCCGGTGCCGAGCAGCTTCGGCGCGAGGTACACCAGGTATTCGTCGACCAGGCCCTCGCGCACGAACGAGCCGTTCAGCTTGTGGCCGGCCTCCACATGCAGCTCGTTGATGCCGCGCTGCGCCAGGTCGGCCAGCACGGCGGGCAGGTCGACCTTGCCGGTGGGGCCGGGCCGCAGGATCACCTCGGCGCCGGTGGCCACGAGCGCGTCGACGCGGGCCGCCTCGGGCGCTGCGGCATACACCAGCACCTGGCCCGGCGCGTCGAGGATGCGGGCGGTCGGCGGCATGTCGAGCCGCGAATCGATCACCACGCGCCATGGCTGCTTCGCGGTCTCGACCAGCCGCACGTCGAGCCGCGGGTTGTCGTCGATCACGGTGCCGACGCCGGTCAGCACCGCGCCGGCCCGCTTGCGCCAGGCGTGGCCGTCGGTGCGCGCGGCCTCGGCGGTGATCCATTGGCTGATGCCGTTGTCCAGCGCGGTGCGGCCGTCGAGCGAGGTCGCGGCCTTCAGGCGCACCCACGGCCGCCCGCGCACCATGCGCGAGAAGAAGCCGATGTTCAGTTCGCGCGACGCATCGCCGAGCAGGCCGGCGTCGACCTGCACGCCTTGCGCCCGCAGCCGAGCGAGGCCTTGGCCGGCCACCAGCGGGTTCGGGTCGGTGACGGCGGAGACGACGCGGCCGATGCCGGCCGCCAGCAACGCGTCGCAACAGGGCGGCGTGCGGCCATGGTGCGAGCACGGCTCCAGCGTGACGTACGCGGTCGCGCCTCGGGTCGCGTGGCCGCGGGCGGCCGCGTCGCGCAGCGCCATCACCTCGGCGTGCGGTCCGCCGGCCTGCTGCGTGTGGCCGCGGCCGATGACCTGGCCGTGAGTGTCGAGGATCACGCAGCCGACGCGCGGGTTGGGCTCGGTCAGGCCGATGGCCTGCGTGGCGAGGGCGAGCGCCTCGCGCATCGCGGCGTGGTCGGCGGGCGTGAATGCCGAAGCATTCGATGGGGACGGCGAGGCGGCGGGCTCGGAGGCGGACATCGGGCGGGTCAGGGTTGGTGTTGCGCGGTGCGCTGCAGGGCGTCATTGTGCGTCCCCGCGGTGTCGCGGCCCGGGCAGGCCTGGTCGCCGCGGACCAGCAGGTAGTTCTGCTGCGCCAGCGTGCCCGGCACCGCGGTGTAGCGCGCCGGGTGCTCGTCGTTGCGGTCGATCGCGCCGCTGCCGTCGAGATCGGCGCTGTAGCGGCACACGCGCTGTTGATCGGTGCGCGTGCCCACCGTCCAGCCGACGGGTTCGATCTCGACGCGGCCGGACCAGCCGGCCGCCGGCGGGTCGGTGACCACGCAGCCGTAGCGCACGAAGCGCGCGTCGACGTCGACGACGGCCTGGGTCGCGCAGCCGACGGTGCGTGGGGGCGTGCCGTCCAGTGTCAGCACGATGCGCAGCGGCAGCAACGCGTCGCCTGGCGTCGACGGGTCCGGCGGCGCGCTCGCCGAGAAGCGCAGGTGGCCGCTCAGCACGCTGCCGTCGGCGGCGTCGCAGGCGCCTGCGGTGTCGGTGCAGCGCGAGACGAGGCGGCCATCGCCGTCGTCGAACACCCAGGCCGTCGCGCCCGGCGCGCCGGGCTGCCAGCGGCTGCGGCCCGGAGCGATCGAAACGGCTTCGAACGGGATGCCGACGGCGCGGGCGTGCGGCCGGGCGATCGCGATGTCCTGCGCGGCCAGGCCGAGCACCGCGTCGTACACCGGCGACGGGCCCGGCATGCGCGTGCCGAGCTGCAGGCGGCGTGCGTCGCCCGCGCTGCCGCGCCAGTCGACGGCGACGTTGACGTCGCGCAGCGCCGACGCGTCGCCCGCCTCCGTGGCGACGAGCGTGAACGGCGGTGGCACCGTTCCGGCCGGCGACGACGCGGCCGGGTCGCGCAGGCGATCGAAGGCCCGCCGGGCCAGCTGCAGGGCATCGAGCCGCTGTCGTGCCGCGGTGCGCGCCTGGCGCAGTGCCTGCAGCTCGGTGAGCAGCGATGCCGACAGCAGCGACACGATCAGCATCGCGACCAGCGCTTCGAGCAGCGCGGCGCCGGTGTCCACCCGACGGGCGGGTCGCGTGACGCGGTGGGCGCGCATCAGAAGTCCCGCCAGCTGCCGGGCACGCGGGCAAAGGTGCCGCAGCACAGGCGCAGGCGCTCGACGACGTTGGCGTCGTGCTCGATCCGGCTCGGGCCGGTGAGCAGCAGGTCGTTCTCGGCCAGCAGCGCGCCATGGATCTCGGCGCCGCCGTCGTCGCGCCACTCGGCCGAGCGCAGGTACAGCACGCCGTGGATCCGCACCGGGGCGCGCAGGCGCACCGCGCCGTCGACGACCAGCAGCACCGGTCGCTCGGCGGAGCCGAGTTCGGTGGCACCGTCGAGGTGCAGGCCGCCGTCGAGCCAGACGAGCGACGGAGCGCCCGGGGCCGACAGCTGCTGCGCGAGCGCCTGGTCGCACGGCGACGCACAGGCAAGGGACCGTGCCGCCGGCTGGGCCCGCCACGCGGCCCGGTTCATCCGGAACGTGCTGGCGAAGAACTGCTCGGCATCGAGCGAGGCCAGCGCGGCGTCGTCGCCGACGATGGTCGACCGCGCAGGCGCCCCGGGCGGGCCGATCAGCGTGGCGTCGCCGGGGTCGACGTCGGCACCGCTGTGCAACGTGAGCCCGCCGCTCGCGATGCCGTGGTGGACCGCGGTCGCTCCGTCGCGCAGCCGCAGTGCGCCGCGCACCGTGATGGCCGCGACCGGCCGCACGTCGATCGCGGGGAGGCGGGCCACGTCGGCCCACGCCCGCGCGACGTGCATTCCGCCTGGAACGCCTGCTTCTCGTGGCCGCAGGCAGGCCGCGATGGCGCCGCTGCAGCCGGTCGACTCGATCATGGCGACGCCCGACGCGGCGCCACTCAGGCGCAGCGCGAAAGCCTGGCGGACCGGTGCGGGCTCCGAGGTCGAGGCGGAGGCGCCGGGCAGCGGGCACCGGCAGGACCAGGCGCCGTCGCCGAGGGCACAGCTCGGCGTCGCGGCCGCACCCTGGTAGCGCTCGCGGAAGGTCGACCCGCTGGGCGCCGGTCTGCAGGCGTCGTCGACCGGGCGGTCGTCGTTGAGCCGCGCCAGGGCCCAGGCGAGGCCGGATTCCGCCGCTTCGGCAGACTGCGCCGCGCGCACGCGGTTGCCGGACGCTTGCAGCTCGAGCCAGGCCACCCGTGAGGCATAGGCCGCGGTGAGGGCCAGCGCCGTCGCGACCGCCAGCACCACGGCGAGCGTCGTGATGCCGCGCTGGCGCGATGGTCTGGTCGGCGGGCGAAGCGGGCTCACTGGAGTACCTTCGTGCTGCGCACTCCGGTATTCGCCCTTGGGACGGCCCGGCGGGCTCACTGGAGTACCTTCGTGCTGCGCACTCCGGTATTCGCCCTTGGGACGGCCCGGCGGGCTCATGCCGGGCACCCGCCGACCAACGCGTCGTTGCGCACGCGCGCGTCGATGTCGGCCTCGCGCAGCACGCCGCCGTCGCCGGTGCTGCCGGGGACCGCCTGCGCCTGCAGCCGGACCCGCACGCGGCGCTGCAACTGGTAGGGGCAGGCCGCGGCGCCGGTGGTGACCGCGGCATCGCAGCGGCGGCTGCAGAAGTCCTGCAGCGCGAGCGACCGGCGGTCGGGAATGAACTCCAGCCGTGTCACGCGCATCGACGACGCATCGCTGAGCGCCTGCCAGCTGCCGTCGCCAAACGCCATCTCGACCACGCCCTGGCGCAACCGGTAGCCGAATCGGCTGGCCACTGGGCCCGGCTCGGCGGTGATCGCGTAGTCCACGCTCAGGCTGCTGCCGTCCGCCGACAGCGCGACGGCCGGGTCGGGCGCACTGGCCGCCGGCACTGCGCCGGCCGGCAGGCCGTGGCCGGCACGGGCGAGGTCGCGCGAGATCAGCTCGGCGATCGCCTGGAGATCGTGCGTCAGTCGAAGGTCGGCCAGTTGCCGGCGGGTGTCGTGCAGCTGGAACCCCAGCAGCCCGAGGGCCAGCACGACGACCGCCAGGCCGACCGCGATGCCCGTCATCAACTCGACGAGCGTGAAGCCGCGCTCGTGCCGCGGCAGGTGGTGAACCGAGGTCATCGCCGGACCTCAGCAGGCGCGGTAGCCGGACACGGTGCCGAGCGGCGAGCAGCTGCGCACGCGGCCCAGCACGTTCACCACATGCTGGATCGCGAGCCCCGAGGCACCGGCCAGCCGCAGCGTCGCGGCCGGCGTGCTGGTGCCGTGCTGCGCATCGAAGCTGATCGTCGCGACATTCGCCTGCAGGCTGAGGCGGTCCTGCGGCTGCAGTGCGATGCTGCGGAGGGCTTGCCCGTCGGCATCGCAGTCTGCCGGGCCTTGTGGCGTGCAGCGGCAGGCGTCGAGCGCTCCGACATAGACGACGTAACAGTTCGACGGTGTCGTCAACGACGCGGTGGCACCGCGGAACCCGATGCGCACGTTCTGTTGGCGGCTGATGGCTTCGCTGCGCGCCAGCCGCAGGTCGGCCGCGAGTTCGTTCGCGACCCCCTCGAGCCGCCGCGCTTCGGTCCAACGCTGCAGGCCGGGCGCCGCGATCAGCGCCAGCACGGCGCACACCGCGACGCAGACCATCAACTCGATGAGCGTAAAACCCCCGGCCGGTTGCGGCCTCGCATGCTGGAACATGACCGATCCCCCTGATGAATGGACGCGGACTTTAGGAAGTGCTGCACCATCAGCCACTCCCCCGATGGGGGGAGAAGGGGCCGAAACCACCCTCGAACGTACCGGTACGTGAGGGGGTTTCAGCGGGGTTCGCGAGATTTCAGGTGCTATGTACCGGTTCAGATGTCCCGGATCAGCTGCCTGAATTCGTCGACGTCTTCGAAGCTGCGGTAGACCGACGCGAAGCGCACGTAGGCGACCTTGTCGATGCGCTTGAGTTCGCGCATCACCAGTTCACCGAGCCGCGTCGACGGCACTTCCTTGGCGCCGCTGTTCAGCAGCTTGTCCTGGATGCGCTCCATCGCCGCGTCGATCTGCTCGACGCTGACCGGCCGCTTGCGCAGCGCCAGCGTCATCGACGCGCGGATCTTCGACGCATCGAAATCGGCGCGCGTGCCGTCCTTCTTGACGACCGACGGCAGCGCGATCTCGGCGCGTTCGTAGGTGGTGAAGCGCTTGTCGCAACTCTGGCAACGGCGGCGCCTGCGCACCACGTCGCCTTCATCGGACTCGCGCGTCTCGACGACCTGCGTTTCCTCGTGACTGCAGAAAGGGCAGCGCACGGTTCAGCAGCAGGAGCTCATCAACGGTACACCGGGAAGTCGCGCGTCAGCGCGGCGACCTTGGCCTTCACCGCCTCGATGACCGATTCGTCGTGCGGCTTGTCCAGCACGTCGGCGATCAGGTGGGCGGTGGCACGCGCCTGGTCTTCCTTGAAGCCGCGCGTCGTGAAGGCCGGGCTGCCCAGGCGGATGCCGCTGGTCACCATCGGCTTCTGCGGATCGTTCGGGATGCCGTTCTTGTTGCACGTCATGTGGGCTCGGCCCAGCAGCGCCTCGGCTTCCTTGCCGGTCAGGTTCTTCGGGCGCAGGTCGACCAGCATCACGTGGCTTTCGGTGCGGCCGCTGACGATGCGCAGCCCGCGCTCGATCAGCGTCTCGGCCAGCACGACGGCGTTCTTCGCGACCTGCTGCTGGTAGGCCTTGAACTCAGGCGCCAGCGCTTCCTTGAAGG